>Ga0070727_10001543_pt1 | contig 24195 bp, 16 predicted proteins | sample tdAd472_FD_66722 | JGI IMG/M metagenome (GOLD analysis project Ga0070727, IMG submission 66722) | Marine sediment microbial communities from the Atlantic coast under amendment with organic carbon and nitrate - tdAd47.2 | ecosystem: Environmental > Aquatic > Marine > Coastal > Sediment | place...
CTGTGGGTGAGATCGCGTCGAGGCAGGTGCGCGGGCGCCCGGGCAGCTTGCAGCGGCTGGCGCAGCAGGGCGCGCACAGCGTCGTGTTTCCAGGGGGCCTCTCCGAGGCCCCCTCGCCCTCGCAAGTGAATTGCTCGGGCTCACCCCCAACGGGCTGAGGGCTCGCGAATCAAGCCCAGCGCCGCGTCCACCAGGGCTGTGGGTGAGATCGCGTCGAGGCAGGTGCGCGGGCGCCCGGGCAGCTTGCAGCGGCTGGCGCAGCAGGGCGCGCACAGCGTCTGGCCGCGGAACACGCGCGCCTCCGGGCCGGGGTAGCCGAGGGGGCCGGTGCGCGCGGGGTCGGCGGCGTGGAACACGGCGACCACCGGGCGCCCGAGGATCCGCGCCAGGTGCAGCGGTCCCGTGTCGGGCCCGATCACGACCGGCGAGCGCTGCAGCTCGCGGGCCGAGTCCACCAGCGACTGCCCGCAGGCGATCCGCGGCTGGCTCGTGCGGCAGCGGGCCGCGGCCGAGCGGGCGCGATACACGTCGCCGGGGCCGCCGAGGAGCACGCTGCGCAGACCGCGCGCGTGCAGCAGGTCGGCGCAGCCAGCGAGCAGCCCGGCGGGCAAGCGGTTGGCGGGCTTGCCCGCGCCGACCAGCAGCGCGACCTCGTCCCCGACCGACGTCAGCGGGGGCAGCGGCAAGCGCGCCGGGGGCAAGGGCTTGGTGTCGAGGTGCACGCCGAAGGCGGCCGCCACCGCGCGCACCCCCCAGGCCGCGCGCTCGCAGGCGTGCGCCGCGCCGGGGCGCGGGGCGTCGAGGGGGTCGGAGTAGAGGTAGCGCGCCCCCTCCCGCGCCCACGCCGGGCCGAAGCGCTGGGGCGAGCGCGGGATCCTCGCGATCAGCGCCGAGCGCAGCAGCCCCTGCAGGTCGAGCACCGCGTCGAAGCGCTGGGCGCGCAGCTCGCGGATCAGGGTCACGCTCTGGTGCAGCGCCGCGACCCGGGTCCGCACCTTGCGCAGCGCGGGTCGGGGGAAGACCCACAGCCGGTCCAGCGCCGGGTGCCCGGCGAGCAGGTTCGCCGCGGGGGTCTCGACCACCCACTCGAGCCGCGCCTCGGGCAGCGCCGCGCGCAGCAGCTCCAACGCGGGGAGCGTGTGCAGCACGTCCCCCAGCGCGCTCAGGCGCACCAACAGGATCCGCGGGTCGCTCGGCGGGTCGGGCTCCCTCAGGGGTAGCTCCCTCGGAGCCAGCGGACCTCGGTCAGCGGGCGAGGGCGCGAGAACATGGCGTTCACGCGTTCGCCGAGGGTGTCCCCCGGGGGCAGTTCGAGGGCCACGACGTCGGTGGCCGAGCAGGCCCCCCGCTCGCTGCCGAACGGGCAGGGGTCGTGCCGGTGAGAGAACACGTGCGTCAACCTCCAGCGGAGCAGGTCGGGGGTGCGCCCGAAGGGCACGAACCAGTCGTCGTGCTCGCGAGGTCCGTCGTCCCACAGCACGCACAGCTGCTGGACCGTGCCGTCCTCGGCGACGCGGGGCCAGCGGAGCAGGGTCGCCAGCAGCTTCCGCGTCTCCTCCGCCTGGCGATACTCTGCCCAGAGGGCCCTGCGCTCGGCCCGCTCCTCGGCGGACTTCGCCTCGGCCTCCGCGCGGGCCTCCCTCGACTCCGCGACCTGCTCGCGCACGGCGTCGCGAATCTCCCCGAAGGGGGTGCGAGCGTTCGAGCCGAGGTCCAGGTCGAGCACACCGGCGCTGCCGACCCACACCGCGTCACCGATGGTCCCGATCGCCACACCGGCGAGGCGCTGGAGGCCGTCGAAGAATCCGCGCCCAGCGAAGGACCGCCGGCCCGAGGACCTCTTGCTCTTCAGCGCCGCGAAGCGGTAGCCGCAGAGGCTGTCCCATACCCCCCACTCGGAGAGGCCCACCTGATAGAAGCGCTCGCCGACGTGGGCGCCGGAGAGGTAGACCTCGGTCTCGGCTACCTCCGCGTGGTCGAGCCGGTATTCCACGAGCAGCAGCAGCGCCTGCTGCTCGCCCAGCGCCGGCGGGACCCAGGGGAGCAGGGCCTCGAGCTCGGCCACGCTCAGCGCCCGCACCCCGAAGCTGCCTTCGAGCCGAGAGGTCATGGCCTCCGCGACGAAGCGCTCGTCGGCCTCGTCAGGGTGCGTCGCGAGGGCTTCGTGGAAGCGGCCCTCCTCGACGCAGGTCGAGATCGAGGTGCACCCCGCGCAGAGCACCAGGAGGGCGGACAAGATCGGCGTACGCATGCGCGCAGGGTAGCTCGGGTGAATCGCGCGCGCTGGGGCTCAGCCCCCCCCCGTTCTCCGGGTAGACTACGGGCGTGAACCCCGGGGATACCTTGCAACGGCTGGCGACGCTGACTGCGCTCCTGAACGCAGGCGCGGAGGAGGCCATGGGGGTCGCCCTCGAGCTGGCCCTCGAGATCGGCCAGGCTCGCGCGGGCTTCGTCGCGCGCCTGGCGCGGGGCAGCCTACAGCTGGTGGTCGCCCGCGACGCCAAGGGCGGCGAGCTCAAGGTCGGCGCGCGGACCCTCGATCGGGTCGACGAGGCGCTGACCGAGGCCGAGGCCGGGGTCAGCGACGCGCCCCCGCGCATGACCGGCGGCGAGGCGCCCCCCGGCGCGGTCGCGGTCAAAGCCGAGGCCGGGCACCCGCCGGTGCACGCCTTCCCCCTCCGCGGCGAGGGCGGCCTGTTGGGTGTGCTCGGGCTCTATCCGTCGCCGGCGGCGCCCGCGGTCCCCGACGACGCCGTCGTCCAGGGGCTGAACGTGCTGGCCGGGCTGCTCAGCCGCCCGTCGGTCGAGGGCAAGCGCGAGGAGCTCGCGAGCGAGAACGGCTTCCGCTACTCCTACGGCGATATCGTGACCCAGTCGGGCTCCATGCAGAACGTGTTCCGCAAGCTCGACCGGGTGATCGGGACCAAGGTCCCGGTGCTGGTCGTGGGCGAGACGGGCACCGGCAAGGAGCTGATCGCGCGAGCCCTGCACCGCAACGACGAGGAGCGGCGCAGCAAGCGCTTCTACGCGCAGAACTGCGCCGCGATCAGCAGCACCCTGCTGGAGAGCGAGCTCTTCGGTCACGAGAAGGGCGCCTTCACCGGCGCCGACCGGCGCAAGCGCGGCCTGTTCGAGATCGCCGACGGGAGCACGCTGTTCCTCGACGAGATCGGCGAAATGAGCCTCGACATGCAGTCGCGCCTGCTGCGCGTGCTGCAGGAGAAAGAGGTCGTCCCCGTCGGCAGCACCGAGCCCGTGCCCGTCGACGTGCGCCTGGTCGCGGCCACCCACCGCAACCTCGAGGACGAGGTCGCCCGCGGTCGCTTCCGCAACGACCTCTACTACCGGTTGAAGGTCGTGCGCCTCGAGCTGCCCCCGCTGCGCGAGCGCCGCGAGGACGTGCCGCTGCTGGTCGAGCACTTCCTCCACGTCGCCGCCCGCGAGCGCGGCGGCTCGCCCAAGGTCCTCGATCGCCGCGACGAGCGCGTGCTCAAGGTGCTGATGGACTACCCCTGGCCGGGCAACGTCCGCGAGCTGGAGAACCTCGTGCACCGGCTGGTGCACCTCGCCGCCGGCGACGTGATCACCTACGAGACCCTGGTCGAAGAGACCGACCTCGTGCGCCAGGCCACCAACGAGGCGCGCCCGGTGCGGCCGCTGGACGAGGTCGTGGAAGAGGTCGAGCGCGCCGAGATCGAGAACGCGCTGCGCATGACCGAGAACAACCGCACCCAGGCCGCGGCGTTGCTGCAGATCAACCGGCGCTCGCTGCTGCGCCGGCTGCAGAAGTACGGCTACCAGGGCGAGGACTAGTCTCGGTTTCAGGGGGCCTCTCCGAGGCCCCCTCGCCCTCGCAGCAAAGCTGCTCGGGCTCACCCCCAACGGGCTGGTCCGTCCCGCGCATAGACTGAGCCCATGGGCTCGGACTCCCCACGCCTGACCTACGTCCCCCAGCTCGACGGCCTGCGCGCGTTGGCGGTGGGCGCGGTCATGCTGCACCACTTCCTCCCCGGCACCGCGCTGACCCAGCGCGTGGACTGGGGCGTGCTCGGGGTGCGGCTGTTCTTCGTGCTCAGCGGGTTCCTGATCACGCGGATCCTGCTCGGTCAGCGCGCGGGGGTCGACGACGCGAGCCAGACCGTGGGCGGCGCATTGAAGGCCTTCTACCTGCGGCGGGTGCTGCGGATCTTCCCGATCTACTACCTGACCGTGCTCGTCATGAGCCTCGCCAGCGCCACGATTCGCGCCGACGCGCCGTGGTTCCTGCTCTACCTGCAGAACCTCAAGTTCGCCTGGGACGGGGCCTACGGGGTCGCCCCCCACTTCTGGACCCTGGCGGTGGAGGAGCAGTTCTACCTCCTCTGGCCCGCGCTGCTCCTGCTCGCGCCCCGGCGCATGCTGCTCCCCGGGGTGGCGGCGCTGATCGCGACCGGTCCGCTGTGGCGTCTGGGCGTGGTGCTGCTCGAGGGCAACGAGGTCACGGCGCGGGTGTTCACCCTCGGCTGCTGCGACACCCTCGGGCTCGGCGCGCTGCTCGCGCTGCTGGCCGAGGGGGTCGACGATCCACGCCCCGCTCTGCGCCCGGTGGTGTGGATCGGCGTCCTGGCGCTGCCCTTCGTGTTCGCGGCCCACGCCTTCCAGCGCGGGGAGGTGGCCTGGATCGTCGCCGGAGACCTGGCGCTGGGCTGCGCCTGCGTGGGCTGGGTCGCGCGCTGCGTCTACGGCTCTCGAGCGGAGCCGCTACCCCTCGACCTGCGGCTGCTGGCGAACCCGGCCCTCGTGTTCGTGGGCAAGATCAGCTACGGGGTCTACGTCTATCACTTCTTCGTCCCTCGTCAGGTCTCGCGGGTGGCAGGCCGCTTCGAGCTGGAGCTGGGGCAGGTCACGCTCGCGGCGGTCAGCGTCGTCGTCTCGTTGGCCCTGGCCGCGTTGAGCTGGTTCCTGCTGGAGCGCCCGTTGGCCAAGCTCAAGTCGCGGCTGCCGTATCGGGTCGGCTCGTCTGCTTCTGGCTCTGCTTCTGGCTCTGGTTCTGCTTCTGCTTCTGCCTCTGCTTCTGCCTCTGCTTCTGGCTCTGCTTCTGCTTCTGCTCCTGCTCCTGGCTCTGATTCTGCTCCTGGCTCTGATTAGCTCCGCGAGAGCTCATGCGCGCTGACGTGGCAACGGCGGAGGGGGGCCAAACTAAAGTCAGGTCTGCAGACCACCCAGCCCTGGGCGCGTTCGCCCCGCGCGGTGAGGCGCACGGGCTTGGCATGGCCCCCCGTCGCGTCGGGGCGAACACGCCGGGCTGACCTCGTGGTCGATGGTTGCGGAGGCATACACCCGTGCGGCGGCTTGGCAACTCGGATCGCTCCGCCTTGGCTCCTCGGATCGCTCCGCCTTGGCTCCTCGGCCGGCTTCGCCTTGGCAACTCGGCCGGCTCCGCCTTGGCAACTCGGCCGGCTCCCGCTCCGCCTTGGCTCCTCGGCCGGCTTCGCCTTGGCAACTCGGCCGGCTCCGCCTTGGCTCCTCGGCCGGCTTCGCCTTGGCTCCTCGGCCGGCTCCGCCTTGGCTTCTCGGCCGGCTCCCGCTCCGCCTTGGCTTCTCGGCCGGCTCCCGCTCCGCCTTGGCTCCTTGGCCGGCTGGAGAAGCGGAAACTGTGACGGGAAAACCAGAAAACCTGAGCGGCGCGGGTCGGGTGACGCCCGAAGCCCAACCCACGGGGCGGTTTATGCGAGCGCGGTCGCGTATCGCTAGCTAGCCCGCTGCCCAAGCTCGACCGTGACCCGCCCGGGTCGTACGCGGTCGCGGGGCCAGGCAGAGCGTGCGCGCGGGAGTCGAGTCCCGTGCCCCACGTAGGAGCTACGTGCGGCACGCGACTCGACCTCCGTGCCCGCCCAGGCGCTACGTGCGGCATGCGACTCGACCTCCGTGCCTCACGTAGGAGCTACGCGCGGCACGCGACTCGACCTCCGTAACTCACGTAGGAGCTACGTGCGGCACGCGACTCGACCTCCGTGCCCCACGTAGGAGCTACGCGCGGCACGCGACTCGACCTCCGTGCCTCACGTAGGAGCTAGGCGCGCACGCGACTCGACCTCCGTGCCTCACGTAGGCGCTACGCGCGGCGCGCGACTCGACCTCCGTGCCCCGCGTAGGAGCTACGCCCGGCGCCCGATTCGAGACCCCGCGGACCGCCCGCGGAGCGGTAACCGCAATACCAGACGTGCCTTACGCCAATTGACTCACGGACGATCTCCGATTCACGCGCACTCCTTTGGCGAGCCATGGGCATTCCCGGCGAGACGCCCGCTCCTTCTCGGCTCGTGGCTGGAGCCGTCACCGCCCCAGGATCCGAATCGGCTGGGAGGGGTCCATGTCGGGGGCCCGCAGGCGGGTGGGCGGCGTGAAGGAGACGCCGCCGAAGTGACTCAGGCGTAGACCCCCCTCGGCGGTGTTGGCCGAAGTCGTGCGGAACACGACGAGGACGCTGCTCGCGAGCGCGGCGGGCTGGTCGCTCCGCGCCGGGGTGCAGTTGGGGACGAGCTCGAGCGCGGCGAGATCCTGGCCGTTGGGGCTCATGCCCCCGCCGTCGGGGGCGAGGTTGTTGGAGGCGATCGAGCTCGCGGGCAAGGCGTCGGCAGGCGCGAGCTCTGGGCCCCAGTTCAGGATCACCTCGGAGTCGTCCGAGCAGAACGAGGGGCCTAAGCACACCATGCCCAGAATGACCGCGAGCGCCGACCCCAACGACCCCAGGCCCCCCACACACCCCGTTGACAGCAGCCAACGCAGCGGGGCCCCCTCCGGCTCCAGCCCTTTCGCAGACTCCGCCTCGTCCTCCCCTGCGCCCATGGTGCTCGTGACGAACACGCCCCCAAACCAAGCAAGAAGCGCCAGCATGGCCGAAGCCGCCGCGGCCAAACTCACGATCAAGACGACCCCACGCACCACCTAGACGCTCGACCCCAGCTCGCAGAGCAACGAGAACGTGGCCAGGATCACGGCCGTCACGCTCAGGATCAGGGACGCCTCGACCACGCCGCCGCCTCCTAGAAGCTCGAGCCCGCGCGCAGGCGGAGGCGGAGGTCGTCGTCGGAGTCCCACTTCGCCAGGAGCACGAGGAAGGCCTGGGCGTCGCCGCGCGCGGGCATGCCGATCAAGCGAAACCACGCCAGGTCCTCGCTGGTGTCGTTGTCGACCAGGTTCGGCTTCCCGTTGCGAGGCGTGTAGAAGAAGCCGTTGTAGGTTTCTCGAGACCAGACGTGCCGATCCTGCTCCCAGAGCACGAGCACCGAACTCCCGTTCTGGATCGTCGCCACGGAGTCGACGGCGCCGCCCTCGCCGCTCAGTCGAACCGGTCCAGGCGGCGCCCAGGGCAGGCCGAAGGACCAGCGGCGGAAGGCGTCGACCCGCGCGCTCATGTTCGCGGCGAGCACGTCGTAGGGGGCGTCGATCTTGCGCGTGTAGAGCGCGCCGTAGTCGGTGTCCTCGGTCGCGGCTGCGCCGTAGAGGTAGACGTAGACCGCGGCGGGCGAGACCCCGAAGCCTTCGCTGTCCGGGCAGCGCGGCGTCGTCACCAGCGCCCCCGGGGGCAGCAACCCGCCCAGCCGCCGCGCGAGAGGATCGCCTGGAGGGGCGGCGCCGATCGAGATCGGCGTCGCGGTGAAGCCGTCGTCGGCGTAGCGGCTGAGGAACACCTGCTGGCCGACCTCGGTCGCCTGGGAGTGCAGGACCAGCACGCCGCCGGGGTCGTCGCAGCTCTGCACGCTGCGCTCCAGCTCCACCTCGCCCTCGAGGAACCCGTCCCCCAGCTCGGCGACCGGGGTGGCGCGCACGTCGGGGGGGTCGAGGCTCACCTCGAGGCCGGCGACGAACAGGCGGTCGGCGCGGTCGAAGGACTGTTCCCAGAGCAGGTGCAGCCGCTCGAGGTCCGACTGGAACCCGCGGTAGCCGGCGCCGCCTTGCCAGGCGTAGTCGCTCAGCGGAATCCGCTCCGCGGTCAGCGCCCGCGGGGGACCGAAGCAGCGGGGGTCCGCCGGCGCGCCCGCGCGGCGGCAGCGGTAGGCCAGCGCGCTCAGCGCGGCGTACTCGTCGTCTCCGCGCTGGCGGGCTTCGGCGTAGGCGACGGCGATCCAGCTCCCGGCGCGGTTGATCTGGGCGCGGAAAGGTCGGCCCTCGCGCGGGAGCAGCGGGGCGTGGGCCTGGCTCAGGCGCCGGGGCGCGCCGCCGGGCGCCCAGCTCGCGCCGGCGGGCGTCTGCTCCAGGCGCGCGGCGTAGAGCCCGGGCACGCCCGTGTCCGGGTCGTCGGCGGCCCAGAAGGCGACGGTCTCGGCCAGGCCCTGGTCGGGCCCGAACAGCCACGGCCCGGCGGGGTCGAGGGTCACCCGGCCCGGTGCTGCAGGACGCAAGACCAGGGGCTCGCTCAGCCTCGCGGAAGGGGGCAGCGGGGTCTCGCCGTCTGCGGGCGAGGGCAGCGCCACGCCCGGGCTAGGGAAGAGCGGCGGGGAGGCGGCACTACCTGCGGGAAGGGGCGGTGCCGCGCCCAGGCCAGGGGGCTGCAGCGCGAAGGCCACCAGCCCCTCGGCCAGGGAGCCGCGGGTGCGCTCGGTGCGGAGGAACGCCCAGCCGTTGCTGCCCACGATCCCGGGCCGCCAGCGGCAGTCGGGCTCAGGCGTCGGCAGGGTCTGGGGCGCGCCAAAGCGCAGGCTCGTCGGGTCGAAGGCGCGGTAGCTCAGCGCGACCTCGCTGCTCGAGGTCGCGCTCTGGGTGTGGAACAGCCCGACCACGGTGGTGTGCTCCCCGGGCTGCGCGGACGCGGGGCCCGGGACCCGCTCGAAGCGCGGGAGCACGGAGCCGAGCTCGTGCTGGGCTGCGCCCACGCCGTCGGGGTAACGCACGGGGCCGGCGAAGCCGTCGGAGATCAGCCCGTAGCTGGTCACGTCACCCGGGGCGTCGAGGAGCACGCCCTCGGTGAGGAACCCGTTCACGTGGGTGGTCCATCCCCCCGCCTCGTCGACCTCGGTGTGCTCGCCCAGGCCGCGCAGCTCGGGGCGGAACGTCCACTGCACCAGCGCGCGCTGGGCCGGGGACGAGGCCCGGGCCCGGATCGGGACGTCCCCGACCAGGACCCAGTCCCCGGTGTGGTTGCGCTCGGCCTCGATCGCGTCCGGCCCCGGCTGCAGCGCGAGGACGCTGAAGCGCGAGGGGTAGACCGGCTGGCTGAGGTCGCGCCCCGCGGCGTAGAGCCGAGTCGGCGGCGTGAACGACGAGCCGTCGAAGTGGGTGGCGTAGAGCCGCACCCCGTCGGGGTCGACGGTGGTGAACACGACCAGGGCGTCGTTGCTCGGCGTCCCCGGTCCGTCGCTGGTCGGCTCGTCGCAGGCCCACACCACGCGGACCTCGCTCACGCTCGCGCCGTTGGGGCTCATGCCCCCGCCGTCGGGGGCGAGGTTGTTGGAGGCGATCGAGCTCGCGGGGAAGGCGTCGGAGTGGCTCCCCCATTCCCAGCCAATGATCACGGTGTCGCCGTCGTCCGACCAGGGGAGGTTGCTGAGGGCCACCGCGAGCCCGGAGCCGAACAGCCCGAGGAGCGCGCAGCAGCCCAGCGCCAGCCCGCCCCCGACGAGCGACCGGCGAGCGGACGCCCGCCTCCGCCCCAGCTCCCAGCGCTCGGTGACGTCGGGCTCCCAGCGCTCGGCGTCGTCGGCGCGGGGCGCCTCGTCGTAGGAGCGGAGGACCGTCAGCACGTGCTCGCCGAAGGCCGCCCCCCACCAGGAGAGGACCACGAAGGCGCTCACCCCGAGGGCGACCGGGCCCAGCACGAACCACAGCAGGTCCAGCATGAAGTCGGCGTCCACGGCCCCTCCCGGCAGCCCGCTCCGCAAGCCCCGCGCCGCCCCCAACCCCCGGCGGCTCGGTGGCCCCTACCGAACCGCCGGCACCCGCCGACGAAAGCCTGGCACTCGATCGTTCAGCCCGGCCCCGAATTTGCCGAGGAGTAAGGGACGGGGGGCGGAGCATGGCGTGGGTGCGCTATCTGGCTGTGATCGGGGCCGTGGGCCTGGTGGCGCTGAGCACGGTGTGCGAGCACGTCGAGGCCACGCGCCTGGCCTATGAGGCCCGGGAGCTCGAGGTCGAGAAGGCGCGCCTGGTCGAGGAGACCAAGGCCTCGCGCCTGCGCTACGAGCAGGCCTCGGCCCCCGAGCGATTGCAGACCCGCGCCCTGGAGCTGGGCGTCGCCAGCGAGGCCGAGCTCGCCGCGCTGACGGGGGCCCCCAAGTGAGCGCCGAGAGCTTCGTGAACCAGGTCCTCCAGGCCTGGCGACTGGCGCTGCCCCACCTCGAGCTGCAAGCCCCCAAGCGCACCGCGCGCGGGGGACGGCGCTGGTCGCGGTTCTTCCTCGTCGGCGTGCTCGTGGGCTACGCCCTGCTGAGCGTACGCCTGTATCAGCTGCAGGTCGTCCAGCACGAGCAGTGGAAGGACCGCGCCGCGCGCCAGCACCTGCGCCAGCGGGTGCTCCCCGGCGAGCGCGGGCGCTTCCTCTTCCAGGACGGCGAGCGCGAGGTCGTGGCCGCGGTCTCGCTGCAGCGCGGGAGCCTGCTGATCGAGGGCCGCGAGCGCAGCGCCGAGGACGCCGAGGCGCTGGTGGGCACCCTCAGCGAGCTCCTCGCGCTGACCCCCGAGGAGCAAGCCAAGCTGAGCGAGTTCGTCGCCGGCGGCAAGTCGCTCTACGTGCGTCGGCGCAAGCTGGCCCCGGAGCAAATGCAGGCGATCCGCGACGCCAAGCTGAGCCACGTGTCCCTCAGCGTCGAGCCGATCCGGGTGCACCCCTTCGGTCCGCTCACCGCCCAGGTCGTGGGCCTGACGCGGCTGCGCGCGGACGAGGCCCGCGGGCGCGAGGTCCTCGCCGGCTCGACCGGCCTCGAGCGCACCTGCGACGCGGCGCTGCAAGGCACCGACGGGCTCGAGCACCTGCGCGTCGACGTGCGCGGCCGCGAGCTGGCCGTGCCCAACGCCTCCGACCTCGCGCCCCGCGCCGGGCAGGACGTGGTGCTGACCCTCGACCGCAGCATGCAGGCCGTGGCCGTCAAGGAGCTGGCGCGCACCGCCGAGGAGTTCGAGCCCCACGGCGCGGCGGTGGTCGTGATCGACCCGCGAAACGGCGACGTGCTCGCGATCGCCTCGTGGCCCACCGCCGACCCGGGCGAGCTGGGGCCCGGCTTCCAGGAGGGCCTCCGCCTGCGCGCGATCACCGACACCTACGAGCCGGGCTCGACGGTCAAGCCCCTGGTGGTCGGCACCGCCTGGGAGCGCGGACTCGGCGCCCCCGAGCGCTCGATCTCCTGCCCCCAGACCTGGAAGCTCCCGGGCCGCCGCAAGCGGATCGTCGACGTGCACCTGGTGGGCCTGGTCAGCGAGCTCGACGTGCTGATCCAGTCGTCCAACGTGGGCGCGGTCAAGATCGCGGCTCGCTTCCCCAAGGGCGGGCTGGAGCAGGCGCTGCGCGCCTTCGGGATCGGCGCCCACACCCGCCTGGGGATCTCGGGCGAGTCCGCGGGCAGCACCGGAAACCTGAAGAAGCTGCACTCGCCGACGACCCTCGGCTCGGTGGGCCAGGGCTACGCCTTCTCGGTGACCCCGCTGCAAATGGCCCTCGCCTACGGCGCGCTGGCCAACGGGGGCACCGTCTACCGCCCGCGGATCGTGCGCGAGCTGCGCGGCCCCGACGGGGCGCCCCTCGAGCGCTTCGAGCCCCAGGTGCTCGGCCGCCCGCTCTCGCCGGCGGTGGTCGAGGGCCCCCTGCGCAGGGCGCTGATCGACGTGGTCAACAGCAAGCACGGCACCGCCAAGCGCGCCAAGAGCACGATCTACACGATTGCCGGCAAGACCGGCACGACCAAGCTCCTGGTCGACGGGCGCTACCACGAGCGCGAGATCGTGGCCTCCTTCTGCGGCTTCGCCCCCGCCGAGAACCCGCGGATCGCGTTCTCGGCCGTGGTCTGGGGTCCGACGACCAAGAAGGGCCGGGTGTGGGGCGGCACCGTCGCCGCGCCGCTGGCCAGCCGGGTCGCCGTCCAGGCGCTGAAGATCCTCGAGGTCCCCCCGAGCCCCCAGCCCGAGCCCGTCGCCGAGAACCGCTAGCGGTCGCTCAGCGCCCCAACCGGCTGCGGACGCGCTCCGCGAGGACGCGGAAGCGCGGGGGGCCAAGGCGCGCTGCGGCCTCGACGGCCTCCAGCGCCTCGGCGCCGCGGCCGAGCTCGAGCAGGTAGAGGTAGCGCAGGTAGTGCAGCTCGTAGTCCTGGGGGTGGGTGCGCAGCAAGCGGTCCACCTCGGCGAGCGCGGGCTCGGGGCCCTCGAGGTTGGCGATCGCGTGCAGCCACGCCTGCTGCGCGCGGTAGCAATCGGGGTAGAGATCGAGCGCCTCGGCGAGGCGATCCCGCATGTGCTCGAAGCACTGGTGCGCCCGCGCCTGCTGGCCCTGAGCCTGGAGCCGCTCACCCAGCAGCCGCAGCACGTTGGCGATCTGGGTCAGCACGACCGGGTCGCGCGGGGCCAGGGTCAGCGCTCGATCCAGGCGTTCCTCGATCCAGACCACGCGCGCCGCGTCGATCGAGGGGGAGACCCGCAGCCCGTCACTTGCCAGGTGGGCCGCCGCGAGCACGAGATACGGATCGTCGCCGGCGACCTCGTTCAGCCGCTCGACCAACTCGAGGGCGCGGGGCCATTGGGCCGGCGCCTGGTAGGCGTAGTCCGAGGCCAGCACGTGCAGCACCCGGGGGTGGTCGGGGTGCTCTGCATAGAGCCGCTCCAGCGCCTCACGCTTCTCGGGTCCGCCGGCTTGCTTCCAGAGCACGTTCGCGCGAGTCGCCAGGCTCGTGTCGCCGGCGTCGATCGCCCGCCGCCAGAGCGAGGCGAGCCGCGCGTCGACGCCGGCGGTGTCGAAGAGCACCGAGGCGCGCTCCTGGAGGCTCCGCGCCAGGAGGCGGAGGGTCAACCAATCGTCAGGCGGGTCGTCCGCCAGCGCGTCGACGACATCGGTCGCCTCGTCCCAGCGGCAGGCGCGCCCCAGCGCCGCAGAGAGCAGGGCGCGCGTCCGGCTGGCGAGCGGCTCGTCGAGGGCGCCCAGCTCCTGGGCCTCGAGGGTCGCCAGCGCACGCTCGCCGCGCCCGAGCAAGAGGTCGACGTAGGCCTCTTCGAAGGCCAGCGCCGGCGGCAGCGGGCGAGGGACGTCGGCGAGCAGCTGCTCGATCCGCCCCCACTCCCGCGACTCCCGCGCCGCGGCGAGCTCGTCGGCCAGCCCCGCCGGGACCTCCACGCCGCGACTCGGCTCGGCGACGTGAGGTTCCGAGGTGTCTGGCGCCTCACCGCCGGAGAGGACCCAGGCGCCGAGGCCCGCGGCCACCAGCGCCAGGCCCGCCAGCGCCGCGCCCGCGAGGGCCAGGGGCGACTGCCCGCGACCCGCGCGTGAGGGCGTTTCCGGCGGGGGGCCGGAGAGCCAGGCGCGTAACGCCTGGGCGACGTGTTGGGCGCCAGGCGAGCGCTGGGCGGGGTCGCCGGCCAGGCACGTCAGGCACAGCGCGACCAGCTCGCGGTCGAGGTCGGGGACGTGGAAGGTGGGCGGATCGACCGCCTGGTAGGCCGCTGCGTGGGCGAGCTCCTGGATCGAGGTCCCGCTGTGCGGCGGGTGCGACGTGAGGCAGGCGTAGAGCAAGGCGCCCAGCCCGTAGACGTCGGTGGCGGGCCCCACCGCCGTCTTGTCCCCGCGCGCGAGCTCCGGCGCCCAGTAGCCGGGGCTGCCCATGAGCGCCCCGGTGCGGGTCAAGCGCTCGGCGGCGTCGCGCTCGAGGGCGAGGCCGAAGTCGATCAGCCGCGGACCGGCGTCGCTGAGCAGCACGTTGTCGGGCTTCAGGTCGCGGTGCAAGACGCCCACCGCGTGGCACGCGGTGAGCCCCTCGGCGAGCTCGGCGATCAGCTGGGCCGCGTCGCGCTGGGGCAGCGGCCCCCGGCGCAGGCGCTCGCTGAGGGGCTCGCCCTCGAAGCGCTCGAACACGAGGTAGGGCAGACCGTCCGAGGTCTGGCCGCGGTCGAGCACCCGGGCCACCGCCGGGTGGCGCACGCGGAGCTGCGCCTGGTACTCGACCTCGAACCGCTCCCGGGTCTCGGGCGAGGCGCCCGGGGTCAAGACCTTGACCGCGAGCTTGGCGCCGCTGCGCGGGTCGGACGCCGCGAGCACGATCCCCATGCCGCCGCGACCGAGGGGGCCCTCGATCCGGTAGGGGCCGATGGTTCGCGGGAGCGGCCCGCGGGGTTCGAGGCTCATGGCGCCACGATAGCCAGCGAGCTTGCTCGGCGCGCGTCAGCGGCCGAGGTGTTGCCGCATTCGAGCGAGCAGGGCCTTGAAGTCGTCGCGGCCCGGCGCCAGGCGCGACGCCTCCTCGATCGAATCCAGGGCCTCCTCGTAGCGCTGCAGCTGACAGAGCAACACGTAGCGCTGGTAGTGCATGACCGACTGCTCCGGGTGGTCCCGCAGCAGCGGGGCGAGCACCTGCAGCGCTTGCTGGGGGCCCTCGAGGTCGCGCACGCAGTCGACGAGCAGCCGCCGGTGACGATACGACCCCGGGTAGCGCGCGAGGCTCGCGCGCGCGAGCTCGCGCGCGCGCTTCACCCAGTCGAGCCCCGCCTGCTCCTGCCCGTTGGCCCGGTAGCACTGACCGAGGACCTGATAGCGGCCGGCGACGGTCGCCGTCACCCAGGGGTCGTGGGGCGCCGACTCCAGGGCCCGGGCGAGCAGCGCCTCCACGGCGGCGACCCGCTCGGGGTCGACGGAGCCGTGGTACTCCAGCCACCCGGTGTGCGCCCCGGCTGCGGTGAGCTGAACGTGGACGTCCTCTGGGCCGGCCCTCAGCGCCCGCTCGCCCCACTCCACGGCGTCGTCCCAGCGGTGGGCGTGCCCCAGCCGACCCACGACGGCGCAGAACACCCGGGCGTCCGGGCGCCTCGCGGCGAGGGCCTCACAGGCGGCGAGCCACTGCGCGTTGGGCAGCCCGCCCGCCTGCGCCCCCACGACCCGGGACTCGGTGTGGGCGCTGGGGTCTCCGGCCTCCCGCGCGCGCGTGAAGCGCTCGGCGGCCAGGTCCTTGCTCGGGCGGTGTGGTTGGAGCGTAGCCCGCGCCTCCGCCGCGAGGCCCAGCAGCCGCAGCACGAGCCAGTCGTCGGGGGCCGCCTCCAGCGCAGCCTCCTCCGCCGCCAGGGCCTCGCCCCACAGCAGGTGGGTGCTCGCGGCCAGGGCGAGCAGCGCCTGGGCCCGCGCCTGCAGCGCCCCTTCGCAGCGACCGACGAGCTCCCTCAGCCCAGGCAGCGCGTCGTCCGCGTGCCGTCGAGCGACGCGGAGGTACGCCGCCTCGAAGGCCAACTCGGGAGGCAGCGCGCCCTCGGCCGTACGCGGCGCCGTCTCCAGCAGCGCCTGGCCCTCCGCATACCGATACGCCTCGCGCGCCGCCGCGATCTGCCGCGCGAGCTCGGCGACCTGGGCGGCGTCTGGCCCTGGGTCGGCGACCGTCGTTGGTTCGACCGGCGGCGCGCCCCCTCCCCGGAGCCCAGCCCACGCAGTGAGCGCACCCGCGAGCAACACGGCGAGCAACACGCCAACCGGCAGCCACCGCGACGTCCGGGGTTCGCGCGCGCCCGCCAGCCACCCCCGCAGCCGGCGGGCCACGTGCTGAGCCCCCTCGGGCCGCTCGCCCGGGTCGCTCGCCAGGCACTCGAGGCAGAGCGCGTCGAGCCCACGGTCCAGCCCGGGGACGTGGGACGAGGGAGGATCCGGCGTGCTCGTCGAGCGCCGCACCAGCTCCTGGAACGAGAGCGCCGAGTGCGGCGGACGTGCGGTCAAGCACGCGTAGAGCAGGGCGCCCAGCCCGTAGACGTCGGTGGCGACCCCCGCGCCGCCCTTCTCACCCCGGATCAGCTCCGGTGCCCAGTAGCCAGGAGTCCCGATCAACACACCCGTGCGGGTCAGGCGCTCGCTGGCGTCCTGCTCGAGGGCCAGGCCGAAGTCGATCAACCGCGGGCCGGCGGCGGTGAGCATTACGTTCTCGGGCTTGAGGTCCCGGTGCAGGACCCCCACCGCGTGGCACGCGGTCAGGCCCTCCGCCAGCTCGGCCACGAGCTGCGCCGACTCGCGCTCGGTCAGCGGGCCTCGCCGCAGGCGGTCCGCGAGGGACTCGCCGACGAAGCGCTCGAACACCAGATACGGCTGCCCCGCGTCGGTGACCCCGCGGTCGAGCACCCGCGCCACCGCCGGGTGCTGCACCCGCCGTTGAGCCTGGAACTCGACCTCGAACCGCTCGCGCGTCTCGCGCGTGGCCTGGGCGCCGAGCAGCTTCACGGCCAACTGGGCGCCGCTGCGCGGGTCGACCGCGGCGAGCACGACCCCCATGCCTCCCCGCCCGAGGGGGCCCTCGATCCGGTAGGGGCCGATCGCGCGCGGGAGCGGACCGCGTTGTTCGAGGCTCATGCCGCCACGCTAGCGGGCGCCGCGCTCACCGACCGAGTTGCCTGCGCAGGTCGTCCCGGATCCTGGTGTAGGCCAGGTTCTGGGGGTCGAGGCGCGCGGCCTCCGTGATCTCGGCCAGGGCCTCGTCGTATCGTTTCAGGCTCCTCAAGAAGACGTAGCGTTGGTAGTGCAACACCGACTCCTCGGGGTGGGTGCGCAGCAAGGGCGCGAGGGCTTGCAGCGCTGCGTCCGGCCCTTCGAGGTTCTTCAGGCACTCCACCAGCTCGAGCAGCAGCCGGTAGGCCCCCGGGTAGCGCTTGAGCCCCTCGCGGAGGACACCTCGCGCACGCTGGAAGTGGGCGACCCCCTGCTCGCGGTCGCCGTTGTGGAGGTAGCACTCGCCCAGGATCCGCCAGCCGTAGCTAAATGCCTTCAACGCCTGGGGGTCCTCGGGAGCGAGGGCGAGCCCACGCTCGAGCAGCTCCTCCGCGCGCGCGACGTAGTCGGACTGGACGGAGCCAAAGCACTGCAGCCTGCCCACGTAGAGGCCGCCAGTGAACAGCACGATCTTGGGGTCCTCGGGCGCGAGGGCGAGGGCGCGCTCCGCGCACTCCAGCGCCTCGTCCCACTGCTCGATCCGCTGCTGCCGGCCGTCTTCGCCCGGCGCCAGCGGGAGTGGAGCGTAGGCAAGGTTGGCCGCCAGCGACGTGAGGGCATACACGCCGGGGGAATCCCGGAGCTGCGCCCGCAAGAGCTCACGGCGGGCGACGAGGTCGCTGACCCCGAACGAGCGACGGTAGGTCAGTCGTGCCCGGGTGTCAGGGCTCGGGTCGCCCGCCTCGATCGCCTGCGCCAGGCGCTCGATCCCCAGGGCATTGGCGCTGGCGTCCGGCTCGTAGGTCAGCCGCTGGAACGCCGTCAGCGCGAGCAAGCGCGAGACCAGCCAGTCGTCGCGGGCCGCCTCCAGCGCGACCTCCTCGGCAATGGTCGACTCGTCCCAGCGCAGCTCGCTGGCGGTAGCCAGCGCGCGCAGCGCCTGCACGCGCCCCAGGAGCACTCCCTCGCAGCGCCGGGCGAGGGGGTCGAGCAGCTCCAGGGCAGCGACGTGAAAGCCGCGCTTGACCCGCAGGTAGGCGGCCTCGAAGGCCAGCTCGGGGGGGAGCTTCCCGTGAGCGTCACGCGGCGCCTCGGCGAGGAGCGCCTCGGCCTCGTCCCAGCGGTAGTCCTCGCGCGCCGCGACCACGCGCGCGGCGAGCTCGCGCACCGCCTCGGCGTCGGGTTCCTCCCGCGAGCCGTCGACGACCTGGATCGGCGCCTCGCCGGGGTCTGGCTCGGGCTCACCCCCGCGGAGCAGGACCCAACCGGTCACCCCAGCCGCTACGAGCAAGGTGCAGGCGGAGACGACCAACGGCCAGCGCGGGCCGGTGGTGACCGCGGCGGAGCCGCGGGCGGCCGCGCCCCCCACCGGCGCGCTGGCTTCGTGCAGCCAGCCCTCGAGCTGCCAGGCGAGCTGCGCGGCCGACGGCCGGCGGGCCGGGACCTTGTCCAGGCACTGCTCGAGGAGCGTCTGCAGGGGGGCGGGGATATTGGGCAGCGGCTCCGGCGGGTCGTTGATCACCTTGCGCAGGATCGTGATCGCCGAGTTGGCGAGGAACGGCGGCCGACCGGAGAGGCAGCGGTAGAACAGAGCCCCGAGGCCGTAGACGTCGCTGTGCGGGCCCACGCGAGCGGCCTCGCCGGCGGCCTGCTCGGGGGCCATGTAGGCCGGGGTCCCCATGACCGTGCCGGTCTGGGTGTGCTGGCGTTCGCCCAGCCGCGCGAGGCCGAAGTCGGTCAGGCGCGGGGTCTCGCCCACGAGGAGCACGTTGTCGGGCTTGATGTCCCGGTGGATCACGCCGCGCTCGTGGGCGTGGGCCACCCCGCGGGCGAGCGCTCCGATCAGCTTCGCGGCGGGCTTGGGGTCGAGGGTCCCGCTGCGCTTGAGCCGCTCGGTCAGCGTCTCGCCTTCGACGAACTCCAGCGCGAGGAACGGGCGCCCCTGGTCCTCACCCGCGGAGAGCACGCGGACCACGTTGGGGTGGTCGAGCTGACCGGCCGCGCGAGCCTCGGCGTGGAAGCGCCGCAGCACGCTGGGCCCGGGATCGCCGAGGATCACCTTCAGGGCCACCGGTCGACCCACCCGCGGGTCCCGCGCGAGGTAGACCACGCCCATGCCGCCGCGACCGAGCTCGCGCTCGACGACGAAGCCGCCGATTCGTTGGGGAGCGTTCACGGCCCGATGCTAGCGGACCAAGCGCGCGGCGTCGCGTGCGGGGAGCTTACTTCCCGCCGAGGGCCTGGAGGTCGGCCTTGCAGTCGGCGCAGAAGTCGGGATCCACGTCGCGGCGCAGGCCCCAGTTGTTGCTGCGCGAGGTCATCAGGCAGCCGTTGTTGCGGCAGTGGACCAGGTTCAGCGGGTCGGCGTGGGGCGCGGTCAACGGCGCCCCCAAGTTCACCAACCCCAGCAGGTGCCCGACCTCGTGCAGGGCCACGGCGGCCTCGAGCTGCTCGGCCCGGGGCGCGTGGTTCGCCACCGTCTCGGAGAACACCGCCACCTGGTGCGCGCTGAACGCAATCCCCAGGCGATCGTCTTCGTGCTCGCTCTGCTCACCCGCTCCGTCGACGAAGATCAGCTGGAACTCCAGCGCGTCGAGGGGAGCCGCCTCCCGAGGGGGCGCCGTGCGCGCCAGCGCCTCGAGGTCGGCCTCGCTGTAGACCGCCTTGTTGACCCCGCTCAGCGGACCGCCGAACTGCACGCTCACCCCGCCGGGCTTGTTGAGCCGCTCGCTCAGCCGGCGCTCGAGCAGGTCGAGGGCCGTGACCGTGGGCTGGTAGCCGGCCACCCAGTCGACGTAGACGATCAAGGACTCGTGGCCGGGGCCAGACTGCGCCGCCTGGGCGGAGAGGGACCCGGCGCCATTGACGGCGGGCACGGAGCTCGAGGACGAACCCGACGAACTCCCGGAATTGCAGCCGGCGAGCGCCAGGGTCAACGCCCCAAGAACGGCCAGGCTTCTCTGTCGCATGCTGAGCACCCTCACTTCAGTCGCCCCTCCCTCTGCACCTCGCGTGCCGCATGACGCGTCGCGTAAGCCTCGCATTGGTGGTGCTCAGAGGGTCGATTTCACAAGTGCCGATAAATCAGCGCCGTAGGGTCGGCAGTGACGACATATCGTCGCAAAATGGGGAGCGAATCCTCACCGATTGTGCGGGGTTTGCGACTCGCAGTCACTTCAAGATGACGGAAAACCGCCATTGGGCACCGAGGATCGGGAAAGCTGGCGTGAAATCGTTTCGCGTCACGACCACGACTCCAGCGGGTGGTTCAATGTGGCCCATGACCCCGCCCCGCGACCTCGAGGCGCACCTCCTCTCCAGCTCTCCTCTGATCGCCGAGCTCTGCCTCTTGCCGAGCGAAGGCCGCGACCCGTGGGACGGGTGCCGCGCGGTGGTCGTGCCCTGCGCCGAGACCCTCAGCGAGCAGTGGGTGTTCATGGCGCGCCAGCGCATGGAGGAGCTGCTCACGGTGGGCAGCGTGTTGGCCCCACGCCCGGTGCGGGTGGAGGACGTGGTCCTGTTCCGCGAGCCGCTCCCGCGCAAGGACGGCGACGTCGACCGCGGGCGGGTGGCCGAGCTCGTCGAGCGCTCGGCCCGCGCGCGGAGCGCGCTCCTCGGGCCCCGCACCGACGGCGTCGCGCAGCTCCTCGCCCGGCTGCGGGAGGAGCTCGAGCTCAGCGGCCCGTTCAGCCCCGCGTCGCGCCTGGAGGCCGACCTCGGGATCGACTCGCTCAAGCTGATCCAGCTGCGCGCGCTCCTCGCCGAGGAGTTCGAGGTCACGGTGCCCGACCGCGAGTGGTGGTCGCTGCACACCCTCGACGACCTGGTGCGGCGGGTGGCCTCGGCGCGCTGGAGCGGGGACGCCCGCGACTACGGTTGGCCGCAGCTCCTGCGCAGCGAGGTCGACGCCGAGCCCCTCGACGTGCGCTTCAACCTCACCCGCCGCGGGATCCACTGGTGGGCCGCGCAGTTCGGCATGTACGCCTTCCGCGCCACGGCCAAGCTCGCGTTCAAGGCTCACCTCGTGCACCCCGAGCGGCTCCCCCGCCGCGGGCCCTACCTGCTCTGCCCCACCCACCAGAGCCGGATCGACTCGCTCTTGATCTACGCGCTCTTCCCCTACGCCACGGTGCACCGCTTCATGACCCTCGCCTACGGGCCCTACTTCCGCGGAGGGCTCGGCGTGTTGGTGCGCATGGGGCGCGTGATCCTCACGGGCGAGGCGAACACGATGAGCGACTCGCTGAAGCTCGCCTTCCAGGGCCTGCAGCGCGACTACGTGGTCACGGTGTTCCCCGAGGGCAGCTGCTCCCCCAGCGGCGAGATCATGCCCGCCAAACCCGGGGTGGGGGTGCTCGCCTGCGAGGCGCAGGTGCCGATCGTGCCCATGGTGTTCCAGGGCTCGCACCGCCTGCTCTCGCCCAAGTCCCCGGGCGTCAAGCTCACGCCGATCCGCGCGGTGATCGGCGACCCGATCCCGCCCCCCGCGCCGCGCCGCTTCGAGCGCGTCGACTACCAGGGGCTCGCCGACGAGTGGCGGGAAGCGGTCCTCCGCCTGCAAGCCGACCACCCCTGGGAGTACGAATGAGCGACTGCGCCGACGAGCCGGGGACGACGATCCCCACGGTGAACCACGGCCGCTGCGAAGCCAAGCGCGCCTGCGTCGAGGTGTGCCCCTACGACGTGTTCGAGGTGCGGCGGATCGAGCCCACGGACTACGCGCCGCTGGGGCTGCTGGCCAAGCTCAAGGTCCGCGTGCACGGCATGCAGACCGCCTACACCCCGCGCGCCGACGCCTGCCGCGCGTGCGGCCTGTGCGTGACGGCCTGCCCCGAGCGCGCGATCACGCTGGCCTCCGACTAGCGCGGTCGATTCGACGCTTGCGGCCCTGAGCGAGCGCCACTAGGCTGACGACGTGGCCGCAGGGATCCGACGCACGCTGACCCCGTCTGCCCGCCCTCGCGGCGGTGCCGCGCCGCGGTCGTGGCGTGTCCTGGCCTGCGCGCTGGCGCTCGTGCTCTGCCAGCTGCCGCTGTCGGCCTTCGCCGCCTTCGAGCCGCCCCCAGCGGCCCTCGTCGTCGCCAGCTGCGCTGACGACGCCTGCGCCGACGCCTGCTGCGACTGCTGCGAGCCTCCCCCTCCCCGCGCTGCAGAGCCGTGCTGTGCGCCCGGGGCAGGCGACGACGGCGAGCCCTGCTGCCCCGACGGTTGCCCCACCTGCCCGCGCCCCTGCTGCTCGGGTCCGCCCGCTGTCGTCCCCTGCGAAGGCGACGCGCCGCCCGCAGCCCCCGGCGCCCCAAGCCTGGAGGCGACCGAAGGCGAGCTGAGCTCGAGCCCCGCCAGCGGGGTCTTTCACCCACCCCGGAGCTAGCGCCTGTTCGAGCGCTGAGCGCCGCACGCGAGAGCCGCGTGCCGCGCCAGGGCTCGGTCTCCGCTCGTCCTCCTCCCCCCCCCGCCGTCGACGGTTCGTCATCGGCGAGGCGATCCGTGGTGGCTTCATGTTCGTTCGCCTCCTCTCTGCGTGCAGCGCGCTGCTGCTCTCCGGCTGCGTCAGCGCCGGCTTCGCGCCCCCTCCCTACGTCGACCTCCCCGAGCTGGTCGCCCCGGCCCGGGACGAGGCCGCCGGCAGGGTGCAGGAGCTGTTGGCCACCCCCGACCTCGGGCTGCAGCGGCTGCTGCAGGCCGCCGAGCTGGGCAACCCCCGGATCGCCGCCGCGCGCCACGCCGTGGGCGCGGCCGCGGGCCTCGCCTGGCAGGCCGAGCTCTACCCCAACCCGACGGTAGAGTTCGAGACCGAGCAGGTGCCGGCGGGAGAGCCGGGGCTCGAGCGCAGCGTGAACACCGTCGGGTGGACCCAGCCGCTGGTGATCGGCGGTCGGCGGACGGCGGGGGTGGCCGCCGCCCGCGCCGCCGAGGACACCCGCCTGCTGGAGCTGCAGCAGGCGCGCCGCGACGTCGCCGCCGCGGTGCGCGGGGTGCGCGTCGACCTGCTCTACCTGCAACGCGCAGAAGCGCTGTTGGCGACCCTGGTCGCGGCCGCCCAGCAGACCTACGAGATCGCCAAGGCGCGCCTCGAAGCGCGGGCGGTCCCCGAGTCGGAGCTGCTGAAGGCCGACGTCGAGCTGCGTCGGCTGCAGCTCACCCAACGCCGCCTGCAGCGCGAGCGGCGGGCCGCCCTCGTGCGCCTGGCCGCCCTCGTCGGGCGTGAAGAGGTCGGCCTGCTCCAGCTGAGCGGAGCGCTCAGCGCCGAGCTCCCTGCCCTCGAGCTGGCGAGCTTGTTCCAGCGGCTCACCGAGCACCCCGGGCTGCTGGCGGTCCACGCCAGCGCGCGAACGGCCAGTCGCGAAGCTGAGCTGGCGCGAGCCCAGCGGATCCCCGATATCGGCCTGCGCGTGGAGTACGGGCGCAACAACTTCCGCGACCTGCAGATCCTCAACGGCGGGATCAGCATTCCCCTGCCCCTCTTCGACCGCAACCAGGGGCGAATCCACGCGGCCGAACAACGCCAGCGCGAGCGCTCCCGCAGCGCCGAAGCCCTCGAGCGGCGCCTGCAGCGCGACGTCGCCCAGCTCAGCGCCGACTACGCCTCGGCTCGCGACGCCGCCCTGACCCACGCCGAGCGGATCGTCCCCGCGGCCGAGCGCGCTTTCGCCCAGATCAGCGCGGGCTACCGCGCCGGCCGCGCGGCCTTCCTCGACCTGCTGGACGCCCAACGAACCCTCGCCCAGGCCCAGCTCACCCAACTCCAGGCGCTGCGCGACGCGCACCTGACCCTCGCGCGCCTGAGCCAGATCACCGGACCCCTGGAGGCCCAATGAACGACCCCCGAGAAGCGAGAGGAGTTCCCATGGACACCACCAGCAAGGCGATCATTGCGGTCTCGTCCCTCGTCGCCGCGTTCGGTGTGGGGCTCGCCGTCGTCGGCTACCAGCGCCACGCGGAGCACGCGACCCCGCCCCCGGCGACGCCCACCGAGACCGGCGAGTTCTGCGAGCGCCACCAGATCGCCGAGGCCCGCTGCCCCTGGTGCGACCCGAGCTTGATCGAGTCCCTCGGCTGGTGCGACGGGCACGGCGTCCCCGAGGCGCTCTGCAGCCGCTGCACCCCGGCGCTGATCCCCGGGTTCAAGGCCGAGAACGATTGGTGCGCCGGGCACGACGTCCCGGAGTCCCAGTGCGACCTCTGCGATCACGCCCCGGGCGAGACCGCGCCGCCCCCGGCCCCCGGGGTCGCGGTCGTGCCCCGCGAGGAGCTCCCGCGCAGCGCGCGCACGCCCTCCCCCCGCTGCACGACCGAGAGTCTGCGGGTGCGCTTCGACTCTCCCGAGACCGCCCGCGACGCGGGCCTGGGCTACGCCACCGTCGAGGAGCGCGAGGTCGCCTTCTCCCTCACCTGCACCGCCGAGCTGGAGTACGACCAGAACCGCTACGCCCACGTGGCCGCGAGGGCTCCCGGAGTCCTGGAGGCCGTGCTCAAGGACCTCGGCGAGACGGTGGCGGAGGGCGAGCGCCTGGCGCTGGTGACCTCCAGCGAGCTCGGCGCGGCCAAGGCCGAGCTGCTCCAGGCGCGCACCCTCGCGGCCCTCTGGGAGCGCAACACCGCGCGCGAGCAGCGCCTGGCCGAGCAGCACG
>Ga0070727_10001545_pt1 | contig 24184 bp, 19 predicted proteins | sample tdAd472_FD_66722 | JGI IMG/M metagenome (GOLD analysis project Ga0070727, IMG submission 66722) | Marine sediment microbial communities from the Atlantic coast under amendment with organic carbon and nitrate - tdAd47.2 | ecosystem: Environmental > Aquatic > Marine > Coastal > Sediment | place...
CCTGGCTGCATGGCCAGGTAATGTTCGATACCGGAATGGCGGAGATTGATGCCGGGCGCCGTCTCGTAATCGACCTTGAACGTTGCCAGTACCTGGACAGCACCCTGCTGGGCACGCTGCATGAGCTGGTCCTGCGTGCCGAGAGGGCCGGACTGCAGATCAGGCTGCAGAATGTCGGTCCCCACCTGCAGGAAAACTTCGAAGAACTGAGCATGCGGTCAGCGCTGGAACATATCGCCGAGGCGGCGGAACCGCTGCCGCAACGACGCTTTCCCATCGACCTGGATGCCGCCACCACGGGCAGTCAGCAACAGCGACTGCTGCATGCCCACGAAATCCTGGCCCAGCTCAGCGAGAGCAACCAGGAGCAGTTCGGCAGCCTGGTGGAGAGCCTGCGTAAGGAACTGAAAGACGACCAGTAGCTCCCTGGCCTGCCAGGGCGGGTCCGCTTCCTGACGAGTGATAATTACCGTGTGGTCGTTTCCCGCGACGATTTTATTGCCTGGCGTGAACAAGGGGTCGGGCATCAGGCAGGCGGCCGCCGTCACGGCTCTTGCTGGCCTGCTGCCTCGTCCCGGGCCGCGCTTGGCGCGGACCCGATCTTCAGAGGTTCTTTAATCCTGGTAGATCAGCTCGCCGGAGACGGTCTCTTCCTCGCTGTCGACGGGTTCGTCGCCGTAGCCGATCACGTCGTGGAGGATCAGGTACAGGGCCGGCACCAGGAACAGGGTGATGAGCGTGGCGAACAGCACGCCCCAGGCCAGGGATATGGCCATGGGCACAATGAAGAACGTGGCCGGGTTGGCCGTTATCATCAGCGGCACCAGTCCTGAAAACGTCGTTGCCGACGTCAGAAAGATCGGCCTGAATCGCATTATCCCTGCTGATGTAACCGCCCGTTCTATATCATAGCCCCTGGCCCGCAACCTGTTGATATTAACCACCAGAACCAGGCTGGCATTAACCACCACACCACTCAACGCGATGATGCCCAGCATTGAAAAGAACACCAGGTCCGCCCGCATGATGAAATGTCCAAGAATCGCCCCGATAGCACCAAACGGAATGACGCTCATGATTATCAGGGGCTGACTGTAGGATTTCAGCGGAATTGCCAGCAGCGCAAAAATAATGATCATTGCCAGTGGAAATGTCGAGAACAGCTCAGACATGGAACGCATCTGCTGCTCACCTTCTCCGCCAAGCACGATCTCGACGTTCAACCTGCTCGACCAGTCGTCACGAAACTTGCGAATCAGCTCATTGCGAACTTCATCCGGTTTCACGACCGTTCGATCAACATCCGCCCGCACGGTGATGACCCGCTTGCCATCTTCGCGACGAATCGACGAGTAGCCGTTGCCCAGGGAAAAGTCGGCAACACTGGAGAACGGCACTTCCGCGCCGCTGGCGGTACGGATCAACAGGTCTTCCAGGTTGGCCAGGGATTTACGTTCTGCTTCCGGGTACCGGACCATGACACGAATATCATCCGTTCCCCGCTGTATACGTTGAGCCTCGGCACCGTAGAATGCCTGACGCACCTGCGTGGCCACCTCGTTATTGGTCAGGCCAAGGTTCTTGCCGGCGTCATTGACCTGGATGATGGCTTCCTGTTTGCCGGCTCGAAACGAGTCAGTGATATCGAAGATACCCGGATAACGGGCAAGTTCCGTGCGCATCTCGGTAGCTGCGATCTGCAGGGTCTCTTCGTTGCGCCCCTCCAGCCGGAAATTGATTGCCTCTCCGGCGGAAAACACGTCGGAGACAAATGTCAGCTCCAGCGCATCGGGAATATCTCCAACTTTCTCGCGCCAGCGATCCCGGATACGTTCGGAGCTGATCTCGCCCCTGTCGAAAAACGGTGTCAGGTTCATGACGACTTCAGCAATATGACTGCCACCGGGACCGCTGCCATCGGAAGGCGGTCCACCCCTGGCGGCACGCTGGCCGATAACCGTCAACACGCTGTCCACGACCTTTTCCGTGGCTGCCGGCGCGTCGCCGGCGGCCTTCAACTCCTCCAGTTCCTGGTCCAGTTCAGCGGAAAGTTCGAATGCCGCCTGTTCGAGCTTGTCGACGGCCTCCTCGGTAATGCTCACCGCCACGCCTTCCGGCATCTGCAGGCTGCCGTAGATGACGTCGCCTTCAACCCCCGGCATGAACTGGAAAATCACCCGGCCGCTGGCCAGCAGGGCAATGGTCAGGATAATCACGCCGGTAGCCGTGGCCCACGTGGCGTAGCGGTACTTGAGTACCTTGACCAGCGCATCCCGGTAGGTGTGCTTGGCAAATCGTTCCATGCTGCTGGCGATACTGCCCTGAAAGCGTCTCCAGTATTCCACCAGCAGTGTGCCCTCGAGGAAATAGCCCTTGGTCCTGCGATGGGCCAGGTGACCGGGAAGGATCAACTGGGATTCCAGCAGACTGGCTATGAGGCAGAATACGACAACCGCACCGATGGCATTGAAAAACGCTCCCATGGGTCCTTCGAGGAGCAGAATCGGCAGAAAGGCCGCAATGGTGGTAAAGACGCCGAAGATAACCGGCACGGAAACTTCCAGCGTCCCTTCAATGGCAGCTTCCTCTTTTGGCAGCCCTTTCCGTTCCCAGGAGTGCACCCGCTCGCCGACGACGATGGCATCGTCAACGATGATGCCCAGCACCAGAATAAACCCCATCACCGTAAGCGAGCTGATGGACAATCCCGCGGTCGGGAACAGGGCGAGGGCACCGGCAATGGCGATGGGAATACCGGCTGCCACCCACAGCGCAAGCTTGAATCGCAGGAACAGGGCCAGGATCATGAGCACCAGCAACAGGCCGGTGTAGGCATTCTTGGCCACCGTGCCGATGCGATCCTGGGTGGCGACGGCGGCATCGTTGATTATATTGAGCTGCAGGTTCGGCGGGAGGCTGGTCACCTCCCTCTCGAAGTACGCCCGCACCTGCCTGGCCGATGCCACGATATCCTCGTCTCCGACCCGCAACACCTCGATAATCGCCGCGTTTTCGCCATCTATGCGGGCATCGACATAGCCTTCCTGGAAGCCATCACGGATATCGGCAATATCCCCAAGACGTAGCTGGGAACCGTCGGCAAAACTGCGGACAACGATATCCGCGTATTCGGAGCCCTGGTAAACCTGCCCCTTGGTCCGCAGCAGGATTTCGCCGCTATCGGTTCGAATGGTTCCGCCAGGCAGGTCCAGAGACGCCTGGTCGATAGCCCTGGCTATCTGGTCCAGGGTCAGTCCGTATTGTCTCAGGGTGAATTCCGATACTTCGATGGAAATCTCCAGCGGACGAATGTACTGAATATTGACGGTGGATATCCCTTCAAGGTCGAGGATGTCATTGCGGATATCCTCGGCATAGCGCTTAAGGGTCAGATCGCTCACATCGCCGGACAAGGCAAGGGAAAGCACCGTTCCGGTTGCGCTGAAGGCGCGGACAATCGGGCGCTCGGTTTCCAGGGGAAATGTTGAAATAGCGTCGACCTTGCCCTTGACGTCATTCAGCACGCGGTTCAGCTCGGCACCGGTGGCCAGCTCAAGGGTCATGTCACAGCCGCCTTCCCTGGCGGTACTAGTCATTCGCTCTAAATTCTCGGCACTTTCCAGGGCCTCCTCAAGTCGCAGGCAGATGGCCGACTCCGATTCGTCCGGCGTGGCACCCAGGTAAGGAACACTGACCTGGATCATGCCCATGTCGACATTGGGAAATTCCTCCTGGTGCAGGTTGAAATAGGCAATGACTCCCGACGCCAGGAAAATCCACATGAACAGGTTGGTGGCTACCGGGTTTTTTACAAACCAGCTGATTATGGTTCTCAAGCTGTTACTCCTGGATACTTCTTACTTGGATATCAATCCTGCTGTGATGGCCGGACTATGGAAGTGAGGGACCGGCTGCCGATGCTCAGATCAGTTCCCGGACCGGCTTGACGGGCATGCCGTCGTACACTGCCTGGATTGGCGACACGCAAATCAACTCACCGGGTAAAATTCCGCTGGCTACCAGGACCCGGTTTTCTTCGAGGCGCAAGATTTCAACCTCCCGGAAATACATCTTGTTTTCGTTATCTATCACCAGGACCTGGCTGTTGTTTCTGATAACGTTTCGCGGCAGAGAGATAACATCATCCACCTGTCGGCCACTGATCTCGGCTTGCACGTACAAGCCGATGGGCAGTGGTATGCGGGATGACCAGTCGTCGGTCTTACGGTCCGGCTGCGCCACGCGGATAATTGACTGCACCGAATTGCTGTCGGCATCGATGGCGGCCTCGATTCTGACCAGCTTGCCTTCCCAGTTGTGCTGTTCACCGCCGTACATGCCGGTCAGCTTCACCGTCGGAGCCAGCTGGTCGTCGAGCTCACCGCGAAAGCCGAGGGGAATTGACAGGTAGCCGAGTTGTCGTATCGCCAGTGGCACCCGAACTTCCACCAGGTCTGCGCCATAGAGCATGGCCACGTCCTGGGCGCGATTGACCCATTGACCCAGCTCCACCTGCTTGCTGTTGATTACCGCCGTGAACGGGGCGGTGAGCTCGGTACGGCCGAGGTCCAGTTCGGCCTGGCTGAAACTGGCCCGGGCGTCCGCGAGCCGCGCCTGGGCAACGGCCAGGGTCCGCTCTGCTTCCTGCAGCTGGGCGCGACTGGCAAGACTGCGGTCCGCCAGGTCACGGGTCCGGCTCAGGGCATCCTCGGCAAAGGATGCTTCTGCCTCAGCCTGCTGCACGCTGGCGCGACTGCGTGCCAGCGCGGTCTCGAAGTCGCTGGGATCGATGCGCAGCAAAGGCTCGCCCGCCTCGATGAAGCCGCCGGGTTCCAGCGCCGGCGAGACCCAGCTCACAGGCCCTGATACCGGGGCCGACAGGTTGACCTGCTGGGCAGCCTGAACCTTGCCCTGGGAATGCACGGTCAGCCGGGTTGACCCCAGGGTCGCTTCGACCACGCGAACGGAGACCGGCTGGATTTCTGCAGCAGTCTCCTCGATCTGGGTGGGATTGCTGATCAGAAAAACTGCGACGGCGATCGACCCGGCAAGAATAACAACAGGCAATACTATCCGTTTCATCAATGAAGCTCCCGCTTAAACTCTGGATTCTGGCGCGGCAATGGCATTGCCCGCTGCTTTTCGTCGATACCACCGGACTGTTTGGGATGTTCCGTCAGTTAACACCCCGATTCCATGGCATTTGTGTGTATTCAAGCGGCGCGATCTGTTCTGTTCACGACGCCAGTATGATTGCTCTTTGTATTACGCGCCGCACATGGTCTATTGCCGGCGCTGGTTGTTCTGACAGGCCCTAAACTGCCTGTTGTTTTATTGAGATGCGCATGGCCTCCAGGGCATCTCCCATAGCCAGGCGCAGTTCGTTAAAGTTCTTCTCGAACGCGGCGGCTGCGGCATTCCCGTCTTTGCGGTCGAAAGCCTTACGAAGCGAGGCAACCAGCTCCGGTCCCGAATTGGCGGGCAGGCTTGGCTGAATGTGCAGTTGCATCATTTGACCGATTATCTGCGCCTTCAGGTCGTTGCCGATGAGTCGCGCTACCAGGTTGTTGTTGATGCCTGCCATGTAGTCCAGCATCGCTTCCCAGTGGGGCCGCATGGCTTTCGGGTCTTTCGCGCTATGGCTCATCTCTACGAGCATCTTTTTCAGCTGGATCATCTGCTCGCTGTCCGCCTGCTCCAGCGCTCGCTTCACCGTCAGCACGGTGAGCACGGAAAAAATCTCCAGGAACTGGTCAACCAGGGAGGGGTCCGGAATGGGTTCCAGCGCCAGCAATGGCCCCAGAACTGCCAGACTGGCTTCCTCCAGTCGTTTGACCCGCACGCCGCCAGGCTGAATGTCGATGATTCCCTGCTGGCCAAGCTGCGAGAGCGCCTCGCGTACCGCGCCGCGGCTGACACCGAAACGGGCGGACAGATCCCGTTCCGAAGGCATGCGTTCTCCGACCCGGTACTGGCCGCTCATGATCTCCCGAAGAAGACAATCGGCAATTTCGATACTCACCGAGGTGGAAGAAGACACCGTTACACCCTGCCTGTGGTAAGCCGGGTCCAGGGAGCCGGCCATCAGATTACTAATTGGTCCTACCAAATTGGTCGGACCAATATACGGATTACATCAGACAAGTCAATGACAGGGTTCACCGTACGGAACAATAGTCGATGAACTGTTGCTATTCCGGGTCAACCTCGGCCGGCCACGACAGTTGAGGCCCCTCGGTAATTCCTTCAGACGCCGCAACGCCGTGCGTTGCGGGGCACGCTGGAGGAGTGGCCTCAATCCGGGAGCACCTGGTAGCGGAGACGCACCGTATCCACCCTGCGCCAGCGATCACCCTCGAAGCTGGGACGAAACTGCATATCGCGCAGGGCATTGCGGGTATCTCGCCGCACCCGGGCACTGTCGGTGCTGGAGTCGAGAATATCGGGATTGCGGGTGTAACCCCTGGAGTTGATGGAAAATTCCAGCTCCAGCTCATGATAGTTAAGGGCTTCGTCAAGCCAGTCGGTGGCCGCTGGCAGATCAGGACGCCTGGCAAAGGGCAGCGATTCACTCCAGGCCGTAAAGGTGCCCAGGTCGATCAGCTCAACCTCTCCGTCATCCCCGGTCATCACGCGGAAACCATTGCTGTCCTGGTAGGCGACGGCAGCAGACAGGCGGGAGTGAAAGTGGGGTACCGGCAGAATAACCGGCCGCCTGAAAAAGTCCTCCACCTCGTTTTCGGGCAGCCCGGCTTCCACCAGCATGTCCCTGGCCTCCCGGTAGCGGCGCGCGGCGGTGCCGAGGTCCAGCAACCTCTGAAAATCCGCATCCAGGATCATGGCCATGGCCTCTGCCTCGCGGTCCCCGTTGTACCGGGCGATCTCCTGCATGCGGTTCACCAGGTTGAGGCCCTGCCTGAGGTAACTTTCGCTGCTGCGTCCCTCCACCAGCAGGATGTCATCCCGGGCACTGACGCCCAGCTCATCGTCGGCGACCACGACGGCGACCAGCTGGTATTGCAACACGGCCCGCTGGTATAGCCAGGGCAACAGTTCAAGGCTGTTTTCGCCGTAGAGTTCTTCCGCTGCTTCCACGTTGTCACGCAGCAATTCACGGGCATCCTGGAAATGCCGTAGCCTTTGCAGGGGCGGTTCCAGGTAGACCTGGGCGAAATTCCACAGTGCCAGGTCCTGACGCGAGGCCAGTACGACGTCCGGCGGTACGCCGGCATTCTGTTCGTTCAGCAAGTGGATAAACTCGAATCGGTCGGCAACCGATTCCCAGTCGCGACGCTCCAGGTCATTGGCGATCAGTTCGCCGATTACCGGAATCTGCTCCAGACTCCGGGTGCCCTGGGAGGTACGCAGCAACTGTAAACGCCGCTCCAGGATCGAACCGGCCTCATCGAAATCCCGCAGTTGCAACAGGGTGTCGGTGAGCGCCTGCAGCGGCTCCAGCAATCGGGGATCGTAGGGACCAAACCGGGTTTCCAGGTCTGCCAGCTGTTCATTGATCCGGGCAATCTGTTCCTGCAGGCGGATGCTTTCCTGCAATGCCGATTCCAGGCTGGTGCCGTCCTCCGTGGCGTCGGCGCCGGAACCGGCATCCGCCGCAATCAGCGTCGAAGGCAGACACATCAGCACCACAATCAGTCTCAGAACGCGACCGCGGCACGATATCGGGCGACGGACGGGGTCGGCATCGCGCTTCAGGCCGGTCAGATCGCTTCGGGTACTCATGACTCCACCGGCGGAACCGGCACGCCGGGCAATGTTGCGTCTGAATCTGCTGCGGGACGTCTGGCGTGCATGGGCCTCTCGATCCGCGGCCGGCCACTGGGGTCGGCGTCAGGAATGGTCAGGTGACGGGAATTCAGCATAAACAAGGAGATCAACGTTGACAATGCAACCAGCGATAGGGTTCACTTTAAGGCAGACAACCTGCACTGCCTGAAAAACGGCAGGGCACCATTGCCAACGCCGAGTTTCCCATGAATAAACCAACTATTCTGCTGACCGGATTGCTCACTGCAGTTTTTTGTCTACCCAGCTCTTTTGCCCAGGCGTTTCGCGGCGCCAGCGCTGCCAACCTGGAAGACCTCTACGACATCGCCGGTGAATTCGCCTTTGTCAGGATTCAGTACGACACCTATTACAGTGGTGGTTTTTACGGCGGTCCCTGGGCTACCGATTTCCCGGCATCGGACGAAAATTTCCTGCGCGGCGTCTCCCGGCTGACCAATGTCCGCGTCATGAGTCAACCCATCGTGCTGCGTTTCGATGACGAGGAAATTTTTGATTATCCGTTTCTGTATGCGCTGGAAATGGGTCGCAACGGCGGATTGTCACTGACTGCCGCAGAGATCGAGAACCTGCGGGAGTATCTGCTCCGTGGCGGTTTCCTGCTCATCGACGATTTCTGGGGAGAACGTCAGTGGGATGCCTTCTACCGGGACTTCTCCCTGGTTTTCCCCGATCGGGAAATTATCGAACTGACACCTGACCACGAGATTTACCGAACATTCTACGACATCGAAGGCGCCCAGATGATTCCCGGCCGTGGTGGTCGCCGCGGCTTTGGCCAGGCGGGCATCGACATGGCCAGTAATCATGCCATTTTCGATGACGCCGGTCGGATCATGGTGCTGATCAACTGGAATTCAGACATGGGCGACGGTTGGGAGCACACCTACGATCAGTGGTACCCCACTCAATATTCGAACTCCGCCTACCAGCTCGGCATCAACTACCTGATTTATTCCCTCACCCATTAACAGGCTGTTGAAAAACTATTGCGCTTGCCAATACTTTGTTGAAAACTTTCTCAACATGTTCATTTACGCTGGGTAAGCTGCGCTTTTTCGCCTCGTCGTGGCTGCGCTCATGACGTTTTTCAACAGCCTGTTAAGAAACCCAGGATCAGGGAATCACTGATTAAGGAACCTCTGATTAATTATGAAAGTACTCTGCGGGAGTCTGTAGAATTTCCCTATTCAAACTGAAACACTACCTCAATCAGAGGTTTCTTGATGTTGCTGGCGATTATTGCTAACACCCTGCTGATCTCCACGGCGGTGGTGATCCATTATGAAAGTCTTCACCTGCTGTCGGTTCTCATACCAAGGCTGTCCCTGCAGCACCGGCTGCGGGTGATTATCGGCGTGTTCGGCACGCTTATCGCCCACATCCTGGAAATCTGGCTGTTCGGAATCGGTTACTACCTGATGATCAACTACGGGGACTTCGGCGCACTGCAGGGAAATTTCGACGGCAGCCTGCTGGACTACGTTTACTTTTCCTTTTCCACCTACACCTCACTGGGTATCGGCGACATTGAACCACTGGGCAATATCCGTTTCCTGGCGGGACTGGAAGCGCTGACCGGACTGGCTCTCATTACCTGGAGCGCCTCCTTCATGTTCATCGAGATGCGCAGGTTCTGGGACTAGAGCGCAGCGCTGGTTGTGGTGCGCTGCCACCCAGTGTCATCAGTCTGCGTCGCCCAGCACTTCCAGGCGGCGGGCTCCGGCCAGTATTCCCTCCAGGCCGTAGTTGCCCTCATGGCAGGCATATTCGTATTGTCTTTCGGCAGACCGGTTGAAACTCATTTCCCCGCGCCACGGGCGGGTGTAGTAGACCGGGTCCTCGACCTCGAATTCGTAAACTATCTGCTCGTCGGAATAACGGGTGAAGCGTTCAATAATTTTACCCTGCGAAGACAGCGGGGCGGCATTCCTCGGCGCCTGCTGAGGATGCAGGTTTACCGTTTCCACCACCAGCGTGTCACCTTCCCACCAGCCTATGGAGTCGCCCAGCCACTGTCCGAGTTCAGCCGGCCGATGGCGGCAAGGCACACGAGGGCTATAAATTTATCCATGGAAATGATTCTCTCGTATTCCGTAGAAAACTGGTGAAATCCAGTCAATTCAGTGAGTTAAGCCGCGCAAACTAAACCAGCGAGCCGCGGTAATCAAGTGTTTTCTACTGAATACGGTTGACCGGCGACGGGCCGAAGGAAAGCCAGGTACCCTGGTAGCTTGCGCCATGGGCATCGGGCCGGCGCCAGTCGCAGACGCCAAGGGGGAACACCTGTTGCAGCCGGGCCAGCTGCTCCTCGGAGAATTCTACCTGGTAGTCGTCGGGATCGACTGGCTTGAGCTGGCAGCTGACGATGTTGTTGCTGAGAGGTGCGCCTGCCACCTGGCGGGGCGTGGGATAGGCCGGATACAGTTCGCCGCATTCCCCAAAATTATCGAAACCCAGTGGTTCCCGGATGTTGCGGCGCTCCGCGCCGGAATTATCCCAGCAGTTGTCAGTCAGCTGGTAGGGCCTGGCCGCCATCACCCGGGCTGCGCCATCGGCTTCACCCTGATTCGCCCTGATGGCCATGAGCCAGCTGTCCATGTCACGAAACAGGTTGCCAAGGTCGGGTTCCTCCTCGGTGAATCCCCACCGACCACCAACATTCATCACGTGATTGTCCGCGTGGCCATTGGCCTCGATCAGACGCTGTCGCGTTGAATACTGGTGCACGATCATGTGGATGTCCCCGGCCTCCCGATGGTCTGTATAAGTCCGGTAGTCGATGACCGGCGTTTCACTCAGACCGGCGCCGCCGTAAAGAATTCGACCCGACTCAATTGCCCGCCTTGCCGCCAGCGGATCCGCCTGGTGACGTTCGGCCACATGATTCATGTCTCGATCGAAGCCGCCGATGGCGCTGTTGAGATCGAGAAACTGTTGCACCGTGATGCTGCCGTCGTTCAGCGCGGCCAGGCCGTATTGCACGCCCACATTGTCCAGGGGACGGGCTGCCCGCGCCGAATTCTCCGCCAGGCCATAGACATTGACCGTATGATCGTACACCGTGGCGCGGATGCCGTTATCCAGCGAGGGACCGTAGCGCCGGGATTGCAGGGCTTCGATACTGACCTCACCGCCCTGTTCCTCCAGTGGTGCATCGACGGCATAAATCGGGTCCAGGCGTGCCGCTCCCCGGGCCAGGTTGGGGATACTGCCCCAGGAGCCAAACCCGGCGACGGCACGCTGCTGTTCACGGGTAAACCCGTCAGGATTGGTCTGGGTAAAGTAGTAGTGCAGCAGGCGGGCGTCAGCCAGGGTGAAAATCGTCGCGGAAGTGACATCCGGAAAACTGGACGCAACGATAATGCCGTCGAAGATACCCGGGTAGTTGTCCGCCGTCTGATGACTCTGGTAGGAACCGCCGGAACTTCCCGTGCCGATGGTATATACCGGCTCCCCGTAGTGTTCGATAAAGCGCTCTTTCACCATGATATGGGTTTCGGACGCCAGCAGATCATTACAGTTCTGGCCGAACACGTTGAGACTGGCGGAAGTGATGGCATACCCCATTTCCAGCAGTCCCCGGCGCAGCACGCCGCCGGTCCGGTCTCCCTGCTGGTACCAGCCACTGCGACATCCGCCGCCATGGGTATAAACCAGTTTGCCATTCCAGCCGGCGCTGCGGTTCCACGGGTCCGGCTCCACGTCTCCCGGCAGGTGTAACATGGCGATTTCGTAAATGGCCCGATTGACCGTTCCGGTCTCCACCCTGACGACGAAGGGGATGGTATCGCCATTTTCCAGGGAAACCGTTCCCACGTCCTCCGGCAGGGACCCTTCCGCGGTCTCGATCAACGGCAGAAAATTCTGTTCCTGTGCCGAGAAGTAAACATAGTCAACCCGGGTGGCGACGGAGCAGTTGGAATCCAGCGGAGGTCCCAGGGTGTTTCCGGTAACCAGCTCGAACTCCTGGGTCTGGCAGTAGAAGGGCTGTTCATGGGGGCCGGAAATAATCGGGCCGGTAATGGGGTAGCTGGTCACTGCCAGGGTGGCTGCCGGCCGGGTTTCACCAGACTCCGCCCGGCCCGTAACCTGCAGCCGGTTGTCCCCTGGCTGCAACCCGGTAACCAACCCCAGCATACTGCCGGCGGCATCAACGGATTCAGGCCGCAAGACTGACGTCACGTCTTCACCGTTGAGTTCCAGCGTGATGTCCGGCACCTGGGATCCCGGCCAGCTGACGCGGATCAGCACGTCATCGCCAGTGACCAGCCACGGCTTGGTGGAAACGGTTTCCAGTTCCAGCGGCGGCCCCGACCCGGTGCCATTGACGGTCCCCGGCAGTTCCACCGGGTCCCGACCGACTCCGTCCGGCGTACACGCCGCCAGGACGAACATGCCCACGCCGGACATCAGCGCTGTTGGCAACAATCTGTTCAGGTTCAGAGGCACGGTATGGTGACCTTTATCAGTCTGGTTGTCGTTGTCTGTGCTGCTTCAGCCAGGGTTTCATTCTCGCTACTGCGCCCGGTGTTGTAAAGGCAAAGCGCCACCCGGGCCCGCCTGTCAGCCGGCAGACAGTGTACCGGTCTGACCCTTGACTTGACGCCAGCCGGAAAATCCGGTGATGTCCAGGGAAACCCTGGTTCGGGGGCTGAGGCCGGCTGCTATCGTGGCCTGCAGCTGGTAAACTGTGGCTTTAATCGCCATTACCGGGTAGCGACACCCATGAACTCGAGAAACAGGATCAACACTGTCGACGTGACGGAAAGCAAGGCAGTGTCCATTGATAAAAAATGCGCGAAGTGCAAGAAGTCCATCTGCTGCAATTCCATCAATCAGAAAATCCCTGCGCCCAAATCCATTTACGATTTTGATCACCTGCTGTGGCAGGTATCCCATGAGAATATAAACATTTTCAAGGATGCGGACGGGTGGTTCCTCCATGTGCACAGTGCCTGCGATCATCTTGGCGAACATGGTGTCTGCCAGATTTACGATGAGCGTCCCATGGTGTGTCGTGAGTACGACAATGATTACTGTGAATTCGACGAATCCATCGAGGAAGCCTCGGAGTACTTCTTTTCCACTTACGGGCAGTTCGAGAAATACTGCCGCAAGCGCTTCAAGAAATGGGACAAACGATTCAAAAAAGCGGGATACGAGTAGCCGTAATGGGACACCGGGCCAGTTACAGGTTAATGCCGTCCAGCCATGCTCTGCTGATCATGCTGTTGACCGGCGCGACTTCGCTTGCCTGGTCCCAGACTGCCGGGGAGGATGTCGGACAGAGCCTTGCCCTGGCGCGGGAAGCCCTGGTGCAATTGGACGAGCTGGCCGGCACCTGCCTGGAAGAGCAGGCCGGTACCGGATCCTGTACCGGGTTTCGCCATGCACTGGATGGTGAGCTCCTGGTGACCTACATCAATAGCTGCGCCACTGCCAGGCGGTGGCGGGATGCATTTGTCACCATGCAGGTTGAATCTCCGGACAACCTGGCGGCAACCCGGAATACGGAAGCAGAGAACCTGCAGCTGATGATCGACGTCGAATACTGGTGCGGGACCGACGCCCTGGCGCGCACCACGGAAAATATTGTACCTGCCTATGCGCTTGTCAAAACCGCTTCGACCGGCGGCGGTGTCCTGTCCCGGGAACTGCAGGTCGAACTGCACCGCAGCAGACAGGAAATCCTGCTACAGGCCGAGCGGCAACGTCTCATGGATAACCGGCTGCGACAGCAGCAACGGCTTCAACAACAGACCCGGGATCAGTTTCAGCAGCTTGAGCTGGAGCTGATCAGACAACAGGCAACACCGGAATTTCGTCGCCTGCCGCAGTGATCGCCTGTCGATGAACCGTGGTGGCTCGACACCCTGACCGGTTTGCGTGGGGCAGGGATTAAGGAACCCCTGATATATCAGCGGTTCCTCAGTAAAGAATCAGAAACGAACCGTTGGGCGTGATCGACACGGCGGGGGCACTGTTGTCGGGGATATTGATGGGCGGTTGTTCCGGCGCCGGCACCGCGTTTCCTTCGTTGTCGAACAATTGCCAGTTCAGCGTGCCGCCACGGGTGAAGCTTACCCCCTCACCCCAGGCGATAAGCTTGTAGCCGTCACTGCTGAACGCAATCGCCGGATTCTTCTGGCGGGTCCGGGTGGCCGGTTCTGCGACCCGCGAAGGGACACCGCCTGCATCAAGATTCAGTTGCACGATACGGCTTTCCGTTTCAAATACCAGCCAGTTGTGCTGCTGGTAATCCCTGCCGATGTCGTTGGTACTGACCGGGCAGGCCGACAGCTCCCATTTCTGCAGGTCATGCAGCGGCGCATAGTCAGTGTTGATCGCGGATCCGGGAGACTGCTCCACGGTCAATAGCTGCATATGCCTGCCAATACCGTCGATGGCCGAGCGGTAGGCGATCACGAACCGATGGGGATTCTCGTACTCCAGTGCCAGGCTGCAGCAGGCGCAGGCTCCCAGCGCCGTATCGCCGACGGCATACTCGGGGGAAAACGTTTCGCCACCATCATTGGAAATCCGGGCATAGACGGTTCTTTCGTGCTCACGGACCAGCTCACCGGCTGCCCAGCTGACGACAACTCCGGACCCGGAAGCGGCAATATCCGCACCGGCATCGATACCTTCCAGATTGACTTCCACCAGGCTGCGACGTGGCTCGAAAGCAGTGCGTCCGGGATCGGACCGGGTATAGAAAAACCGGGATGGTCTGGACTGGTACCAGGCGACGTGGACACGACCGTCGCCGTCCACCGCGAAATTGGCGCGATAGATTGGGTCGGCGTGATTGAATGACTGGCTGGATACCCGTCGTGGCGGCCCCCAGTCAAACGAGGCCGCATCATACTGTCGATAAAAAAGATCGCCTTCCCGGGAACGGGGGTTGCTGTTGCGCTTGCGGAAATACAGCAGGTGCACATTACCGGCGTCATCCTGGAGCATGCGCGGATGCAGGCCACGGTCCGGCGTCCGTTGAATGTCAACGCCGGACTGGGCGCCAGCGCCAGGCATCACCAGCAACAGCAACAGGGCTGACACCAGCAGGAGGGACCATGGCCCTGCCCTGGCGATAGCTACGCGGTTAACTGTCGATTCCTTGATCATCCGGGGTTTAACTTTCCGCCAATAACTCCAATAATAGGCCTATCATACTTAATATTCAGAACAGATGCCCGGTCACCGGCATTGTTGTCGATAATACACAACCAGTTCCGCAATCTGAGGAATCACCCGATATGACTACTCCCCTGCGCTCAATCCTCGAGAGCCTGCTGCTGATAACAGCCGCCAGTCTGCTTGTCGCCTGCTCACCGCCAGCGGAGCAGTCCTCTGACGGCAGTGGGTCCGGCGGCAGCTTCAATACCACCCTGCCCATGGCTGAACTGATGACCCTGGTGCTGGAACCCGCGGCGGATTCGCTGTGGGATAACGCCGGCTGGGTGGAAAGTGCCGCCGGTTACGAAGAGCTCTATCCCATCACCGACGAAGGTTGGGACTTTGTGCGCGCCCAGGCGGCCGTGGTGGCGGAATCCGGTAACCTGCTGGCGCTGCCCGGACGGGCCGAGGATGAAGACGCCTGGATGATCTACGCGGAGGGCATGGTCGATGCCGGATTGATGGCGATGGACGCTGCCCAGCGTCGGCACAAGGAGGACTTTTTCCAGGCCGGCGCCCAGCTGTACAGCGTCTGTCGAGCCTGTCACCAGTCCTACAATCCGGACATCGTGTCGCGGTTCGTGGAAGACGGTCAACCCAGCGGAGATCCCTGATGCGCCGGCGTCAGCTGTCACCAGCGACCGGCTGGCTGGTGGTCCTGGGCGGGCTGTTGTTCGCGGTCCCGGCCCTGGCTCACACCATAGCCAGTGACGACGCAAATTTTGTGCTGGGCGTGGATGGTCCGGCAATCCTGCCTTTCATTTACCTGGGCGCGAAGCACATGGTGACCGGCTATGATCACCTGCTGTTTCTCGCCGGCGTAATCTTTTTCCTGTACCGACCCCGTCACGTCGTGCAGTACGTTACGCTGTTTGCCGTTGGCCACAGCATTACGCTACTGGCGGGGGTACTGGCCAACTGGCAGGTCAATGCCTACCTGATCGATGCGGTAATAGGGCTGTCCATCGTCTACAAGGCCTTCGAAAACCTCGGCGGCTTCAGACTCCTGCCGTTCCAGCCCGACACCCGGATTGCAGTTTTCGTTTTCGGCCTGTTTCACGGGCTGGGCCTGGCCACCAAGCTGCAGGAATACGAGTTGTCCGACAACGGACTGGTCACCAATATTCTCAGCTTCAACGTCGGCGTTGAAATCGGCCAGGTTCTGGCGTTGTCCGCAATCTTCCTGTTTCTCAGTGCGTGGCGGACCAGTAGCAGCTACCTGCAGCACGCGTTCACTACCAACACAGCACTGATGACGGGAGGTTTTCTGCTGGCCGGCTACCAGCTGGCGGCTTTCTTTCTTGTCCCGGTCTACCTTTAAGAAACCTCTGATTAACTCCAAGGAAATATCATGGAAAGCAACGGGCAACCCAGGCTGGCACCGTCGCCCAGGGCGCTGTTGACAGCCTGCCTCACCGCGGCGGGAATCGCGCTGGTCGTGCTGTTTGCAGCCATCCTGCCGGCTGAATTCGGCTACGATCCACTGCGAATTGGCCAGCTGCTGGGAATCACGGGACTATCCACCGGTGAAGAACAGCCCCTGGAAAACCGGCTCCAGCCCCATCGCACTGACTTCGTCGAGTTTTACCTGGAGCCTTTTCAGTCGGTCGAATACAAGTACAGCATGGATGTGGACGCTCCCCTGGTGTTCAGCTGGGAGGCCGATGACGAGCTCTACTTCGATATGCACGCCGAGCCGGCCGGTCTCGGAGAGGACTACGCCGAGAGTTTTGCACAGGGGACCGCGGCTGCCCGGACCGGCAGCTACCACGCACCGTTCACTGGAATTCATGGCTGGTTCTGGGAGAACCGCAGTGGCCGGGATATCGAGGTCAGGCTCTACACCGCCGGCTTCTACTACAACTCGACGGTCTTCAGCGGCAGCGTGGAATACGATCGGGAACTGGACCCGGTGTCCTCCACGTTTCCGGAAATTGTCCCCTGACCACAATCGCGGCACAGTAGTCCCGGATTATTTCCGGGCTCTCTTCGGAATTCCTGCCCCTGGCTGCGCACTCACGTGCAGGACCACGGAATTGCGGACAAAACAAAGGCCCACCCCGCCGCAGCGAAGTGGGCCCTGGCAATCCAGCTTGATAGCGTTCAGGCAGACCGGGGCCCGATCAGCCTGAATTCAGCAGATTCTAGTTACCAGTGGGATCGGAGCCGTCACGGGGCGCACCAGTACCGGAAGAGCCCATGAACAGTTTGCGGCCATCCGGAAACGTGATGTCGCGGCCATTGGCACGGCAGGTCGGCTCGCACAGACGATCTTTACTCTGGTAGCCGGTAACAACGATATCCGTGCCAAGCTGCAGGGAGTTGCGATTGATGCCCCGACGCAGCAGGGTGTTTGGCGTACCGCCCTCTACCATCCACGGACCTGGATCCTCGGTGCTTTCCGGATCATTGTTGTCCAGGTGAATCCAGGTGTGAGGGTTGATCCATTCAACACGGGTGATCGGCCCCCCCAGTCTTACAGGCAGGTTCGCGTCAAACTCAGCAGAAAAAGCGTGGTGCGCTGTGGCAGGTGTCTCGAGGGCGAGGACACCGGCCGCGGCAATAGCGGCTGCTGCAAGTAACTTGATTTTCATAGACTTACCCCTTCTCTCTCTTGTCCCGGGCTGGCCGACAGGGTCTTTCTTGCTTGCCGGACCGCCCACTGGAATGCTCATGTTTTAAGAACTGTTTAACTGTTTAATAGTACCGATTTAATAGTACCGATTTATTTTAATACAGGCTAATCCTGAATCTAAACGAGTGCGCAGCATTGCGAAAGCGTTTTGCGACCAGATAACGGCCATTGTATATAAAGCCCCGGGGAAATACCAAGACGGGAACTCCCCGGGGCATGCGTTCAGCTGCCGTTAAGCCTACTGATCGAGCTCTTCTGCCATTTCTTCCCGCAGTTGCTGTTCAAACTCGCCACCTTTGCGAAACCGTCCGTACATCAGTTCCTCGACAAACTCGACACACTTGAACTGCGGCAGTTCATAACCTTCCTCGAGACGCCGGTAAAGCGGCATGCTGATTGTCCAGGGGCGGGTGAACACCTGGGGATCTTCCATGGTGGCTTCGTACTGGATGACGTTCTCATCAACCATGGTGTAGCGCTCGGTCACTTTCAATTCGTAGGAATGGTAGTTGCCGGCCCGATCGAACCAGGTCCGGTCGTCAAGACCGGTGACTTCCACCACCCAGGTATCACCATCCCAGTAGCCGAAGGACTGGCCCATCCAGGAATCCAGGGGAGCGGGTCCGGGGTCTTCAAGAAACACGTTGCGCACGGCGCCGGCGAAGGAATAGGCAATAAAGAATGCACTCTCGCTCTGAAAAATCTGGAAGGGATGCGGAAGGTAAGTAGCCCGGGGAACACCTGGCATATAGCACTTGATCTCCGGATCGCTGGTAAGCCAGTTTTCCCGGTTCTGATTACGCCGGGCCAGCGCGTCCGCACGATAGGGGATAGTTCCTCCTTCCACGACACCGAAGGTGGCCGGTACCGCACCTACTGCACCCAGCGCCACGACTTCCGGTGCGGGCACTGGAACAAAGTCGCCTGGTACCAGCTGGTAGGCTGCTTTCGGTGGCGCCGGTTCCAGGTTGTCGTTGGCATTCATCAATACCTGCCAGATGCCGTTGAGGTCAGGCTTGCCGCTGGGTGTTCGGGGAATATTGTCACCGGCTTCAGCGGCGTATGCCACATTGGGAGCTTGCCCGGTTTCCCGGTCCGCCGGAAAATACCCGGCAATGATTACTGCAATTGCTACGAGCAGCCCTTTTATTTTCATAGTTTTACCCTTCTGGAAGTACTTTACATTCTTGTTAAGGCGGAGGCACGATGTAACCACTTAGACCAGGGCCTGTCAAGCCGAAACCCGCGGCAGACCGGGGCCTGCAAGGGTTTGCCCTGGCTTGATTTTTTAAGCACAAATTCAGTGACTTGAAATTGGTTGTCCGGGGCGGTTTCCAGCCCTTGGCGGTTTCTGTCGTGGGCGACGGGATAAGGCACTGGCGGAACCGGCGGATTCACTTTTTCCAGCCTGGAAAGTACCGGCCATCGGGCAGTCGGTGCGGATATTTCCGACGGCGGCGATCAGAGGCGAATCCGGCGATCTGCGCGGGCAAGCGAACTGGCAGATTCACCGGCAACCGGTGGAGATTACGAGGTGATGGAGCGCCAGTTACCGACCAGGCGTTCAGCGGTCCGCCAGGCCAGGGCCTGTACAGTCAGCGTGGGGTTCCTGGCGCCGCTGGTACCCATCACCGAGCCTCCCAGTATGCCGAGGTTCGGTGCTTCGTAGGCGAAACCCCAGCGATCGACGACGTTGGTTTCCGGGTTGTCACCCATCCGGGTCCCTCCGTAAGCATGAGTGCTGGCGCCCATGACGCTGCCCAGGCCACTGCGAACCACGCGAATGGCGCCGGCCTCCAGGAACCACTGCTCCATTTTTTCCTGGGCAAACCCGGCAATCTTCAATTCATTGGTACCGTAACGTGCGGTAATCCGGGTTACCGGCAGGCCCAGCGGATCTTTTACCGTGGGGTCCAGGTCAAGGTAATTGTGCTCGTAAGGCAGGGTGGTTTTCTGGATATAGGCCGTATTGGTGCGATCGGCGTTTTCCATAATGAACTTTTTCCACTCCGACCCCCAGTTTCGCGAAACCAGGTTGAAAGTGCCCATGCGCGCCGCGGACATCGGGCGCCGATCGGTATGCACCCACAGATTGGCACCGCCAATGAAATCCACCCCGGCATGGTCAAAGTTGTCGTCGGCATATTCGTCCACTGCCACGCCCTGGGCCGGCAAGCCATACCAGTTTTTCAAATCGTCGGGAAACAGGGCCGTTACCGGCGCGCCCTGGTGGTGAGACAGGTAATGTCGACCTACCTGGCCATTGTTGTTGACCAGGCCGTTGGGGAAGGCGCTGGATTTTGACAGCAGCAGGAGCCGGGTGTTTTCGTAGGCGTAACTGGCCAGCAACACAGCTTCCGCCGGCTGAAAATAAACTTCGTTGCCACGCAGGTATTCAACGCCGGTTACCCTGCCACTGTCGCTGACGACGATCCTGGTCACCCTGGCATGAGTAACGATATCAAGGTTTCCCGTTGCCATGGCCTTCGGGACCGTGGTGAAAGCCGTCGAACTTTTGGCCTGCACGTGGCAGCCGCCCTTGTTACAGAAGCCGTGATAGAGGCACGGTGATCGACCGTCGTAGGGTTCCGTGGCGATAGCCGCCGGCCCCTGAAACGGATTGAGACCAAGCTTACGGGCCGAGCCGCCCATCAAGTCGGTAAAGGGGGAGCTGCGCAGCGCCTTCATGGGGTATTCCCGCTGCCTTGGTCCCTCGAATATATTACCGCGATTGTCGATCCGGCCCTGGATATTTCCAGCCTTTCCTGATATCCCAACCGTTCGTTCCACGATATCGTAGTAGGGTTCCAGCTCGTTATAGTCCAACGGCCAATCCTCGACGGTGGATTCAGCTGGAATTTTTGACGCACCATAGCGGCGGGTTGTTTCGCTCACCACCTTGAAGTCCCAGGGGTTGAGTCGCCAGCTCTGGGCCCAGTAGTGCATACTGGTACCACCCACGGCATTCATCATCGGGTGGCCACCCTGGCCTGCCGTACTGTTGGCGTTGCCTCGAACCGTGGGCGCTTCCCGGGCAGCTTTCTGCACGGTTTGCGGCCAGTTCCTCTTGTTATTGCGCAACTCGTCCGGGGCGAAGTCCCTGGTGCTCAGCCAGCCGCCCGCCTCCAGGCCGACAACGTCGAGACCAGCCCGGGTAAGAGGCAGTACAGCGACACCACCGGCCGCCCCCAGTCCCACTACGACCACGTCGGTGCCTGGTAAATTAATCGCCATCGCCGCGCCTCCCGGTCGTTGCTATGATCTTGGTGAAGGTCGGGATGTCGTAAGCGGACTGGTGAGCAGGTGCCAGCCGCCCACCCAGCGCGACGTCGCTCTCTGAAGCCCCTATGCGGACTCCCGGGTAACGCAACAGATCCCAGCCGATAAAATCGTGGTTGCCGCCATAGTAGGGATCACTGAAAGTGCCTTCGATAGTGTGATTCCTGACCATATCGAAGAAACCGCCGCCGCTGGGATTGAAGCCTGGAACCTGGCCCTCGATGACGGTGACCAGGATACTGTCCTGCAGTTCTGCTGAGAGCAGGTGAAACGGCTGACCGCGAAGCTTGCGGGAGAAATCGTCAAGGGCCGCCAGCCCGGAAGCGTAATTGTTCCGGAAAGCGGCATTGTCCGCCGCCAGGGAGCGATCGATGTAGTGCACCGCCCTGGCTTCCCGTGCCCCGGGACCGTTGTCATCCGATGGGATAATACGATCGGTGATCGCTTCCAGCGTCTCCGCTTCGGCAGCGGTCAGCACCTCCAGCGCTTCGCGGCTGCGGGGACGACTCGCCCTGGCGGCGTCACTTTCCACCACAACCGCCTGGCCGGCTGCGCCGACACTGGCCACCGCGGCTCCTGCAAGTCCCGCGCTTTTCAGCAGTGTGCGTCGAATCGGGTCGACAGGCGAATCGCCGCTGGCGTTCCTGTTTTTATTGTTATCTGCCATAGCAATCTCCGTCATGGGAATGCGGCGCCGTCGTTGCGGAACTCCCTGCTGCCTGGTGGGTTCCGGCTACCGGCAGTTTGCCGCGCGGATGCCAGTCAGACTAGCAAATCCGTAATTTACTGTCATCGCCGTACGGTGAATTTCCCCGGAGCGGATTGTCATGCTTACTCTGCCTGACCAACCTGCCAGGTATTGCCGCTGTGCAGCAACTCTTCCAGGTCGCCCTTTTCACGACTGCGGATAGTCTCCCGCTGTTCCACGGTCTCTTCCACGTAACCATCCTTGCGTTCACTGTAAAGCACGCCTACTGCAACCGGAAACTCCGGTCCGGACATGGTGCTGAGCAGCTGGGCGATTACCCGGTTGCCCTCGTCGTGTACCAGCAGGTCATTGCGGTCTATACCGTCCCTGTTGAGCTCCACCACCTCAAGGGACAGTGTCCTGGTATTGAGTCGTATGCCCTTCTGGCCATCGACACCGAATACCAGCGGTTTGCCGTGCTCAACCTCGATTCGGCTGTCAGCCGCGGTTTTCTTGTCCTTGACCTGCTCAAACACGCCATCGTTGTAGATAGGGCAGTTCTGCAGGATTTCCACGAACGCGGCACCCTTGTGCTCGTAGCTGCGACGGATGCAGGGTGCAAGGTGCCTGGCCTCGGTATCGATTGAACGGGCGACAAACGTCGCTCCTGCAGCCAGAGCGACTTCACAGGGAGAGAGAGGTATGTCGATCGATCCGCCGGGTGAGGAAGGAGACCTGGTGCCTTTTTTCGACGTGGGGGAATACTGTCCCTTGGTCAATCCGTAAATCTCGTTATTGAACAACAGTATCTGCAGGTCGATGTTCCGGCGTAACACGTGCAGCATATGATTACCGCCGATGCTGAATCCGTCCCCGTCTCCGGTTATTACCCACACGTCAAGATCGGGATTTGCCAGTTTCACGCCGGTGGCAATGGCCGGCGCGCGGCCGTGGATACTGTGAAAACCGTAGGTTTTCATGTAGTAAGGGAATCGGGACGAGCAGCCGATTCCGGAAACGAAGACCTGGTTCTCCCTCGGTGCGTTGAGTTCCGGCATCAGCTTCTGCACGGTTTTCAGAATTGCATAGTCGCCACATCCGGGGCACCACCGGACCTCCTGGTCAGTAGCATAGTCTTTCAGTGTAAGCTTGGGCAACGCCTGGTTCATCTGTTACCTGTCCTCCTCGAATTCCCGGTGGATGGCCGCCATGACTTCACCAATTTTGAACGGCTGTCCTGAAACCTTGCTGAGACCATCTGCTGCAACCAGGTATTCGGCCCGCAGCAGATTCACCAGTTGCCCGGTATTCATCTCGGGTACCAGAATCTTTTCGTAACCGCGCAGCAGTTCGCCAAGATTTCGGGGCAACGGGCTGAGATAGCGTATCTGGATATGGGCAACGTCCAGTCCCTCCGCGCGGCAGCGTTTGACAGCCTGGTGTATGGCGCCGAAAGTGGATCCCCAGCCGACCACGGCAAGCTTGCCACCAGGTTCACCGAGGGTCACTTCCTGGACAGGAATATCCTCGGCGATACCGGCAATTTTATCCCTGCGCAGGTCTGTCATTTTCTGGTGATTGGCAGGTTCGTAGGAGATATCCCCGGTATCAAAACTTCGTTCGATACCGCCAATACGATGTTCCAGTCCGGCGGTGCCAGGCCGGGCCCAGGCTCGCGCCAGGGTCTCCGGATCACGCAGTGACGGCATGAAGTTTTCAACCGGTTGCTGATGGCTTACCGGGAATGGCTTTAACGAACTGACGTCAGGAATTTTCCAGGGTTCGGCGGCATTGGCGAGATAGCCATCGGACAACAGCATGACAGGAGTCATGTACTTGATGGCCAGCCGGGCCGCTTCGATCGCCACGTCGAAACAGTCCGTGGGACTGCTGGCGGCAATGACGACTATCGGCGTATCACCATGCCTGCCCCCAAGCGCCATGTTCAGGTCCGACTGCTCTGTTTTGGTGGGCAGCCCGGTGGAGGGTCCGCCCCGCTGGGTGTTGACCACTACCAGGGGCAATTCGGTGGCGGCGGCCAGCGATATACTCTCGGCTTTCAGGGCGATTCCCGGACCGGCACTGGAAGTGACGCCGAGACTGCCGGCAAACGACGCGCCTATGGCGGCACAGGCAGCGGCGATTTCGTCTTCAGCCTGGAAGGTGCTGACGCGGAAGTTCTTCCGGTTGGACAGCTCGTGCAATAAATTTGACGCCGGCGTGATGGGATAGGATGCAAACAGAATATCAATGTCAGCCAGTTCACCGGCGGCAATCAGCCCCCAGGCAAGAGCGGTGGTTCCGGTGACGTTTCTGTAGGTACCGGGTGCAACCTTCGCCCTGGGGATCTTGTAGACATGTATTCCGGAGGGCAGTTCCGCGGTCTCACCGAATGCATGTCCTGCATTCAACGCAGCAATATTGGCTTCGGCAATCTCCGGCTGCCGGGCAAACTTCTTTTTCAGCCCTTCTATAGTGGCGGCACGATCCCGATCGAAAAGCCACATGACCAGCCCCAGTGTCCACATGTTCTTGCACCGCAGTGCGGCCTTGTGGCCCAGGTTATAGGGTTCCACCGCTGCCAGTACGTGCTTGGAAAT
>Ga0070727_10001549_pt1 | contig 24169 bp, 20 predicted proteins | sample tdAd472_FD_66722 | JGI IMG/M metagenome (GOLD analysis project Ga0070727, IMG submission 66722) | Marine sediment microbial communities from the Atlantic coast under amendment with organic carbon and nitrate - tdAd47.2 | ecosystem: Environmental > Aquatic > Marine > Coastal > Sediment | place...
GAACTTACGGTCCGTTTCGGCCATGAATTTAATGCCGTCGGTGATGATCAACTCCGTACGCGGGTCGTCGAAGGCACCGTCGCTCAACGACGGCATGTACTTCTTGCACATATCGACGACGCTTCGGTCCAACTCGACCATGGTCGGTTTGACCCCCGGGTGCTTCAATGCCTCGCGCAAGACACCGCCATCGCCGCCGCCGATGATCAAAACATTCTCGACGGCGCCATGGGCAACGATAGCCACGTGGGCCATCATCTCATGGTAGAAGTGCTCGTCCTTCTCGGTGGTCTGGATCACCCCATCCAGCGCCAGCACGCGGCCAAACGCCGGATTGTCAAAAATCACCAGATCCTGAAATTCGGTCTTCTCGCGATAAACCTCTCGGGTAACGCGAAACTGCTGGGCGTATCCTTTGGTGTCGTCTTCCGAATAGAGCGACTCCTCAAACCACATCGCCCCATGGCTCATGAGTTTTCGTCCTCAACGATGCCACGCCGAATTTCATTCACGCCGACGCGTCCGGGAAGGAAGTTATCCTTCAAAGACTGGATCCCTTTGTAAGGGTCGCATTCACCGCACATGAAAATATCAAGGGCGGCGTAACCGCGCTCGGGCCACGTGTGAATGCTGATATGGGACTCTGCCAATACCACCACGCCGGAAATTCCGCCGTTGGGGGTAAAGTGATGCAGATGAGTGTGCAGGATCGTTGCGCCCGCATCCGTGGCGGCACGGGTCAACGCCTGTTCCGTAATCTGCAAATTGTCCAGGTTCTCCGCATCCCACAAATCAATGATCAAATGGGTTCCGGCAAACTTAACGCCATCGCGAACGACAAAGTAATCTTTATCATTATCGATGACCGGATAGATACGATCGGCCGTATTCTCGTTGGCGATGTCGTGGGATTCCTCAAGAGGACCCCCGAAGTCCATCCCCAATTCGGCAAGAGAGGCGTTTTTCGCCATCACTCCCTCCAAACCAGTAGATGTCCCCAAGGTGGACAGAAGGGACGCTTTTTCGTTTATTCCGTCACTGAATGCAAGCGGATTCGTGATGGAAGCATGAAGTTTATATGACAGATTGGTAACAAAGCTCAAAACACAGGGTCGGATCGCTTGAAACGGAAACACTTTCAAGTGATTCCATTTCAAGCATGAATCCAACCCTATCAATATGTTAGAGGGCGATTCACGGATTTGTTTTACGCCAAAAATGCGTAAACCAAATCCGATCGCGCTCTAGGTTTTCCGCCTATCCTGAGGAGGGCTGTTCCGTCGCTTTCAGGCGTTCTTTATAGGCCGACATGAAGGATTGGAAGCTTTCGACCTCCCGTACCCGCTGCGACACCGTCCGGTAATCGATCAGCCCACGGCCGTCGGAACTGGTAATCAGGCGGAAGGCATCGGCATACGGCGAGGCCTCCATGGCTTTTTCATAGTTACCCCGAAGCCGGTGTACGCCCCGTTCGTTGGCGCCAAGGGTCAAGGCCACGGCCAAATTCATCACATACTTCGCTTGCTTGTTGTCCAGTGGCTCGTTGGGCTTTGCCCCCGCCCCTTGCAAAACCCGGCGCAGCGACTGCGCGGCTTTCGGCCAATCGCGCTTGCGCCAATAAAGCTCTGAGCGGATCAGATCGGCCTCCATCGATTCGTCGTTCGCCAAAATCAAGGCAACCTGTTCCGTTCGTCCCAACTCCATCAAGGTTCGGGCCCGCAGGTGACGACGGAGCAAATTCAATTCCTCCGGAACGCCGGCCACGGCGGTCTGATCCAGCGCAGTCAAAGCCTGCTCGAGTTTTCTATTTTGCATATAAATTAAGGCGAGCTTAGCCCCAACCCTTGCCCGCTCTTCACCGCTCAGACGGAATTGAACCTGATTTTCCAGGAGTTTTGCGGCCCGCTCAAGCAAATCGACGCCAATCAACCGGTCGGCCAACCGGCGGATCATCAAGTCACCGGTGTCGCCCGCCGGCGTCAGTTCCTTGAATTCGTCAAACAAGGCAATCGCCGTAACGGGGGAAAGCTTGTCGGCCCCCCCTTCAAGATAGAGGTGCCGGAAGGCGCGGGCCATTTCCTGGGTTACCATCGGGGCTTGCGGATGGGTCCTAAAATAAGTCGCTGCCTGACGCAGTGTCTGCAGACCATTCCTGAAGTCGTCGATTTGGAAGTACAACCCGCCGAGTTTCCTTAAGAGGGTGAATTCAAAATTGTCGCCCCGCCAAGCGAAGCGCAATTTTTCCAAGGCCTCAATGGCGTCCTGCGCCTCGAACTCCTCGGTCTTCCGGAGCAATTCGGCACGGGCGTAGGCCGCCTTGGCCCGAGACGGGCGGTGGGCGCTTAACTGCGCGGCCTCCCAGCGCTCGACAGCCTTGTCGAAGTCTCCGCTCAATTCCGCGATGCGTCCTTCCAGGTAGGCCAACTGGCCCTCCTCCTGAGGCGAAGGATCGTCGAGCGCCAACATGTCGATAAAATGCTGGGCCTGCTCGACATCGCCGACGGTAATCGCCGTTTCCGCCGCCAACGCACCAAGCGGGAATTTCAGGTTGCGCGGATACTTGCGCAGGATACTTCCCGTCCGCCGCATCTCTTCCGCCGCCACCTTGATCTGTCCTATCGACGCCTGAGTTGCGGCCTTCCAGAATTCGGCCTCATGGTTCCCCGCCAAAGACGGATGGGAGAGATCCTGCAACGCCTCCTTGAAACGGGACTTGAGAAATTGCGCGGCTCCCCTTAACGCCCGGAATTCCGGACGCGCCAGCATGGCCTCGTCTTCTTGGGCGACCAGATCGAGTACGGCAACCGCCTCATGCCCCATTTTCTGGGCAAGATAAAATTTCGCCAGTTCCATGCGGGCCGCTCTGCGCTTAACCGCTTTGGACGTCGCAATGTCGTACTGTAATTTTTGTTTGTTTTCTTCAAACTGCCGGACATCCCCCAACCGCCAAGTGTCCGTGTCGAAAATCCGTTTCACGATCCCCGGCGCGCCGATCTTCGCAGCTGCTTCCGCTTTGGCGCTCATCGGCGTAATTTTCAGCCCGGTATCACTGGTCAACTCAATGCCTTGAACGAATGGGCGGACCCTGATGTTGTCGACCCTGGGCCGCATGACGACCCCTTGGCCGGTCGGCAGGAGAACGAATTCGGGATACTCGCGTTTTTGGCCAACGCCATGACCCAATGGAATCACCGGAACGATAACCAAGTTGTCGCCGGCACTCGGATCACGCAACGGAACCGCCTTCCCCGCTTGCTGAACCGGTATAAAGAGTCTGCGTCCCGCCTCACCAATCGTTTCCGCTCTCGCGGTGATTTCTTTCCGGGTCTTCAGCGACTGCTGTTTGAAATCCAAAATCCAAGCCAAACCATCACGCCGCATCGACGGATTGAGCCCCGGCTTTGTTTCCATTCGGACAAGAGTCGCATTGTCCGAATCTATCTGATCAACGGCCGTCAAAGAGCCTTTCGCCGTTTGCATTAGAGCGTTGGTGTCTTGTTTGCTCTGCTTGTCGAACACCGCCCACAATGAACCGCCACGCCGGAATACGGCGGCGGCAACCGGTTCATCCCAATTAAACGTCAATGAAAAGAGTGCATCGCCCGGAACGGCCTGCGCCGATGTCATGGAGGGGCTCATTCCGCCTTCATCCGCCATTTGCGCCGTCTGGTCCATTGAGGGCGGCATACCTTGCGTTTGGGACGGCGGCTCTGCCGGTTTTTGCTCGGGCGCGGCGGTTTGTTCCGGTTTAACCGGACGGGGAGGACTGGGAATCACCCCTGGAGGCAATCCCCCTTGACCGGTGCTGGTGGGCGGCTTGGCCGACGGCAAGGGGGCCAGTTTGGCTTCGCTTTGCGGCACCAGTCGCATCGGCTTGTTCGCCGTTTCCGGTTGAGGCGTGGGTGTTGTTTTTTGCTCTTGCGGCGGGACCGGTTCCGCTTTTTCGACAGCGGCAACTTTTGCTGGTTTGGGAGCTGGAGGCTCCTCAGCTTTCGGTGCTGGGTTCTCGGCTATCCTCTGCGTTTCCTGTGGTGCATTTTGGATGTCTAAAACAACCTTCGGACCGCTCAGGAAGTGCTTCACGCCCGCGCCTTTTGGCACCTCCAGAATGACCGTCAGCCCCCCCGCCTCCGAAAAGGCGTCGATTCCGCGAACGTTATTCGGCAGGTCGCGGCGGACCCCGGCTAGATCGATTCTGGCATTTCTGTCGAAGATCAACGTCGCCGTACCATCGCCTTCTTCAATCAGGTAATGCGGCGCGACCGACCAATCGAAAACAACCCGGCTAAAGGTCGGGTGATCGCCAAAACGCACATTGATTTCGGGGACAGATGAAGCAGGCTCCGGAGAAGTAATATTTTCAACGGGTAGCGGAGCGGACGGTGATGGCGCGAGAGGCGCCGTTCCGCCTTCATCCAAAAGGTCGACGATCACCGAGCGCCCCATATCGAAATAATCGAGCCCCCAGGTCCGGTTCAAAACAACGGTAACGCTTTGTCCATCCGGGTTGACGAAAGCGTCGCTGGCATATTTCCGCAAGGCGCCGATAGCTTGTGATAGATCTGTCTGAATAGTCCGGCTAAACCTGACGATCAGCCGGTTGCCGTCGATTGCGGCTTCGTAGGACACCGGCGAGGGCCAGTTAAATTCTAAACGACCGTAGTCGCCATGGTCGGCCCCGCGGACGGGGACGCTGTCCGCCCAAACCGGTCCGGTCACCATAAGCAACCAGCCAAAAAAACCGGCGATGAGGAAAAAAGCCCGCGTCACGATTTGACCCCCGACGCCATCACCACGATATCGACCCGGCGGGCCAGTTTGAACCGTTGCTCATCGCTTAAACCTGTCGGGAGACTGAGGAACCGAGAATCGCTGTAGCCATAGGCAATGATATCGTCCGTATAGCCCGCCCGCTTCAAGGAATTTGCCACAGCGATAGCCCGGCCAAGCGACAGCTCCCAATTAGACGTATACTTTCCGCCCTGGAGCGGCGTCGGGTCCGTATGGCCGTTAATCCCGATCTGATTGTTTACGTTTCGCAATATTCCACCGAGCACAAACAGCGCCTGCTTGGCTTTCTCGGAAAGCACGGCGTTTCCCGATTGAAAGAACAGATCGCCCGGAAGGGAAATAACCAAACGGTCCTCGCCGAGGAAGAGCCGGGCTTCCTTCAGGATTTCATCGGTGTGCATTTTATCGGCCAACACGGCCTCAAGGTAGTCCAGGTTGATCGCCCGCCGCCGGAACACCGTTGAAATATTATATTGAGCAGTCGGCGTTGAAACCGATTCCTGACGGTTGGGATTGAGTGTTTTCGACAAAGTATCGATCATTTCTTCCCAACGGTCGACTTGCACCGACGACATGGAAAACAACAGAACGAAGAACGTCAGCATCAAGGAAACCAAATCGGTAAAGGTCACCAACCAGGCTTTCTTACGCTCGCCGGGTCCATGCCCAACGGCGAATTCCGACATCACGCTCTTTTCGATCTCGTTGTACATCCGGCGCCCCTATTGCCCGCCCGAATCAAGGGGAGGGATAGGAATTGAGGTGCTAGAGGTTTTCGGCGACATCGGCGCAGGAGGAATTAGGGCTTCGTTTGGCGCTGTTTCGACCGTCGGTTCAACCGGCTCCTCCCCCCCGCCTGATTGCTCGGGACGCGGTTTGCTTTCAATCAGTTCCAGTTTCTCGTCTTCATCGCGCATATAAAACCAGATCGTTATTTCAGCCGGATTGCTCGGCTCCACGCCGACGGCCAATGATTCCGGCGGAGCGCCCCGCGCGCGCATCTCCCTGGCAAATGCGCCGACCCGCCTAATTTCAAGCGTTTCCCCAATCGGCAGACTTTGCCCTATTGCGTAGTTCGAGCCGATGACTAATTCCATTTCATAGCGCCATCCTGCCGGTCGGTTGCTCAAGGAGGCGACCATCCTGTCGAGCAGTTGAAACTGCGCCGGCCGGATATCGGCGGTTTCTGGAATAAACAGGCTATCGGCCGGCATGATTACCCGCATCTGCCGCCCGGGTTGAACCACTTTGACTTTGGCAATTTGGACCGCTGAAGCGAAAAGCCCTTCAATCCGCTCTTGAAATTGCTGACCGGCAACGATTTCACCGGTCTGTCCGGTAAACGTCGTCATGCTGCTGCTGGTAATTAAGTTGGTAAACGTGCTGGTCAGACTGTCCTGAACGGCCTTGGCCTTGATTTCTTCCTGCGTAGATATGCTGACGAGAATAATAAAGAAGGCAAGGATCAGAAGGTAAAGGCCGAGAAAAACCGTATAGGTATCCGGCCCTTCCGGCCGGTCGATACTTAAGTTGGAGCTGATGTCATTTTGGTCCATACCGGACAAGCCTACTAATCCAAGCTAGCGAAAAGGGCGTCGATTTCGTCTTGTTTGGATGCTTTTTCGGGCAACTGCGGGCCATTCAACAACTCTGCGTCCGAAAGCTTTGCGTTTTCGACGGCCGCCGCCTCCCCCTTGCGCCTTTCCCCCGTACTCTGACCGCCGAATTTATCGACCAAGGCATCGACCTTTGCTTCGATCGACTTTAACGCGTCGATCACCTTGGTAATCCGCTGGCCCGTAATATCCTGAAAGCTGCAGGCTTCGTATATGCCTGTGGTTATCCCAAGAATTTTTTCTTCCGCTTCGCCCCCAACGTCACGCGCGACACCTTCAATGGCTTCGGCGCTATCCATAATCCGATCCGTCGCCTCCGCCGTCGCCATAACGATAGCATCCAGTTCGTCGGTAGCGCCGGGGATAAGCGTCTCGCCCACCTCGCCGGTTTGAATGGCTGCGATATCGTGACGGGACTGATCGATAAACGTCGCCAGCGCCGACAATTCACTGAGCAAGGCCGAGTCGGGTTCCTTGGGCTCGGATGTCAAATGATCGAGAAAACGGGTAACGAGATTGGCGAATTTGTCGAAAGGAATCGTCTCGCCGTGAAGCTGGCGAATTTCCTCTAGTCTTTTATCCAAGTCAGGTCCATGCGCGCCTGAGGCCATTCCCCGTATCTCTCCGTCATCGCCCTCTAAACATAATAGGGGCGGATTCACGCTTTAGGCGAATCGCAAAAAAGCAGGGCCACCTAAAGCGATCTGACCCTAGAAGTCGCCGAGGACACTCACCATTTTGGACTTCAGAGTTTCGGCGTTAAACGGCTTCACAATATAGTTCGACACCCCGGCTTCCTTGGCCGCAATCACGTTTTCGGACTTACTTTCCGCCGTCACCATGATAAACGGGATGTGCTTGAGTTTAGGATCCGCCCTGACTTCGCGCAGCAACTGCAAGCCGGTCATCGGCTCCATGTTCCAGTCTGAAATGATCAGGCCGAAATCATGCTGTTGCAGCTTCTGCAGAGCCATCGAGCCGTCGGTGGCTTCCTCAACGTCCATGAAGCCCAACTGCCGCAAAAGATTGCGTAGAATCCGAAGCATGGTCTTGTAGTCGTCTACGATCAAGACCTTCATGTTTTTGTCGACAGCCATTTAAAACTCCATTGCGTCCCTAGTCCGGACTTCCCTTAGAAGAGCGTGTTTTTCCCTACATATTTGTTAAAACAAGGGAATCCCCCGCGCAACCTTTTTTAACTACCCACCGTCATTCTCACCCGGCAAAGGCATGTTCCGCAAACGAGCGAGTTCGACGGTCATTTCCTTCGCTTTTTCCGGATTCATCTTCGCCATAACCGGCGCCAGCTTCCGTTCCTTCATCCGCTCGGCGACCATCAGAAGCGTATTCATGTCGAGCTCCTCGAAAATCCGGGCGGCGTCCTTCGGCTTCATGTTCTCATAGATTTTGACCAGACTTGCCATCTTCTGCTCTTGCTGCTTGTCGTGCTTGACCAGCAACTCTTCAATCGTTTTACGCAGAGCCTGGAGTTCGCCCACTTTCTTATCGATCCGCTGTTCGGCCGCAATCAATAAGGCGTTGCGCTCCTCAATTTCACGCGACCGCGCTTCCAACTCTTCACGGCGTTCGGCCAACTGCTGCAACAGGTCGATCTCCGCCTGGGTCAACAACGTCGGATCGTCTGCAAAAGTGGATTCTTCCTCTTCAGGCGGAAATCCGTCCTCCATACCGGGTTCGGCCGCCATGTCCGTTTCAGCCGCTCCGTCCCCCATGGCGGCGGGCGCATTACCGGCATCGGCCGGAGGCTGGTTGCGCGGCTGCTGCTGGGCTTCGGCGGAGGCGACCCCGACTCCTTGTGTCAATGCGTCATAGCCGTCCCAAATATCGCTGACCTTGACTGTCAACAACATAAGAGCAACGAAAATCGTCAGCGGCAGCACCCGGATTTTTGCGAGAATATCCATCATGCCCTCCTAACGCATCTCCTGAAGAGCCTTCAACAGCTCCTGCTCCGCTTTCGAGCGGGCGTCAGGCCCTTCTTCCGAGGGGTCGACGACCCGTTTAAGCGGCTCCTTTGGTTTTTGCTTTTCTCTAGGCGGAGCGGCCCCGACCGTCTCGACACCCTTTGCGGCAGGCTTGATGGACGGTCCGCCACTATCGCTTCGCGCCCCCCTAACGCCATTTTCCAACCGGTCGGCAATGGACCCGCCGCGGTCAATAAGAAATGAAAGATCGTCACGTAAGGCTTCGGCCTTTTCCAATCCGCGCTCCAACTCCTTCGTAACCTTTTCGGTCGATCCCTTGAGATTATGAATGCTGGCATCGGCTTTCGCCGTGGCTTCGGCAAACTTAACGGTCAGAGCCTCCAATTCGTCTTTGTCTTTGCGCAGGAGACTAAGCCGTCGATTGAGGGCTACGGCGTACCCAATGGTCACGACCAATAGGACGGCGACCAGGATATCGAGTATCAGTGAAAATGAGAGTGACACGGCTACCCTTGCTCCTTCGGCTCACGCTTGACCTTTCCGCCGACGCGGACGGCGATCTGATCGCCTTTACGGCCCATTTTGCCAATAAACATGGGGACTTCTCCGCAGCGAAGCACGACATTTGATTCCGGCGTCGCATTCAACGTGAATTTCGTCCCGACTTTCCAGTCAAGAACTTCACGAAGGTTTCTGATCTGTTGATCAAGCACCGCTTCCAGCTGCACTTCGGTCTGCCACAACTCGTTAGCCAAGTGCGTTTCCCAAATGGAGTCCCGGCCAAACTTTTCCCCCATGAACATCTGCAGGAGGAGTTCGCGGACCGGTTCCAAGGTTGCATAAGGTAGCAGGAGTTCCAAACGCCCGCCGCGGTCTTCCATATCGATACGCAGCTTGGCCACGATCGCCGCGTTGGACGGGCGTGAAATGGTGGCAAAGCGGGGGTTTGTTTCCAAACGGTCGAACCGCATGGTCACCGGGCTCAAAGGATCGAAAGCGGCACTTAAGTCGCCCAACACCACATGAACCATTCGCTCAACCAAGTTCCGCTCAATGGTCGTATAAGGCCGCCCTTCAATCCGCATTGCCGCGGTCCCGCGGCGTCCGCCGAGAAGCACGTCGACAATCGAATAAATCAGCGAGGAATCGACCGTCAACAGGCCGAAGTTATCCCACTCCTCGGCCTTGAACACGCCAAGCATCGCCGGCAGGGGGATCGAGTTCAGATAGTCGCCGAAACGGATGGAAACGATATTGTCGAGAGATACTTCCACGTTGTCTGACGTGAAGTTCCGAAGCGAGGTCGACATCATCCGGACCAAGCGGTCGAAGACCACCTCGAGCATTGGCAGACGTTCGTAGGAAACCAGGGCCGAATTGAGGATCGCCTGGATGCCAGATTGCTCGACCTGATCTTCATGCTCGTCGTCAAAACCGAGCAAGCTATCGATTTCGTCCTGGTTGAGAACCCGGGTCGACTCGCGGCCGACGCCGCCGGTCATCATATCGTCGCCGACGTCGCCGCCGTCACCGTCGCCACCGGCGACCATAGCCTCCCATTCGGCGGCTAGATCGTCCTGGTCACCACCATCGCCGTCGCCTCCGCCGTCGTCACCGCCACCCTCGGCGGCCAGCGCGGCTTCCCACTCGGCTGCCAAGGCGTCTTGATCTTCGTCGTCGTCGATCGGCGGTACCATCTATACCTTTCTCCGGCCCTATTGGACCAACATCTCTTTAAATAGAACGTCGTTGACCTTGGCCGGGGCGACGGCCGCATTCACCCGGGTCAAGAGTTCCTCTTTCAGGCGGTATACACCCATTGAGCCTTTCAAATCTTCGATTCTCAACTCACGCAGATAGACCTGAAAGTTGTCGATTATCCGGGGCATAACCGCCTCTATTACCGGTACGTCCTCTTGCTTTTGCAACTCCAAAGCAACCCTGATCTTCAGGAAGCTCGACTTACGGCCACCGGTATTCAGGTTTACAAGCAGTTCCGGCAGGTCGTAAAACACGCCCACCTTGGGCACGCCCGCCGCGTCCTCGCCGTCGCCTGCGGCCTCGCCCTCCACGGCAGCCTCTTCGCCAACGATCATTGCAATGACCGGATCGAGCAAACCGGCGAAATAAGCGCCCGTCGTTCCTCCGATAACCAGTAGCAACGGCAGCAAAATCAGGAGGATCAGTTTCTTTTTGCCGCCGCCGGATGACCCCTCGCCCTCTTCATCGAGGTCGTCCAGATCCTCATCACCGACATCATCACCTTCGTCGAGATCGTCGTCCGCCATTGAATTACCCGTTCCTCATTGCTCAGCAAATCCCGCGCGCAAATGCGCGAACATACCTCGTCAATCAAACAACTTTAGGCCCATAACCTTAACAAGTCATTGAAAGCAGCCGGTCGCCAGCGCCTCCCCGCCCATTGGTTTTTAAGCGATTCGGACTCCACTGCATACCGTTGGAAGGAAAACGCCCACCGGAAGCTCGGCTCAATGCGGAAAAACATGCCGGGCAACGCCTGCCGTTTCCTAGCCCCACCCACTAAACACCACTCGAGCCAACAAGTTAATATTATGTTTTTATTGATTTTTTTTGTTTGGCACGAAGTCTGCAATGTTATTCGGCAAAACTTATCGCGACAAATGCGCGGACGGGAAAAAATGGAAAATACACTTTACATTGCACTTTCACGCCAGTCGGCGATCCGTCGAGAAATGTCGGTGATCGCCAACAACATCGCCAACATGAACACCACGGCGTACAAGGGCGAGAAAATGATGTTTGTCGATCACCTGGTCAAAAGCAAAGGCGGTGACCGGCTGATCAGCGAAAAACTGGCATTCGTACGGGACATCGCTCAATACCAGGATTTTTCCGAAGGATCGATTGTGGAAACCCACAACGATCTGGACGTCGCCCTGCATGGCGACGGGTTTTTCGTTCTCGAAACCGAACGAGGCACCCGTTACACGCGGAACGGCCGTTTCCAGCTCAATGAAGAAGGCAAGCTGATCAACGCCGACGGGCATGCAGTGCTTTCGGACGCCGGCCAGCCGTTTTTCTTCACGCCCAACGAAAGCGTGATCGACATCGGGAAAGACGGGACGATTTCGACCCAGAACGGTCCCATCGGCAAACTCGACATCGTGTCCTTTGAAAACCGCCAACGGCTGCAGAAAGAGCCGGGCGGCCTTTACGTCGGCGGAGGCGAAGCCACACCGATGGAAGAACCGCACGTCGTCCAGGGAGCGTTGGAAGGGTCGAACGTCAACCCGATGATCGAGATGACCAAGATGATTGAATCGCAACGCGCCTACTCTTCCATCAAGAGCTTCATCGAAAAGGAAGACCAGCGCATCCAGAAGCTTAACCAGTTGATGGCCCGCTAAGCGCGACCCAGCGAACGGAACGAATTAGAAAGGACGGGAACAATGAGATCACTTAGCATCGCGGCGACGGGGATGTACGCTCAGCAGCAAAACGTTGAGGTCATCTCCAACAACATCGCCAACATGAACACGACCGCGTTTCAACGCCGGCGCACCGAGTTCCACGACCTGCTGTATCAAAACCTGCGCCGCGTCGGCAGCACTTCGTCCGACTCAGGCACCGTGGTTCCTACCGGCGTTCAACTGGGTCTCGGCGTCAAGCTGGCCGCCGTCTACCGAATTCACGAACAAGGCAACCTCTCGGCCACCGAAAACTCGCTGGACCTGGCGCTCCAGGGTCGCGGTTTCTTCCAAATTCGCATGCCGAGCGGCGACTTCAGCTTCACCCGCGACGGCACGTTCCAGTTGGATCCTAACGGGGTCATCGTCACCCACGACGGGTACCCACTCCATCCGGGCATTACCATTCCGCCCAACGCCATTGACGTGTCGGTCAACGCATCCGGTGAAGTGCTGGTGAGCCTGGAAGGCCAAGTCGCCCAACAGAACGTCGGCCAGATCCAGTTGGCCAACTTCCCCAACGAAGCGGGTCTCGAAGCCATCGGCAACAACCTCTACAAGGAAACCCGGGCATCCGGGGCTCCGACCGCTGCCGCACCTGGAGCGCCGGGCTTCGCAACCGTACTACAGGGCTTCCTGGAAACCGCCAACGTTAACGCGGTGACCGAAATATCCAACCTGATTTCCGCACAGCGCGCCTACGAAATGAACTCCAAAGTCATTTCGGCTTCCGATGAGATGATGGGCACTGTGAGCAACCTGAGATAAGGAGGCGACCATGTTAAAACGCATCCTAACCGGTATGGCTCTGGCGGTTTGGGCGGCCTCTCCCGTTTTGGCCGCACCGGCCTCGCTCAACACGCATATCGTCGTGGCGGGAGACTACATTCACCTTGGCGATCTTTTCTCGGGCGTCAAAGATCAAGCCGACGCCCAGGTCGCCTACGCTCCGGCCCCCGGCAAACGCTCGATTTACGAAGCCCGCTGGCTCTACAAAGTCGCCCGGGCCTATGGCGTCGACTGGCGGCCCCGCGTCGTCAACGAAAGAACCGTCGTCACCCGGGAGTCCAATGTGATTTTCCGCCCGCAAATCGAGGAGGCGATCCTCGTAGCGTTGAGCGACCGCGGGTTTGCCGAAAACAGCATCGCCGTTTTGAGCGATCGGTCCCTGCAGCTTCATACGTCCCTCGATCAGGACCCGACCCTATCGGTTGACGACATTTCCTACGACGACCGCTCCGGCCGGTTCACGGCAATTGTTGCCGCGCCGGCAGGCGATCCCACAGCAACCCGCTACCGGGTCAAAGGCCGGACGTTCAAAATTCAGGAAGTTCCGGTGCCGGTTCGGCGCATCACCAAAGGCGAAGTGATCAAGGCGCGGGATATCAAATGGGAAAAGGTCCGGGTCAACCGCATGTCGGAACGTACCTTGCTTAACCCGCAAGATATCATCGGCATGACTCCTCAACGCGTCCTTATGGAAGGCGCGACCATTGAGGCCAACGAAGTCCAACGTCCGATGCTGGTCAATCGCCGCGACTTGGTGACCTTGGTTCTCCGCACGCCCATGATGACCATGACGTCCAAAGGGCGTGCCTTGGAAGACGGGGCCGAGGGCGACACCATCCGGATATCCAACACGCAAAGCAAAACCATCATCGAAGCTATTGTAACCGGGCCCAACATGGCGACCGTCATCATGCCATCCCAGGCCGGTGACCAAATCGCGATGAATTAGGAGAACGGCCATGATGCACATTTCCTCCTCAAAACTCAGCCGTTTCGCGGTCATCGTCGCAGCCGCCGCAACATTGTCGGCCTGCAACACGGTCTCCCGGCTCGCCGCAGTCGGCGACGGCCCGGAACCGACCCCGATCGTCAACCCGACCCAACGGCCCGATTACCGTCCGGTCAGCATGCCGATGCCCTCGCCCCAGATGGCGACCCACAACCCCAACTCTTTGTGGCGGACGGGCGCTCGGGCTTTCTTCAAGGATCAGCGCGCCAAAGAGGTCGGCGATATCCTGACGGTTTCCATCGCCGTCGACAACGCCGCGACCCTGGCCAACAGCACCGAACGTTCACGAGACGACTCGGAAGATACCGACGTCACCAACCTGCTGGGCCTTGAGGCGGAAGCGACCAAAATTCTGCCTGAAGGGGCCAATCTGGGCTCCTTGATCAGCTTCGGCAACGAGCACTCAACCACAGGCGACGGCGAGATCGACCGCTCGGAGTCGATTGAGTTGGAAGTCGCCGCCGTGATCACGCAGATTTTGCCTAACGGTAATCTGGTCATCGCCGGGCGGCAGGAAATCCGCGTTAACTACGAACTGCGCGAATTGAAGATCACCGGCATTATCCGCCGCGAAGACATCGCGACAGACAACTCCGTTTCCCACGACAAGATCGCCGAAATGCGGCTGGCCTATGGCGGCCGGGGCACCATCTCCGATCTGCAACAGCCCAGATGGGGCACCCAAGTCTGGGATATCCTTTTCCCGTTCTAGCGCTTAACCGTTGCTGGAATAACTCGGGCCGGCGCCCAAACGCCGGCCCTTTTTTTTGCTGTTTTCTGGGTACGATCTATTCTGCTTCATCCCACAGCCGGGTCTGGCTTTCCATCGCGGAAGCCCCTAATTTGGCAAGAGCGCTAATTAATTGATACTTTGCTGATCACCCGAACACCAGACGGACCCCATGCCCGATCTTCAATACCTCTCAGACGTCATCATTTTTCTGCTGGCGACCGTCGTGGTGGTTCCCCTGTTCCAACGGCTACGGGTCTCTCCCCTCATCGGATACCTTTTGGCCGGAATGCTGATCGGCCCCAACGGTCTTGCCGTGGTCGACGACCCGGAGGCCGTGCGCAATCTTTCAGAGCTTGGCGTGGTCGTTCTGCTGTTTACCGTCGGCCTTGAACTACCTTTCAACCGCCTCCGGGTCATGGGCGGCCCGGTTTTCGGCCTGGGCATGCTTCAGATGGTCGTGACCGGCGGGTTAATCGGCGCTATCGCTCTTGCCGCCGGGCTAGATATCGCCGGCGCAATCGTGATCGGCTCCGCTTTGGCATTGTCATCAACCGCCGTCGTCCTGCAATTGTTGATGGAACGGCGTGAAATGACGGGAAAGTTCGGCCGTTTGGCGATTGCCGTGCTCTTGCTGCAGGATATTTCCGTCGGCCCCTTACTGGTTTTGATCCCGGCGCTTGGGGAAGCCAGCGGTAACGTTTGGCAAGCCTTGGGTATCGCCTTGCTGAAAGCAATGCTGGTCCTGACGGTTCTTTTTATTGTCGGGCGGATCATTCTGAAACCGCTGTTCAAGATCGGCAACAGCGCACAGTCCCCGGAATTGAACACAGCGCTCATTTTGTTGGTCATCATTGGAACCGGAATGGCGACACACGCCGCCGGTCTTTCCATGGCCTTAGGCGCCTTCGTCGCCGGGATGATGCTGGCCGACACCGAGTATCGCCACGAGGTGATGAAAGATATTCAGCCCTTCCGGGGGTTGCTACTCGGCCTGTTCTTCATGGCGGTCGGCATGTTCATCGATATCGGCTTCGCGCGGCGGCATCTGAGCGAAGTCGCGGCTCTGGCGGGCGGTCTTCTCTTGGTCAAGGCCGTAGTCATGGCGCTGGTGGCGCGGTTTCAATCGTTCCCCCCTCTCACCTCTTTGCGCCTTGGCGTTCTCCTATCGCAAAGCGGTGAGTTCGCCTTTGCCTTCATCGGGCTGGCCGTCGCCTCTTCGCTGCTATCCGAAGAGGTCAGTCAACTTCTCGCCGTGGTGATCGCCCTGACCATGGCGGTGACCCCCCTATTGGCCATGGTGGCCGCCTGGCTTGCAGACCGCTTCGAGCCGGTCCCCGTTCCAGGGCGGGAATCCTTGTCATCGGCGGCGATAGGGTTGGACGGCCACGTTCTCATTTGCGGATTCGGCCGGGTCGGGCGATCCGCCGCCCTGCGGTTTGCGGCGCAAGGGACGCCGGTCCTCGTGATCGAAAAGGACGAGCGAAAAGTACTGGAGGGCCAAGCGGAGAACCTCCAGGTCTTCAAGTGCGACGCGACCGAACACGAGTCCATTTTGGCGGCAAGGATCGATCAGGCTCAGGCGGTGATCGTCGCCATCGGCGAAACCAAAGGGGCGTCCCATATCGTCGCCACGCTGCGCTACCTCTTCCCGACCCTTAAAATCATCGCCAGGGCGCGAGACGACGCCCATGGACGCAGACTGCTCAAATCCGGCGCCGACGACGTCATGATCGAAAAGCTGGATACGGGCGAGCGGCTGGCCGGGAAAATATTGCCGGTTCCGAAGGCTCAACCCGACTAGGGTGTGATCATTCTTTTCACAGCCAAGCAGGCAAGTGAACAGACGCATCCCCCCACGACCCAAACCAGTCCCTGTGTCGACAAGGCACCGTTTTCCCAAGCGCCGTCGGCCCACCATATCCAAGCTGCGATAAGGGGCAGTCCAGCCATCAAAACGGCGAAGAGACGCCAAATCACACTCATGGCAGCTCCATGTCTTTGAGAATTTCTTCAAACGTCCAGCGGGAAATTTTATGACGCGCGTGTGTCTCGTCTATCACCACCTGAAACGCGCCGCCCAAGGAATGCGCGACCGTTGCCACCTCTTCTTCGTAGAGTTTGCCGCGCCTATTGTTGAAGCAGCAGCGGTCGAACCGGTTGAAAAACTGAACTTGGCGGCGTCCCTCCGGAGAGGTGGCAAGGACAAACATATCGAGGTAGGTCGCAGCCTCCAGCATGGGGGCAAAAAACTGAGGTTCGGCTCTTTCCTTTTTCCGCCGTAAGTAAACCGGCAAAACGCCGGAAACCGGGTAGCTTTTTTTAACCCTCGGGTCGAGAGCGGCGTACACCGCCGTCACCCATCCACCCGCGGATAGACCAATCATGGCCACATCATCGTACTTTTTTTGGCTCAAGGCATAATTGAGAGCAACAGAAACGGGATAGAAGACAGCCCTTAAATACTCCGCTCCATTGTAATGGAATCCACCGCCCGCGCCGCCATACCCCATATAGTCAAAACCGAGCACCGCATAGCCTCGCTCAACCCATCGCAAAATATGACGCCACTGGTCCAAGTGGGTCCCTGCGTAACCATGGTGATAGAGGATCAGCCTACCGTTCGGTTTAGCGGGACGGAAAAAACTCACATTGGACCGATAGGACTGGTCGGTTCGTTGAAACTCGACAACCAACTGGTCGATCCCTGCGAGGTTCGCTCCATCGGAGAAAAGATCGGCAGAACACTCCAATAACAAGCTACGATGTTGCGGGGATATGCTTACCGGGCATCGCTCTTCAATTGAAAGCGCCTGAATATTCTTCCGGACAACAATGGGCAGGTGTTTCAGCGGCAATCCGCCGTGATTCCAAATAACACCCAAAAGAGCATCCCGCGTTGCCGCCATATCGGTTGGCGAAGAAATTCGGATCAACGACGCAGGATCAACCTTCAGGTACTTCGGATCGATTTGTTCGTAGAGATACGGATCAGACGCCTGAAGCCGCTTAATCGCGGTGCGAGTTGGATCCCAGTAGTAAACAAAGGAGATAATGCCGACGAGCCCCGAAAAGAGGGCTAATGCCGACAGCACTCGACCTAAAAGCTTTGCTTTGCCGTCCACTGGAACCGGATCCTTTTCTTTACGTTCCCGCTTCATTACCCGAAAGCGCATGAGAAGGAAATGCTTGATGATTTTTGCCAAGAATAGTCAGATAGGAACCGCCGCAACTTGGGGGGACCGTTATGAGCCGCAACTCTGAAGAAATCCTGGCGACGCTTGCCGAAGAATTCCTCGACAACAGCCTTGAACACATCGACCAGATGGACGTCATCGTCGAACGATTGATGCGCGGTCAGGGCAATCCAGCGGAAAACCACCTCTCTTTGCAGCGCGAAGTCCATAATATCAAAGGGCAGGCGACGACATTCGGTTTTCCCTCCCTCACCTCGCTGGCTCATGCACTTGAAGACTACATGGAAACGGCCGAGACCATCAAAGACGAGCAGCTTTCGGATATTCAGCTCTATCTCGATGAAATGCGCAAAATCACCGAAACCAGAACCGATCCCGGTGAGGAAACCACCCGCTCCATCCTTGAAACGCTGCCGCACCATGTGACGGATGACGAACAACAGCCCACCCAACCGGAACCCACGGCGGCGAAACCGAAAGCGAAGCCAAAAACAAAAAAACCGGTCATGGATGCCCTGGTGATTATGACCGCAGGTCTGTGGCGCAAGATGGTCGGGACAGACTTGACCAAACGCGGTTACCGGGTTTCCTACGCCGACAATACGGCTTCGGCGATTTCCCGCGCGCTTATGCTGCGCCCCCGCCTCATCGTCGCCTCGCTAGAGCAAGAACACACCAATGGCGGCGAACTGGCTCAGGTATTCAAGTGCATGAAGGAAACCCGCAAGGCGCGCTTCGTCGTCATGACCAGCCGTGAAAAAGGTTCTCCGGCGCTCGCCGACGTCCCTGACGACGCTCCGGTCATTCAGAAAAAGCCGACCTTCACCAAAGAGCTGGACGATGCGCTGAGTTCCTGGGGATTGGTTTAAAGACTTAACCCCGCACCACCCGTGCCGCGCAGTACTTGAATTCGGGAATTTTGCCGAACGGATCGAGCGCCGGATTGGTCAGCATGTTGGCCGCCCCTTCGGTATAGCAAAACGGAATGAACAGACTGCCCGGTTGAACGTCGGCGTCGGAGCGGGCCGTCACCGCGATTTTCCCGCGCCGGGTTTCCACCGTCACCTTGTCACCCGGCGCAATGCCGTTTTGCCGAAGATCGATGGGGGCCAAATAAGCAACCGCTTCCGGCTCGATGGCGTCCAACACCTCGGCGCGCCGCGTCATCGCTCCGGTATGCCAATGCTCCAACATCCGGCCCGTCGATAGCACCATGGGATAGTCCGCATCGGGCACCTCATTGGGCGGCACGATTTGCGCCGGAACCAACTTCGCCTTACCCGTCGCCGTTGGGAAGCCGTCACCGAAGATCACCTCATCCCCCGGCGCGTCCTCGGCGGCGCAGGGATAGGTAACCGCATGCTCGCGCTCCAACCGCTCCCAGGTGATCCCCTTGAAGCCTTTGAGGCACTGGCGCATTTCGGCAAACACGTCTTCCGGTCCGGCATAGCTCCAGTCGAGTCCCAAACGCTTGGCGATCTCCTGCAATATCCACCAGTCCTGGCGGGCGTCGCCGGGCGGGTCGATGGCTTGACGGCCCCGCTGGACCCGCCGGTCGGTGTTGGTGAAGGTGCCGTCTTTTTCGGGGAAAGCCGAAGCGGGGAGCACTACGTCCGCCTGCCAAGCGGTTTCGGTCAAAAAGATATCCTGCACCACCAAATGCTCCAGCGAGGCCAAAGCCTGGCGCGCATGGTCCAGGTCAGGATCCGACATCGCCGGGTTTTCGCCCATGATCAGCATCCCCTTGAGCGATCCGGCCAAAATGGCGTCCATAATCTCGACGACGGTCAGGCCGCGGTTGGGGGCCAGTTCGGTTTGCCAGAAATCTTCGAACCACGTTCTGACATCCTCGTCTTCCACCGACTGATAGTCGGGATAAACCATGGGGATCAGACCGGCATCCGACGCGCCTTGAACGTTGTTTTGTCCGCGCAACGGATGAAGCCCGGTGCCCGGCTTGCCCACATGGCCGCACATCAAGGCGAGCGCGATCAGGCAACGGGCGTTGTCGGTGCCGTGGGTATGCTGCGAAATGCCCATCCCCCAGAAGATCATCGCGCTCTCGGCAGTGGCAAACAACCGCGCCACCTCGCGCAACGTCTCGGGATCGACGCCGCAAACCTCGGCCATTTTTTCCGGCGGGAACGCCTTGAGGTGCTCGGCCAGTTCGTCGAAGCCTTCGGTGAACCGCTCGATGTAGTCGCGGTCGTATAGCTCTTCGGTAACGATGACGTTCATGATCGCATTGAGCATCGCGACGTCGGACCCGCCCTTGAACTGCAGAACGTGGGACGCATAGCGAGACAAGCCCGCTTGCCGCTTGGGGTCCATGATGACCAGCTTGGCCCCGCGTTCGGCGGCGTTCTTGAAAAACGTCGCCGCGACCGGATGATTGACCGTCGGGTTGGACCCAATCACCACAATCACCTCGGCATTCAGGGCTTCCATAAACGGCGCGGTCACCGCGCCCGAACCGATGCCTTCCATCAATGCTGCGACCGAGCTGGCATGGCACAGCCGGGTGCAGTGATCGACGTTGTTGGTCTTAAACGCCGTGCGGATCAGCTTTTGAAACAGGTAAGCCTCTTCGTTGGACCCTTTTGCCGAACCGAACCCAGCCAGCGCCGTACCGCCATCACGGGCATGGATTTTTTTCAAGCCTGCCGCCGCTCTATCCAACGCCTCCTCCCAGGTTGCTTCCCTGAAATGGCTCGACGGGTCGGCGGGATCGAGCCGCAGGTCCTTCCCCTTAGGCGCATCTTCACGGCGGATCAACGGGACGGTCAAACGGTGGGGATGATGCACGTAGTCGAACCCGTAGCGCCCTTTGACGCAAAGCCGCTCCCGGTTGGCCGGACCGTCGCGACCGGTCACGCCCAGCAAACGGCCATTGCCCACGTGATAGGTTAGCTGGCAGCCAACCCCGCAATAGGGACAAACGCTTTCAACCTGCTTGTCGCCCGCTTCCAACCGCTTGGAAACCAACGCCCCCGTCGGACAGGCGGCAACACACTCGCCACAGGTGACACAGGTCGACAGGCCCATGGGATCATCCATATCGAACACGATGGACGCCTTGGCGCCCCGTCCGGCGAGACCGATCACGTCATTCCCCTGAACGTCGCGGCAGGCCCGCACACAGCGGGTGCAGAGAATACATTTGCCCGGATCGAACGCGATAGCCGGATTGCTCGCGTCTATAGCGAACCTAGACGGTTCGCTTGTGGACCTCATGCGCCGGTCGCCCTCCGGGCTGGGCTCGCTCGTATTAACGCGCGGGGCCTCAACGGCCCTACCGTCACTCCGTGCCGGAAGGCTTTCGCCGAAAGGGAAGCGGCTGTCGGTTACCCCCATCATCCGGGCCCAATGGCCGAACTCGGTCTGAGCCGCCTTGGCGTCGTCCGGCAGATCGGCGATCAGCAATTCGAAAATCACCTTGCGCGCCGCCTTGACCCGGTCGCTGTCGGTCTCGACCATCATGCCGTCTTCCGGCGCGCGGTTGCACGATGAGGTCAGCGCCCGCTCGCCTTCGACCTCGACCACGCAGGCCCGGCAATTGCCGTCGGGGCGGAACCCCGGCTTGGTGATATGGCAGAGCCTCGGGATATCGATCCCTTCACGCAGCGCCACCGACCACAGCGTATCGCCCGGCCCGGCGGCAACCGTTTTTCCGTTTAGCGAGAAGGTCTTTTTGCCGCTCATCGCTCCGCCTCCTTGAAATGGTTGAGTACGGACAGCAACGGATTGGGGGCCGCTTGACCGAGCCCGCAGATGGATGCGTCGCGCATGGCCTGGGAAAGCTCGCGCAGCAAAGGCTCATCCCAGCTGTCCGCTCCCATCATCTTTAGCGCCTTCACCGTGCCCGACCGGCAGGGCGTGCACTGGCCGCAGGATTCATCGGCAAAGAAGCCCAACAGGTTACGCGCGATGTCTCTTACATCATCAGCCTGGCTCAAGATCACCACCGCCGCCGAACCGATGAAACAGCCCTCGGCCTCCAGCTTGCCGAAATCGAGGGGAATATCGTCTTTGAAAGCGGGCAAGATACCGCCCGACGCCCCGCCCGGCAGATAGGCGGTAAAGTCGTGCCCGTCGGCCATGCCGCCGCAGTATTCATCGATCAATTGCCGCACCGTCAAACCGGCCGGGGCGCATTTAACACCAGGCTCCCTGACCCGGCCCGACACCGAGTAAAGCCGCAGACCCGTCGCTCCGTTGACGCCCTGCCGCACAAACCACTCGGAACCTCGCTCAAGGATTTCCGGCAGCCAATAGAGGGTCTCGACGTTGTTGATCAGGGTCGGTTGACCGAACAGTCCGGCCTGGGCCGGATAGGGCGGTTTGTGGCGCGGCAGGCCTCGCTTGCCTTCAAGGCTCTCCAGCAAGGCGCTCTCCTCGCCGCAGATGTAGGCCCCGGCTCCGCGCCGCAGATGGATTTCCATCCCGCCGGTCAACCCCTCGGCTTCCAGCGCGGCAATCGCCGCTTGAAGAATTCTCCGGGCCTCCGGGTACTCATCGCGCAGGTAGATGTAAATCGCGCTCGCCTCAATCGCCCAGGCGGCAATCAAAGCGCCGGTCAATACACGGGCCGGATGGTTTTCAATGCACCAGCGGTCTTTAAACGTGCCCGGCTCGCCTTCGTCGGCGTTGACCGCCAGATAGCGGGGTTTGGGCGCACCCTTGAAGAAGCTCCATTTCCGCGCCGTCGGGAACCCGGCTCCACCAAGCCCGCGTAGGCCCGAACCTTCAACGGTGGCAATCAAGGCCTCCCGCTCAATGCTCCCGCCGAGAATCTCCCGCCACTGGGTAAAGTCAAAATCCGTTTCTGGCGCTGTTCCCAATACGCCCCCGACTTTGATCTGTTGCCATATCTTTGAGACATCGGCATGGACGACCTGGGTGTCGCCAACAGCCACGGCAGGCGCTTTATCGCAGGCCCCCATGCAGGGTCCCGGCACCAGACGGACGCTATCCCCCAACTCGCCCTGCAGGTCGTTCAGCAGAGCCTCCCCGCCGTTCATATGGCAGGTCAAGCTTTCGCAGACCCGCACGGTCAATAGTGGCGGCGTGTCGCTGTCTTTGACGATATTGAAGTGGTGATAGAAGCTCGCCACCTCGTAGACCTCGGCCTGGCTCATCTTCATCAGGCGGGCCAGCGCCGCCATATGATCGGTGGACAAAAAGCCGAAGCGGTCTTGGATCGCATGCAGGTTCTCGATCAACCGGTCGCGTGCAAAATCGGCGGGGCGGAACAACGGAGCAAGATCGTTTAGCGCGGTCTCCTCCACTTGCCGCCCTTTTTGGAAGGCGGGGTTGCGGCGGCGGGTCTTTTCCAGATGGCCCATAACATTCCCTGTTTACTGGTTTGAGAATGAATATGAGGAATGGAACGGTTCTACGCAATCAGATAAATCGGTATTTTTGTACGTATTTTTTAAAATTCTAAGGGAGTTAGGGAGACTCCACCGGGATCTTTGCCCGCGAAACCCCTTCAGATGAAGAGGTGACCCCGGCGGAGTCCGGCAGGAAAAGGGGATCACCTGCCTGTGCCCTTCCTTGGCAATTCCCGGGCCAATTTCGGTCAAGGCATTGAAAACAAGGGAAATCCCTTAAAAACGAGAAAGGCCGGACAGTATCTACCCGGCCTTTGATTGTTCTAAACTGCACAAAAATCAATCAGTGCGGCGCGTTCTTAGGCAGTTGCCGCCAATCTTTGCGGCGCACCGATGTCCTGCAACCGCGCCAAAGCGGTCTCGGCTTCGCGCTCCAGCGTAGCGACAATATCGGCCAAGGGCTCGACCTTCTGGGCGAAGGCCACCGACTGACCGACGGCCAAAAGCCCTTTCGACCAGTCGCCCTGTTCGTAGGCGACCTTGCCGACCTTGCCCGAGATATGCGGCATGAGCTTTTCCAAATCGCCGGGATGCGAGGCTTCCAGTTCCTGAACGATTTGGGTCGTGTCGTTCTTCAAAGCCCGTGCCGTGTTGCGCAGGGACTGAAGCACCAGGGTCGTCTCGGTTTCATTGGCGTCGAGCAGGCGTTGTTTGTAGCCCGGATGGGCCCAAATTTCCTCGGCGACCAGGAAGCGTGTGCCGATGATGACGCCGTCGGCGCCAAGGGCCAAAGCCGCCACCAGTTGTTCGCCGCAACCGACGCCGCCGCCGACGACCAGCGGAATATCGAGTGCCCGTCCCGCCACGGCGGCCTGCACGAAGGTCCCAACCATTTCCATGCCCGGATGGCCACCGCATTCGGCCCCGACCACACTCACCGCATCGACGCCGATGGATTGAGCTTTAAGCGCATATTTCACCGCAGGCACCTTGTGGATCACCTTGATCCCGGCCCCTTGGAGCTGCGGCAGATAAGCCTGCGGATTGCGGCCCGAGGTTTCTACGAAGGCGACGTTTTCTTCGACGATCAAATCGAAGACTTCCTGGGTTTTTTCGCCTTCAACCAGCTTGGGCAGCATGGAAACGTTGACCCCGAACGACTTGCCGCCGGTCAGGTCGCGGCAGCGGCGGATTTCATCGCGCAGCGCCGAGATTTCCGGGAAGCTCGCCGCCGTGATGAACCCCATGATGCCTGCGTTGACGGCAGCGGCCACATAGTCGGCATTGGACAGCCATTGCAGCCCGCCCG
>Ga0070727_10001550_pt1 | contig 24157 bp, 19 predicted proteins | sample tdAd472_FD_66722 | JGI IMG/M metagenome (GOLD analysis project Ga0070727, IMG submission 66722) | Marine sediment microbial communities from the Atlantic coast under amendment with organic carbon and nitrate - tdAd47.2 | ecosystem: Environmental > Aquatic > Marine > Coastal > Sediment | place...
CTGATGACATGGGCAAACTGGCGCGAAACCGCCCCGCCCGGTGCGCGCCTGCACTATGTCAGCGTGGAGGGGTATCCCCTCGACAATGCCTCCCTCACCCGCGCACTCGCCCTCTACCGGAATGTGCCCGGCCTCTCGCCCTTGATCGACGAACTCTGCCGCCGCTTCCCGATCCGCCATGCGGGCTTCCATCGCCTCACCCTGGAGGGCGGCCGGGTGCATTTGACCCTGCTGTTCGGACTCGCAGGCGATGTACTTTCCCAAATTACCGGAAAAATGGACGCCTGGTATCTGGACGGCTTCGCACCGGCCCGGAACCCGGACATGTGGTCGGCCGACATCTTTAACACCATCGCGCGCCACACCCGCCCCGGCGGCGCCGTCGCCACCTACACCGCCGCCAGCCATGTACGGCGCGGTTTGGAACAGGCCGGCTTCACCATGCAGCGGCGGCCGGGCTATGCCCATAAGCGCGAACGCCTGACCGGAACGCTCGACAAAGCACCGGCCGCGCCGAAGCCGGATGCGCCCTGGTTCGACCTGCCGGCCCGCGCCACCGATCCGGGCGAAATCGCCATCATCGGCGGCGGCATAGCGGGCGCCTGCTGCTGGCAGGCCCTGCAGGCGCGCGGCCTGCCCGCCCGCCTGTTCGACCGCAAGGGCCGGGACGGCGGCATGGGCGCGAACCCGGTGGCGATGATCGCCCCGAAACTGCCGGTCGACCCCAGCCTGCCGGGACGCTTGAACGCGCTGGCTTTTCTGCGCGCCCTTGCCTTCTACCAGACGCTGGGGGATCGGGTTTGGCATGCGCCGCGTGGGATATTCCAGGCCGCTATCAACGCGGAGGAGGCGGAGCGCCAAACGCGCCTGATCGCCGCCCTCGACTGGCCGGATGATTTCCTGACCGCCGCCACCGTCGCCGGCAGGCCCGCTTTGTCCTTCCCCTCGTCCGGCTGCCTCGACCCGAAGGCGGTCGCGGACGCCATCGGTGCCCCGGTACAGGCCGCCGATATTCGACGCATCGAAGCCGGCGACGGCGGATGGCGTCTTCTCGACGCCGATGGTGCGGAGATTTGGTCGGGCGCAACCGTGGTGGCCGCGGCGGGCGGCTGGACCGGGCGGCTGTTGCACGCCCCCTGGCTCGGCATCCGCCCCAGCCGGGGACAGGTGAGCTGGCTGGACGGCGACGCGGTCCCAGCCGGTTTGCCGGAACACGGGATCGGCTTCGGCGGCTACCTGACCCCGCCCCTCGCGCTGCCCGACGGCCGGCGGGGCCGCGTGATGGGATCCACCTTCGACGCCTGGCGCGACCCGGACGGCGACACGGCCTGGACAGCCTGGTCCGCGGCGGACCACAGGCGCTATGCGGAAGCGTTCGCCGAATTCTTCGACACGGAGCTGCCGCAGGCGGAAACGGGATGGGCCGGGATACGCGCGATGACGACTGACCGCCTGCCCATTGTCGGACCGGTGCCGGACCGGGAGGCCTATGCAACGGACTATCCCGACCTGCATCACGGGAAACGTTGGGTGGACTACCCGCCCGCGCGATACCGGGACGGGTTGTATCTGCTGTCCGGCTTCGGCGCGCGCGGTTATCAATTCGCACCGCTGATGGCGGAATTGCTGGCCGACATGATCGCCGGAACGCCCCTGCCGCTGGAGAAGGACCTGGTCGCCGCAGTGCATCCGGCGCGCTTCCTGGTCCGCGACCTCAAACGAGCCGGGACCTGAAACGCGCCAGAAACACGGCCGAAGGGTCTATTTCCGAATGGCGAGCGCCTTGTCCCGCGTGCCGCTGAGCGTGGCGGCGGGGGTGAGCGCTTCGGGATCCGTGCGAACCTCGATCAGGGCCGTCTTGCCGCTGGCGATGGCGCGGTCGAGCGCGGCTTCGAAATCCTCCGTCCGCGCCACCACTTCGCCATGCGCGCCGCAGGCCTCGGCCCATTTCGCAAAATCCGGATTGGCGAGCGCCGTACCGGACTCGCGGGTCGGGTATTCCCGTTCCTGATGCATCCGGATGGTGCCGTACATGGCGTTGTTGGCGACGATATAGAGGATCGGCAGATTGTACTGAACCGCCGTCGCCATTTCCTGCCCCGTCATCTGGAAGCAACCGTCGCCGGCGACGACCACCACCGGGCTTTCCGGGTGGACCAGCTTCGCGGCAATGCCGGCCGGCGGGCCGTAGCCCATCGACCCGCTGGTCGGCGCAAGGCAGGTCCGGTATTTCCGATACCGGCGGAAACGGTGGATCCAGACGGTGTAGTTCCCGGCGCCGTTGCAGTAGATCGCGTCGGGACCGAGCTTTTCGTCCAACGTGCGGATGACCGTTCCGAAATTCACGGCGCCCGGCACTTCGGTCGGTTCGGAGAAGGCGAGATAGCCGTCATGCAGGTTCTTGACCTCCGCGCTCCAGACCGGCGTTTGGCGCAGCTGATACAGCCGGGCCGCGGCGCGCGCGAAGGCCTTCATGCCGGACGCGATGCCGAGATCCGCGTCGTAGACCCGGTTGATCTCCGCCGCATCGGGATAGACGTGGACCAGTTTCTGCGTCGGCCGGGGAATGTCGATCAGGGAATAGCCGCCGGTCGTCATTTCGCCCAGCCGCGCGCCGACCACGATCAGCAGGTCCGCTTCCTTGATGCGTTTGGAAAGGTTGGGATCGATGCCGATCCCGACATGGCCGGCATAGTTCGGATGCAGATTGTCGAAATAGTCCTGGCAGCGGAAGGACGCCCCCACCGGCAGATGCATGTTCTCCGCGAAACTCATGATATCGGCGCAGGCCTCCGCCGACCAGTCGCCGCCGCCGACGATCACGAAGGGCTTCTGCGCCTCCATCAGCATCATGCGCAGCTGCGCCATCTGATTGTCGCCGGGATGCGCCTCGACCTGCGCATAACCGCCGAGATCCATCGCTTCCGCGGTCTGGGTCAGCATGTCTTCCGGCAGGCTCAGCACCACCGGGCCCGGCCGGCCGGAAACGGCGGTGTTGAAGGCGCGGTTCATGAATTCGGGAATGCGCGCGGGATCGTCGATCTCCGCAACCCATTTCGCCATCTGGCCGAACATCCGGCGATAATCGATTTCCTGGAAGGCTTCCCGTTCGACCATGTCACGGCCGACCTGGCCGATCAGCAGGATCATCGGGGTCGAATCCTGGAAAGCCACATGCACCCCGGAGGACGCGTTGGTCGCCCCCGGCCCGCGCGTCACGATGGCGACGCCCGGCTTGCCGGTCAGCTTGCCGTAGGCATCCGCCATCATCGTGGCGCCGCCCTCGTGCCGGGCGTTGATGTAGCGTATTTCCGGCGTGTCGTGCAGGGCGTCCAGCACCGCGAGGTAGCTTTCCCCCGGCACGCCGAACATGAATTCCACCCCGTGCCCTTTCAGCGCATCGACCAGGATGCGCCCGCCATTGCGTTGGTTAGACCCGTCGGTCATTCGGTACTCTCCCTCAATCCAGGCGGCTTGCGCAGGGACCCGCCGCGCCTTCCCGCCTTTGCTGTTCTGTCTTCGTCAGGTCAGGTTTTCGAAATTGAAGAACGCCTTGCGCCAGGCGGTGACAGTCACCGTCTCGAACAGACCGGCCTTGTTGAAGGGGTCGTTCTCGGCGAAATCGCGGGCGACGGCTTCGTCTTCGGTATCGATGATCAGGACAGAGCCGAAGGGGTTCCCATCCACATCCATCACCGCACCGCCGGCCAGGATGATGTCCTTCTTGCTATCCAGATAGGCGAGATGCGTCGCGCGCGTGTCCAGGCGCGTCTGGAGATGACCGGGTTTGTCGGCACATTGAATAAGCATCGGCATGGAAACGCGCTCCTCCTGCAGGGTTCGGGCAAGGTTTGGCCGGCAATGCCGGTCGTCCCTGCCTACCGCCAATCACAGCGCCAAGCAACGCCCGCCGTGGACAAACATCTTGCACGGTGATGACGCTAAGGGCCGCCGGCCGGCGGGGTCAGGCCCCCTCGACGATCGGACCCGGAGGATGTTCCCGGTCGGCCCATAGGCTGATCATCAGCGCCAGGGTGCCGAGCACCGCGAAACCGCCCACCATGGGCAGGACGGTGTCGTTGAAACTGTAGCCGACAACGGCGGCCGGCGGGATGGCCACCATCGTCGAAACCGATCCGACAAAAGCCGCGGCGATCCCCGCGATCGCCCCCATCGGCTCCATGGCGCAGGCATTCAGGTTGCCGAACAGCATCCCCATGCAGAAGAAGGTGAGGATCAGATAGATCTCGAAAGCGGCCAGCGGCGGCACGCCGCCGACGGAGGCCGCATAGGCGCCGAAGGCAACGGCCAGGCCGATCGTGGTGATCAACGCCGTCCGGACCAGCCGGCGCATGCCGTATTTCATCACGATCCGGCCGTTGATCACGCCGGCGAGTCCGATGGCGAGCGCGGGTATCCCGAAATACACGGCGAACATGTCGCCCACGCCGTAGATCCCCTGAAAGACCGGTTGGGAGGAGACGAGATAGCCTTGGAACGACCCGAAGACCATCCCGGCGCACATCGTGTAGCCGAATGTGATCCGGTTTGTCGCCGCCTGCCGAAACCCTTCGAGGATCGGCACGATGGAGAACGCCCGGCGGCGGCCGACCGGCAATGTCTCGCGCTGGCGCAGGAAAAACCAGGTCGTCGAGGTCAGCGAGACCACGAGAAACATCACGAAGATCATGTGCCATTCGGCGACCCAAAGGATCCCCTGGCCGATGAACGGCGCGATCACCGGAACCAGGATGAAGATCGACATGATGAAAGAGGAGACCCGCGCCATCATTCGGCCTTCGAAGCGGTCCCGGACGATCGCCATGATGACGATCCGGTTGCCCGCCGCCCCCAGGCCCTGCAGCACGCGCCCGACCAGCATGACGGCGAAACTGTCGCTGAAGATCGAGAGCAGACAGCCGGTGCAGAAGATCGTCGCCGCCAGATAGATGGCCCGCTTGCGCCCGAAACTGTCGGAAATCGGCCCATAGAAGAGCTGCCCGACGGCCAGGCCGCCGAACATGGCGGACAGAATGTATTGAACGTCGGTGGCCCGCTCGAGCTCGAGATCCTGGATGATGTCATTGAACGCCGGCAGCATCGCGTCGATGGAAAGCGCCAGCATCGACATCATGATCGCCATCAATGTTACGAATTCGCCCATTCCGATGGAGGATTGATCCGGCGAAACGGTGTTATGATGCGCGGTGTCGGCCATCTCTGTGCCTTGAAAACAGGGGTTGAACCGCGGGGCGGCGGATAAGGAAATAGGGAACCCCGGCGGCAACCTTAGGCCACCCGATTCGCCTTAAAATTCGATGAAGCCCCCCTTTAACCGCTAAAAGCGGAAAAAGCGAGAATATGTTTGCACCGTTTCCACGCTCCGAAGAAACCAATCCGGGCCGCTACAGCCCAAATTTCTTAGGCGGCGGTCACAATATGAGCAATCTCAGGTATTAAGGTGATATTAATGCGGCCTTCGCTACACTGGGTCGTATGAAACAGGCAAGGATCACCCTGCGGCGCCTGCGCGCACCGGTGAATACCAGCCAATACCGCCGGAAGCGGGTATGCCCGGCGGTCGGGATTTCGTATGAGCGATAACAAGTCATCGGAAAAGACACGCCCCCAATTGCTTTCGGACCGTGGCACGGTCGATGCGACGCTGCGCTTTATCGCCCAACGCGGATGGAAAGAGGCGGAAGGAGACTTCTTCTCCGCCCTGGTGACGCATCTGGCGGAAGCGCTCGGCGTCGCCTATGCCTTGGTCGATCGCGTCGTGCCGGGCCGGGACGGGCAGGTCGAAACCGTCTCGCTCTATGCCCATGGAGCAATCGCCCCCAATTTCGGCTATTTCCTGCCCGGCTCCCCGTGCCAGACCGTGCTCGAGCGGAACCTATGCTGCTATCCCCATAGCGTCCGACAGAGCTTTCCGACATTCGACCTGCTCGGAGAGATGAAAGCGGAAAGCTATGCCGGTATCGCGCTTTGGGGTGATCACGATTCGCCGATCGGGTTGATCGTCGTCGTCGACGACAAACCGCTGGAAAACGTCGAGCTGGTCGAAACCTTGCTGCAGATCGTCGCCATGCGCGCCTCGGCGGAACTCGAACGGCGGATCATGCTGGAACAGCAGGAATTCTCGCGCCAGCGTTTCGAGGATTTCGCCTCCTCCAGTTCCGACTGGTTCTGGGAAATGGATGAGGATCTGCGTTTCTGCTATTTTTCCGACCGGTTCCCGGAGGTGACGGGCGTCGAAGCTAGTTGGCTCCTCGGCAAGACGCGCCAGGAATCCGGCGTCGAAAAACAGTCGGAAGCGGCAGTCTACCGAAAGCATCTGGCGGACCTTGCCGCACATCGTCCGTTTCGAAATTTCATACACGGTCGGCAAAAGCCGGACGGTAGGCTGGTCCACCTTGCCATCAGCGGGCAACCCTATTTCGACGAGCAAGGGACGTTCAAGGGCTATCGCGGCGTCGGCCGGGACATCACCGATCAGGTCGAGGCGGAACAGCAACGCGACAGGGCCTTGAAGGAAGCCCAGCGCGCGAACACGGCGAAATCGCGCTTCCTGGCGAATATGAGCCACGACCTGCGCACGCCGCTGAACGCGATACTCGGTTTCTCCGATATCCTGCGCGAACAATTGCTGGGTCCGATGCAGAACAAGAAATACCTGGAATATGCCGACGACATCCACAACAGCGCCAGCTACCTGCTCGAACTGGTCAACGATCTGCTCGATATCTCAACGATCGAAGCGGGCAAGACCAAGCTGTTTCCGGAACCCATCGACGTCTCGGAATTGATCTACGATTGCTATCAGAACTTCCGGGCACGGGCCGAGGAAAAGAACCTGACCGTCGAAACGGACGTTCCGGAAAACATGCCGCCCATGGTCGCCGACAAGCGGGCGGTCAAACAGGTCCTGTTGAACCTGATCACCAACGCGATCAAGTTCACCCCGCCGGAGGGGAAAATAGCCATCCGGGCGCGGATGACCGAGACCGACACCCTAATCACCATTACCGATACCGGCCCCGGCATTGCGCCGGAGCGGCTGCCGACGATCACCAACCCCTTCACCCGCGGCGAGCGCAATCCGATGCATTCGGAAAAGGGATGGGGATTGGGACTGGCGATCGCAAACGCCTTGATCGCCCTTCACAAGGGCCAGATGGTAATCGAAAGCGGGCTTGGCGAGGGAACATCGGTCACGATCAGCCTGCCCCGGCGCGACATCGCACCCGGCCTGCCCTTCGACACAGACCCCGCCGCACGGGCGGGCTGACCGCGAAGCCCGGGCTTCAGCGGCCCCCCTCGGACATCTTCTGCAGCGTCAGGCGCTTTCCGCGCCGCTGGCGGTTCGCGTGTAGAAACTGATTTTCTGGGGCAGGCGCCCGTCGGCCCCGGGCACCACCAGATCCTTCGCCTGTTCGCTATACCAGGCGAAATGCTCGCTCGCCCGGTGCACGTCCAGCGCGGCTTCGTTCACATAGCTTTCGTAGAGCACGAAACGGGTCGGGTCGGACTGATCCTGGCAGCAGTCGAAACCCAGGCATCCTTCTTCCTTCGTGACCGAGTTGCGGGAATGTTTCACCATCAATTCCTTAAAGGCGTCAACCTTGTCTTCCTTGACCTTGAATTCCGGAATGATCACGAATGCCATGGGTACCCTCCCCCGTTCGGTGTTGTGTTGCGGAAGACGGTACAGCCGCGCCGCCATCGGCGACAAGCCGCCCTGGGGCAGAACAGTGTTGCCCGGTCAGACGCCGTCGCGCTTGCGCAGCAACAGATCGAAACTCATCGGCAGCGGCGGGCCCTGCTTCTCCACGTTGTACCAGGTGTTGGAGATATGCTGTGGCCGTTCGTCGAACCGAAGGATCTCGAAGCCCGCGGCAACCGACGCGTTGATGATGTCGCCGATCGTATGCTGGTAACTGTAGTTGGTGGCGGCGTCGTATTCTTCCCCACCGTAATAATCCAGGCCCGCCTCCGCGAAAGGGTGCTTCTGGAAATAGGAGTACCGAAACTCGACCGGGTCGTCCGGGCCGCCCGGCTCCACCATGTTCAAGATCGGGTGCTGCTCCTCGATCAGGAAATGGGCGCCGGGCCGCGCCAACCGGCCCGCCGCCGCGAAGAAGGCCGGCAAGTCCGGCATCCAGGACAGAACGCCGATGGTGACGTAGAGAATATCGAAGGCACCGTCGTAGTCCGACGGCACCGCAAGGATATCCCCGGCGACGAATTCGCAGTCCTGCCCCGCCGCTGCGTTGAGTTCCCGCGCCTGCGCGACGAAAGCCGGGGATCCGTCAAAACCGACGCAGCGCCCGGCCCCCAGATTCTTGACGGAAATCAGCTCTCGCCCGTTGTTGCAGCATAGCTGCGCCACCGATTTCCCCGCCACGTCCAATGCGGCGAAAGTTTTTTCGCTGCTTTCATCCAGGAGGGAAAAACCGGGTTGGGCAAAGGCCTTCAGCAGGTCCGCCTGATTATGGCGTCCGTGAATCTCCGCGACTTCGTCCCAAGCTTCAAGATTGGCGCGAACGGCATCCGCGCCGGAGGGGGCCGGCGAATTCGTCATCGGAAGCTCTTCCCCGTTGGCGAAAAAAATCAGACGTCCTGATTAGGCCTTTTCGGTTTCGCTGTCATCCAGATCGTCGTCATTCGGCGGCATGTTTTCCGGCAGATCCGCCGGATTGCTGGAAACGGAGACGAGTTCAACCTTCTCCTCCAACTGCATGCGTTCGGCCATTTGGTTATATTCCTCGACAAGTTCCTGGGCCTTGTACTTCAACTGCTTCATATAGACCAAGGGACTGCGCAATTCCCAATTGTCCGGTCCCCAGATGTACCGGCCCTTGTCGTGGCAGAGGCGGAGATATTTTGGCGAACACCAGATTTCCCCGGCTTCCTTGGATTGATGATAGAACCAGAGGCCGTCGGCCTCGGCCTTTTCGAACAGCGGCTCAAGCGAAAGCATGATCGCCTGCTCCATGACGTGCTGACTCATAACGCCCTCCCTTCTGAATTCGCATCGGTTGGCGGAACGACGGCCGGACACCATATCCATGGGGATTCGGTGTTACTATGATCGGCGCCGCGTCCCTGATCGTAATGGTAAACGGACGGGCAACGCACCAGCTAAGGAGCCATTCCCCCATGACCAGGCCATTCACCCTTTTTGCCGCCCTGGCGCTGGGCGCGCTCGCGGCGCTTCCCCGGCCCGGCGGTATATCAGTCGCACTCGCCGCCTCCCCCGGCGCGCATAAATACGACTTCGTATCGATTGAGGGCGACGCGATGCCCATGAGCGGTTTCGCCGGCAAGGCGGTGCTGGTGGTGAACACCGCCTCCTTCTGCGGTTATACGGGGCAATACAAGGGCCTCCAGGCGCTCTACGACAGATACCGCGGCCGCGGGCTCGTCGTTCTCGGCGTGCCGAGCAACGATTTCGGGTCGCAGGAACCCGGCACCGCGAGCGAGATCAAGGAATTCTGCGAAACCACCTACGACATCACCTTCCCGATGACGGAGAAACAGGTGGTGCGGGGGGAAGACGCCCATCCGTTCTACAAATGGGCGCGCGACCGCCTGGGCGAGGCCGGCGCCCCGCGCTGGAACTTCCACAAGATTCTGATCGGGCCGGACGGCAGCGCCGTCGCCGGCTGGCCATCCGTGACAAAGCCCGAATCCGACGCCATTATTTCGGCAATCGAATCCGTCCTGAAACCGCCGTCGGGCTGAACCGGCGGCCGAGCGGTCAAATCAGGCGGATCGGAACCGGGAGTCATCCATGCCGCCTGCCGAGACGAGCCCTTTTCCCGACACGGTCCGGGTAGACTTGCGGCAACTCGCGCTCGTGATCGGCCGGGCCGTAAACTTCATCGGCGCCGACGGCGACGACCACGGCTTTCGAACCGCCTATATCGCCATGCGCTGCGCCAAGGAACTGGGCTGGCCGGCCAAGCGGCGGGACTTCAGCTTCATCGCCGGTGTCATCCACAATTGCGGCCTGCCGACTAATGCCGACGCCATCGCCTCCGGCGACGGCACGGCGGCGGAACCCGATTGGGGCCGCTGCGTCCGCGGTCATGAATACACCAAGCACGTTTCGCTGCTACGGCCGTTCGCCAATGTCATCCGGTATCACTGCACGCCGTGGCCGGCCCTGAAGAGCTTGCCGATCCCGCAGCCCGACCGCGACGCCGCAGCGCTGATCAATCTGGCGGGCTATGCCGACCGCCTCATCGCCGGGATGGGTATCGGGACGGGCGTCGCGGACGGCGCCTTGGCGGAAATGGCGGAAACGATCGGTTCGGCCCTGCGCGAGGAAGCCGGCAGCCGTTTCAACCCGGCCCATGTCGAGGCATTCATCCCCGTCCTCGCCGATCCCGTCTTCTGGCGCTCCCTGCGCGGACAGGAACTGCAGAACCTTTGCGCCAATATGGGAAAGGACACGGACTTCCTTCACGCCGTCGGCCGCGAGGAAGTTCGCAAACTGGCGGTTTTCCTGGCCCGTCTGGTCGACGGCAAAAGTTCCTTCACCTATGAACATTCCGAGCGCGTGGCGCTGATTTGCGAGGAACTGGGCGCGGAGATGGGTTTCGACCGGCGCGGTCAGCAGGAACTGCATGCGGCCGGCCTGCTCCACGACCTGGGCTATATCGACGCCCCGACCGCCGCCGTGATGAAGGACGGGGCGTTGAACGCGGAGGAATTCTCCATCATCAAGCAGCATGTGGCGAAAACCCGTCCCATGCTGGAACGCTGTTTTCCGGGGACGCGGTTTCCCGAATGGGCCGCGAACCATCACGAGCGTCTCGACGGCGGCGGCTATCCCAATCATCTCTCGGCCAGCGAGATCGACACGGGATCACGCATCGTCGCCATCGCCGACATCTTCCAGGCCCTGGGCCAGGCCCGCCCCTATCGCGGCCGCAAGAGCGCGGAGGACGTCATCCGCATCATGCGGGCGATGGTGAATGACGGCCAGCTGGACGGCGCGATTTTCGATCGCCTCGCCGCGCGCCGCGACTATTACTACGACCTCGCCGCGGTTTGATTTTTCCGGCCCCGCACGGGTGGTTTCGACCGGGATGCTCCGGCATAGTGCCGCCGGTCACGATGGCACGACACAAGAGCGGGGGCAGCCGGACATGAGGTTCATCGACAATCCATTGCGGGGAAAAGGCCTGCCGCCGGGGATCGAAATCTCGGAAGGCGAGGTCTGCACCGAGGCCGGCGCGGCCATCGCGCTCTACAAACTTTGCCCCGCCGCCCATCAAACGCCGTTAACGGCGCTTCCCGGGCTGGCCGCCGAACTCGGTCTCGGCGGGGTGTTCATCAAGGATGAGCGGGAACGCATGGGCCTCGGCAGTTTCAAGGCGCTGGGCGCGGCCCATGCCATCGCCAAACTGGCGGCGCAAAGGGTCGCCGACGGGGTTGCCGCCGACTATGCCACCGCCTTGACGGGCGAAACCTTCGTCTGCGCCAGCGCCGGCAACCACGGCCTGTCGGTCGCGGCCGGCGCGCGGGTCTTCGGCGCCGACGCGGCCGTCTATCTGGCCGAAACCGTGCCGGAGGATTTCGCCGACCGGCTGCGCGCCAAGGGGGCCGATGTGGTTCGCGCCGGCGCGATTTATGAGGACAGCATGGAAGCCGCCGCGCGGGACGCGGAAAAGAACGGCTGGCGGCTGCTGTCGGACAGTTCCTGGATCGGTTATTGGGAACCCGCGCGCGACGTGATGGAAGGGTATCTGATCATGGCCGCGGAAGCGGCGGACCAGATGCCCGGACCGCCGAGCCATATCTTCCTTCAGGCCGGCGTCGGCGGGCTGGCAGCCGCCTGCACGGCGATGGCCCGTGCGCGTTGGGGCGATATGGTGCATGTCTGTGTCGTCGAGCCCGATGCGGCCCCGGCGCTGATCGAAAGCATCGAAGCGGGCAAGCCCGTGACGACCCAAGGCCCCGTCTCCAGCATGGGGCGATTGGACTGCAAGGAGCCCAGCCACCTGGCCCTCAAATACCTGGCACGGGAGGCCGACAGCTTCATGACCGTGAGCGAGGCGGAAGCCGCCGACGCGGTCTCGCTGTACGGCAAACACGGCATCGCCACCTCCCCCTCCGCCGCGGCGGCGCTGGCGGGGCTGACGACGGCGAAGCGGGCGAAGGCGATCCCGGGCCTGGGGGCTGGCGCGCGCATTCTGCTCTATGTGTCGGAGGGGGCCATCGATGACTGAAACCGCGACGCCCGATTTCCCGACGGCGGAATACGAAATTCGGTTGGAGCGCGCGCAGCGCGCCATGCGCGACCGGGGCCTCGACGCCCTGCTGTTCACCACGGAAGCGGAGATGCGCTATTTCACCGGCTTCCGCACGCTGTTCTGGTTGAGCCCAACGCGCCCCTGGTTCCTGGTCGTTCCGAAAGCAGGCAAGCCCATCGCCATCATTCCGGAAATCGGCGCGGCCTTGATGCGGACGACCTGGATCGACGACGTGCGCAGTTGGTCTTCCCCGCACGCGGATGACGACGGCGTCTCCCTGTTGGCCGACGCATTGCGGGGCCGCACGGCGGTCGGCATTCCAATGGGGCGGGAAAGCAGCCTGCGAATGCCCCTGAACGACCTGGCCCGACTGCACGAAAAACTGCCCGGCATGATCCCCGTCGATGCGACGCCGCTGATCCAGGCCCTGCGCGAAGTGAAGTCCGAGGCGGAAATCGCGACCATCGCGGAAATCTGCGCCGTCGCCTCGCGCAGTTTCGCCAACGCGCCGAAACTGTTCCATACGGGCCAACCGCTGAAGGAAGCCTTCCGCGCCTTCAAAATCGACCTGCTGCGCGAAGGGGCGGAGGACGTGCCCTATCTGGTCGGCGGCGCGGACCAGGGCGGCTACGCGGATGTCATCTCACCGCCCGGCGAGAAGCCGCTACATGAAGGCGACGTGTTGATGCTGGATACGGGCGCCACCCTGCGCGGCTATTACTGCGATTTCGACCGCAACTGGGCCTTCGGCCATGCCAGCGACGCGGCCAAGCGCGCGCATGAGACTCTGTACGATGCGACGGAAGCGGCCCTGAAAATCGCCCGTCCGGGAACGACCTGCCGCGCGTTGTACAATGCCATGGCCGCCGTGATCGACCCCGAGGGGAAGTCCAGCGGCGGCAATGTCGGGCGCTACGGCCACGGGCTCGGCATGCAGTTGACGGAAAGTCCGTCCAACATCCATTTCGACATGACGGTGATGAAACCCGGCATGGTGATGACGCTGGAACCCGGCATGGAAGTGGCGGACGGCAAGATCATGGTGCATGAGGAAAACCTCCTCATCACCGAGGGCGAGCCGGTCCTGCTCAGCGACCGCGTCGGGCGGGAACTGGTTGTCCTTTAGGGCATTGGAACCGCTCCATGCGCGAACCGGTGCGGGTCCGTCCGGCAGCGGTGCCGGACCGTGATTGCCTGCTTCAGGAGGCCTTGGCGAGTTTTCCCAAAGCCGGCGGCAAGGCCAGGAAGTCATCCAAGGCCATCGGCTTTGCGAAGAAATAGCCCTGTCCCAACGGGCATCCCACCTCTTCGATGAGCATCTTGACCTCTTCCTCCGTCTCCATCCCTTCCGCGATAACCTGCAATCCGCACGCCTTGCCCATCTCCGAAATACTCCGGGCGATCGCGGCATGCTTGGATCGGGGCGGCTTGGTCAGGACGCTGACGAAGGACCGGTCCAGCTTGAGATAGTCGAGCGGGATGGTCGTCAACACGTGCAGGCTGGAAAACCCGGTCCCGAAATCATCCAGCGCCGTCGCCACGCCGGCTTTCCGAAGCGCGTTCAACTGCTCGATCACGAACATGCGCTGATCGATCAATTGGCTTTCGGTGATCTCCACTTCGATCCCGCCCTTCGGCACGTCAAACTCGGCCATGCAATCCGCGATGACGGAAACGAGCTTGCGGGAGCGTATGCAAATGCCGCTGAGGTTCGCACCCACGGTGAAGTCCGGTCCGAATTTCTCCTGCAGGAGCGGCAAAGCCCGCGCCACGGTGCGCACCGCGAACGGGGTCAACGAGTGAATGAAACCGTTCTTCTCGGCAATCGGGATGAAGACGCCCGGAGAGATCGGCCCGCCATCGCTGCTGTCCCAACGCATCAGGGCCTCGGCGCCCACGACACGGCCCGTCGTCAACTCGACACGCGGCTGATAGTGCATGAAAAAGCGTCCGGCGGCGAAATCTTCCCGCATCTGCCTGTCGAGTTCGTGGATCTGCGACAGCAGTTTGAACCGTTCTTCGGTGATCGAAAAAACGCGCGTCCCCGTCTGTTTGTAGATTTCGTAGTTTTCGTCGTCATAGACGGCGTAGAGCCTGTGGAATTCCGCCACGCTCATCCCGCTTTCCGCGGTGTATCCGGGATACTCTCCCGTCGAGAAAACGAAGCTCACGCCATAGTCGAATCCATCGATGCGAAAGCTTCCGCACAGGATCGTCTCCAGACGGATGGCGAGTTGAAAGGCCTCGTCACGATTGACGTTCAACATCAGCACGACGAGCCCGTGCTGACCGGAAATGACGAAGCATTCGGACGGAAGTTCCCGGCTCAACAGGTCGATCACCCGCTGGTGGATCTTGGTAACGACGTGGGTGCCGAATACCCGCATCATCGCCAGAAGTTCGCGGTAGGAGATGGTCAGCACGCCGAAATGCTGACCGGTCCGCCGGCAATATTCGGCAAGGGGACCGCCAACCTCGGCGACCCGCTGGGACAGAAGCGCTTCGACCGAGGGACTAAAAACCGGCGAATCCCGGAATAGATCGGCGAGCGTCCAGTTGGTCCCTGTCTGAGCAGTCATGAATTCGCGCAAAACCGCATCCCGGTATCGTCCATCTAATTCAATATACTCCTAATATGCGATAATGTGTAAACAGCGGAACAATTAAGTTCCGATGAAAGGACGGGCAATCGCCAATTGGCGAGAAACTTTGGCCCGCATCCACGAAACTTGCCCTTTCCAGATCCGCCTCCCCATATTAGTGGTTCCTGCATCGAATCCGGAAACCAGCCGGTAGGAAAGACTGGTTTTGCATATCCGCTATCGCGCGGCGGCGTCATTTAGGGTCTTGGGAATGGAATGGGTTGCCAAAAAACCGGAATTCATCGGCGGCCTGGACGAGGTTGCGTGCCGGTGCAAGACCGCCGCCGGACGCAAGCTGATATCCGGATACAAGAAATTCCTCGACGCGAACGGCAACCGTCCCCCAAGGTTCAAGGATCTGGATATCGCCGATTTCGTGGCCGCCGTGCCGCATATCGCCCTCGGCTCCGTGATCAAGGACAGGAGCTGCGAATTCCGCATCATCGGCGAGGAATTGCGCGGGCGGATGGGTTTTCCGGCGCCCCGCGTAAACTATTACGACTATGTCCCGCCCAACCGCGTCGCCTCCGTCAAACGGGTGATGGAGATGGTCGTCGGCATCCCCTGCGGTTTCCGCGCGGATCTGGAGCAGATCTATTCCTCCGGCCAGTCCACGCTGGCCGAAGCGATCGGCCTGCCGCTCGCCCCGGGCCGGGACGGGGAAGACGGCCAGATCCTGTTCTCGGACCAGATGACCGAGGACCTTGGTTTCAGCGCCGACAAGAAGCAAACCCTGCTCGGCGCCAACCTTGTGCAGCGCGACCTCATCGACCTCGGTTTCGGCATCGACACGACTTACGAGGATCTGGTCCGGGTTTAGGTCGCTAATTCATCGCACCAAAAGTTCAAGAAAATCAATTCATTATTATCCGACCGCCGGCCATTCTGCCGCGGCGCCCGCCGTTGCGCCGGGGCATCGCGCCGTGGTATCGACTACCCCTTGCAGCGCATATTTCAGATCGGACGTCATGACGGCTTTCCGCCTTTTCCTACTCACCGTCTCCCTGGCGGCGTCGGTCGCCGCCGCAGGCGCGGCGCGGTCGGACGACGCGTCATCGGCATATCCTCTGCCGGCGGTCCTGACGCATACGGTCGTTGCGAGCCTGTGGCCGTCCGTTCAGCAATTCTACGCGGCCCGGAACTACGCCCCGCTATGGCTGGAGAACGGCGCCCCGACCGAGCGGGCCAAGCAGGCGCTCACCCATCTGGCCAATGCGGATCAGGAAGGGCTCGATCCCGTCCACTACACCGCCATCGCGCCGGCAACGGCAACCGGAACGGCAAACCCCGCCAATCCCGCCGACGGAATCCCGCTCGACCTCGCCATCACGGGACAGTTGCTGCATTACCTCTATGAAGTGCGGAACGGACGCCTGCGGGACCCGGAAAGAACCGGCGCCGCGGCGGATTTCGACATCGGGCAGGCACTGACCCTTCTGGCCACTGCGCCGGATATCGGCGTGGCGCTGCAGAACGCGGTGCCGGGCAACGCCCCCTATCGGGCGCTGCGGCGCGCGCTGTCGACCTATCAGGCCATCGCGCGGGCCGGGCAGGACGCGCCGGTCCCCCTCGGCCCGTCCATCAAACCGGGCGCCCGGGATCCGCGTATCCCGCAGATCCGCGATCGTTTGGACAGGCTGGGCGATTTGGTGGGCATGCCCAATGGCGGTGAGGACGGCCTGTACGACCCCGCCCTGGTCCAATCGGTCATTCAGTTCCAGAAACGCCATGGGCTAGAGCCGGACGGCGTGATCGGCAAGAAGACGCTGGCGGAAATGAACATTTCCGTGGAGGCGCGCATCGACCAGATCGCGGTCAATATGGAGCGCTGGCGCTGGCTGCCGGGCGACCTGGGCAACGATTACATTCTGGTCAACATCGCCGGCTTCCGCCTGGAGGTTTTCGAACTGGGCGTGCCCAGCATGGAAATGGCCGTCGTCGTCGGGCGGCCCTTCCGGCGCACACCGGTCTTTTCCGCCGCCGTCTCCTACCTGGAATTCAGCCCGACCTGGACGGTGCCGCCGACCATCCTTAAGGAAGACATCATCCCCGGGATGCGGAAGGACCCGGAACTGCTCGCCAAGAAAGGCGTTCAGATTTTCAGCAGCTGGAACCGGGACGCACAATTGATCGACCCCGCCACCATCAATTGGCAGGCCCCCGCCTCGCAGCTCATGTCCTACCGCTATGTTCAGCCGCCGGGACCGAAGAACGCATTGGGCCGGGTCAAGTTCATGTTCCCGAACCAGTACAGCGTCTATCTGCACGACACGCCGGACAAGAACCTGTTCGGCAAGGCCAGCCGGGCCTACAGCTCCGGCTGCATCCGGGTGGAGCGGCCGGCGGATCTCGCCGCCCTGCTGCTGGCGGACCAGCCGCAATGGAACGAACAGGAAATCGGCAACGCCATGAACCTGGAGGAGCCGCTGCGCGTGACCCTCGCCAAGCCGATGCCGATCTATATCACCTATGCGACCGCCTGGATCGGCGAAGGCGGAACCATCCAGTTCCGGCCGGACATCTATGAGCGCGACGCCACCTTGCAGGACGCGTTGCTGGGCAGTCTTCATTAGGAAAAGCCATTTCAGCGAAAATAAATCCGGTAGAAAAAGTGCGGGAATACTGGCATGTGTTAGCCATTCGTTAGTGATTTTGCGGAAAGTATAGCAACAGAACAGTGAAGGAGACTGAGATTGATCGCCAGCCCCGTTAGCCGACGAGGTTTTCTGACCCAAGCCATTGCCTTCTCAACGGTTATCGCCAGCGGCCCCGCCCTCGCGATGCAGAAGGCGGAACACCGCACACTCACCCTCGAAAGCCTGCATACGGGCGAGAAATGCCGGGTAACCTATTGGGAACAAGGGCATTACAATCCCGACGCACTGGCGGATCTCAACACGGTCATGCGGGACCACCGCACCGGCGACGTGTTCGAGATGGACAAGGAACTCTACGACGCCCTCTACGCGCTCTCCGCCCTGGTGGAAACGCAGCCCCGCTTCCAGCTCATTTCCGGCTATCGCTCGCCCAAGACCAACGCGCAGCTGCGCACCAACAGCAACGGCGTCGCGAAGAAGAGCTATCACATGCGCGGCATGGCCTCGGACATCCGGGCCCAGGGCATCGATCTGCGCCACCTGCACAAGGCCGCCAAGGCCATGAAGGTCGGCGGCGTCGGCAAATATGAAAAATCCAACTTCATCCACATGGATGTCGGCCCGGTTCGCTACTGGTAGGCGGTCGATCTCGGCCGCCGTCGCAGCGGCCATCAGTGTGAAAATCGAATTTCGCTAACGCCCATGCACCCGGAAGGCCCTTGCGTCTTCCGGGTGTTCGGGAAGCTGTTCCGGCCGAAACACGCTTCCGCGTACGCTCCTCAACGCAGGGCAAAGCCGATCGCCACGATGAGGAGAACGGCAGTCAGGATATAGACCGCCGCGAGAATCCTCCGTCTCTCAGTCATTTTCTGCCTCAATCATAGTAGAAGCGCTCGGACAGGATTTGCCGGGCCGGCACGCCGCGCGCCAGGAGAGTTTCCTCGATCCCTTCGATCATCGGAAGCGGCCCGCAGATCACATGCAGCCAGCGCGCCGCGTCCTGATCCGTCAGCATGCCCGCCACCGCCGTCTGGTCGATCATGCCGGAACGGCCGTCCCAGCCCGCCGGCGGTTCGGAGAGGAAGTATTCGATCTGCAGGTTGAGCCGCTGTTTCATCTCGTCCAGTTCCTCGCGGTAGACGATCTGCTCCGCCGCGCGGTTTCCGTACAGCAGCAGCAATGGACGGCTGTCGCCGCGGTCACGCAGGTCCCGAAGGATGGAAAGAATGGGCGCGACGCCCACGCCGCCCGCGTAAAGGACGATACCGTCGGCCGATCGGCCGGAAATCGTCATGTTGCCGTGCGGTCCGTCGACGAAGGCCCTCGTCCCGGGCTTCAACTCGCCGAGGCTGCGCGTGAAATCCCCGACCTCCTTGATGACAAAGGCGAGTTGCCCGCCTTCGGTCGGCGCGGATGCGATCGAAAACGGGTTCTCGTACAGCGAAAACGGGCTGTGTCCCACATTCAACCATACGAATTGCCCCGCCTCGAAGGCGGGGAGGCCGCCTTTTTCCGGGACGACGACGAGTTCCCACGTCCTCTCCGCGATCCGCCGCACAGAGCGCACCGTGAAGGGATGACCCAACTGCCAGACCGGCTTCAGCACATAGACCCAGGCCAAGGCCGCGAGCGCCACGGCAAGCAACACGATCCAGAACCAGGAGAGAAACGGATGCGCGCTGTACCGTCCGCCCTCCAGCGCATGCCATGTTCCGAAAACCGCGACGACGACGGCGCCGACCCCGTGCGATGCCCGCCAGGCCTCGTAACTTCCGCTGCGTTGTTCCCGAAAGACGCCGAGCAGGACCAGGATCAACAGAGCGATCCACGCGGCCAGTCCGGTCAGCACGGCCACGGGGCCGAAGTCTAGGCTTGCCTGCCGGGTCGGGTCCCACGGCATCGGCGGGTTGATGCCGCCGCCGGTATACAGGAAGGGATGGATGACGAGGCCGACCGTGAGCGTCCGCGCCATCAATTGGTGGACCCGCATCGTCGCGTCGATGCCGATATGGCACGATACGAACCGGAACCGCCCGGAGAGCAGGAATTCCATCATGATCCCGGTGAAGGCGCAGAGCGCAAGCCCCGACGACAGGTCGTCCTGCCAACGGCGCGGCGGCAATCCCTGAAGCCAGGCGGCCGCGACCGGCAGGACAAGTATCGCCAGATACAGCGCGACCAGGGCCGGCACGGTCAAGCCCGCCGGCACAACCGGCTTGGACGCCTTGCGCGCGCCCGGTTCAGGCTGATGGTTCGGTTGGGACTTTTCGTCGGCCATGGCGGTCTCGAAAACCCTTGATTTTGATATCTCGCCGGAGACACACGCGGACGCCGGCGGCCTCCTGCACGCCGCGTGCGTCGGAGCGGCACTTGCGGGCGAACCCCCAGCAGTCGAGCACATACCCCCGGGCTCAACAACGGCTATTCAGTGTGATAGACAACGGTTGCGGCGGTGAGTCACATGCAGCAACGCCCCGCTTCCTTGGGAATGAACAAGATCGGCCGCGCGATGAGCCAACCCATACCTGACGACCATGGCGGCGATTCCTCCGAACGCGTCCCCCATCCCCATCGCAAGCATATCGAAGGCCAGCGTCTGCCCGCCTGGTTCGGGATCGTGCTGGGCCCGGCGCTGTTTGCGCTGCTGCGTCTTCTTCCCGCCCCCGGCGGCATGGGCGAGGATGCCTGGACCGTGGCCGCCGTCGCCGTGCTGATGGCGGTATGGTGGCTGACCGAAGCCGTTCCCGTCGCCGCCACCGCGCTGCTGCCGCTGGCGCTCTTCCCGCTGCTCGGCCAGGGCTCCATGACGGCGGTCGCGGCGCCCTATGCCAATCCGCTGATCTTCCTGTTCATGGGCGGACTGATGATCGCGCTGGCGGTGGAGCGGTGGGGCCTGCACCGGCGGATCGCGCTATCGGTGCTGACCCGCGTCGGCACCCGCCCCCGCCAATTGGTCGGCGCCTTCATGGGCGTCGCCGCGGGGTTGAGCATGTGGATATCCAACACCGCCTCGACCATCATGATGCTGCCGATCGCGCTGTCGGTCATCGCCATCGTTGTGACCGCCGGCACGGAGCGGGCGGCGGAAGGTGGGGAGACGGAAGACGGGGAGACGGAAGACGGGGAGACGGAAGACGGGGAGACGCAAGCCCGGCGCACGCCCCCTTTCGCCAAGGCGCTGTTGATCGCCACGGCCTATGGCGCGTCGATCGGCGGCGTCGCGACCCTGGTGGGAACGCCGCCCAACGCCCTGCTGGCGGGCTTCGTTTCCGCCAATCTAGGCATCACCATCGGCTTCGCGCAATGGATGGCGCTGGGCGTGCCGACCGCGCTGATCATGTTGGCCCTGGGCTGGCTGATCCTGACCCGGTTCGTGTTTCGGCTGGGCGGCGAGGCGCTGGCCGGCGCGGCCGGGGCCATCGCCCGTGAAGCGCAGGACCTGCCGCCGATCAGCACGGCGGAAAAGCGCGTGCTCGCGGTCTTCCTCGCCACCGCGGCATTATGGATCTTCCGCCCGGTTCTGCAGGGGATCGAGGCGCTCGCCGGTCCGCTCGCCGGCCTGTCCGACGCGGGCATCGCGATCACCGCCGGCGTGGTCCTGTTCTGCGTGCCGGTGAATTTGCGGAAGCGGGAATTCCTGCTGAACTGGGAATGGGCGCGCAAGCTGCCCTGGGGCGTGCTGATCCTGTTCGGCGGCGGCCTCAGCCTGGCCGGCCAGGTCTCGGCCAGCGGGCTGGCGGAATGGATCGGCCAAAGCCTGACCGTGTTCGCGGCGCTGCCGCTGCTGGTCATCGTGCTGATCCTGACCACGGTGATCGTCTTCCTGACCGAACTCACCTCGAACACCGCCACCACGGCGACCTTTCTGCCGGTGATCGCCGCGCTCGCCGCCGCCATGGGCGCGCCGGCCATGATGCTGCTGGTGCCCGCCGCCTTGGCCGCCTCCATGGCCTTCATGATGCCGGTCGCGACCCCGCCCAACGCCATCGTCTTCAGCGGCGGACAGTTGACCATACCCGATATGGCGCGCGCCGGTTTTCTGGTAAACCTCACGGCCATCGCGGTCATTTCTGCCGTCGTCTGGCTGCTCGCGCCGGTGGTTTTCGGACCCTGACGAACGCCCCGAGCGGGGAATGCGCCGCCCGGCGGTGCCGTGAAAACAGCTTGATATCGCACATCGCGCGCCAATCTATCGAGGACAGCGAAAGGGAGGAGAATTCCATGCCCTTGACCAAACCCCGACAATCTCGCCCTTGGTCACGACTGATCCTCGCCGGCCTGCTGACGCTGGCCGCCTGCGGCCATCCCACGTCCTATCACGCCGCCCCGGAAGGACAATCCGGGCAATTCGTGCAAGGCTATAGCGACAATCGCATCGCGGACGACCGCTCCCGCGTCACCTTCTCCGGCAATTTCCTGACCGCGCGGGAGACGGTGGAGGACTATCTGCTCCTTCGCGCGGCGGAAGTGACGCTCCAGCGCGGCTACGACTATTTCCTGGTCGTCGAGCAGGAAACCGAGCGCGAGACGGTGGACTATCACCCCTTTTACGACGAAGACTATCCCTTCAGCGGTTTCGGCTATTCCAGCGACCATCCGCTCTATGATCAATATTTCGGCCGTTTCGGCCCCTCCTACGTCATCGGCCCTCCGCGCGAGCGCCACCGCTATACGGCCCATGCGGAAATCCAGTTTCGCCGCGGCAAGAAGCCGGCCGACGCCCCGCAAGCCTATGACGCGCGGGCGGTCCTGGACCGGCTCGCCCCGACAATCCACGCTCCGCCCCCCGGGTAACCTGGACCAGACGAGGCATACAGGGTGACCCGAGACGCACCAGACGCTACGCTGCCGGCCATCAAAGGAGGGACGAGTATGGGCATCGCGCAGGAACGCCGTCAGGCCATCAAGGAGGCCGCCGAGAAAACCCTTGCCATCATCGGCGACGCGCCGAGCGTCGCGCGGATGGAACAAGCGAAACCGCACCTGATGGCGCTCGCTGCCCGCAAGGACCTGTTCCCGGCGCAAGACTTCCCCGCACCGCAAGGCGAAACGACCGACCGCACCTATCTGATCTACGACAATGCGGACGGCGCGGCGCTCTACGCCATCGCGGCAATCCCCGGCATGACCTACCGCCCGCACGACCATGGCGGGTCCTGGGCGATGATCGCCGCCGTCCAAGGCCAGGAGAAACACTATCTCTATCAGGTCGACCCGGCCGCGCCGGCCACGCCGGTCCTGAAGGACACGCTGACCTGCGAGCCGGGCACCGCCGTCTCCCTGCTGCCGGACGGCATCCACGCCATCGAAGGCGTCGGGACCGAGCCCCTGCTCCACCTGCATTTTTACGGCACGCGGTTCGAGGATCAGGGCGACCGCACGGAATACGACCTTGCCGGCGGCAGGACGGACGTGTTCCGGATCGAGGCGTTCGGATTCATCGAGGACAAACGCTAGATCTCAGTCTCTCTGAAAACGGTGACAGTTTAAAACGGTGACAGTTTACTTAACTCTTCCGCCCGCTACCGCGGCCAGAGTTCGGTACCGGGATGAAATTGCGACCAGGCGAACCAGAAGGCCTGATGACCGCCGAGATCGGCCCCCGCCGCATCCACGGCTCTTATGCCGCCGGCCTCCAGAACCAAGCGGATGGTTTCGAAAGCGACTTCCTCGCCCTTGCGCAAGGCCAGCAGGGCGGCGCTGCGCTGGAAGGCGACCGGCTTGCCGCCTGGGGTCAGCACGCCGATGACATCCTCATGGACGGGCAAGCGCGGATCGACATCGCCGATCGGGAAGATCGGCCCGTCGGCGTCGCGCGTGTTGCGGAAATCGAAATCGCGGCCCAGCGCCAGCGCCTCGACCAGCACGGTGGTTTCCGGATGCGCCGCCTTCCAGCTGCCCCAGTCGGTCGTCACCACGCCGGCCTGTTTGAGCTGCAGTCCCTTTTCCGCCAGCGGCCCGGTCACCGCCCTGCCCAGGAAGGTATCGAAGACCGATTGGGTGACGATGTCGTACATCACCTTGTTGGAGCGGATCAGCAGGCCCGTCGTGCGCAGGATGGGCCGCGCGATGCCGTCCGGCAGGTTGTCGGTGTAATAGGCCTGGGCGGAGCCGCAGAGCGTGCAATAGGGAATGCCGAGATGCCGCCCGCCCAGGGTGTCGTTCACCATTTCGCGCACTTCCATGATGCGCCGCGGATAGGCCCTCGCCTCCCCGTTGACGACGATGCCGAAGACCACGTCCCCGTCCTTCAGCCAACCCGCCTCATCAGCGCTGCTCACGGGCGGGTCGTCGGCGGCGGGGATGCAGTTGCAGGGCGTGTCCGTCGTGCCATAGGGCCGATCGTCGATCAGCACCCCGCCCCAGGAGACGTGCCGCCAGTCGATATCGCCGTCGACGAAGATCGCCTCCCAGCCCGGAATGACGCTGGTGAAGATCGCGCGCTTGACCCGCAGATAACCGGGCGTCGCCGGCACGTCCCAGGCGATCAGCCGGTCGGTGACGAAGCCCCAGTAACGCTCCGCCGGCAGGTCCAGCCCCAGCAGTCGGGCGGCGGCCCCGGCCAGTTCGGTGTGCAAATCGCGCTGCGTGATGAAGCGCAGGAAATCGGCGATCATCCAGGCCAGCCGCGGATCGCCGGACGCCGCGATCT
>Ga0070727_10001551_pt1 | contig 24148 bp, 20 predicted proteins | sample tdAd472_FD_66722 | JGI IMG/M metagenome (GOLD analysis project Ga0070727, IMG submission 66722) | Marine sediment microbial communities from the Atlantic coast under amendment with organic carbon and nitrate - tdAd47.2 | ecosystem: Environmental > Aquatic > Marine > Coastal > Sediment | place...
CGCCCGCGAGTCCCGGCCGACGCGGCGGCCCTGATCGCGTTCACCGCGGAGGACCTCTACCCCGACGCCGAGTGGAACTTCGTCTTCGGCCAGGCCTCACTCCGCCACCGCGTCGGGGTGTGGTCCCTGTACCGCAACGGAGACCCCGCACGCGACGCCAAGTCGTTCCGACTCTGCCTGCTCCGCACCCTCAAGACCGCCACCCATGAGACCGGGCACATGTTCTCGATCCGGCACTGCACGGCCTGGGCGTGCAACATGTGCGGCTCCAACAGCCTGCAGGAGTCGGACCGCTACCCGCTGGCCCTCTGCCCGGAGTGCTTGCCAAAGCTGCTGCATGCCACCCGCGTCGACCCGCTCCAGCGCTTCGAGAAGCTGATCGCGTTCTGCGAGCGCCAAGGGCTAAAGGCCGAGCGCGCGTTCTACGCCAGGTCCCTCGAGGCGCTACGCTCCGAGTAGTTCGCTCCATGGACGGCCGCGCGCCGAGCGCGCCACAGCGCGCAAGCCAGGACCACCACCACGGCGCAGGTGACCCCAGCGCTGACCTCGGGCGGCACAGCCCCTTCGGTGCGCCAGCGGTAGAGGAACGGGGCCTGCTTGGAGATCCAAGGCCACCGCGCAGCGAAGAACCAGTCGACCCCCAACAGCACCCCCCAGCCGAGCGCGATCGCGGGTAGAGAGGCCAGCCCAGCCGACCGCAGCACCTCGCGTGTCAGGCTCCAGGGTCGACACGGTCGCAGGCAGCGAGGCCAGCAGCGGGCGTAGGCGACCAACGCGAGCAGCGTCAGGGCGAGCGCGGTACGTGGCCAGGAGAGGGCCCAGCTCGGCGCCCACCAGCCGACGGACTCGAGGAACTCAGCGTCCAGGTAGAAGTCGTCGCCCTCTCCCCACCCGTCGTCGGCGCCGTTGGGCCCGACGGAGTAGACGAGCGCGCCGTCGACCATGTCCATGCTGAACCGCCAGGGCCGCCCCCAGGGATCGCGGAGCGACGGTGGGCTCTCGGGAGGGGGGTGGCCTTCGGCGACACGGCTCCAGCACGCGGCGACGTAGTCCAACACCCCCTCCGCCTGACATTCGTAGGCGAGCCGTGTGGCCAACGCTGGGTCGAGGGCACGGAGCAGCGGGCCGAGACCGATCACCGCCGCGACTCCAAGCACCACGAGGACCCCGAGCGCACGCTCACGCGTTGCACGCGGCGTCAGAGCAGACGCCCTGCCCGAGTCGCGCTGGGAGAAGCGCGTCAGTCGTCCTTCTCGTCTGCGGGCGTCGTCGGGTCCGCGCTGGAGTCGCCCTCCTTCGGAGGAGGAGGCACGGCGCCGTAGGGCGGAGCCACGGCGCGCTCGCCTGGCTCGGCGGCGGCGGCCCCGCTGCCGTCCGCAGCGCCACCCTCTGCAGCCTGGCCCTCGCCGTCCCCGACGACGCCCTCCCCAGTCGCCTGGCCCTGCGCGGGCTGGCCCTCGGGAATCGCCGTGCTGCTGTCGGGGCAACCGACCGTCGCGAGCACGAGCCCCGCGCCGGCCGCTGCGGCCAGCCCTCGCCCGACGCTCCGACGGGAGAGCCGGGCGTCGCAGAAGGGACACGTCGAGGAGTCCGCGTTGACGTGGCGCGCGCAGGCGGGGCAAGGGGTCAACGTCGACATGGCAAACTCACCTTTAGCGGGGGCGGTCGGGGGGCGGGGGTGGCGCCCCGTACTTCGGCGCGGTCTCGCGGTCTCCGGGGTCGGGCGCGACCGGAGGAGGCTCCACCGCACCGTAGAGCGGCTGGGGACGTGCGTCCTCGTCGTCGGGTGGGGGCGCAGGGGCAGCGCCTCCACCCCCGTCGTCGGGCGCCCCGGCGTCGCCGGAGTCCACCGGAGCCGGCTGCTGAACGTCCGGTGGCGCGCCGTAGACGGGGGCTTCGGTCCGGTCCGCCGGACAGCCGGTGAGCAAGGCCAGGCTCGCCCCCGCGGCGGCCGCCAGCCCGGGGCTCAGCGAGCGGGCGCGGGGCAGGGCGACCTCGCAGAACGGACACGCCTGCTCGCTGGCGTAGACGTGGCGGGAGCAAGCGGGGCAAGGAATCAGCGGGGGCACGGCAGGCTCGCTCTCAGCGCGGGGGGGTGTCGTCGTCGGGGTCCTCGACGGGCTTCTCCAGCTCGTCCTCCGGCGGCGGCGGCGCGCCGTAGACGTCGGCTTGCTCGCGGTCGTCGTCGAGGGGCTTCAACGGCTCGGGATCGGGCGGTGGGGGTGGTGGCGCTCCGTATTCGGCCTGAATGTCGTCTCGGTAGTCCGGCGGCTCCAGGGGCTCGGCCGGCGGTGGCGGCGCGCCGTATTCGGCCTGAATGTCGTCGCGGTAGTCCGGCGAGTCGCCGGAGTCGACGGGGGCCGGGTCGTCCGCGCTGGGCGGAGGAGCTCCGTAGACGTCGGCCTGCTCGCGGTCCGGGCACCCGGTTGCCATCAGCGCCAGCCCGGCCCCGGCAGCAGCCGCCAGACCCGGACCCACCGAGCGCCGCCTCGGCAGCTTGGCCTCGCAGAAGGGGCACTCGGTCTCGGACGAGTAGACGTGGCGCGCACAGGCGGGGCAGGGGATCAAGGGCGGCATGGCTTACGGCTCCGTGCTGGCGACCACGGGCAGCGATCGCGGAGGGTCGGTGGCGTCGGCGGACTCGAGCACGAGCTCGAAGGTGCCGTGGTCGAAGGGCTTACCGGGCGCGCGCTCCACCGGGACGAAGCGCTCGCGCAGGCCCTGGCGCTCGTACTCCAGCGCGCGGTGGTGGCAGTAGGGGTTGTTGCCCGGGCGGCCGAAGAACACGTGCGCGGTCCAGGTGCAGCCGCCACGGCAGGTGTCCTTGTAGTAGCAGCTCGCGCAGGCCCCCCACAGCTCGACGGTCTTGTCGCGCGCGAAGCGCAGCTCGGCGGTCTGCTCCCACACCTCGCGGATCGGGCGCTCGCGCACGTTGCCGCCGGTGAAGGCGGTGGTCGGCAAGGAGGGGCAGCCCTTGATCGCGCCGTCGGCCTCCAACCCCAGGCTGTAGAGCCCGGCGCTGCAGCCGCCCGTGTGCCCGCGCTTGGCTACCCGCCCGCGGATCTCCTGCTCGTAGGGGCCGAAGTAGCCGATGTTGTTCCCCGGCCAGAGCCGCACGCCGAGCTCGTCGCAGCGCTTCTGCAGCTGCGCGATCTCGGGGAACACCTCGAGCAGCTCGTAGGGCTGCAGCAGCCACTCCCACTGGTCGGCGGCGCGCCCCATGGGGACGGTGAACTGGATCTGCCAGCCGTGGGCGCCCTCGGCCGCGATCAGCTCGAGCAGCTCGGGCAGGTCGCTGCGGGTCAGCTTGTTGATCTGGGTGTTGACCGAGACGTGAACCCCAGCGGCGCGCAGGTTCCGCAGCGCTTGCAGCGCGGAGTCGAAGGCGCCCTTGACCCCGCGCTGACGATCGTGGGCTTCGCGCAGGCCGTCGAGGGACACCGACATCGACTGGACGCCCGCGTCCTTGGCCCGTCGGGCCCGCTCTGGAGTCATGCCCCGCCCACCGGTGGTCATGGTGCAGGTCATGCCCGCGGCGCGGATCGCCCGGGCGATCTGGTCCCAGTCGTCACGGAGGTAAGCCTCGCCGCCGATCAAGGTCACCTCGCGACAGCCCATGTCCGCGAGCTGCCCCACGACGTCGAGGCACTCGGCGGTGCTCAGCTCGTCTCCCCGGGGCTTGCCCGCTCGCGACCCGCAGTGCCCGCAGGCGAGGTCGCAGCGCAGGGTGATCTCCCACACGGTGTAGCGGAGCTGGGTGGTCGCAGTGGTCATGGGTTCGAGGATAGAGGCCGGCCAGCGGCGGCGCCACGGGTTGACCCCCGGGATCCCGATCCGCTAGCGTCTGGGTATGCAGCACCACAGCCTCACCGCCCTCATCGCCCTCGGCGCGGCCCTGGCGGGCACCTGCGTCGCCTCCCCCGACCCCGAGCTCCCGGAGGACTCGACCTGGGTCACCTCGGCCGAGGTCCGCCCCCCCTGGGCCGCCGACGAGCTGCGCGCCATGGAGCGCGAGCTGGCCCAACGCCTGGACCAGGACGGCTACCCCGAAGTGCTCGCGCTGCGCCCCGAGCAGCAGGAGCAGCTGCAGGCCCTGCGCCTCGAAGCCCGCGACTCGATCGTGGCGCAGGTACGAGGCGTGCGCCTGGACGTCCTCGCCGCCTGGGAGCAGGCGCTGACCCCCGACCAGTGGACCGGGTTCAGCAAGCTGCCCGCGCTCCACGAGCGCAGCCCGGGTGCGCTGCGCGAGGTGCTGCGCCTCGAGCCCAAGCAACAGAAGGCCATGCAGCGCGCGGAGAAGAAGGCGCAGAAGGCGCTCAAGCGCTGGCGGGAAGGTGAGCTGCGCAAGCAGCTCCAGGATCAGGGCCGCGCGCTGCTCGACGACGGACAGCGCCAGCGACTCGGCACCTGGAAGGGCCTCCGCTGGCGCAGCATTCAGCTCGGCCGGCAGGTCGTACAGCTGCTCGGCGAGGAGGTCGCGACGGTGATCGCCCCTCACGTGGAGGTGATCGTCGCCGCCCAGCGCGACGACGCCTGGGCGCGCTTCGAGCTGCTGCAACAGCTCGACCCCGAGGGCGACGCGGCCCAGGACGCGGAGCTGCTGGAGCAGTTCCGTCAGGCCCAGGCCGCGCGCAGCGAGCGGGTGCGCGCCGCCCAGGCCGCCCTGCGGGAGCTCTCCCGTCCCTCGGACGTCGCGCGCCTGGTTGGCCTGGGCCTGCTCCCCGACTGAGCGCTATTGAAAGTCGCCCAGAGCGGGGCGGCCGAACCCCTCGAGCTTGCCGCGCTCGGTCGCGCTGCGCAGGTCGTAGACGTAGCGCCCGACCCGGTGCCGGCGGTTGCCCTCGACGGTGGTCAAGCGCCCGCTCGAGCGGTCGTAGGTCTCGACCATACCCAGGTGGCCGTTGCCACCGCCGGTCCCCCAGATCACCGTGTCGCCAGGGCGCAGCGGGAGCTCCGCGTAGCTGCCGTGGACCTCGTGCGGGATCGAGCCCGCGGCGCGATCCCCCGCTGAGCCCCGCAAGGTCATGAAGCGCCGGGTGCTCCCCTGCGCCTGGTGCGCCCGCCGCAGCGCGTTCCAGCGCGCAAGGTTCTCGCTCGTCGCCCGCTGGGTGTAGTTGCGGTAGAGGTAGTAGTGGCGCGTCTTGCCCACCGAGTGGAGGCGTTGCTGGCCCGAGAAGGTCTTCCCCGCTTGCTGCGCGGCGGTCGTGTAGTTGAAGGCGAGGAAGTTCCCGCACCAGGCGACGCCGGTGCGGATCCCGGCGCTGCGCGCGTAGACGTCCACCCGAGGCCCCCGGTTGGCGCCGAGGGGCACCTCGATCACCCCCGACGCCAGCTCGCGCCGGGCCGACTGGAGGGCCGCCTGCTGCAGACGCGCGAGCTGCTGGTCGGCGCTGCCTCCAGTCGGCGGGGGCGCGGGCGACGGAGCGGGGGCGGGAGCGGGGGCGGGGCTCGCCTGCACCGGGCGGAGGTACGTCGCATAGACCCAGGCCGTCTCGGCCCCGAGGGTGAAGCGCCGCCAGTTGCCACTCGAGCCTTGGACCCGCAGGCGGAAGCCACGCGACACCGTGCGGATCACCCGATAGCGCGTGCTCGGCCCGGTGCGGACGTTGAGCCGTGACGCGGTGACCTCGTGGAGCTCACCGCTCCCCGAAGGCGCGGGCGCCGGCGCGGGCGCCGGCGCAGCGCTGATCGTGCGCAGGTAAGTCCCGTAGCTCCAGCCCGCGCGACCCGAGGAGCTGAGCTGCACCCAGTTCCCGCTGCGCCCGAGCACCTGGTGCCGGTCGCCGCGGTGGGTCACGAAGCGGACCGCGTAGCGAGTCGACGGACCGGAGCGCACGTTGAGCGAACCGGCTGTGACCTCCACGGTCTCGGCCCGTGCGACCTGAGCTGCTCCGCCGAGCAGGCACAGTGTGGATACCGCTGCCCAGCAGGCAGGAACGAACGTTTGCATGATTGACTCCCAACAACGCCTCGCGTTAGGGGAGTGCGAAAAGCAAGCCAGACGTGACTGCAGCGTTCCCGGGCCGCAACGACGCGCGCGAAAGGAGTGCGAAAGGCAAATGCCCGGAAACCAACCGGAAGCCCGCGCGAGGGACCGTGTGCGATCGGCGCCGTCCTCCGCGCGCTCGCCGCACACCCACGTGACGTCGAGGCGGAGTTGGTGTCCAACTGATGGACCTGGGTGGAGCGCAGCACCCGGCGCTCGACGTGATGAAAGCCGACCGTCCCCGCGAGGCCGAGCCCGCCCCCCTTCGCTGTCCGTTCTGCCGCGAGGGGCTCGCCCCCGACGCCTCGACCATCACCTGCGGGGCCTGCCTCGCGACGCACCACGGAGGGTGCTGGGAGGAGGGCGACTGGCGCTGCGCCAGCTGCGGCAGCCAGGGGTGGCTCGGGCTGCGGCCGGCGCAGGCCCGGCGATCGCCTCGCGCTCCACGGCGTCGACGTCGCTCGCGTGAGCCAGGCACCCAGGCGTTACGTCTGCTCGCCGTGACCTTAGGGCTCGCGGTCTTCACCCAGCAGGCGACGGCGCCCGCGGCGATCGCCTCGCGCCCCACGGCGCCGACTGCCCCCGCTGCACCCACGGCGAAGCCCCCCACCCCATCGGCCTCGACCGCGCCCCAGACCGTGGAGCGCCTGACGTGCCTGGAGCACCCGCTCCCCGAGCGCGCCCCCCCCTGCGAAGTCCTGGTCGAGGCGCAGCACGCGCTCGCGAGCTGCCAGTGGGAGCTCGCCCTGAGCCTGCTCGACGAGGGCCTGGAGCTGGCCCCCGATCCCGCGCCGCTGTGGGTGGCGCGGGCGTGCGCCCTGCGTGAGCTGGGCCAGCTCCAGCGCGCCCTCGAGCACCTCGACCTGGCCCTCGAAGCCTACCCCCGGCACCTCGCCTGGCGTCGGCTGCGCGGCGACGTGCACCTCGAGTTCGGCCACCCTAACTTCGCGATCGCCGACTACCGTCGGGTGATCGCCGAGAGTGAACGGGCCCTCCCTCGCCTGGAGTTGAGGGTGGTCCTCCTCGAGCGCTACCTCGAAGAGCTGCGCCGCCGACCCAGCCAGCGCCGGGTCCGCCTGGCGACCAGCCCCTGGGAGGCGCAGCTGCTACAGGCCGAGCTGCTCCCCCGGGCCCAGGGCCTGCTGGGGGTCGTGGTGTGGTGACCGGGCTCAGCGCCCGAGGTCTCCCCCGCTCAGCAATTGCTGGCGCATGATCCGCGCCTCGGTGTGCTGGGGGTCGAGCTGCAGCGTGTGCGCGTAGTCGGCGAGGGCCTCCTCGCTCCGCCCCTGCAGTTGTCGGGTGAACCCTCGCCCGAAGTAGGCCGCCGCCAGGCGGGGGTTCAGCTGCAGGGCGCGCTCGAAATCGGCCTCGGCCTCGTCGACGTGGCCGAGGCTGGTGTGAGCGGTGCCGCGCCGGGTGAGGTGCGTGGCCGAGTCGGGCTCGAGCGCCAGCAGGCGATCGAGGTCGGCGAGCACGGCCTCGTTCCGTCCGAGGGCGAAGTTGGCCCGGGCGCGGTTGTCGAGGGCGTCCCTGCGCTGCGGGTCGAGCTCCAGCGCCCGGGAGTAGTCCGCGACCGCCTCCTCGTAGCGCTCGGTGTTGTGCTTGACCACGGCCCGCGCCACGAGGGCGTCCCCCAACGTGGGCGAGAGCTCGAGGGCCGCGTCGTAGGCCGCGATCGCCTCCTCGCTGCGCCCGAGGTCGTCGAGGAGCAACCCGCGCTCGAGCTGCGCGAAGGCGTCCTCCGGATTCAGCTCGCTCACCCGCGCCAGGTCGGCGAGCGCCAGGTCGTAGTTGCCCAACCCGGCGTGGAGTCGAGCGCGCTCCGCCAGCGCCAGCGGATCGTCGGGCAGCAGGTCGACGGCGCGGTCGTAGTCGGCCAGCGCGCCCTCGTTGCGACCCAGCAGCTCCTGGGCCCGGGCCCGCCCGAGCAGCGCCGCGACCTGGGTGGAGTCCTCCGACACCACGCGGGAGTAGTCCCCGATCGCCTCCTCCATGCGGCCCTGACTGTGCTTGGCCTCGGCGCGCTCGAGCACGACGTCGAGCCGCTGAGGGTCGAGCTCGAGCGCCCGGTCGTAGTCGAGCACCGCTCGCTCGTAGTCCGCCAGCCTGCTGTAGCAGTGGCCCCGGTTGGACCACGCCACCCCCGCCGCAGGATCGAGCGCCAACGCGCGGTCGAAGTCGGCGATCGCGAGCTGCCAGTTCCCCCGGTTCATGTAGCTCATCCCGCGATTGCAGAGGCAGCTCACGTCATCGGGGGACAACTCCAGCGCGCGATCGTAGGCCTCCCGCGCCTCCAAGAAGCGCGAGCCCATGAGGTGCGTGAGGCCGAGCTCCCTCCAGCAGAGGGCCTGCTCCGGCCCCAGCCTGGACGCGCGCTCCAGGGCCGTAAGCGCCTCGGTGTCGCGTCCGGCGTCCCGCAGGGTGACGCCGAGGGCCAACCAGGACTCCCAGCGGTCCGGGTCGAGCTCGGCGGCCCGCTCGAGGTCCTCGAGGGCTTCCTCCAACTGGCTCAGCGCGCGGTGGGTCTGTCCGCGGTTGGCCCAGGCGCTCCACTCCTCGGGGTCGAGCTCCAGCGCTCGGGTGTAGGCCTCGATGGCGGCCTCGAGCTCGCCGCGCCCCAACCACGCCGAACCGCGCAACGTCCAAAGCGTGGCCGACGGGGGCAGCGCTTCCTCGGCCTGCTCGCAGAGCGCCAGCGCCTGCGCGTAGAGTTCCCCGTCGATCGCTTCCTGGATCTCGAGGGCCCAGTCGCGCTCCTCGACCCGTGGCTCGGGTGCCCCCTCGCGCCAGGGACCCCAGGCGACCCCAGCGCCGAAGGCCAGCGCGACCGCGCTGAGCGCCGCCACGGAGACGCGCCGTCGCCGCCCCCCTGGCGAAGCGGGCGCCCCGCGCTCCAGGCGCTCGAGCACCTCCTGCGCGGACGCTGGCCTCCCCGCAGGGTCGACGTCGAGGCAACGCAGGCAGAGCCCGCTCAGCCAAGCGGGGACCTCAGGACGCACCACGTGGGGCGCACGAATCATGTGGAAGCGCTGCGTCGCCAGGCACTCCTGCAGCGACTCGCCCTGGACCGGGGGGTTGCCGGTCAAGCACGCATAGAGCACGCCACCCAACCCGTAGACGTCGGTGTGCACGCCGATCGAGTGCTTGGCCCCGCGGGCCTGCTCGGGCGCCCAGTAGCCGGGGGTCCCCATGAACACACCCGTGTGCGAGAAGCGTTCGTCCTCCGCCTCGTCGAGGGCGAGCCCGAAGTCGGTGAGCAAGGCGTCCCGCCCGCGGAGGAGCACGTTGTCGGGCTTGAGGTCGCGGTGCAGCAAGCGCTGCTCGTGCACGTAGACCAGGGCCGCGGCCAGCTGCCGCGCGATCCGCAGCGCGTCGGAGATCGGGAGCGCGCCCTCGCGCAGGCGCTCCTCGAGGGAGCGCCCGGCGACGAACTCCAACGCCAACCAGGGGACGCCTTGCTCGTCCCCCGCCGCGAGCAGGGTCACCACGTGGGGGTGCCGCAAGCGAGAGAGCGTCTGGAGCTCGAGCTCGAAGCGCCGGCGGGTGGACCCCGCGACCTGCGCCCCGCGGAGGACCTTCAGCGCGACCTCGCGTCCATCCGCGTCGCGGGCGCGGTAGACCACGCCCATGCCGCCACGGGCGATCTCCTCCTCGACGCGATACGGGCCGTAGCTGCGCACTGCCGACACCCTAGCGCGGCCCGGCGGCCGCTGCCTCCTGGCCGGCTGCTACGCTGCGGAGGTGAGCACCCAGCTTCGTTCCGGCCCCCTCGCGCTGCGCGGCTTCCTCCCCGCGTGGGACATCGAACGTCGACGCGCAGACGTGCAGCCGATCGTCGATTGGGCCCTGGCGCGGCTCCGTGAGCGAGCCCCCGGGATCCGCGACCTGGAGACCGTCCACGAGCACCTCGACAATCACGGCGCAGAGGCCGCGGCCCAGGCGCTGACCGCCGCCAGCGTGGACGTCGATTTCCGCCTCAGCCTGCACGGGATACTCGCGCGTCTGCTGCCCGAGCTCCCCGACGCGGTCTACGCCGGCAGCGACGGTCGGCCGATGTACCGTGTCCGCCCCGGGCTCCTGGTGGACGCTCGGCCCGTGTCTACGGCGGAGTTCGAGCGCTTTCTGATCCAGTCCGGGCGTGACTACCCCGCGGACTGGGAGCACGGCGCGGACCCAGCCCGCGCCGCGCGCAGGGTCTCCCTCACCGACGCGCGCGCCTACGCAGACTGGGCGCGCAAGCGCTTGCCGAGCGACCCCGAGTGGGAGCAAGCGGTCGCGGCCCTGGGCGCGGAGAAGCTCGCCACGGGCGAGGTGTGGGAGTGGACGGCCAGCCCCCACCCCGAGCTGGGCTGGGTCGTGCGGGGCGGGCGCTGGCGCGACCGCCCCGATCAAGACCCCGACCCCTCGCACCGCTCGTGCGAGGTCGGCCCGGCTAGCGACCTTGGGTTCCGCCTGGTCGTCGACGGGTAGGGTCTAGCGCGCCCAAGGGGGGGCCTCGAACAGCCCCATGGTCTGCACGTCCGTACCGCGGGGCTGGCACTCCGAGGTCGGCTCGAGCGGACCAACCTCGGAGTAGAAGATCACGCCGCTCTGATTCGTCCCGTAGTAGCGGTCGCCAGTGGTTCCCGGGCTGACCGGGTTGGCGGTGGCGAACCAGAGGAACTCCGACGTCACAGGGCTGGGTGCACAGCTGAACGCGTAGCCTTGCTTCTCGCCGCTGCCCAGCACGGAGTCGATGAGCTGCGCGTCGCTCAGCTCCTGGAGGGTGCCGTAGTCGAAGTTGGTGTCCATTTCCTTGTCCCCCTCGCGGAACAGGGACTGGGCGGTGGTGATCGTCTTCAACGCGCCGATCGCCATGGCCTCGTTTCCGCGCTTGCGCTTGGTCACGACCTGCGGGAGCACGACCCCAAACGCGACCAACGCGACGAGCCCCAGCGAGATCCCCGCGATCAAGGCGATCAAGGGGACCTTGCTGCGCGCAAGGACGCCCCGCAATGCTTGCAGCTTGACGCGTCGCCGCGAACCCGCTTGCTGCAACTCGGACAGTTCATAGAAGTCTCCTTTGCCGTCCCTCGGGCGACGACGCGCGAAGACCATGCCGTCCGCCTGGCGCTTCAACCCCCGACAGGCCGAGGATCCAGCGGATTTGGGCTCAGCAACGGCTCAGCCCCTGGCTACGGCGTTGGCAGTCCCCTCGCCTGAGAGCCTCCAGCTCGCGGATGTCGCAAGGCTGCGCCGAAGCGGCCCGGTCCAGCGCCTGGCGGGCGCGCCCATTGCGCCGCGACCGAACTCGCCCAGGAGACGGCAAGGGCCGACCTGGGCTTCGGGAGGGGGGGCATTCCCCCAGCCTACGGGCTCGCGGAGCGTCCCGGCGGGCTAGCGCGCCTTGGCGGGCACGTGCACCCGCTTGCCCTCGGCCAGGGTCCGCCCGGGGTAGATCCGCACGTCCGTCGCGCCGACGGTCACGAGGGTCTCCTGGACGACGGTGCCCTCCCCCTCGAGGGACGCCTGGGTCTGCTGGAGGGCGTACTCCGTCGACGTGCTGCCCGCGGGTCCGGAGACCCAGCGCTGGGTCGCGCGGCCCAGGCTCGCGGTCCACCAGCGGTCGTCGGGATCGGAGCGATACTCGCTGCGGTTGTCCCCCGCGGCGTGGCACGCCGAGAAGTAGAGCTTGGCGTCCGGGGTCGTGCCGGCGCGGACCGCGCGCACGAGCTGGCTCCACTCGTTGGCGTCGTAGCTGCTCGACCCAGGCGGGTCGATCTGGTCGCCCAGGAGGGGGCCGTCCCAGCCGCCGTGGGAGTAGAGCACGACGCGGTCGAAGGGCAGCTGAGCCGACGCGGCCTCGTTGAGTGCGGCGACGAAGGCGGTCGACTCGTCGCTCTCCTTGTGGGTGTCGAGCCGAACGTGTTTGGTGAAGCCGTGGGTGTCGCGGTAGTACCACCACGTGCGCGTGGCGTAGCCGCCGAGCTCGGGCTCGTCGACCACCAGCAGCACACGACGGCGCCGCACGAGCTCCAGCTCCAGCTTGGGGCCCGCTCCCTCGAGGGTCCCCGTCCAGCCGGCCGCGGTCGCGCGGAGGGTCAAGCGGACCTGACCCTCGTCAGCGCCTGGGACCGCGCGCAGATACTTCGCCGAGGCCCAGAGCTCGCGACCGTCGGCGAGGCGCAGCTTGCGCCAGCCCCCCTCGGCGGCAACGACCTCGAGCTGAGTGCCTCGGGGCAGCCGGGCGACCTGGGTGTCCGGGCGCACCTCGGGTTCGCTGCGAAAGTTCAGCGCGGGGACCGCGACTTCGACCCGCCCGCGGGTGGTGTCTCCGGCGGGGGCACCGCTGAAGCTCAGCGTCCGCGCGTCGGTGTTGGGCGCCCGCAGATCGACCGACCAGCTGCGGTCCTTGCTCTCGATCTTCAGCCGCAGATCCTGACCCGAGCGCGTCATGCGAGCGCGCCCCGGTGCGGCTTCGACACGCTCGCCCGCGGTGACCTCGACCCGGGCGGTCTCGCCCTCGACGATCACCAGTGGGTTCACGACGGGGCCGCGGGTCTGAGTCAAGCGCAGGGTGACCTCGGCCCCCACGATCTTGCTCGAGGGCTTGCCCAGGATCGCGCCGATCATGCTCCGCTCGATCTTCACCGTGCGCCGCTCATGGAAGCGGGTCTCGTAGCTCGGACGGTCGGGGTCGAAGTCCGCCACGCGCTCGGTGCAGGAGTGGGTTCTCTGCGGCGTGCGCAGCGCCACCTCGACCTCGTAGCCCCCGTCGGCCAGGGGACGCGCCTCGATGCTCCCGCTGCCCGCGTCCGCCGAGAAGCGGTAGCGGACGGTCCCCGGGCCCGTGGCGCTCACGTCGTAGGCCCCCACGGTGGCGGGGGGCAAGCTGGGCAACTCCTGGGCGGCCGCCGACCCCAGGAGGGCCAGCGCGAGGCAAAGTGGCTTGATCACGATTCGTCCCTATCTCTCACCTCACCGGTTTGCGAAGGGCGCGCCGAACCCTGGGCAAAGGACTTACGCAGATATCCGCCAGCGGTCGGTTTGTATCCGGTTTGTATCGGGTCTGAATCCGAGCGGAGTGCCGCTCGGCCTCAGCGCACGGTCACGCGGGGCTCACGTTCACCCGCGCAGACCTCGAGGGTCGCGGCGAGCTCGCCGCTGGGGCTGCGGAGCTCGACCTGCAGCGGCAAGGGAGCAATCGGGAGCCTGAGCAAGACGGGCGCGCGCGCCACGAAGACCTGGTCACCGGCGACCAGCTCGTCGCGCCCGTCCGCGAGCTCACGGGGGATCAAGCCCGCGACCGGCAGCGGGTAGCTCGCTCGGCTGCCGTCGGCGGCGACGACGGAGGCGGTGAAGCACACGTCCCCGGAGAGCGCGGTCTGGGGACGAAAGCGCACCGGGGTCTCGATCGCGTCGCCCGCCTCGGCGCCGTCCCAGCCCAGCTCGAGGGGCACGACCCACGAGCGCTCGACCGGCGCCGTGGGCGTGGTGGCCGCGGAGTCGCCAGCGGGGACCGGAGGAGAGAGGTCACGCTGGGCCGGGGCCGGAGCGGCGGGTGGGATCGCGGGGGTGGCCGGCGGGGGGACCGGCGAGAACTCCAGGGCGACCGGCTCGATCCGCTCCGCGGTCCGCGTCGGGGCCGCGGCGCGATTTGGCTCGCGTGCCTCCGCGCTCGGCTCGCGGTCACTCCAGGTCAGGCCCAGGGCGACCGCCAGCGCCAACGCCAGCCCGCCAAATCCGGCGCGCCTCACCGCCAACGCCCCACGACCGAGGTCAGGCCCACGGCGGAGCTCTGCAGGCTGACGAAGTTCCGCCCCACGTAGCCGGTGCCGCCGTTCCAGGCGATCGGGTAGAAGCCACCCTCGGCCGGACCCAGCACCTGCACCGTGGCCCCCGGGAGCAGGTGCCCGAGGATCGACGAGGCGGTGGTCGGGCGCTGCCGCACCCGGAGGCGGCTGCTGACGCCGACCACCCGGCCGATCTGCGTCGTGCCGCCGCCCGCGACGGGACCCCCAGCGCCGGTGCGCGCGTCGAAGCGATAGCGCAGGGTGGCCCGCAGCGCGCCCCCTCGAACCCACGGCGTGCGGTCCTCGACGACGACGCTGGCGTTGACGCCCGCGGGGACCCGCGCCTCGAGGCCCTGCCCCTGGACCCCCGACCAGCGGGTGGCCCAGGCGCTGTCGGGCATGGAACCCACCAGGCGCGCGCGACGTGAGCTCCCGCTGCCGGTCACCTGCAGCCGCAGCGGGTTCGCGCGGCGGTGGATCGCGACCACCAGGTGCTGGCGGCACACCTCGCAGTAACCGGGGGTGTCGGTGCGCATGCGGCACGAGCGCCGGGGCCGGTAGATCCCGTTGGAGTAGGCCCCACCTCCCGAGTAGGCGCTGACCCCGCTGGTGAACAGGGTCGCCGGAACCCGGGTCGACGAGGCGACCCAGTCGCTCCAGGGCAAGCGGGCCCGCGTCGACTCGGTGGTCAGGTTGGGGTAGATCTGCGCCAGCTGCGCGCGGGTCAGGGTCGGGGTCCCGCTGAACGAGGAGTATTCGTCCCCCAGGCGCCCGATCGCGTGGCCGAGCTCGTGGAGCGCGACCCGCGCGCCGGCTCCGGAGCTGACGTAGCAGGTGTTGCCCGTGGCGGTCCCCCCGCGCCGGCTGGCGTTGAGGATCACGAGCACCGCGTCGGCTTCGCCCCCGGCGCGCACCGCGTCGGCGAGCAAGAGCGTGACGCGACTCGCGCGCAGCCGGGAGCTGAAGAAGCCGCCGCTGAACTGGGTCCCGTAGGCGTTGTTGGCGCTCGAGCCCGAGCTCCCCGAGGCGCGGAACCCGCGGTGCACGTTCATCAGCGGCATGTAGCTCGCGAAGGGCTCGGTGCTGCGCAAGGCGTCGAGCACGCGGTCGGCCTCGGCTTCGAAGTCGTCGCGGTCTCCCGCCCGGTAGCCGTCGGCGAGGATCACGAGGTCCAGGCGATCGGCGGCGGGGCCCGAGCGGTGCAGGGTCTGGGCGAAGGTCACGGGGGCGCAGGCGAAGATCGCTGCGCACAGCAGTCGGTTGAGCATGAGTGGGTCTCCGCCGCGACCCCGTTGCAAGGTCGGGTCCAGACCCCGGCGGGTCGCCCCACCGACGCAGCTAAGTCGAAGGCAGAGGAGCGCCCAGCTCGGGAGCGCCCAGATTGGACGCTGCCACGACCCGCGCGGATTCGTGCGTCCCACCGATCCTGGGCGCCCTGGCCGTCCGCTCGACGCGGGCGCCGGGTCACGCGACTTCCCGCGGACGCCGGGCTGGCGTAGTGTGCCGCCATGCGAAACCTCTGGATCGTGGTCGTCCTGCTCGTGCTGGGTCTCGTCGGCTGGGCGGTCTCCCAGAGGCTCGGTGGCGCAGCCGTCCAGACCGCGCCTGAGCGCAAGCCCGCGCCGGTGGAGGTCGCCGCCGTCGAGCGCGGGCCGATCGAGCTGCGCCGGACCTACAGCGGAACCCTGGAGGCCACCGCCGAGTTCCAGGTCGCCGCGAAGGTCAGCGCCCGGATCGAGCGCTTGCTGGTCGACGTCTCGGACCCGGTGCAGCGCGGCCAGCTCGTGGCGGTTCTCGACGACGCCGAGTTCCAGCAGGCCCTCGCGCAGTCCAAGGCCGACCTCGCGGTCGCCAAGGCGACCCTCAGCGAAGCCGAGAGCAGCCTGGTGATCGCCGAGCGCAGCCTCCAGCGCAGCACGGACATGCACGGCCGGGGCGTGCTCTCGGACTCGCAGCTCGACGTGGACAAGGCCAACCAGCTAGCCAAGGAGGCGGCGGTGGAGGTCGCCAAGGCGCGCGTCCAGCGCGCTGAGGCCGCGCTCAGCGGGGCGGAGATCCAGCTCGGCTACACCCAGGTCCAGGCGAGGTGGACCCAGGGCGACGACCAGCGCCGGGTGTCCCTGCGCTTCGTCAACGAGGGCGACACCGTCGCCGCCAACGCGCCGCTGTTCACGGTGATCGAGACCGCGCCGATCACCGCCGTGGTCTACGTGACCGAGCAGGACTACGGCCGACTGGAGGTCGGGCAGGTCGCCTCGCTGGTCACCGACGCCTTCCCCGAGCGCAGCTTCTCGGGGACCATCGCCCGTGTCTCGCCGGTGTTCGACGCGGCCTCCCGACAGGCGCGGATCGAGCTCCAGGTCCCCAACACCGAGGGGCTGCTCAAGCCGGGCATGTTCGTGCGCGCCGAGGTGATCCTCGATCGCGTCGAAGAGGCCGTGATCGTCCCCTACGCCGCCCTCGTGCAGCGGGCGGGGACCAGCGGGGTGTTCGTCGTCGACGACGCCGGCGAGCGGGTCCGCTGGCGTCCTCTGGAGGTCGGGATCCGCCGCGGGGGTCGCGTGCAGGTCACGGGCGAGGGGATCGAGGGCCGGGTCGTGACCCTCGGCCAGCAGCTGATCGGTGACGGCTCGCAGATCACGATCCCCGAGGCCGCCCCCGCCCCTGGGGCACCCAAGTGAGCCTGCCCCGGTTCAGCGTCGCGCGCCCGATCTTCACGACCATGGTGACCCTGATCGTGATCGTGCTCGGGCTCGTCTCGCTCAGCCGCCTGCGAATCGACCTCCTGCCCGACGTCGAGCTGCCGACGCTGACCGTGCGCACGAGCTACGAGGGCGCCAGCCCCGAGGTCATGGAGCGCCTCGTCACGCAGATCGTGGAGGAGATCATCGCGACCGTGCCGGGCGTCGAGGAGATGACCTCGATCTCGTCCGAAGGCAACAGCAGCGTGCGCGTGACCTTCGCCTTCGGCACGAACCTCGACCTCGCGGCCCAGGACGTGCAGGCGACCCTCGACGACGAGATCAGCGAGCTCCCCGAAGACGTCGTCCGCCCGCGAGTGAGCAAGTTCGACATCGCGAGCTTCCCGGTGGTGATCGTGGGGATCTCCAGCGACCTCGACCCGGTGGAGCTGACCGAGCTGATCGACGACCAGGTGCGCTACCGCTTCGCCCGCGTCCCCGGAGTCGCCCAGGCCGACCTCTTCGGCGGCTACAGCCGCGAGATCCGCGTCGAGCTCGACCCCGAGCGGATCCGCGCGCTCTCGCTGCCCCTGGACGAGGTGCTCGACGCGATCCGCGACGCCAACCTGGACCTGCCCACGGGCTCGGTCGAGCAGGGCCGCTACGACGTGACCCTGCGCGCCCCCGCCGAGTTCGCCAACCTGGACGAGGTCCGCCAGACCGTGATCGCCGTGCGCGAGGGCGCCCCGGTGACCCTCGCCCAGGTGGCCCAGGTCCGAGACACCTACGAGCGGCTGACCCGGATCGTGCGCGTCAACGGCAAGAAGGGGCTGCGGATCGGGATCCGCAAGCAGGCGGACGCGAACACCGTCGAGGTCTCGCAGAACATCCTGGCCGAGATCGAGGAGGTCAACCGCGACTTCCCCCAGATCCAGGTCGTGCCCGTGGTCAACCAGGGCAACTTCATCGAGCGCTCGATCAGCAACGTCGCCCGCTCGGTGCTCTACGGCGGCGGCCTGGCGATCCTCGTACTCCTGCTGCTCCTGCGCGACCTGCGGAGCACGGCGGTGATCGCGGTCTCGATCCCGATCTCGATCGTGGCGACCTTCGCCCTCGTCTACTTCGGCGGGTTCACGATCAACCTGATGACCCTCGGCGGCCTCGCGCTGGGGGTCGGAATGATGGTCGACAACTCGATCGTGGTCCTGGAGAACATCTTCCGCCGCCGCGACGAGGACGCCGAGACCGCCCGGGTGGCCGCGGTGGCCGGCGCGGGCGAGGTCGCCCAGGCGATCGTGGCCAGCACCCTGACCACCCTCGTGATCTTCTTGCCCCTGGTGTTCGTGCGCGGGGTCTCGGGGATCCTGTTCCAGGAGCTGGCCTACGTCATCGTGTTCGCGCTCCTCGCCTCGTTGGTGGTCTCCCTGAGCTTGGTCCCGATGCTGGCCTCGAAGTTCCTCGCCGGCGTGAGCGCCGACGCGGGACCACGGGACGAAGGGGCGCGCGCGACGGGCCTGGCCGGCGTCTACCAGCAAGTCCTCCGGGGAGCCCTCGAACACCGGGGGGCCACCGTGGCGCTCACACTCGTGATCCTCGCCGCGAGCGTGAGCCTGCTGCCCTCCATCGGCACCGAGTTCCTCCCCCCCAGCGACGAGGGCGAGGTCCGGATCACCGGCGAAATGGAGGTCGGCACGCGGCTGAGCCTGGTCGACGAGCAGACCCGCAAGCTCGAGGCCCTGATCTACGAGGCGGTCCCGGAGCGGGTCTCGGCGGTGGCCAGCGTGGGCGCCTCGGGCTGGCGGCCGGACTCCATGTCGGAGGGTGAGGTCCGGCTGACCCTGACCCGGGCCGCCGAGCGCGAGCGGAGCAACACCCAGATCGCCAACGACCTCCGCCGGCTGCTCGACGGCAAGATCCCGGGTATGAAGATCAAGACCCGCGCGCCGCAGGGGCAGTTCCTCCTCGACCGCGTGCTCGGCGGCGACGAGGGACTCGCGGTCGAGATCCGCGGCTTCGACCTCGCGGTGCTGGAGGCCCTCGCGCTGCAGGTCGAGCAGGCGGTCGAGGACGTGGCCGGGGTCACCGACGTGAGCAGCAGCCGCAAGGCTGGGATCCCCCAGCAAATGTTCCACATCGACCGGCGCAAGGCCGCGGACCTGGGGGTCACCGTGCGCGACGCGGCCAAGATCCTCGAGACCTCCATGGCCGGCACCCGGGTCGGCGAATACCGCACCGGGGGCAACTCCTACCGGATCCTGGTCCAGCTCGCGGACGCCCAGCAGACCGAGCTCGACGAGATCCTCGACCTGACCCTCAGCACGTCAGGGGGGCAGGACGTCGCCCTGCGCAACGTGGTCCGCTCGACCTCGGGGCGCGGGCCGATCCTGATCGAGCGCAAGGACCAGCAGCGGGTCGTGACCGTCTCGGCCAACGTGGCGGGGCGCGACATGGGCTCGATCGCGGCCGACGTCGAGGAGCGGCTGAGCGAGATCCCGCGCCCGGTGGGCTACGAGCTGCTGGTGTCGGGGGCCTACGAGGAGCAGCAGGAGTCGTTCCGCGAGCTGAGCGTGAGCATTCTGCTCGCTCTGCTGCTCGTCTACATGGTGCTCGCCTGCCAGTACGAGTCGCTGCGCGACCCGGTGATCGTGATGGCCTCGGTGCCCCTGGCCGGTGTCGGCGTGATCCTGACCCTGTTCCTCACCGCCACGACCCTCAACGTGCAGTCGTTCATCGGCTGCATCATGCTGGGCGGGATCGTCGTCAACAACGCGATCCTCCTCGTCGACCAGGCGAGCCAACTCCGGCAACAAGGGCGCGCCACTCGCGACGCCGTGGCCGAGGCCGGGCGCCGCCGCCTGCGACCGATCCTGATGACCACCTCGACCACGATCCTCGGCTTGCTGCCGCTGGCCCTCGGGATCGGCGAAGGCGCCGACGCCCAGGCCCCCTTGGCCCGGGCGGTCGTCGGCGGCCTCGTGACCTCGACGGTGATCACCCTCGTGCTCGTGCCCGTGCTCTACTCGCTGATCCACCCCGAGGGGGCGATCGTCGCCGAGCCCGAGGGGACCTAGCTCGCGCTGCCCTCGATCCCCAGGTGCAGGATCCGCGACCCCGACTGGGCCACGGGGTTGACCGCCCGACCGATCACGATCCCCGCCTCGGGCGCCTCGTAGGTGCGGTGGACCTCACCCCATTCATTGAGCAGCTGCGCGACGGGTTGCCCCTTCTTCAGCCGGTCGGTGAGCCCGACGAAGACCTCGAGGATCCCCCCGCCGTCGGTGTAGAGCCAAAACGAGCTCCCGCACTCGACGGCGTCGAGCTGCGGGACCTCCTCGTCCACCTCGACCATGCCCAGGTGTTCGAGGGCCTGCCGCAGCCCAATGCTCGAGTTGCGCACGAGGTCACCCTGTGTGCGCTGCGGGTCGCCGATCTCGACGGTGATCGCGTGGATCCCGCGCTCCTCGGCGGCGCCGCGGAGGGTCCCGTCACCGCTCTTGTTGTGGACGATGATCTGCGGACGAATCACCCGGGCCAGCTGGGCGGTCTCCGGGCGCGTCATGTCGGCGCGAATGTAGAGCGAGTTGATCCGGCCGAAGCTCGCAGTGTGCAGATCGAGCAGGTAGTCGAAATGCCGGATCAGCCGCTCCATCAGCGCGTGCGCGTAGACCTGGCTCTCGTAGCCGTCGGGCTTGCCCGGGAACAGCCGGTTGAGGTCCTTCCCGTCGCTGAACGCACGCTGGTTGCGGAGGAACCCGGGGAGGTTCACCGGAGCCGCTGCGATCACGGTGCCCTTCAGTGTGCGCCAGTTCAGCCGCCGGTAGAGCCGGTGGATCGTGGGGATCCCGTTGACTTCGTTGCCGTGAATCGCCGCGGTGATCCCGACCACCGGCCCGGGGTGTGCGCCGCGCAGAACGTGCACGGGGATTCGCATGCAGGCCGAGGTCCCGTCTTCGCTCAACGCCAGGCGCAGGCGGTGCTCACCGGGCTCGAGCTCGGCGAGGTCGACGTCGTCGCAAGGGGTCGCGAGGATCCCGCGCGAGAACTTCTGAGTGGACTTCACGCACGCCTCCGATCGAACGGCGCTCCAGCGTAGCCACGCCTGGGGGCCGCGGTAAGCCCCGCGTCTCAATCCACCGAGGAGAGCGTGATCCGGTTGCGGTAGGTCCCCGCGGCGTGGCCCACGCTGTCCCAGCCGCGCCCGACCGAGGTCCCGGCGAGGGTGATCCAGGCGCCGAGCACAGGAGGCTCGACCTGCAGCAGCTGGAACTCGACAGCGTTCACCGGGAGGCCCCAGCCCGCGGTCGGCGAGAGCGCGGTCCCTGCCTGGCGGGCCCAGTCGTGGAGCACGATCGTCCCTCGCGGCGCGTCGCCGCTGAGCACGGTGATCGTCAGCGGCCCGTCGCCCAGGGGGCCCTCGGCCAGCGCACGAAACGGTCCCTTCTCCGCGCTCTGGGCCTCGACGACGCGGAAGCCGCCGTCGGCGGCGCGATAGGCCAGGCGCGCGGGCGCCCCGACCGGGTAGTCGGCGAGGCGGACCTCGATCGGCGTCTCTGGGCAGGGCGAGAACACCAGCCGCAGCGGCCGCCCCGGCTCTCCCTGCACGTGGAGCTCGGTGAAGGTGTTCAGGTGCGAGTAGACCGGCCGGGGCAGCTCGGCCCAGGCGTCGAGTTCGGCGCCGTCGGCGGTCGCGCGGACCTCCAGCCGCAGGCGCCCGTCGGCGCGGTAGTCGACCTGGGCGCGACGCGGGGTCCCCGCGTAGCCCAGCAGCTCCCGCGGGGGGCCGATCCGCTCGCGAGCGCGGGCGAACACGGTCCAGCAGCGGTCCGCCGAGCGCGAGCGGAAGCGGAGCAGAGGCCACACCGTGGTGTGCAGCCCCCCCAGGCCGAGCGAGACCCGCCCGTCGGCGAGGCCGACCCGCACGTCCGTCCCCAGCGCCGCGACGGTTGGGGCCGGCCCCGCGACCGGCTGCGGGAGGGCCTCACCCGCGGGCCGGGTCGTGGGCGGCCCCCCGCGTTGGCTGCCTGGCGCGAGCGCCCCGAGGACGAGCCCCAGCGCGCAGGCCGAGCGCCAGAGGGCAGGGCGAGTCGCGAGCTGGGCGCTGCGGCGCTCGAAGACCCAGGCCACCAGCGCCATGGGCGCCGCCCCGAACGAGGTCAGCAGCCCCAGGCGCGCGGCGCTCTGGGGAAACCACAGCGGCCCGGCCAGCAACGCGCCGACCCATGCGACCGCGAGGGTCAGGAACAGCCAGGGCGCGAAGGTCTCGCGCGAGGTCCAGGCCGCGGCGACGGCGAGCAGGAGCAGCAACGGCACCACGCGATTGACCCAGAGGTTGACGTGGCTCGCAGGGAACCCCTGGGGCATGCCCACCAGCCAGGCCAGAGCCAGCAGCGCGTGGCCCAGGAGCAGGATCCAGCCGCGTCGCGAGAGGGAAGGAGGGGTCACCGGGGTCACCCTGCCAGGGTAGCCCCGTTTCCCGAATCTGATGTCTGCAGGGGTTACGTCGCCTCCGGAGGCGACAACCAACGGAACACCTCCGGCGGGGTGTTCCGTTGGTTGTCGGTTCGACTCCGAGGACCCCAGCCCGGCTGGGGTTGGCGGGTGTTCCTCCTGGACCACCCCCAACACCGTTCACAAGCGCCTGTGGAGTAGGAGGTTATGGCACGTGTTCTGCGACGGGCGGCCTGAGGAGGATCGAATGAAGGCGATCAAGACGTTGGGCCTGGCGCTGGTGTGCGTCGCGGCGGGGTGCGGGAGCAGCAGCAGCGGTAGGGGGGGCACCGGCGCCACCTCGGTGGCCGGGGTCTCCAGCGCCCAGCCGACCGCGGGGTCGTTGGTGGGGACCTGGGTGGGCAGCTGGCAGAGCGGAAGCGACCAGGGTCAGGCCCTGCTGCTCGTCTACCCCAACGCGACCTTCAGCGGCTGGGTCGCCTCGACCCAGGATCCCGGCGAGCGCGCGTGTTCCTCGGCGTGGTGACGGGCGGCAGCTTCGCCCAGCTGGGCCTGCGCGGCTCCACCCTCAGCGGCGACTTGAGCACGGCGAGCGCGGACTGGGACGGCGTCGCGGTGCAGCTGCGCAAGCTGAGCTCCGCCGACACGACCCACGTCTACGCCGGGAGCACGATCAACGAGACCCTCGGCCTCGGCGGGCTGTGGTCGGCCTCCGTCGACGCCAACGGGGACGGGGTCGCGCTGTTCGCCTACCCCACCCTGGGGTTCGTGTCCGAGGTCCAGAGCGGGCGGGTCGACGCCAACGGCACGGTGAACTGGTCCGGCCCCCACGACGTAGGGCAGGGGCGGCTGGAGAACGGCCTCGCCGCGGGGCGCTGGACGGCACGCGACGGGAGCCAACAGGGCAGCTGGCAAGGCAGCGTGACCCCCGGAGGCCAGCCGATACCACGCGGGAACGGGATCGCGGGCGCCTGGGTCGGCCGCTACCGCTCGACCGCGGGGGTCGCCGACGAGGGGCTGCTGGGGGTCGTGATCTACCCCGACGCGACCTTCCTCGCGGTCGCCGTGAGCACGACGGACCCCCTGCGCCGCGACGTGGGCCTGGGCGCGGTTGCGCCCGACGGAGTCCCCACGGTCGCGCTGACCTGGGGCGGGACCACCGTCACCAGCGGGTCGTTGATCGCAGGCGGGACCTACCAGGCCCCGGATCACGCGGGGACCTTCGACCTCAGGCGAGCCGCGGGGGACGAGCTGCACGCGGGTGTGTTCGTCGACGCCGCCTTCAGCCTCCCGGGCACCTGGATCGCGATCGCCGACGGCCAGGGCGGGGTCGCGGGCTTGACCGCCTACCCGACGCTCCTCGCCGTGGGCGACGGCGCCTGGGGGACCCTCGACGGCAACGGCACGCTGCAGGCGAGCACCGCGTCGGGCGACCGCGCGGACGGCCGCTTCGAGCAGGGCATGTCCGGGGGCACCTGGGTCGACGCCAGCGGGGTGCAGCGTGGCTGGTGGACGGGCTTTCGCTTGCAATGACCCCAGGGTCGGCGGATCGTGCCGACATGTCCCCCGACGAACCGACCCGTGACCCCGCAGGGCCCGACGACGAGACCGTCGACGGGCCCGGCGCACGTCGCGCGGGCCCCGCGGAGGAGACCGCCGACGGAGGCGGCGCGCAGGGCGCCGAGGAGACCGTCGAGCCTGGCGCGCCGTCGCCGGCCACGGCCAGCCCCGACGACGAGACCGTCGCCGCGCGGATCGCCGCCGGACGCTCCGACCGCGCGACCCACGACGACGCCACCGTCGATCGCGCGCCGGCGGTCACCCGCGCTGCCCCCGACGACGAGACCCTGCGGCGCGGCCCGCAGCCGATCCGCTCCGGCCCCGACGACGAGACCGTCACCCCGCCAGGTCGCGAGGGCGAGACGGTGGACTCGCGCCCCGGCCCGACCGACGAGACCGTCGATGCGGTCCCCACCCGCGGCTCGACCCCGACCCGCTCGGGCTCCGCGCGGGCGGTGGGGAGCCCGAGCGCCCCGGCGTTCGTGGGCGGCTACCGGATCGAGGGCGAGCTGGCCCGGGGGGGCGTGGGGGTGGTCTACGTGGCCCACGACCCCAAGCTCGAGCGCCGGGTGGCGCTCAAGCTCCTGCGCGCCGGGGAGGGCGCGACCCCCACCCAGCTCGAGCGCTTCCGCCGCGAGGCGCGCGCGGCCTCTCGCCTGCGCCACCGGCACCTGATCAGCGTGCACGAGGTCGGCGAAGCC
>Ga0070727_10001552_pt1 | contig 24146 bp, 25 predicted proteins | sample tdAd472_FD_66722 | JGI IMG/M metagenome (GOLD analysis project Ga0070727, IMG submission 66722) | Marine sediment microbial communities from the Atlantic coast under amendment with organic carbon and nitrate - tdAd47.2 | ecosystem: Environmental > Aquatic > Marine > Coastal > Sediment | place...
GGCCAGGCCGCGCAGGATGAAGGATATCAGCGACAGCGAGTTTGACGAGGTCATGTCCGGCAACGGCTACGAAGTCAATCCGGTCGCTGAAAAACTGGGTGTAACGCGCCAGGCCGTTTACCGACGAATCGACAAGTCCGGCGCTTACTGCCTGGCCAGCGAAGTATCTGCCAGGCGTCTGCGGGCAGTGCTGTCCCGCCATGCCGGCGATGTGGCCGCTACTGCCGCGGAGTTGAAGGTGTCTGAGTCCGCTTTGAAAGCCCGCTTGCGCGCCGCCGGTACGCTTGCTGATTGCTGAATCATGACCGAGGACAGCATCGGCCCGTATCGCATAGTTCGCCTGATCAAGCGTGGTGGTCAGGGCAAAGTCTATCTGGGCTACGATCGGCGTTTGCAGCGCAAGGTTGCTATCAAGATTGATACGCTTCCCCGTGGCCGCGCGGCTCGCAGGCGCGTGTTCTCGGAGGCGCGCAAGGCAGCACGCATCAATTCACCCCATGTTGTGCAGATCTATGACCTTATCGAGTCCGGCCAGTATCTGGCGATGGTGATGGAATATGTGCCCGGCGTGGATCTGGAGACGGTGCTTCAGCAGCGCCGTCTGAGCCTTGCCAGCCTGTTGACCGTTGCGGCTGAACTAACGGTTGCGTTGGCGGCATCGCGCTCCCGGCGTATCGTCCACGGCGACCTGAAAGCAGGGAACGTATTGATCACCCGCAACGGGCGAGTCAAGTTAACTGACTTTGGGGTGGCCAGGCATAGCGACGATACGTCCCCCGCAGCGGCTGGCAGCGTCAGTGCCCTGACCCCAGAGCATCTGTCCGGCGCTCCCCTTGATATACGCAGTGACCTGTTTGCCCTGGGCGCGTTGCTCTACCGAATGTTGACTCAACAGCACGCGTTTCCGGCTGCTCTGCGGCAGGGGAGCCTTGGGTTTGCCGCCACAGAGACCATACAGCTTGACGTGGATCTTCCTGACGACGATGAGGTGCCGCAGCAGTTGTTGACCCTGGTGGAGTCGCTGTTACGCCGTGACCCTCTGGCGCGACCGCAGAATACCCATCCGGTGAGAAGCCAGCTACGCAGTATGCTGCGCCGAATGCCCCTGGACCGGGCGCACAGCCTGCAGCGAGAGGCCGGTCCCTACTTTCGTCCGGAGTCTGCAGACGATGTCCCTCTGGGCATCCCCAGGCAGCTGCAGAGCCGCGGACGGTCCCGGCTTGAGTACTCCCCTGCAGCACGTGTACTGCGATTGTTCGGCTCACTGCGCCTGTCCACTCGTATCATGCTGGTGTCTGCCACCCTGTTGAGTACGTTGGCATTACTTGCCTTTTGGCAGCAGGAACGGCCTGTGCGCGTCCACTTTGAGCCGCCGCAAATCCACCTGGCCAACAGCGAAGGTATTCCGGGAGAGGTCAACAGGGAATGGTTGATGAGTCGAATCTATGACGCTGTGGAGGGCGAGCTGGGGCCGCTGCAGGTCAGTGGTTCGGTGAGGCCGCGTGCCTACTATGCGTCGGTTGCCCCGCGTGAACCTGAGTACGTTATCAGTGCCGGCCTGCGTTGTAGTGACGCGCTGTGTGTCTTTTCGATTACCCGTCGCAGCGCTGGCGATTTTGATTATCGCCAGGCGTTGATCGCCACCGGGCTGCCCCATTCCGTCTGGGAGTCAGTGGTAAGCCAGAGCAGCCATGCCTTGTTCCCGTGAGCTGTTTCAGTTGCTGCCACGGTGCGGACTCAAGCTGCGTGAAATATCACTGACAGCGCCAGCAACATCTGCGAGCCGAAATACAGTGGCGTGCCGCACAGTTGGTTCCATGGGTCGGTGCAGATGAATTGTCGCCGCGCCACCGCCAGGTCAGAAAGAGCGAATCCCCAGGCCCCGGTGATGATAAGGAGTGCTCCGGGTTGACCCCAGGTGCCGCCGGCACAAACGAGCATGCCGGCGATGACAATCATGTAAGCCGGCACTGCATAGCGCATGGGGCCGCTCAGGTGCCCCCTGAGCCAAAGCAGGCTGCCGCCCACCAGGATCGCTGCGGGTGCCAGGGAAAGGCTCACTGCAAGCAGGTTGAGTGGCAGCTGCAGGAAGGCCAGCGCATACAGCAGATGACCACAGAGAAAAGCCACCAGACCAGCCAGAAAAGCCGCCTCGGATTCAAACACCAGCAAAATGTCGCCAGTCGCGGCGAGGAGAAGCCCCAGCAATAACACCTGGCCATAGCTACTTTCCAGCGCTCCGGCAATCAGGGCCAGCCAGATAAAGGCCATGGCAGCCAGGGGTTTGCAGATAAAGCGTCCGCCGAGAAACCCCCTGTAGTCACTCAGCAGCAGGCCGACAACACTCAGCAGGGACAGGATGATGGGTGCAGCAACAGGCCTTGAGGCCAGTATTTCAATGATCAATTTGCGTAACCTCTTCAAGTAGTGCCCGGTTTGCAGGGGTTTTCACATTCAGTCTCTCGGCTTCGCGCACCAGGAAGCCGGTGATGAAATCGATCTCGGTGGTTCGCCCCGCTTCCACGTCCTGCAGCATGGAGGAACGGTTTTCTGCGGTGTCGGCAATTACCGCGGCAACCGCGCTATGCACAGTGACTGCAGTCTCGGTGTATCCACATGCATGGCTTACAGCGGCTATTTCATCACAGAGGGTGTTCACCTGTGATCGCAGTACGGGGTCTCGCCCCAGTTCGCCGTTGTGGCATCGGTGCAATGCGGTGAGTGGGTTTATTGCGCAGTTAATTGCCAGCTTGTGCCACATGGCGGCGTTGATGTCGCTCTCCCATACACAGCTTAAAGGGGGAGCAGCCCAGTCAGCAAACCAGCCTGGAGCCTGTTCGTTGCGCAAACTCCCCAGTCGGGTGATGCCGCGCCCGGCATGGCGGATGTGTCGCGTTCCCAGGCGATACGCGCCCTCGGTAGTAGTGCAGCAGTAAACAGGGTTGGATGGCAGCAACTCAAGCACCGCCTGGGCGAAGCCCATACCGTTAGCCGCCAGCACCACGGGTGTGGCTGGCGTTATACGATGCAGCACGGAGCGCATGGCGGAGTGAACATCGGGTGCCTTGGTGCAGATCAGCAGTTTGTCCAGGGGTTCTTGCCCGGTTGCGGCGTCCAGTTTTACGGGAAGTTGCCGGCTGCTATTATGGGTATCTATGCGAATATTACCGGCAGCCGTGTCGGGACTGTTGCGCAACAGCAGCGTAACGCTGCAGCCGGCGCTGATCAGCTGCTGGCTGAACAGGCAGCCCATGGCGCCGGCGCCCAGCACCTGCCATTGTCCTGCCTTCAAAGCAGCTGCTCTGCGCTGCTGCTTGTAAATGTCCCTTGGCCCATTACCATTGGGTCACCTTGATCCCTGAGAATACTGAGGATTCGCACTATGCCATCATTTGACGTGGTTTCGGAAGTGGACCTGCACCAGCTCTCCAACGCGGTCGACCAGGCCGGCCGCATTATCGCCAACCGCTTTGACTTCAAGGGGGTGGACGCGAGCTTTGCCCGTGAGGATCGTGCGGTGTTGTTGACTGCGGAGGCTGAGTTCCAGGTCACGCAAATGGAAGATATGCTGCGCGATGCACTCATAAAATGCAGTATCGACCCCGGGGCCATGGACTGCTCGGAGCCACAGGCCTCGGGCAAGCAGGTAAAGCAGACGGTGGTCTTGCGTCATGGCCTTGATAGCGACCAGTGTCGCGCGATCGTCAAGGCAATAAAGTCCAGCAAGTTAAAAGTACAGGCCCAGGTTCAGGGCGAGCAGGTGCGGGTTACGGGCAAGAAGCGGGATGACCTGCAGCAGGTGATGGCGCTGCTTCGTGACGAGGATTTTGGTTCGCCGCTGCAGTTCAATAATTTTCGCGACTAGGCTTCCCGGTCTATCATCGCCAGGCCGCGCTGCAACACCGTGTCGGGCTCTGCGGCAGGCCTGGCGGTCAGGTGCCAGAGTAGCTCTATATAGCGGGCCAGGGAGCGGTATTGCCTGAGAATCAATGTCTGGCTTGCAGTTGCCTGGCTCCCCAGATAGTGGTTCAGCAGTTCACCTTGTTGTGCCTCGCCAAAATCCTGTCCAAGGCTGGCGACTGCCAGATCAAACCAGGGTGAACCCATGCCGCAGTACTCCCAGTCCAGCGCCAGAAGGTGTCGGCCAGACTGCAGGAGATTGGCTGGCATCAAGTCGTTATGAGTGAGGACCTTGTGCTGTCTGCTGATCGGGTCTGTTGTTTCCAGCAGTGCAAACAAGCGCTGTCGGTAAGCCCGTGGCAGGTCGATCCCGTTGTCCGACTGCAGCCGGTGCAGGTAGCGCCTGATGCGCTCGCCAACCTCTACCCGGTGATGTGTAGCCGGCAGGCTATGAATGCTGCGCAGCAGCTGCGCGAGGCCTGCTGCGGTAACGCGTTCACCCGCCTGGCCTGTGTGATAGTCGACGACCATGGCTCCAAGGTCTGGGTTGAAGTAGCGGGGTGTTGGCGCGATGCCGGCGGTCGAGGCCGTTTGCAGTACCCGGTATTCAATCTGCCTGTTGAGTCCATGGTCGGCCGGATTGATGCCATCGAGGCGCACCACCAGAAGGTGGTTTTCAGCTTGCACCAGGTAGCTGTGGTTGCTCAAGCCACCCTGCAGTTCTTCCCGTACAGTCGGCGCTTGCGTCAGAGCCGGGCGGCACTGCCACTGTCGCCATTGCGAGAGCGCCTGCTCCAGCCGCTGCAGTGGTGAGGGCTGTGGCCTGTTGCCATTCACCCGTTGATATCGAGTTCACCGGGGATGAATTTACACACCAACACCTGCTTGCCAAATTGTTCGACGTTTGTCTTTAGCGTGGCGCTCACCAGGTTGAAAACGGCATCCCAATCACCACACACTTGTGTGCTCATGGCATTGGTTCTGAGTGTCATCGCGGGGCACTTTGCGGCTTCCTCAATAAATGCACGGATGACCGGGATGTACTCCTCCTGCAACGGATAAAGACTCATTTCAGCGGTAAGTTTCATGGCTTTCTTCCTGTGAAGCGCGGACCCTGGCTGTTTCCGGAACAGCCGCGGTGAGCGTGGTGATGGCGTTGCAACAGGATTATAGGGCGCTTACACTTGGCGGCCAATAAGAATAACTCCAGGCAACGTCGGCCCGGTTGTTTGAGTGGTGTGGAGTAGCATTAGTGGACGAGCAAGGCAAGGGCGGTTTGCAGGGAGAAGAAATCCAGGGCGCGCCTCCGGTGGCATCCGGTGCGGAGTTGCGTGAGCGGCGCCTGGTAGAAACCGTAGAACTCAATCGCTATCTGTATCTGCAGACCCAGCAGCTTGAGCACATGCTGCTGGATGCGAGCGACCTGCAGTCGCTGCTGGAGGTGCTGCTGGTCAGTATGCCACGGCATTTTTCCTTCCGTGTAGCGGAGCTCTGGCTGCATGACCCCGAGGGCATTCTTGCTGGCCTGATTGTCGGTGGGGAGCGCTATGGGCATTACCTGCAACTGCAGAACGATGTCTTTGCTATCCAGGAATTATTCGGGCTGGAGCCCGATATTGAACTGATCGACGCCACTGACTCCAGGATGTTCGAGGTGCTGAAGTCGGAGCACGGTATCGACTATGCCTTGCTGCTGCCGCTGACCGACTCCGGGCGCTTGATGGGGAGCCTGCATATCGGTATTGCCGAAGACACGATGACGCTGGGTGAAGCAGAGGAAAGTTTACTCGCACACCTGGCAGCCATTATTTCCCGCTGCCTGGTGCAGGGAGTGAATCACCAGCAGGTATCCCAGCTGACTATGCTGGATCCGCTCACCCGGGTGAGCAATATGCGCGGGTTTGAACGGGACATCGCGCGCGAGATTGCCCGGGCCAAACGCGCAGACAAGCCCGTCACCGTATTAATGATGGAGATCGACGAGTACGATGACCTGGTGCAGCATTACGGCGACGTGCGCGGAAACTTCGTACTCAAGAAAGTGGCGCAACGCATTTCATCCAACCTGCGCGCCACTGACATGATGGCGCGTTTGTCACAATCGCGCATGGCCGTGGTGATTCCCGGTAGCGGGGAGTCGCTGGGTAGCGATATAGCCGAACGCATGCGTGCGGATATCGATGACTTTTCTATTGATGATGGTCGCGGGGCGGTGCTGCAAGTCACTATCAGTATCGGACTGGTGACCTGGGAGCCGCGGCAGTATCCGGCGGTAGACATGGGTCAGCTGGCCCGACAAATGGGTTCTGTTGGCCTTAAGGCGCTGGAAGATGCGCGCGCGAAAGGCGGCAATACGGTTGTGCTGTCGCGGCTGGCCACACTGCTGGTGTAAGGAAGCGCTGTGAGTGATGATGTAAAAATACTGTTTGACAACAACCGCGCCTGGGCAGAAAGCGTCAAGACAGATGATCCTGCGTTTTTTGAAAAGCTGGCGGCGCAGCAGACACCGGAGTATCTGTGGATAGGGTGTTCGGACAGCCGCGTGCCGGCCAACCAGATTGTTGGCCTGTTGCCGGGAGAGGTGTTCGTACATCGTAACGTAGCCAATATCGTTGTTCACACTGATTTTAATTGCCTTACCGTGTTGCAGTACGCGGTGGAGGTGCTCAAGGTGAAACACGTTATTGTTGTCGGGCATTATGGCTGTGGGGGTATTCGCGCCGCCTATGAGAGCCGCTACACCGGGCTAGCTGACAACTGGTTGCGCAATATACGCGATGTGCATTTTCGCTACCGTGAAGAACTGGACGCAATCGCTGATAAAGAGGAACGCCTCGCCCGTCTCTGTGAGCTTAATGTGATCACCCAGGTGTCTCACGTGTGTCATACCACTATCGCCCAGCAGGCCTGGTCCAGGGGGCAGAAGTTGGCTGTTCATGGCTGGGTCTATTCGCTGCGCGATGGCCTGGTCAAAGACCTGGACTGTTCGGTAGACGGTCTTGAGTTGATTCCCGAGGCTTACCGGATCGTTGGCTGAGCGGTGGTGTAGCGTGCTGATGGTCCGGCGAGGTATTGCGCTTGACGCCTGAACGAATTGCCAGGCTGCGCAGCGTGCTGGACCGTCGCCAACCCGACCTTGTGGTGATTACCGACTTCGTCAACAAGCAGCGGAATCTATCGGCGATCGTGCGCAACTGCGATGCCGTGGGGATACAGCACTTGCACGCAGTCATCGGCGAGGAGGATTACACGGCCTTTCGCGGTACCGCCATGGGCTCGCATGATTGGGTTAGCGTGCATCGCTACCGCACGCCCGATGAGGCATTTTCCGAGGTGAGTCGGGCTGGCTGTCAACTGGTGGCAGCGCACCTGGATGCAGCCGCCGTCGATTACCGCGAGATTGATTACACCCGCCCTACCGCCATCGTGCTGGGAGCCGAGCGTCGAGGGGTCAGTGCCGCTGCGCTCGACCGGGTGGATCATTGCGTCAACATCCCCATGGTCGGCATGGTAGCCTCATATAATGTTGCAGTGGCGGCCGGGATCATACTCGCCGAGGCGCAGCGCCAGCGCGCAGCGGCCGGGCTCTACGATCGCTGCCAGCTGGATGAGCACACCTACCAGCGCCTGTTTTTCGAGTGGGGCCATCCGGCAGTTCGTGATTATTGCAAGGCGCGTGGGCTGGCGTACCCGCCGCTTGACGCTGAGGGCGAGATTGATGGCCCGTCGCGATGGTATGCCCAGGTCAGAGAGGGGAAAGCGCCCCGGGAGGAGTCGTGAACAACCTGCTGTTGCTGTTGATCTTTATTTTTGGCGGTCTCGCCCTGATCGTTCTGGTGCTGGAGCGCTTTGCCAAACCTATGGAGCCGGAGCAAGTGCAGCGCGTCAGCCGCTGGATATACCCGCTCGTGGGGCTTTTGCTGGTCCTGAGCGCCCTGCGTTACTTTCTGCAGGGCTGATTCACAGCTTCGGTGGCCTGTGCGCATCAGGGCCGGGAAATAAGCTCTGGGCTCGTGGTTTTAACTTTGATCTTCCCCCCCTATAATCGGGTCGGCCCTGCGCTCTGGGAAGCACAGTGCCGGCATTCCTTAAAGCAGCAGATGAGTGGGTAACTTTTTGCCAGTTCAATGGCTCAGCAGTGCAGGTGAATTCAGCGCCAGGGCAGGCTCCCGGCTGCAGGCGGCCGTGATCAGCCTCTCGCAACCGGAACGTGCCAGGCGATTGCGGCAACTCCTGCTGCTGTTGCTGCTTGGGTGGCTGCTGGCCTCTGTGGCGCAACTGTTCTGGGCGCTCTACCCTGGCTCAACGGGTGCGCAACCTGGGGTGGGCGACATTGTTAACCCGATCGTCAGGGTCGCGGGTGGAGCGGACAGGTCCGCCGTTGATATCGAGCAGTTGCGGGGTTGGCACCTGTTTGGTGAGGCGGCGTCCAGTGAGGACCTTGCAGCAGTGGTGGAGCCTGAACCCTCCGCCCCGGACGACCGGGAGGGTATTGAGAAAGATGCCAAAGAGACGCGGCTGCAGCTGATTCTGCGTGGGGTGGTGTCGTCTTCCGTGGCCGGTATGGGGCACGCTATCATCGAGATTCGCAAGAAACAGGCAGTTTACGCGGTTGACGATACGCTGCCGGTTGGCAACAACGTAACCCTGGTCAAGGTGATGCCCGGACAGGTCGTGCTGGACAATAACGGGACCTATGAGCTGCTGACCCTGTTCGAGGAGAGTGAACTGAGTTCGCCCGTGGCCGCCAGGCCGACTACCCCTGTGCGCACCGACACACGGGCGCCGGTCAATCGCGGCGCGCCACAGCAGGTTGATATGCGCGATGAACAAAGCGCCTCGGAGCTGGCCAGTGCTTATCGCGACCGCTTGTATCAGAACCCGCAATCGTTGGCGGATGTTGTGGCCATCAGCGCGGTGCGTGAGGACGGCGAATTGATGGGCTATCGCATAGCGCCGGGCAAAGACCGGGAACAGTTCTCGCAATTGGGGTTCAAAGCAGGTGACCTGGTCACCAGTGTTAATGGTATTGTGCTGAATGATCCCGCCAACACCATGCGGCTTTACCAGACCATGCGTTCCGCCAGTGAGGCGGTATTTGACCTGCAGCGCGACGACCAGCAGGTTTCTATCAGTGTCAGCCTGGGTTCAGGGAGCGAGTAGGGCGTGGCGGTAGCGACTGTTTACAGAGGAACAACTTACGTGAAAGCCATTGCGCGCCGCACCCGGGCCGTCTCATTTGCTGCGCTGCTGCTTGTTGCGCCCGCCACCGCCCTGTTTGCCCAGGATTACACGGTCAATCTCAAGGAAACGGACATCCAGGAGCTGATCAAGTTTGTCGCTGAAGTTACCGGCACCACCATCGTGGTGGACCCGGCGGTGAAGGGCAAGGTCAAGGTGGTGTCCAGCAAGCCTGTGTCCAGTGAAGAGCTGTACGACCTGTTTCTGTCCATTCTTGACGTACACGGCTATACCGCGGTGCGCTCCGGCGGTGTGGTACGGGTAATACAGAGCAAGGACGCGCGCTCGGCGCCGGTTTCGGTGGCCGATGAAAGTACCCGGGGAAATGACGAATATGTTACCCAGGTGATTCGCCTGGATAATATTTCTGCCGCCAAATTGATTCCGGTGCTGCGACCCCTGGTGCCACAGCAGGCACATATGGCGGCCTATGCGCCCAGCAACGCCATTATTATTTCCGATGTTGCCGCCAATATTGAACGTATACGCGACATTATCCAGCGCATGGACCAGTCAGCCGTGCAGAAGACTGACATCATCAAGCTGCGTTACGCGGTGGCGGAAGACGTGGTGGGCATGCTGGACCAGCTGAAAAAATCCGAAGCCAAACAAAGCGGCGGCGCCGAACCCGAGGTGCTGCTGGTGCCCGACGGTCGCACCAACAGTGTGCTGGTCAGTGGCGACGAGATGGAGCGTGCGCGCATGGCGCAATTGATTCGCCATCTTGATACGCCGCTGGAGCAGAGCGGTAACGTCAAGGTTGTCTATCTGGAGTACGCGCAGGCCAAGGAAATCGCCGAGGTGCTGAGCAAGGTGATGCAGAACATCGAGCGGCTCGATGATGGCGAGGGCAAGAACGTTGCCCGTGGCTCTGGCAACACCTCTACGATCGAGGCGGATGAGGGTACCAATTCGCTGATAATCACTGCTGACGCAGGCGAGATGGCGGCCATTGAGGCTGTGATTCATCGCCTCGATATCCGCCGGGCCCAGGTGCTGGTGGAAGCGATTATTGTCGAGATGACCTCCAATGACGCCCAGGAACTGGGCCTGCAGTGGCTGTTCGCCAATTATGAAGGCTTCTACGGCAGTAATATCAATAGCCAGAGCACTGCGCAGGCTCTTGCCGGCGCGATCAATCCGCCGGACGACGATGAAGAGGGCGGCGATACAGAGTTCAGTGCGCAGGGTCTGGCCACCGCGCTCTCGGGAATTCCCGGTCTGTCACTGGGCTGGGGCAGCGTGGACGACGACCTCACTATGACAGTGGTGCTCAATGCACTGAAAACCCAGGGCAATGCCAATATCCTGTCGACGCCCAGCCTGCTTACCCTGGATAACCAGGAGGCCTACATCACGGTGGGGCAGAACGTACCTTTCATCACCGGCTCCTTTACCAACACCGGTTCCAACGAGGGGGCCTCCAACCCCTTCCAGACCATTGAACGGGAAAATGTCGGTATTACCCTGTCCGTCACGCCCCACATCAACGAGGGCGACTCGGTCGTGCTGGACATTGAGCAGGAGGTGTCCAACGTACTGGTCGGCGCCTCGGCGATTTCCGATGCGGCAGATCTGATCACCAGTGAACGCAAGATCCAGACCAAGGTGCTGGCCCGTGACAACCAGATCGTGGTACTGGGTGGGTTGATTGAAGACAAGGCTCAGGACGGACAGCAGAAGGTACCCCTGCTTGGCGATATACCGTTGCTTGGCCGGCTGTTCCGCAGTGACAGTGTGCAGGTGGAGAAAACCAATCTGCTGATCTTTATCCGCCCTACTATCATTCGTGACGATGAAGAACTGGATGGCGCGACGGCGGATAAATACCGCTATATTCGCGACCAGCAGCTATTGCGACGTGAACGCGGCCTGATGTTCCTCGATGACGGCAACCTGCCTATGCTGCCGGAGTGGAACGAGCAGATCCAGCAACTGGAGGAAATCAGCCAGGAAGCCGAGACGGGCGCCGCGGAGGCCAACTGATGAGTGCAGTGGATGTTGCCCCGCAACCTTTGGAGCAGGACGCTCCGGCAGGGGGGCGGAGCCTGCCTTTTGCTTTTGCCCAGCAGAAGCGCGTGTTGCTGCTGGACGAGAGTAGCGGACCGCGTATTCTTGCCCAGGGCCATCCCGATCTGGACGTCATGCTTGAGTTGCGCCGTTTCCTGGGTGGCGCCTTCTCTCTGGAGGCCGTTGATGCCGAGGAGTTTCAGCGGCGTTTGAGTGTTGCCTACCAGCGCGACAATAACGAAGCGGTGCAGATGGCGGAGGACATCGGTGCCGATGTCGACCTGAGCAGGCTGGCGGATGAAATTCCCGAACTGGGCGACCTCATGGAAGCCGAGGATGATGCACCTATCATCCGCCTCATCAACGCTGTGCTTTCCCAGGCCGTGCGTGAGCAGGCCTCGGATATCCATATCGAGACCTTCGAAGACCGCCTCAGCGTGCGCTACCGCATCGATGGCGTACTAGCCGAAGTACTTTCGCCCAAACGTGCGCTGGCGCCGCTGCTGATATCGCGCCTGAAGGTGATGGCCAAGCTGGATATTGCGGAGAAACGCGTGCCTCAGGATGGCAGGATTTCGGTAAAGATCGCCGGCCACGCGGTTGATATCCGCATGTCGACGATACCCTCGGCGCACGGTGAACGCGTCGTGTTGCGCCTGCTCGATACCGCCGCCGGGCAGCTGCAACTGGACCAGCTGAACATGAATGACGCGGTGCTTGAAGCTTACCGTCGCCACCTGCACAGCCCGCACGGGATTATTCTGGTCACCGGCCCAACCGGTTCGGGAAAGACCACCACGCTTTACGCCGGCCTCTCCGATATCAACCAGAGCTCGCGGAATATCCTCACCATTGAGGATCCGGTGGAATACATGCTGCCTGGTGTCGGGCAAACCCAGGTCAACCCGAAAGTGGATATGACCTTTGCTCGTGGTCTGCGCGCTATTCTGCGCCAGGACCCGGACGTGGTCATGGTGGGTGAGATACGAGACCTGGAAACCGGCGAGATCGCAGTACAGGCTTCGCTGACTGGGCACCTGGTGCTGTCCACGCTGCATACCAATACTGCCATCGGCGCTATCACCCGGTTGAAGGACATGGGTGTAGAGCCGTTTCTGGTGTCCTCCAGCTTGCTGGCGGTTATGTCACAGCGCCTGGTGCGCCTGCTCTGTCGGGAGTGTCGCGAAGGTGCTGTGGCTACTGATGCCGAGCGCGAGCTGCTGCAACTGGGTCCGGGCGATGGCGAGATGACCGTGTTTCAGCCTCGCGGTTGTGACAAGTGCAATTACACTGGTTATCGCGGACGAACCGGCATCTATGAATTGATCGAAGTGGACGATACGCTGCGCGCGCTCATTTACGAGGGTGCCAGCGAGCAGGATATGCTGGCGCACGCAAGACAGCACTATCCCTCGATGCAGGCTGACGGACGCCGCCGCATTCTTGCCGGCGAGACCAGCCTGGCAGAAGTCATGCGCGTCACGTCGGTGGCGTGAACGGGCGCTGATCGGTGACTGCCTACCGCTACCGCGCCCTGAACGCCGACGGCAAGCTGGTCAAGGGGTTTCTAGAGGGAGACTCGGAACGCCAGATCCGCGGACAGCTGCGTTCGCGTAAATTACGCCCGGTGGAGGTTGAGGAGGCGAACCGGCCTGCCGCCAACAACAGTGCCTGGCGCCCTCGCTTCCTGCAACCAAGAATCTCCGCCAGTGATCTGGCCATGGTCACCAGGCAGCTCTCGACCCTGGTGCAATCCAACCTGCCCCTGGATGAAGCATTGCAGGCTGCGGCTCAACAAAGCCGCAATGCCCGTATCAAGGGTTTGTTGCTGCAGGTGCGTTCGCGCGTGTCGGAGGGGTATACCCTGGCGTACGCCATGGGTGAGTTCCCGTTGGTGTTCAACGAGATGTACCGCGCGATGGTAACCGCCGGAGAGCATGCCGGTTTCCTGGGTCCGGTGTTGGAACAACTTGCGGACTATACGGAGCAGCGGCAGTACACCAGCCAGAAGCTGAAAATGGCAATGATCTATCCCTTTATCCTGGTGGGGGTTGCCATTGCTGTGGTGGTGGCATTGATGGTCTTTGTGGTGCCGGAGCTGGTGGGCATCTTCACCCATTCCAGTCGTGAGCTGCCCTGGCTGACCCGGGCGTTGATAGCCAGTAGCGATTTTTTCCGTGAGTGGGGTCTTTGGGTGCTGGCAGCTTTGGTCATGCTGGTGGTGCTGGTGCGGCGGCTACTGCAGAGTGAGTCGCGAAAACGCCAGTGGCACAGGCTGTTGTTGCGCTTGCCGGGAATCTCCAGGCTTATCGTGGCGCTGGATACGGCACGTTTCGCCTCTACCCTGAGTATCCTCATGGCCAGTGGTGTGCCGTTACTGCAAGCCCTGCGTATTGCCGGGCAGGTGCTTACGAACCTGGTATTGCGTGATGACAGCAAGGCCGTCGCGGAACTCGTGGAGGAAGGCAGCAGTCTTAACCGCGCGTTACAGCGCAGTGGTCGCTTTCCGCCGATGATGGTGCACATGGTGGCCAGCGGTGAGGCGAGCGGCGAGCTGGAAACCATGCTGGAGCGCTCTGCGGCCAATCAGGAGCGCGAGCTGGAAATGACTCTGGGCACGGTTATGGCCCTGTTTGAACCGCTAATGGTGGTGGTGATGGGAGGCATGGTGTTGTTGATTGTGCTGGCCATTCTGCTGCCGATCTTTGATTTGAATACAATGGTGAAGTGACGATATGAAAGCGTTCAGAAGTGGCGGCTTTTCGCTGGTGGAAATTCTCGTGGTATTGGTAATCATGGGCCTGTTGATCAGCGTTGTAGCGCCCACTGTACTCAACCGGGCGGACGAAGCCCGCGTGCAAAAGGTACAGGCCGATTTCAAGTCGATCGAGACGGCTCTGAAAATCTATCGCCTGGATAATTACGTCTACCCGACCACAGAGCAGGGTCTGGAGGCGCTGGTTGAAGCCAGCTCACTGGACCCTGTACCACGCAATTTCAAGAAAGGCGGCTACCTGCCCGAGTTACCGCTGGACCCCTGGGGCAGACCCTATCTTTACCTGAGTCCAGGTGAAAACGGTGAAGTGGATATTTACAGCCTGGGTGCTGATGGCCTCTCCGGTGGCGAGGACCAGAACGCGGATATCGGCAACTGGAAAACGCCGCAGGAGTGATGTCAGTGGTCGGCCGGCCGCGTGGTTTCAGCTTGCTGGAACTGCTGGTTACCTTGTTTGTGATTGTGCTGGTCACCTCCATGGTCGCGCTCAATGTAGGCTCGGGCGACAGGGATATCCTGTTGCAGGCGGCTGTAGAAGAGGTAGCCGACAGCGCCAACTATGCCCTGGATGAGGCGCAGTTCTCTGGCATGAACTATGGCATGCAACTGCGCAGGGAGTATCAGCAGGGCCAGTGGCAAGTGTATATCGAGTGGTACGAAGAGGGTCCCACCGGCTGGCGCAGCCCCGAAAGCGGCAAGGATGTGTTCGCGCCCATGGCGCTGCCAGAGGGGGTGGAGATCCAGCTGGAGTCTGACGGTGTAGTGCAGGACGAGGAGGTGGTGCAGCCTGCGCTGGACGGGCCGCAGCCGCAAGTTGTGTTGTACGCCAGCGGTGAAACCGTCCCGGGGGCTATCGATATACGCGAGGCTGACGGCGGTGAGCTGGTCTGGCGCATCGAGTGGAACATGTTGGGGGATTTTCGCGCCTTGCGTGGTGGTCTCCAACCGGAAGAGGCGTCATGGTGAGTCGCCTGCGCAGGCTTTGCGGTTTCACGCTGGTGGAGGTCATGGTGGCCCTGGCCGTGGTTGCTGTAGCCCTGCCTGCGCTTTTGATCACGCTCAGTCGTCAGGTGGACGCCACCGGCTACCTGCGAGACAAGTCTATGGCCCATGCGGTGGCTGCCAACAAACTGGCTGAACTGCGCATTCTTGCGCACGTGCGCCAGGCGCTGCCCCAGGGCCGTGATAGCGGCATCGTGCGCATGGCGGAGCGCGATTGGTATTGGTGGACCCAGAGCGCGCTCACTGATGTGCCTCTGTTTTATCGTTTGGAGATTGCCGTTGCGCTGGAGGAGGGTGACGCTGAACAGCCCTTGTACACACTGGTGGCCTTTCTGCCGGCTGACCTGAAGGCTGAGGTGGGGGTGACTGATGTTCCCGACTAGAGCCGCTGCGGGTTTCACCCTGATCGAAGTGCTGATTGCACTGGCGATCACGGCGTTTGTTTCAGTTATCGCCTATTCCAGTTTCAGCACCGTGATTACCGGCGTGGAGAACACGCAAGCAGTTGCTGAGAGAGTTTACCGTATCAACCGGGCGTGGATGATTATCTCACGCGATCTGGAGCAGTTCGTGGCGCGGCCGGTGCGCGACGAATTCGGTGAGTTGGAGCCTGCGCTGCAAGGAGGCATGGCAGCCCGGTTTCCCCTCAGCCTCACCCGCGCAGGCTGGCACAACCCGTTGGCGCAGGATCGGCCTGAGCTGCAGCGTGTTAATTACCGTCTGGAGGAGGACAGCCTGTGGCGCGACAGCTACCCGGTGCTGGATCGCGCCGGCGAGACCCAGGCGCAGTCGGCGCGCCTGCTGGAGGATGTGGAGTCGATCAGGATACTGTTTCTGGACAGCGTGGATAACGCCCGCAGCGTGGGTAGAGGGACTGACCTGGATACGCGCAACTGGCCGGAGAACTGGGTGATCGATACCAGTCAGCCAGGAGCGGGCCTGGCTCCGCCGCTGGCCATAGAGGTCAGGCTGCAGCTGGCAGATTGGGGCGAAGTAAGGCGACTCTATGCCCTGCCGCCACTGTAAGTCCCGGCGGGACCAGCGCGGCGCAGCGCTGATCGCAGCGCTGTTGGTCTTTGCCGTCAGCGCTGCGTTGATTGTTGCCATGCAAAGCGATTTCACCCGGCTTTACCAGCGCGGCTCGAACATTTTTGTCGATGAGCAATCGCGGGCCTACCTGCGCGGTGCGGAAGGCCTGGCCAGTCTGGCACTGCTTGCGGACTATGACGCCGACGCCGCATCGGATACGCCGCAGGACACCCTGGAAGATATCTGGGCGCGGGATGAGGTGCCCTACCCACTGGAGGAAGGCGGCTGGCTTGCCGGCGAACTGGAAGACCTGCAGGGGCGCTTCAACCTGAATAACCTTGCCGACCAGCAGACGGCTGAGGAGGGCAAGCCACGCTTCAGCCCAGCCCAGGCTCAGTTCATACGCCTGCTGCAGGCTGTGAGTGATTCGCAGTTGGATCAGCAGCAGGCTATCGCCATCACGGAGTCTGTCGGTGACTGGCTGGACGCTGACCAGCAGCCTCGCTTTGACGGGGCCGAGGACGATTTTTACGCCGGGCTGACACCGGCATATCGCGCTGCCAACCGTGCCATGTCCAGCGTCAGTGAACTGCGCGCGGTGAAAGGTATGACGCCTGATGTATATCAGGCCCTGCAGCCCTGGGTCACTGTCTGGCCGCAGACGGGAGGTCGCCTGAACATTCACACTGCGCCGGTGATGGTTTTGCGCTCACTTGCGCCGCAGGACGACCTGAATCCGCTCAGCGAGGCTGATGCCGTAGCGCTGGTTGCCCATCGCTGCGAGAATGGCTTCAGGGATCTGCAGGACTTTTATGATCATCCCAGCCTGGCGGGCATCAAGGAGCAGTTGCAGCTGCAGATGGCGGACCTGCTGGGCCAGCAGTCGGAATATTTCCTGCTGCGCGCTCGGGTTCAAGTTGCCGGCAGGAACCAGCGCTTGTACAGTGTGCTGCAGCGCAAAAATCGCCAGGTGAGTGTGCTCAGTCGCAGTGCCGACGGCCGTACCTCATTGCCCCAACCAAAGAGAGAAGAAGCTTGCGAGAAGTCGCCGTAATCCGTTCGCTACAGGGACGTCTTGCCTGGTACCCGCCCGGGTCCAGCGACGGCCCGCGATGGCTTGACGACGATGCAGAGCAAAGCGCGCTGCGAGCGGCGCTGGCGCAACGCAAGCTGACTATCCTGTTCGCGGTTCCGGCGGCTGACCTGCGCCTGCTTACACTGCAGATTGCACCGGAGGAGCGCCGCCACCTGGCGAAGTCGCTACCTTTCACCCTGGAAGAGGAACTGGCCGAAGACATCGCCGGTCTCCATTTTGCCCATGTGGCGTTGGGAGATCTGGATTATGCGGTCGCTGTGTGTTCGCAACAGCATATGCAGCAGTTTGCGGCTGAACTCGCTCCTTATCCCGGCGTTGGCAAGTGGCTGCCCGAGCCCCTGTTGCTGCCGTGGCAGAAAGGGGAATGGTGTGTGGTTGTGGAGGGCGATACGGCTATAGTACGCAGCGGCCCCTGTGCCGGTTTTGGCGCGGAATGCAACATGTTGCCGCTGCTGCTGGACGCACTGCATGCCCAATCCGGGGCTCCTGACCTGATCGTGATATACGGCCAGGACCAGCAGGCGGATACCGCATGGGTGCCGGCGCACCTGCATGATCGGGTACAGTGGCGTAAAGGCGACCTGTATACCGCTATGCTGCTGGCGAAGGACCTCGAGCCGCAGCTGAACCTGTTGCAGGGCGAGTGGGCAGTCCGCCTGCCGCTGCGGCGTTGGTGGCAGCAGTGGCGCAGTGTAGCGGCACTGTTTGCAGCGGCGCTGCTGGTGCATATGTTTGCCAGCTGGATGGACTACCGTCACCTGCAGGCAGAGAACCTGGCGTTGCGCGCCGCCGTGGAGCAGACCTACAGGCAGGCGATTCCCCGCGGCGCCCTGGTCGATGCCGAAAAACAGCTGCGCCGGCAACTCGATACGCTCAGTGGCACCGCTACCAGCAGCGGCTTTGTCAGTATGGTGGCGCGTGTCGGCAAGGTTGTGACGGAAGGCAAGGGCAGTATTGTCAGTATCAACTATAACGACAAAGCCGCGGAAATGCGTCTGAACCTGCTGGCCGCCAGCTATGACGCGGTAGAGCAAATCCGGGCCGGCTTTGCCGCAAACGGCCTGCAGGCAACCCTGGAAAATAGCAGTGCCCAGGGTGATCAGGTACGCGCGCGACTGCGCATAGGTGAGCGCTCATGAAACAGTGGTTTGCCGGGCTGACTCAACGCGAGCAACTGAGCCTGCTTATTATGGCCCTGGCGCTGGGTCTGTACCTGTTGTTCATGATACTGGTAGCGCCTCTGGACCGGGCCCGGGACAGTCTTGCTGAACAGAATCACGGCGTCACCCAGTCACTGCAGCGTGTGGACATGCTGGTCTCGCAAATCCTGCAACTGCGCGCTAACGGCGGGCGCCCGAACGCGAGGCGCAACCTGGCCGGCCTGATCAACCGCTCCACCTCGGCCCTCGGTCTGCAGGTCAGCCGGCTGCAGCCGAACAGCCGTGGCGAGATACAGGTTCGCCTGGAAAATGCGGCCTTTGACGACATTGTCACCTGGCTTTACCAGATGGAGTATCGTGACGGCTTGCTGGTGCGTGAAGCGTCCATCATGCAAACGGGGAATCCCGGTCGCGTCAATGCCACGGTGCGCCTGGCGCAATCGGGTTGATGGGCTCCCGCGCTGTAATTGGGCTGCTCGCCAGCCTCGTCCTGATTGTTCTGCTGCTGGTCAACGCACCGGCCCGGCTGGTGTTGCAATTACTGCCTGGCGAGCAGCTGGTGCTGCAGGGCGTCAGTGGCACGCTTTGGCGTGGCAGTGCCGCGCGGGCTATGGCAGCCACCGGCGGCGGCTGGTTGCATCTTGGCCAGTTGCACTGGCGCCTCAGTGCGCTATCGCTACTGTCCCTGAGCCCCAGGGTGGAACTGGACAGCGAGTGGGGCCGTCAGCGTTTGAATACGCAGCTAATCCTGCACTCTGGCGATGAACTTGAACTGGCTGACATGGATGCCGTGCTGGACGCAGAACTGCTGCGCCAGTATTTGCCGGTATCGCTCGTCGGTTCTATTGCCCTGCAGTTCAACAGGCTGGTGCTGCTGGATGGCCTGCCGCGTGAGGCCGAGGGCCGATTGGTCTGGCAGGATGGCGGCTGGCATTCGCCCCAGGGGCGCCGTGGCCTTGGTACCTATGCTGTAGATGTCAGCAACGAGGAAGCAGGCGGGATCCGGGGCGATATTGTGACGCTTGCTGGTGATGTCGTCGCCACTGGCCAGGCTGTGCTGAAAAATAACGGCTATGAACTGGAGGTGCTGGTTTCCGGGGCCGGTCTCGAAGACCCGCAATTGCGCCAGGCACTGCAACTTGTGGCGACGCCTGAGGATGGCGCCTACAGGGTTGTAATGGAAGGCGAGCTGTAGCTGTTGGTTTGCCCGTGTGCACCGCCCCCGCTTACGATACACCGGTCACCTGGCCTATAATCCGGTGCTGACACTGACCATCGAACGCAGAGACAGAGCAAATGAGTGACGGCGATTTCAAAAAATACGAATGCGTAATTTGCGGCTTTATCTATGATGAAGCGGAGGGCTTGCCTGACGATGGCATTGCCCCTGGAACTCGCTGGGAAGATATCCCCGAGGACTGGGAGTGCCCGGACTGCGGTATTTCCAAGGCGGACTTCGATCTTTACGAGGAATGAGCGGCCCGATAGCAAGCATGCATTCCTGCGTCTGATACGTGGATGCAAATCGGTTAAACTGCCGCCATTATCTTCGCGCGGACCTTCCATATGAATGACAGCAGTGAACGTATCGCAGCGGTACGCGCTCTGATGGCGGATTCTGGCTACGATGCATTGGTCGTCCCCCGGGCCGACGAGTATCTTGGCGAGTATATCCCCGCTCACAACGAGCGGCTGCGCTGGATCTCCGGCTTTACAGGATCTGCGGGAGCGGCGGTTATCCTGCGAGATCGCGCGGCTATGTTTACCGATGGCCGTTACACCGTGCAGGTGCGCAATGAGGTGCTGCCGGAGCTGTTTGAGTATCACCATCTGCTGGAGCAGCCGCCTGTGCCATGGCTGGTGACGCAGTTGCCGCGCGGCAGCAGGGTGGTTTGTGATCCGCGACTGCATAGCCTGAGCTGGTATCGCCAGAGCGCCGCCACCCTGTCCGGTGCGGGACTGGAACTGGTGGCCGATACAGCAAACCTGATCGATCGCTGCTGGCATGACAGGCCTGATGCGGTGGTCTCACCGGCACTGTTGCTGGCCGAAGCGTACACCGGCAGCTCGTCAGAGGAAAAGCGGGAGCGTATTGCGGCCACGGTTGCCGCCGCCGGCGCAGACGCGGCACTTGTTTTCTCGCCTGATTCGGTAAGCTGGTTGCTCAACCTGCGCGGTACGGATATTCCCTGTCTACCGGTCGTGCAGGGCTTCGCCATGCTGGAGCGCAGCGGTGAGCTGACACTGTTCGTAGACCCGGACCGCCTTCCCGAAGGATTCGAGGCACATGTAGGCAAGGGCGTGCGCGTCCTGCCGGAGTCCGCGGCGAATGAGGCCTTTGCAGCTTACGCCGGGAAACAGGTACTGGCGGACGCTGACGGCGCCAATGCCTGGACGCAGCTGGCGCTGGAGCGCGCAGGGGCGCAGCTGATCGCCGCAACCGATCCGGTGTTGTTGCCCAAAGCATGCAAAAACGCTACCGAGATTGAGGGTGCGCGCCGCGCTCATGTCCGCGATGCGGTGGCCGAATGTCGTTTTCTTTGCTGGCTGGATGCAGAAGTCGCCGCCGGTCGGCTGCACGACGAGGCGACGCTGGCGGACACCCTTGGCGACTTTCGCCAGCAGGGTGAGCGCTATCACGGGCCATCCTTTGACACTATCTCTGCCGCCGGAGGCAACGCGGCGATGTGTCATTACAATCACCAGAACGTTGCTACGCCCGGTCGACTCATGCCGGACTCCGTTTATCTTGTGGACAGTGGCGGTCAGTATAGCGATGGCACTACCGACATCACCCGCACGGTTGCCATTGGTGACCCCGGGGCGGAAGTGCGCCGCATGTTCACACTCGTACTCAAAGGGCATATTGCCCTGGCCCTGGCGCGTTTCCCCAAGGGCACGACGGGTAGTCAGCTGGATGTCCTGGCGCGTCAGTTCTTGTGGCAGGCGGGTTTCGATTACGATCACGGAACAGGCCACGGTGTCGGTGCGTTTCTGAGTGTGCATGAAGGGCCTCAGCGTATCGCCAAGGCGCACAATCCATGGCCGCTACTGCCGGGCATGATCGTCAGCAATGAGCCTGGTTACTATAAAGACAGTTGTTACGGTATCCGCTGTGAAAATCTGGTGGTGGTGCGTGAGTCGTCTCTGCGCGGTGACGTTCCGGTATACGAGTTTGAGACTCTCACACTGGTGCCCTTTGACCGACGCTTGCTTGATCAGCAGTTGCTCACCGCCATCGAACTTGCATGGATAAACAACTATCACCAGCGTGTGGCCGACCAGCTTGCCCCGCTTTTGCAGGGCGCCGATCGGCTGTGGCTGGAACAGGCAACGCGAGCACTGTAGACTCGCTTCAGAACAACCATAATTGGAGAAAACGCCATGGCCACAGCTGGTGGTGCGCACTGGTCTTCCCGTTTTGCATTCCTGATGGCCTCAGTGGGCTTCGCCGTTGGCCTGGGTAACATATGGCGCTTTCCCTACGTCGCTGGAGAGAATGGCGGCTCCGCCTTTGTCCTCATTTATATTTCATGCGTCTTTTTTATCGGCGTCCCCATCCTGATGGCGGAACTCATGGTTGGGCGTCGTGGCCAGGGTAATCCGGTGTTGGCGATGGCAAACGTCGCCAGCGAAAGCAAGCGCTCACGGCACTGGCAATGGGTGGGCGGCCTCGGCCTCCTGGCCGCCTATGTTATTGAGATTATTTATGCTGGCATTGTCGGCTGGGTACTCTGGTATTTCTACAAAGCCTTGACCACCGGGTTTGTCGAGGTGACGGCGGTTTCTGCGCAGGCGGATTTCAGTGCGATGCTCGCCAACACCTGGGGTATGCTGTTCTGGACTCTGCTGGGTTTGTGTATCACCGGCTTGATTATTTACTCCGGCGTGCAGAACGGTATTGAACGAGCGGTGCGGATAATGATGCCGTTGATGTTCCTGTTGTTGCTGGGGCTGGCGGTATACAACGTCTTCGCGGGCGGCTTCGCTGAAGCGATAGCCTGGTTATTCACACCAGACTTCAGCAAAGTCAGCGGCGCCACCTTCCTGGCGGCCATCAGTCAGGCGTTCTTTTCCATCGGGGTCGCCATGGGCGGTATGATGACCTACGGTTCCTACCTGCCGCGCAGTATTTCCATCACGGAGTCCGTGGTGTTTATCGTGATCGCCGATACGGCGGTGGCTTTGCTCGCAGGCCTGGTGATCTTCCCCGCTGTCTTCGCCAATGGTCTGGACCCTGCCGGCGGCCCCGGATTGATTTTCCAGACATTGCCAGTGGCCTTTGCGCAGATGCCCGGCGGCTACGTATTCAGCGTGCTCTTTTTCCTGATGTTGTCCGTCGCGGGAATTACATCCATGGTCGGTCTGCTGGAGACAGTCAACCACTGGGCTGAGGAGCGCTATGGCATACCCCGCCACAGGAGCGCGCTGATGTCGGTGGGTTCTATCGCCGTTTTCTGTGTTGTCAGTCTGCTCTCCTACAATGTGCTGCAGGATGTGGCGCTGGGCGGAGTCAACTTCAACGGATTCCTGGAGTTCCTTTACGAGAGTATTTTACTGCCAGTAGGTGGCCTGCTGATTGCGGTGTTCGCCGGCTGGGTGATGAAGCGCGAGGCCAGCAAGGATGAACTCACCTCACTCAATGCGGTGGGCTACGCACTGTGGCGTTTCCTGATTCGATTTATTGTGCCGCCGGCACTGTTGGTGATTATTGTCTCGGGCCTCACCTGATACCGCCTCGCTAAAGCACAGGCGCAAACAGTCTGGCGATGGCCATACCCAGGGTAAACCAGGCTGGCTTGCCTTCCAGTTCCGCCAGGCCTACCTGGCGGCTGCGTTCGAGATCGTGCACCAGCATGGCTTCCACCTCGCCGGCAAACGCCGGGTCTTCTACCAGTAAGGTGATCTCAAAATTCAGCCTGAATGATCGGTTGTCAAAATTTGCCGTGCCCACGCCGGCCAGTTGATCGTCCATCAGCAGGACCTTCTGGTGCATAAACCCGCCCTCATAGCGATACACTTTACCGCCGCAGGCCAGTAGTTCGCGAGTGAACGACCAGTTGGCCATTGCCACAACCGGCCCATCCGGTTCGTCGGGTATCATTACCCTTACGTCAACACCGCGCAACGCGGCCAGTTGTAGCGCTGCCATGATGCCCCGGTCAGGCACGAAGTAGGGGCTTGCTATCCATATACGGTGCCGCGCGGCGACAATGCTCTGGTGAAACATCAGTCCGGCTTCTTCGTATTCGCTCGCCGGGTCCGAGGGGAAAACCAGTACCGTACTGTTTCCCGGGGCCTGGCGACTGAAGTCCCAGTCCACCTTCAGCGGGCTTCGGGTTGCCCATAGCCAGTCTGTGGCGAAAGCCAGTTCTGCACCCAGCACCGCTGGTCCCTCAACTCTGGCGTGCGTGTCGCGCCAATGGCCGATGCGCTTGTTCAGGCCCAGGTATTCGTCGCCCACGTTGTGTCCGCCTATCCATGCCTGGCGCCCATCAACTACCACTACCTTGCGGTGATTGCGAAAATTCAACTGAAAGCGGTTGCGCGAACCCTGGCGTGTATTGAAGGGGGCAACGCTGACACCTGCCATGTGCAGCTGTTTCAGCAGGCGTGATCTGTCGAAGCTGCGGCTGCCGATCTCGTCGTACAACAGGTATACCTTGACGCCTTCGCGCGCTTTGTCTGCCAGCAGCCGGCCCAGTCGCCGGCCCAGTTTATCGTCACGAATAATGTAGAACTGGAAGAGGATATAGCTGCGCGCCGAGTTCAGCCCGGCAATGATATCGTCGAATGTGGCGGCACCGTCTATCAGCAGCGTTAACGCATTGCCGCGGGTGGCTGGCATGCGCGCCAGGTTGAACAGGCTGGCATACATAGGGCTGTCTGCGCTGACAGGGACCAGGTGCTCCTGAATATTGTCACTGGTTCG
>Ga0070727_10001553_pt1 | contig 24146 bp, 17 predicted proteins | sample tdAd472_FD_66722 | JGI IMG/M metagenome (GOLD analysis project Ga0070727, IMG submission 66722) | Marine sediment microbial communities from the Atlantic coast under amendment with organic carbon and nitrate - tdAd47.2 | ecosystem: Environmental > Aquatic > Marine > Coastal > Sediment | place...
CCCAAGATGCAGCCGGATGGCACACCGTCGTTCGGCGTACGTCGTGGCCATATCGACAAGGCCCTCGCAGGTGGCCATCCGACGTTCGAATGGGTACACAAGAATTCCAGTGGACAGCAGATTCCCTGCGAAGTCCGCTTTAGCCGTCTGCCTGCCGGCAAGAGGCAGTTGATCCGGGTCAGCATCAGCGACATAACGGAACGCAAACGCAACGAAGCGGTAGCCTACGCACAGAACAAGATTCTCGAAATGATAGCGTCAAGTACGCCATTCGATCGAACACTGCGTGCGATCTGTCGTTTCGTCGAGCGTTTCGGTGACGGTATTCACGCTGCTGTCATGCTGCTCGACCAAACCGGCGAAACGTTGGCGCTCGAACAAGCGCCAAGCTTGCCGGATCCTGTCAAATTGTTGCTCGACCGTGTCCCGGTCACCGACAAAGGCATCACTTGCAGCTCCGCCGTTTTCCACGGGGCGGACAGCATCAGCGACGACATTGCAAAGGACCCGGGCTGGGCACCCCACCTGCGCCCCGCGGAGAAGTACGGCATCAGCGCGGCCTGGTCATTCCTGCTTCACGGCGCTGCGGGCCGGGTTATCGGCACGTTGGACGTCTACGTTAGTGAAGCGAGTGCGCCGACAACCGACGAACTGGACAAATTGAGTCGCATGGCGCGTCTCGCCGGCATTGCGATCAAACGCCAACTGGATGAAGATCGCCTGCGCAATTCTGAAGCGCGTTATCGGGGTCTGTTCGAGAACGTAGTCGACGGTGTGTACATCGCATCTCGCGACGGTGAGCTCATTGCGGCGAATCCGGCCCTCGTCGAAATGCTCGGATTCGACAGCGTCGAAGACCTCAAGGCTGCCGGCCGCACGACGATGCTGTACGTCAATCCGATCGATCGCGAGCGCGTCTTCGCGCGCCTCGAAGCTGAGGGATTTGTGCGCAACTTCGAGTATCGCCTGCGGCGCAAGGATGGTAAGGAAATTGTCGTCCTCGAGAATGCTCGCGCCGTGTGCGACGACGACGGCGTCATTATCGCTCACGAGGGCACCATTACCGATATCACCGACCGCAAGCACGCCGAGACACGTATCTTCGAAGAGAAGGAGCGTGCTCAGGTGACACTGCAATCGATTGGTGATGGCGTAATCACGACAGATGCCGAAGGTTGCGTCGATTACATCAACCCCGTAGCGCAAGACCTCACGGAATGGGATATGCGCGGTGCGCGCGGCAAACCTGTTACCGAGATCATGACGATTATTAATGAGCATACCCGTGCCACGGTCGATAATCCGGTCATGCGCTGCCTGAAAGAAGGCCGCGTGATCACGCTGGCCGAAAACTCGGTCCTGATCAACAAGGGCGGTGACGAGATACCGGTTCAGGATTCCGCCGCTCCGATTCGCGATCGTATCGGCAATATCATCGGCTCCGTCATGGTCTTCCATGACACGAGCAAGGAGTCGCGTCTGTTCCGCCAGTTGAGCTACCAGGCCTCGCACGACGCCGTTACGGGTCTCATCAACCGGCGCGAGTTCGAGAACCGGCTCGTCGGTTCGCTGGAAACTCTGCGCAATGATCCGGAGCAGACGCACGCATTGCTGTACATCGACCTCGACCAGTTCAAAGTCGTGAACGATACCTTCGGGCATACGGCCGGAGACGAATTGCTGCGGCAACTCTCGGAGCTTGTACAGACAAATATCAGATCCACGGACCTCCTGGCGCGCCTTGGTGGGGACGAGTTCGCAATCCTGCTCGAGCGCTGCAGCGAGCAACGTGCGATGGAAGTTGCTGAGGGGATACGCGGTTCTGTCGAAGGATACCGGTTCGAATGGCATGACTCGTTCACGACGGTCCGGTGTTCGATCGGCGTCGTGATGGTGGCTGGTGAGGACGCCGATGTCGCGAGTGTCATGAGTTCCGCGGATGTCGCGTGCTACTCGGCCAAGGACATGGGGCGTAACCAGGTCCACCTGTACAAAGATAGTGACGCGTCGTTGCGTCACGAAGAGATGAAGTGGGTATCTCGCATTACGAGCGCAGTCGAAGAAGATCGTTTCGAGCTCTACTATCAACCGATCATCGGCATTGGCAAACTCAACGGTCAAAGCCGCGGTCACTACGAACTGCTATTGCGTATGCGAGACGAACGCGGGGAGCTCGTTGGTCCCGATCAGTTCATCCCTGCAGCGGAGCGGTACAACCTGATGTCGACGCTCGATCGCTGGGTGATCCACAAGGCGCTGTCCGAGCTGGCCGACCGGGATCCCGCGGACGAAGCTCGCTACACGATCGCGATCAACCTGTCGGGTACATCGCTGAGCGAAGACCGGTTCCTCGAATTTGTCGTCAATGAGCTCAAGAAACAGAAGTTGCCGAACGGTGCCATTTGCTTCGAGATTACCGAGACAGCCGCAATATCGAACCTGTCCCGCGTCGTGCATTTCATGCAAGCGTTGAAGAAGCTGGGCTGCAAATTCTCCCTGGACGATTTCGGCAGCGGCCTGTCGTCATTCACTTACCTCAAGAACCTGCCGGTCGACTATCTCAAGATCGACGGCCAGTTCATTCGCAATGTCGTCGATGACTCCGTTGACGAGAGCATGGTGAAGGCGATCAGTGAGGTGGGCCATGCCATGGGGATCGAGACGATTGCCGAGCGTGTCGAAACCAAGCAAGTACTCGAGAAACTGGGCGCCCTCGGTATTGAGTTCGCGCAGGGTTATTACATCGCCAGGCCGACTTCCGTGCAGAGTTTTGAGCCCTGGAACGAGGCGGCCGAACTGAGCGCGTAGTATCGGGCTACAATCCTTTATCGGCAGCCGATCTCGCCGGCCCAATTGACCATGCAGCCATAGCACTGCCGTTGCGGTACACTTCCGAGCATGCCCGAGGGCCCGAATAACAACACAGAATTGCTCTCTCCCGGTGAGCCGACTCCATACAGAGTAATGAATCCGCTCGTGGAAACGCCGATCCTGCTGGTGTGCGATCACGCGAGTGACCGGTTTCCGGAGTCACTTGACAATCTTGGACTCGATCCGTTCGCACGGCGGTGCCACCTGGCCGTCGACCTGGGCGCCGGTCCGTTGACGGAGCGACTCTCGGAAAGTCTCGGCGTAACTGCTGTGCTTGCGCAGTACTCGCGGCTGGTTGTCGACTGCAATCGCCAGTTACTTGACCCGAGCGCGTTCCTGGTATTTGGTGATGGCATCTTTGTGCCGGGTAACAGCAACCTGCAGCAAGCCGACAAGGATCTGCGTAGCGAGTCTATTTACTGGCCGTACCATCGTGTCGTGAGCGATCAGATCAATCGCTTGCGCTCCGCCGGAGGGCCGCCGTTATTCGTGTCCATCCACAGCTTTACCCCTGTCCTGAACGGTATTTCGAGGCCCTGGGAAATGGGTGTGTTGTGGGACACAGACGAAGAAGTCGCGCAACTGATGCTCGAGGAATTGCGCAGCGCGGGTTACACCGCGGGCGACAACGAACCGTACACAGGCAAGGCGCCACAAGATTTCACGGTCGATCATCATGCCGAAGAGATCGGCTTGCGGCACGCAGCCATCGAAATCCGGCAAGACCTGATTAATAATGAAACGGGTGTCGAGGAAGTTGCGGAGGTGCTACACAACGCCATCGAGTCTATCGTTGAGCGTATCGGGTCCCAGGAACAGGCACATACCGCGCAGAGAGGTTAGTGGCGGAAGAGGGGAGTATCGATGACCAGTAACGGTCCCCAGTTTACGATTGGTGTCGAAGAAGAATATTTGCTCGTCGATCAAGACACGCGCAGCTTGATCATTGAGCCACCCGAGAGCCTGATGACCGAGTGTGAGGAGCGTTGCGGTGCCCAGGTAACGTCCGAGCTCTTGCGTTCCCAGATCGAGATCGGCACTAAAGTGTGCAAGAACGTACAGGAAGCGCAGGAGGACCTCAGGCGGCTGCGCCGGATCATTATCGACGTGGCTTCCAATCACGGACTTGCGCCGATTGCGGCGTCGACGCACCCGTTCAGCCGCTGGTCAGAACAGAAGCAAACCGAGAAGGACCGGTATGACGAGCTGACGATCGAAATGCAGGCTGCTGCACGTCGTCTGCTCATTTGCGGCATGCACGTGCACGTCGGAATCAACGACGACGAATTGCGCATAGATCTGATGAACCAGATGTCCTATTTTCTGCCGCATCTTCTGGCGCTGTCATGCTCGTCGCCGTTCTGGGAGGGCCGTGACACCGGGCTCAAGAGCTACCGCTTGATCGTGTTCGACTCGCTGCCGCGTACCGGGTTGCCGGAGCGCTTCGCGAGCTACTCGGAGTACGAGCGGCACGTGAACATCCTCATGGGCGCCGGGCTTATCGAGGACGCGACCAGAATATGGTGGGATCTGCGGCCGAGCGCCCGCTACCCCACGCTGGAAACGCGCGTGATGGACGTGTGCACGCGACTCGAGGACACGATTTCGCTGGCGGCGTTGCTAACGTGCATTCTGCGAATGTTGTATCGGCTGCGGGCATCGAATCAGCGCTGGCGAATGTATACGCCGATGCTGATTCGTGAGAACCGCTGGCGTGCCATGCGCTACAGTTTCGACGAGGGACTCATAGACCTCGGTAAGGGCGGCGTCGTACCGTTCGAAGAGTTATTGGACGAGATCCTGAGTCTGATCTGGGACGACGCCAAGGCGCTGGGATGTACCGAGGAAGTTGGCAATGCCCGTCATATCCTGACGCGTGGTACGAGCGCACACCGTCAGCTCAAGCACTACGAGCTGGAACGGGCGGCGGGCAAGAGCCAGCAGGAGAGCCTCAATGCGGTCGTTGATATGCTCATCAGGGATACCGCCGAGGGCGCGTAGTCTCGACGGCAAATGCCACACAACTGAGCAGTCGGCAAAAACCGTGAAACTGTGATGTGGCGCGCGTTTCAGCGCGCGACATAAGGTCCGGAATGCGGCACAGGTCTCAGCCCGCGAAGGCCGTCCCCGATAGCATGTGCCGATGCTGTGTAAATCTGACATAACTACGGCCGGGGCTCGCCGCTGATGCCCTCGTTCGACGCGTTCCTGCCACCCATGTTCGGTCTTGCCGGGGTCCTGTACCTTGGACTTGCCGTGCACGTGTCGCGCTCGTCTCCGCAAAGCCTCATCGGCTTTCTGTTGTTCCTGATGGGCATCATGATCGGCGGGACCGCGTTCGCTTATGGCGCTACGGACATTTCTTTGTTCAACATCGGTCGCGTACTGAACTTCTTCGCAGGGTCGTTTTTGCCGGTCGCCTTTTACGGCGTGTACCGGCAGTACACGTCCGGACCGGCTAAACCGATCGTGATGGCACTACTTCTGGTTGTGCCGATTTGCACTACGGTACTCGCCCTCACAAATTCCTGGCACAACATGATCTGGACAGTCGTCGACACCGGGTCGGGTCTGCAGTCCAGTATCACTACCGACAGTCAGTGGTTCATGCGTGTCCATGCGCCGTATTCATACGGACTGTTCGGCCTTGCGGCGCTCGCCCTGGTTGCCAGGTTGCCTACTATCGCCGCCGCACACCGCCGCACCGTCGTGCTTATACTGATCTGCGCATTGCTGCCATTCACAGTCAGCTTTGCGAACAACTTCTTCGGCTTCGGATCCGAGACCTTCCCGTTCACGTCGGCGGGCATTGCTTTCATGTTGCCTTTGAACGCCTACGTAGCGCTGTCGCTGCGTGTCTACGAATTCAGTCCGCTCGCGTACCAGACCTTGTTCGATCATGTACGCGACCCGATCATCGTGCTCGACAACGATGGTCGGATTATTTGCGCCAACCGGAAAGCTGGTGAAATGCTGGGACAGGAAGAGCGTCAATTGCTCGGACAGAAGCTCTGGGAGGATTTTCCGGAAGCGCGTGCGATCCTTGATCAGGCAAAAGACCTGGATCTGACCCAGACGCTGAAGATGCAGGTCGACCAGGTTTACGAACTCAGCGTCGCGCCACTGACCGACACTCAGGGCAAACAACAGGGCATCGTCGTCGTCTGCCGCGACGTCACCGAACGTCGCCAGGCATTGAGTCAACTCGCGGACAGCGAACACCTCATTCGCACGCTTATTGAAACCTCATCGAACGGTATACTGCGTTTTGCACGCGACAGCAATGACGCGGAACATCGCTTCCGCTGCATTTTCGCCAATCGTGCTGCCGAGTCCTATCTCTCTGACAGCAACGGCACCCTGGTCGGCATGCCGCTCGAGAAACTCGTGCAACTGGAGCCTGCGCGGCTCCTCACGCATTTCACAGACGACCGTCATTCGAAATCCACGATTAGTTTCGAGACTGCGACCGAATCCTCGAATGGTGAGGGCTGGTTGCGAATCGTTGGTGAGCCGGTAGGCGACGACTTCTCAGTGACACTTATCGACATCACACAGCGCAAACGCCATGAAGACAAAATGCTTGCCGACGCATTGTGCGATCCGCTAACCGGCGTCCTGAACCGCCGTGGTTTCGAAAAAGAAGGCCAGGCATGCGTGCGACAGAGTTCGACAGGCGCCGTCCTCTATCTAGACCTCAATAACTTCAAGAGCATTAACGATCGATTCGGGCACCAGGCTGGTGACGCGCTGCTGAAGGCGTTTGGACACCGTTTGGGCTTTTGCCTGCGACCGGAAGACGTGCTGGGCCGCCTGGGCGGTGACGAGTTCGCCATCGTTCTGCCCGGGGTTACGATTGACGACGTCAGACACGTGGCGGAGCGCCTTGTCGGCACGGCATCGGAGGCGTACATCATCCAGGGGCAGGAAATCCGTTGTACCGCCAGTGTCGGCATCTCCCTCATGCCGCAGCATGGCGAGGAACTCTGGCATCTGATCAGCGTCGCGGATCAGGCCATGTACAACGCCAAATCAATGCAGGCAGAGCCCTCCAACGATCGAGCGGCCTACGTAGACGCGGCGATCGCTTCCTGACAGGTCACAGAGTTCGGCACCGACGTGGTGACCACGGAGGTGGACCCGCGGTACACAAAGAAGGCGGGTTGCTGTTAAGCTGCGCCGATGCCGGCGCGACCAATCAACGTACTGTTCCCCTAAGATGAGCATATTCGAACGTTACCTGAGCATCTGGGTCGCGTGTTGCATCTTCGTCGGTGTGGCTCTGGGCCACTTTTTTCCCACCGTGTTTCAACAGATCGGCGCGATGGAAGTGGCCCGTGTCAATCTGCCGGTGGCCGTGTTGATCTGGCTGATGATCATCCCGATGCTGGTCAAGATCGACTTCTCGGCGCTCGGTGAAGTCAAGGAGCATTGGCGGGGCATCGGCGTCACGCTATTCATCAATTGGGCGATAAAGCCGTTCTCGATGGCAGCACTTGCGTGGCTCTTCATCGGTAATATCTTTGCGCCGTACCTGCCCGCAGATCAAATCAACTCTTATATCGCGGGGCTGATCATCCTGGCCGCGGCCCCCTGCACGGCGATGGTGTTTGTCTGGAGCAATTTGTCCGATGGCGAACCTCACTTCACGCTGAGCCAGGTTGCTGTCAATGACCTGATCATGATCTTCGCGTTCGCGCCTATTGTGGGGTTGCTGCTGGGACTGTCCGCGATCACCGTGCCCTGGGAAACACTGTTCCTGTCGGTGGTGTTGTACATCGTAGTACCAGTGATCATCGCGCAGATACTGCGCAAATGGCTGTTGGCGTCCGGTGGCATGGAGGCGGTCCAGTCAGCGTTGCGGCGGCTCGGTCCCGTCTCACTGGTGTCGCTGCTTGCCACGCTGGTACTGCTGTTCGGGTTCCAGGGTGAGCAGATAATCACGCAACCGCTGATCATCGCATTGCTTGCCGTACCGATTCTTATACAGGTCTATTTCAATTCAGGACTCGCGTACCTGCTGAATCGTACATTCGGCGTCGCACACTGTGTTGCAGCGCCGTCGGCGCTGATCGGTGCCAGCAACTTTTTCGAGCTGGCCGTCGCGACCGCAATTGTTCTGTTCGGTTTCGAGTCCGGGGCCGCGCTAGCAACCGTCGTCGGCGTACTCGTCGAAGTGCCCGTGATGCTGTCCGTCGTAAAGCTCGTCAATTCGAGCAAGGGCTGGTACGAGCGCGGGGCTACGGCGCGGGAAGGAACTTGAATTCAGCGAGCGCCGGGTCGACCCGGTCGAGTAGTACCGCCTCGTAAACTCCGCCAAGCACGGTATCGAACGGAATCGGCCCGTCAAGGATCGTCTTTTCCCCGGCCGTCGTCACGTAGATGTCAAAACTGCCCGCGATCAGGCCCAGCGGCGGCGACTGTCGTCCATAAGGCAGCAAGATCTGGCGCGGAAACATCTCGTCGATCGGCTCACCAGAATCAACGACGTACAGATCAACGGATTGGTTGTTAATGGCCGAGTGGAAAAACGTCAGCCGGGCGGTGGTTTCGATCGAGCGGCGGTCTACAAGTTGGGGAGTGTCAATCAGTCCCTCAGTATCGGCCGTCATATAGAAACTGATGCGTGTACCGGCGAACATGGTCAGTGTGGTTTCGTACAGAATTGCGCCGGGATTTCCGGTTGCAGTAAACGTTATCGGGATTTCACCGACAGCTGTATCGATGTCACCGGTGGCCTCGCCGAACGACAAGTCAGCGACGATTGGATTGGTCAGTGCCGCGTCGTTATAGATATCGGACGTCGCGAGATCCATCGTCGCATGCACATAGCGCACAGTCGGTAGTGCGTTGGCGTCGACGAGCGGAACGGATTGGCCTCGCATGTTGATGACTCGCGCGACGACGGGCGACGTGTCGTTCGCATCGCCCTCGAGAATCGTCACTATGACCGATTGGGCCGACAGGGCCGTTGCTGCAAGTGACTGAAAAAGAACGTTTGCCGGATCGCCCGCAGCAGTTACCGTGACGACATAGTTGTCAGTCTCGAAATCGGCCGTCGCTGACACTTCTCCCGGTACAAGCGTCGCATACTGCTCTCCGGCTACTGGGGACACGCCATCCAGCGCGAAGTAAACGTCCACGGTACCAAGTGAGTCGGCGGCGTGCCCCACGCGGAACTCGAAAATTGTCTCCGTATCGTCGAACGTACGCTGGGGTTTCTCCCAGACGTTGATTGTCGGAGCGGCCAGGGAACCCCGGATGAGAAATATGTAATCCATGTCCGCAACAACATCCAGGAACTGGCTTGCGACACGAGTCGTAACAACTTCAGGTGGAAACACTGCCTCGAAATGGAACGTGTAGCTGAGATCGTCCCGGGCCTGCGGCGACGAGTTCGCCTTGAAGTCGATTGCGTCCAACGCGCGTTCCTCGATCAGAAATCCGATCTCCGGAGACGTCGGAATCGCATTGATCGCCCATATGTTCGCTTTGCCCGTTGCTGTCGGCAAACTCGTTTCGCCACCGCAGGCCGAAATCGCCGCTGCAGCTATGCATGCAATGACCAGACGCTTCATTTGGTGGCCTCGTAGCCGGCGATGGCTTTCACTTCGAGAAATTCCTCGATTCCATGAGACCCCCATTCGCGGCCGTTGCCCGAGTGTTTGTAACCGCCGAATGGATCCATCGAATTCAGGTCCGCGCCGTTGATATGCACCATGCCCGTGCGCAGGCGTGACGCTACCCGACGCGCCCGTTCGAGATCGCCGGACGACACATACCCGGACAGGCCGTATACCGTATCGTTCGCGATGTTCACGGCGTCGTCTTCGTCGTCATAGGGGATGATTGATAACACTGGCCCGAAAATCTCCTCGCGAGCAATCGTCATGTCGTTGCTGACATTCGCGAAGACGGTTGGCTGCGCGTAGTAGCCCTTGCCAAGCCCTTCGGGCCGGCCGACCCCACCGGCGGCAACCGTCGCGCCCTCGTCGATACCTTTCTGAATCAGCGCCTGCACCTTGTTCCATTGTTGTTCAGACACAAGCGGGCCGACTTCGGTTCCTTCGCCGCGCGGATCGCCGACGTTGGTCGCCTTCGCGACATCAGCGGCGATCGCTGCTGCCTCTTCCATGCGGTCGCGCGGAACGAGCATGCGGGACGGTGCATCGCAGGACTGGCCGGTATTGTGGAAGCAGTTCTCGGCACCGTCGCGCACTGCAGCCTCGAGGTCCGCGTCCTCCAGAAGGACGTTTGCCGACTTGCCGCCAAGCTCCTGGGCGACACGCTTCACGGTTGGCGCAGCATTCTGGGCTACGGAAACTCCGGCGCGCGTCGACCCGGTAAACGACACCATGGCAACGTCGGGATGCTGGCTCAGTGCCGTACCAACGCCGGGCCCGTCGCCGTTGACAAGATTGAATACGCCGGCCGGGACGCCGGCGGCGTCGAGCACTTCGGCAAATATCATCGCGTCGAAAGGCGCTATTTCGCTCGGTTTCAGGACCATCGTGCAGCCGGCTGCCAGCGCGGGCGCCACCTTGACGACGACCTGGTTGACGGGCCAGTTCCAGGGTGTGATGAGCGCGCAGACACCAATCGGTTCCTTGACGATTAACGTCGAGCGATTGGGTTCCGCGAAGGAATACCCCTTCAATGTCCTGATGGCGGCCTTGAGGTGTGCCGAACCGCTACCCGCCTGGGCGCCTTTCGCAAGCCCCCAGGGCGCGCCCATTTCCTCCATGACGGCCTCGGCGACATCGTTATAGCGCTTCATGAATTCACTGAGCACGGACTCGAGCAGTTCGATGCGTTGTTCGCGGGTCGTGGCCGCGAAATCGGCCTCGGCGCGCTTCGCGGCGGCGACGGCCAGGTCCACATCGGCGGCTGAGCCGAGGCTGATGCGTCCGCAGGGTTCTTCGGTGGCGGGATTGATGACGTCCAGCGTGTTCGGGGTCACCGGGTCGACCCACTTGCCATCAATGTAAAATTGCAGCATCTCGCGCATGTTTGCTCCTCCTCAGGAAGCCGCGAATCATATCCTAATTCGAGTCTCGAGGCGTGTGCTGGAGCGGGGATTGCCCTGCTAGGCGGCGAGGAATTTCTGCCGGTACTGGGCCGGCGGCATGTCATACCAGGACTTGAATGCAGTGGTGAACGAGCTGATGTTGTCATAGCCGAGCAGCATCGCCACTTCGAGAGATTTCAGGCGCTCGTCGCTCAGGTAGCGAATCGCGAGCTCTGCGCGGACCTCCTGCAGCACTTTCTGGAAGCTCGTTTTTTCGGCCTTGAGGCGGCGCTGCAGCGTGCGTCGTGACAACTTCAGGGCCCGGCACGCCGCGTCTGCATTGGCTTCCCCACAAGCCAGCAAATCGGCCAGCCTGCGTCGCAGTTGCTCGGCGATATTGTCCTCGCTGTACAATGACCTGAGGTATTTTTCTGCTTGTTCGGTGAGTTGCCGGTACATGGCGAGGCTGCGAGAATTCCCGTCGGCGCTTGCGGAGACAGGTAACATACCCCTTGTCAGGGCATTTTCCAATCCATGTCTGTCATAAGGCCACCCGGCTATTCAACCAGCACTATAAAGGACGGCAATGACCTCGCCTGTAAGCTACGAACTCGTCGATGAGATCGGTGTAGTCACAATTGACAACCCCCCCGTCAATGCGCTGTCGCAGGCGGTGAGGCAGGGTATTCACGATGCGATCGAGGCCGCGCAGACGGACGCCTCAAAAGCAGTCCTGATCCTGTGCGCCGGGCGGACATTCATAGCCGGTGCCGATATTCGCGAATTTGGCCAGACCCCGCAGGAACCGCACCTGCCTGATCTTTGTGCGGAAATCGAGAATTCCTCGAAACTCGTCGTTGCCGCATTGCACGGTACGGCGCTGGGCGGCGGATTCGAGGTGGCGTTGAGCTGCCACTACCGCTGCGCGGTACAGACGGCCAAAGTCGGCCTGCCGGAGGTCAAGCTTGGTCTGCTTCCGGGAGCTGGTGGCACGCAGCGCACGCCGAGACTTGCAGGCGCAATGGCAGCGCTCGACCTGATCACGAGCGGCAATCCCGTCGATGCAGAGCGAGCCGCGAGTCTCGGCCTCGTCGACCACCTGGTTGAGGGCGATCTTCGCGATGCGGCGTTGGAGTGGTGCCGGCAGCTGGTGGCAAAGAAAGCGCCGCGACGAAAGACCAGCGAATTGCGGGTCGAGTCCGTGAGCGACGGGGTTCTCGCCGACTATCGTGCCCGGCTTGCCAGGCGTGCGCGCGGTCAGGTTGCGCCGCAAAAGATCATCGAATGTATAGAAGCGGCCATCGCGAAACCGTTCCCTGACGGTATGGCTACGGAGAGGAAAAAATTTATCGAGTGCATGCAAAGCCCACAGTCGGCTGCGATGCGGCACATGTTTTTTGCCGAGAGAGAAGCGGCCAAGGTCGCGGACGTGGCTGCAGATACTGAGTTGCGTAGTATCGAAAAGGTCGGTGTCATCGGCGCCGGAACCATGGGCGGTGGTATCGCGATGAATTTCGCAAATGCTGGCATGCAGGTCACATTGCTCGAAGTCAGTGACGAGGCGCTTAGCAACGGTCTGGAGACGATAGACCGCAACTACATGGGCGGTATCAAGCGCGGCAAACTCACCGAAGCAGAGGCGCTCGAGCGCCGCGGGCGCATCACGGGCACGACGAACTATGCGACGCTTGCCGGCGCGGATCTCGTCGTCGAAGCTGTGTTCGAAAGTCTCGATCTCAAGCAGGACATCTTCGCGGAGCTGGATGCCGTGTGTAAGCCGGGCGCAATACTGGCCACGAACACGTCTTACCAGGACGTCAATCGTATCGCTGCGGCGACGAGACGTCCGCAGGACGTTATCGGGCTGCATTTCTTCAGCCCGGCGCACATCATGAAATTGCTCGAAGTCGTGCGTGCCGACGAGACTGCGGATGATGTTCTGGCGACCTGCATGGCGCTGGCAAAAAGGATTCGCAAGACGCCCGTCGTGTCCGGTGTGTGTTACGGCTTCATCGGCAATCGCATGCTCGGGCACTACGGTCGCGAGGCTCAGCTTTGCGTTATCGAGGGCGCGACACCCGAAGCCGTGGACACGGCGTTGGAGCAGTGGGGCATGGCGATGGGGCCACTTGCCGTCTTCGACCTTGCCGGTCTCGACGTCGGCTACAAGGCGAGACAGGGCCTGCCCGAGGACAAACGCGGGGATCCACGGGCATCTCGCGTTGCCGATGCGCTTGTCGAGATGGGGCGCTGCGGGCAGAAGACCGGCGCCGGCTTTTATCGTTACGACCCCGACACACGCAAACGCTCGAACGATCCGGAAGTGCACGCTCTCATCGAGCGCGAGGCGGCGGCGCTTGGTGTTGATCGGCGCGAAATAGACTCCAGTGAGATCGTCGACCGACTGATCTTCGCGCTGATCAATGAAGGAATGAAGATTCTTGAAGAGGGTATCGCCCAACGGCCCGGAGACATCGACGTAGTCTATGTGTATGGCTACGGCTTTCCGGCATTCCGAGGCGGTCCGATGCATTATGCCGACACCGTCTGCCTCGACCACGTGCTTGCGCGGGTTCAGGAGTTTCAACGGCGCTTCGGTGCGGAGAACTGGACGCTGGCGCCGCTTCTGGAGCGACTGGTGGCTGAAAAAACTACGTTGGCTGACTGGGCGAAGTCGAAAAGCGGCAAGTAACATAATGCGATTATCGTGAACCGCGTCACAAGCGCGGCGGAGCCCATGCGCTATACCTGAATGCATCGACAGCTGGGGCCTGGTCTGATGGATGGTCGAAGCAGCAACGACAGGGTAGTGCAGGTTTGCAACCTGGAAGATTATTTTCGCACGTCGATCGATGGTGTCTTGTCCAGACAGGGTGTCGACGTCGATCCTCATGCTGCCCATTACGTCGTCAACCTGCTGACACTGTTCTCCCGCTCCGAGGAACTCTACGAAGATGACGGCGATACGTATGGCTTGAGGCCACTTGCGTTGATGCTCGCTGATGCCGCCGACGCCAGTAGCGTCGCGGAACGCACGCATTCCCTGCAGCGCATCGGCGACGTTGCGCTATTCATATCCGGGTTCTTCGCCGACAGTCTCGCCGGGAAACCGGTCGACATCGACTATTACATCTACATGGGCGGGAATGCTTACGGTTCTCTGTCCGAAGAAGTCCGGGGTACGTTTCGCGGCAACGCATTCGCACCCATTTACCGCGAGCTGGCTGCCAAGTTCCAGGTGCTCGTTGACGTGCTCAATGAAGTCCGTGACGAAGCACGGCAGGAATCCGACGTCGATCTGATGCGGACTTACGAAATCTGGCTGAAGACGGGCAGCCGGCGCGCGAAAAAGTTGTTGCGACAAAACGGCGTCGTGCCAATATCGGACGGCAAGCCGCGAGGTCGGCACTGATGATCCGCAGGTTGCAACGGCACCTGAACGATATCTACCAGGCCGGGGCCGGCTACGACGTGCGCGACTACCTGATTACCGATCCACGGCTTGCGAAGTGTATTGGCCATGACGCCATGTTGACCGACACCCGGGAGACGCTGCTGATGTCTGAAGACGACGACGGACTGGCATTGTCACTGTTTCTCGACAGCGAATTACTCGAGCGTCTCGAGTCGGCAGATCCGCTGGCCCGCTTGCGGGCTGACTTGCTCGACGACTTTTGGCAGGTCGTTGAAGGCATCAGTCATTTCAACTGTGTTGTTTGGAAAGCGTCGCAGGACCGCAACGTATCCCTGCTCGAACTGGAATTGCAGGCGGAGATCGACAAGTTCGTCAGCACGATGTTGCTTGCCGTCAGCCAGGGGCGAATCGACATGCTCGAATGTCTGCACGGCTGGTTGTTCGACGAGGTCAGTTTTCATGATGAGTTGGACGCCGAGCAACTGGATCGTTACGTTGCGGCCAACGAATACGCCTCGCGGTTTTGTCACGTGCTGCGCAGACGCCTTGTCGAGGACGTTGAACGTGTCCTCGGCGAGTTGCGGCGCTTCTATCGTTTGCCCATGACCGACAAAATCAGTCACATCCACACCCAGGCCTGGGCCACCGTCTAGCCGACCGTTTAAACGCTTTCCCGACCACCCGCATCTAATCGGTTGTCAGCACATAAGCGCTGGCTTTCCTGATACCAAATGGGGGGCGGGATTCTGAAAATTTTGGATACATCGGCGCAGGACGTGCGGCTTGCACCACGCGACCCCCGCAAGCGCCGGATTCTTGTAGCCGCAGGCGCTTCCATCGTGATCGTGGCGATGCTCCTTGCGGCACCCTGGGTCAAGCGCTGGGCCAATGCCAGCGTAAGCATTCCGTATGACAGGGTCCGCACTGCGACCGTCGCGCGTGGCGACCTCGTGCGGGACGTATCGGTCCAGGGGCGTATTGTTGCCGCCGTCAGTCCGACACTGTACGCCAGCGAGTCAGGGACAATTACGCTGCACGTGGACGCCGGCGAGCAGGTCCTGGCTGGACAAGTGGTTGCGACCGTCGACAGCCCCGATCTCGCAAGCCTGCTACAGCAGGCCGAATCGTCGCTCGAACAGCGCAAGATGGAGCTCGAACGCCAGCGTATCGAGTCCCGGCAGCAGGCGCTCGAAAAGCGCAAGGCCGCGGACCTCGCCGATGTTGCGCTCGTCGCGGCGAGGCGCGAAAAACGCCGTGCCGACGAGGCTCATGAGCGTGGCGTCATCCCCGTGATCGATTACGAAAAAGCGCAGGACGACCTGCGCAATGCAGAGCTCGCCCACGAACACGCCGTTGCCGATGCGCAACTCTTCGATGAGCGTCTTGCTTTCGAACTGCGTGCGAGCGAGTTCGAGGTCGGGCGCCAGGAGATATTCGTCGCAGATCTGCGGAGGCAGGTCGATGATCTCTCGATCAAGTCGCCCGTGGAGGGCATCGTCGGCGACCTGCTTGTCGATCAGAAAGCGGCGGTATCGCGCGACATGCCGGTAATGGCGGTCGTCGATCTTTCGCGCTTTGAGATCGACGCCCAGATTCCGGAAAGCTACGCGGACGATCTTGCCATCGGTATGCAGGCCGAAATCCTCATCGGCGGCCAGAGTTATCCGGGCAGACTGGTTGCTGTCTCGCCCGAAATTGTCGACAACCAGGTAGCAAGCCGGATCCGCTTCGACGGCGGAGGGCCCGGTAATCTGCGTCAAAATCAGCGGCTGACGACACGCATCCTGCTCGCCGAGCATCCTGACGTCCTGTACGTGCAACGTGGCCAGTTCCTCGACAGTGGGGCAGGCCGTATTGCCTATGTCGTCAACGAGGACCGCGTTGCCACGCGTCGGCGGATCGAGATCGGTGCACGCAGCCTGAGTGCGGTCGAAGTCGTTTCCGGCCTCGAGCCCGGCGACACCATTGTCATTTCCAACCTTGACCCGTTCCGCGGCGCGGACTCGGTCTTGCTTACCAACTAGTCACGCGCACACCAAGGAGAACTAACCCATGCTGAAGATGAACGGGATATCCAAGATCTACCGCACCGATACGGTCGAGACCCATGCATTGCGCGAGTTTTCGCTGACTGTTGACGAGGGCGAATTCGTTTCCGTTACCGGACCCTCGGGTTCCGGCAAGACGACCTTTCTGAACATTGCCGGACTACTCGAGGAGCTGACCAGCGGTACTTACGAGCTTGACGGTCGCGACATATCGTCGTTGAGCGACAACGAGCGCTCGCGAGTACGCAACGAGAAGATCGGTTTCATATTTCAGAGTTTCAACCTGATCCCGGAACTCGACATCTTCGACAATGTGGATGTGCCATTGCGCTATCGCGGCTTCGATGGCGCCGAACGCAAGCGTCGCATTGAGCACTCTCTCGACATGGTCGGGCTTGCATCCCGCATGAAGCATCTGCCGGCGCAGCTTTCAGGTGGGCAACAGCAGCGCGTGGCAATCGCAAGGGCGCTCGCGGGCGAGCCCCGATTCCTTCTTGCCGACGAACCCACCGGTAACCTGGACACGAATATGGCAGATAGCGTCATGGAACTGCTGGCGGAGATCAACGCGGCCGGCACGACCATCATCATGGTCACCCACGAACTGGCGCTTGCCGACCGGGCCAAGCGCAACATCTTTGTGCGCGACGGGCACATCAGCGACGGTCCGCCCGAGTTGCATTTCGCTGCAGCAGCCAACGCATAGCGGGGTTCTTAATATGTTTCGATACTATCTGAAACTTGGCGTGCTGAGCATTCGCGCGAATCCTGCGCTCAGCGCCCTGATGGTGGCGGCGATCGCCATCGGCATCGGCGCCTGTATGACAATCGTGACCGTCAGGCACGTCATGAGCGACAACCCCATCGCATACAAGAACGATGTTCTTTACCACGTGCAGGTCGATAACTGGAATCCGGCGGATCCATATCAGGACCCGGACAAGCCACCGGAGCAGATGACCTACCTTGACGCGAAAGCGCTTTACGATGCTGGTAAGGCATATCGCCAGGTCACCAGCTACCTGACAAGCCGGGTCATTCAGCCTGACGAGGAGGATGCCAGACCGTTCCAGCTCGACGTACGTGCGACGACTGCAGATTTCTTCCCGATGTTCGATGTTCCGTTCGCATTCGGGGCGGCCTGGGACCAGTCATCCGACCGGACCGAAGAGAGAGTTACCGTTCTGTCGTGGGGCCTGAACGAGCAGTTGTTCGGAGCAGAAGACTCCGTCGGCCGGACGCTGACGGTTAATGGTGAGCCATACCGGATCGCAGGCGTACTGGACGAATGGACGCCTGTGCCCAAATTCTACGACCTGAACAACAATCCCTACGATGAGCCGGCACAATTGTTCTTGCCGTTCTCCCTTGCCGTTGCTAACAAAATGCCCAGGAATGGCAATACGAGTTGCTGGAAGCCGGTGGAGGAAGGTGGCTTCGAGATGTTCCTTGCCTCCGAGTGTATCTGGATCCAGATGTGGGTCGAACTGGAGAGTGCGTCCCAGAGGCAGGATTACATGGAGTTTCTCAACGCCTATGTCGAGGGACAGAAGAAGCTCGGGCGGTTCCCGCGGCCCATGAACAATCGTCTCAACAATCCCGCGGAATGGATGGAGGATCGTGAAGTTGTTGACGATAACGTCAATGTGCTGTTGAGCCTCGCTGTGCTGTTTCTCGTTGTCTGTCTATTGAATACCATCGGGCTCCTGCTAGCCAAGGTCATGCGCAGGGCAAGAGACATCAGCCTGCGCCGGGCGCTCGGTGCCAGCAAGTCGACGCTGTTTGCGCAGTACATCATCGAAGCGGGAATGATTGGCGCGGCCGGGGGCCTGCTCGGGGTTGTCGCAACCTGGTTCGGGCTGCGCGGGATCGAAAACCTGTATATCGAATATGATTTCATCCAGCACCTCGTGCACATGGACTGGTCCATGGTGCTGCTGGCCGTTGTCCTCGCAATCGCTTCCGCGCTCGGTGCGGCGCTGTACCCGACCTGGCGCGCCTGCAATATCACGCCCGCAAGCCAACTCAGAATTCAGTAGGAGATCAACATGGAACTCGGACCAATCTGGCGATCCATGCTTGGAAACAAGGGTGGCTTCATTTTGATTGCAGTGCAGATCGCGGTGACGATGACGATCATGGTCAATGCGATCGCTATCATTCAGGAACGCTCGGCCAATATGGCGCGTCCGAGCGGCCTGGACGAGGCGAATACTTTCGCGCTCGCCAGCGTGTCATTCGTGACGGACATCGACAAGAAGCAACTCATTGATGAGGACCTCGATCTGTTGCGCGGGCTTCCCGGTGTCAGGAGCGCGACATCGTCGAACTCGTTTCCCCTGCGGCAAGGCGGATGGTCGGAAGGCCTGAACCTGGAGCCGGGTGAGGGCAAGATGGACACCAGCTCGGCCATTTACTTTGCTGACGAACACACGGTGGAGACTTTCAGTTTGAACTTAGTGGAAGGTGAGAACTTCGCTGCCAATCAGGTTAGTTGGGTCAATCGTGAGACCAACGACTGGCCAGCCGTTACGATCGTCACGCAGGCGCTCGCCGAGGAGCTGTTCCCCGATGAGACCGGCTCTTACCTGGGCAAGACTTTCTATTTGAACGACGATAATCCGGTGAATATCATCGGCGTCGTCGAGCGCTTGCAAGCGCCCTGGCCGAGTTGGTCCGGGCTCGAGCGATCGATGCTCGTACCACAACGACGCGACGCGGAATTCGTGCGCTACATCATCCGTACAGAGCCGGGTTACCGCGACGAGTTGATGCCGCAGGTCGAAGAGATGCTCGCGAAGAGCAACCCGGACAGAATCATTCGTTCCGTGACGACCATGGACCAAACCCGCAAACTCGCGTACCTGGGTGATGGTGCAATGATCAAGATTCTGACGTTCGTCGTTTCGCTGTTGACCGTAATTACGGGACTCGGCATCGTTGGCCTGGCGAGCTTCAACGTCAGCCGGCGTACACGACAGATCGGCATACGCCGCGCCCTGGGTGCGACCCGTATAGCGATCGTGCGTTACTTCATGATCGAGAACTTTCTGGTCAGCACTGTTGGCGTCGTCATCGGCGGAGTACTCGCCGTCGCGCTGAACATGTTCATGGTCGAAGCCTTCGCGTTGAAACCTCTGTCCTGGTACGTGGTGCCGGCTGCGATGATTGCGCTTTGGACGGTTGGGCAGATTGCTGTCGCGGGTCCTGCACGCAAGGCGAGCAATGTGACGCCGGCGATCGCGACGCGGTCGATCTAGCTATTAATTCAGCCGGCTAGTCGACAGTTGCGAGGAATGTGAGGGTGAAGCCGGGCGCGCCGCCACCCGTATCGGCTGCCAGCGTACCCTTCGGATTTACTCGAATGTTGGTGACAGCAGGGTCACAGCCTGTGCCATTGTTCGCCGGAGTGTAGCTGTACGTTAGACCACCGTTGTCGGAGAAGTCGACATCATCCGTCGTGCTGCCAAGACTCGTGAATGTGTAGTTCAGACCGCTTGCCGGTGTCCCGTCCTGGAATGCCACCGGGCCCGAGCCGGCGGCGCCGGCGTCGGTGACGAGGAAACAAAGTTCGGCGGCGATTGCATCGATGACGACGGTGGCGTCGTTATCCACGGTTCCGGCTCCCTGGTTACTGACCATGACCGTGTACAGGACCCGGCTGCCTGGGATGCTTTTGGGATTGACGGTACCGTTGACAGGGTCTTCGACCGTGGAGACCAACTTGGTGACCAGGATATCCGGCGGTAACGTGATGTCGATCGTGACGACGACGAAGTCGGTAGCAAGCGGTTCGAAATCGGATGCCGCCGTCGTTGTTACTGTTGCGAGGTCGCCATTGCTGACGCCAGCGGGAATGTCGTAGGCAACCAGTACGTCGATTGCTTCGGCTGGTGCAAGTACCGGCGTGTTCGGGTTTCCGTCGCCGTTCGTATCGGTAAGCAGTATGTCCGGTGCCGAAATGATCCCGTTGGCATCGACATCCTGGTAATAGCTGATCGCCGTCGGCGCGAAATCACCCGCGCTCACTGAGCTCAGGTCGTAGTTGTCTGACGCATTGCCCGTGTTGGTAATCGTATGAGCACTGGCCGTCGTCTGCGATGCGAATCCGACTAACGAGCGGTCCGGCGCAAAAGTCACGCCGGGCACGACGGTCGAACCCGGCGTACCACCACAACCGCTTAGATTGTCGTCGATCTGTGCAGTAAAGCTGTTGGAACCAAGTGCTGCATTGGAGCTGGAGACGTGGAAAGTAAACGGGCTCCCGGGTGCAATGCCGAGCTCGGCCCAGGTAATGAAAAATTCCATTTGCATACCACTTGCGGAACCCCAGACTCCTGTGCGATTCGGGTTGCCGGTCGAGGGCACGTTGGCAAACGAGCCGGGAAGCGTATAGCCATCACTGAAACCGCTGCCATCTGCCAGCGGATCACCACCGGCGGCTTGCGCAACGTAGGTAAACGTGTAGACGTTTATTTGGCGATTACTGCCTCGCCAGGTTACACCGATGACGGGCTCGCCGGTTTCCATGAGGCCATCGTTATCGATATCGGCGTAATAGACGAAGGACTGTGTGTTATTGGCAGAGCCCGAGCGTTCGGTAAACAGGTAGATGTTGTTCAGGTCCCAGGTAAACGCAAAATGCGTCAGGTCGCGCCCTGTCGACTGCACCGGTGCATCACGATCGAGGAGGCCGCCCGATGGACCGTCACAGACGTTGTTGTCGGTATCCGCATGCACGGGTGCCCAGTCGGCCATGTTGCCGTCGAGCGTAATGGTCGTCTGTGTGAACTGACCGTCACCGAAACCACAGGTGCACACGGCCCAACCGGCGATCGGGACCAGCGTCGCCAGCAGGGTGGTTGCCAGCCGGGCTGCAAGGAGCCGGACCGGGTTCGCATTGCGGTGTGTCTGTGGCATCGAGACTCCGTGGAAGCGGATATGTTAAGTCGCTACGGCTGCCAAAAATGCGATGTTTATCAAGAAAATAGACTTTAACTGATGCAGCTGGACAGGGATTCGTCGAGCTTTGTCAGCAGAAAATCGGCATCCTCCCGGGATAACACGAGTGGAGGGCGCAACTTGAGGATGTTCTCATCAGGCCCGATGGAGCCCGTCAGCACGCCACGCTGGCGAAGGTCGTTAACGATCTTATGAGTCAATTCTCGTGCCGGTGTACGAATGTCGCGATCGGTAACGAGTTCCAGTGCCAGGAACAGGCCGTTGCCACGTACGTCACCGATACATTCATGCTGGTCGGCAAGCTGCCAAAGGCCGCCGATAATGTGGTTGCCAACGTTCAGAGCGTTTTGTTGCAGTTCTTCATTCTCAATGACGTCGAGTACTGCAAGTGCAGCTGCGCAGGAGACGGGATTGCCACCGAACGTATTGAAATAGCGTCCCTTGTCACTGAAGTCTTCGATCAGATCACGTCGTGTCACGACACTGGCAATCGGATGTCCATTGCCCATCGGTTTACCCATCGTAACGATATCGGGCGTAAATCCGTCGGCCTCGAATCCCCAGAAATGTTTGCCTGTGCGGCCGAAGCCCGGCTGGACTTCGTCAGCGACGAACAATGCACCGGCATTACGGACGATATCGGCGACCTTGCGCAGATAACCCGGTGGTGGGGAAACCACGCCACTACTAGAGATGATCGTGTCGATGACGAAAGCGGCTGTCTTGATCCCGCGACTCTGCAACAGGTCTATCGCTTCGTGTACGTGAGCGGCATATTTCTCACCGGCGTCATCGCCTTGATAGGGGCCGCGATAAGTATCCGGAAACGGGACCATCGCGACATGGTCGGGGATTTCTTCTTCCGGTATGTCGGACGTCGAAATCTCATAGATGGCCCTGGTATTTCCGTGATACGCGAAACGGGTCACGATGATTCCATTGCCACGCGTCGCCGTGCGGGCAATGCGTAGAGCCAGTTCGTTGGCTTCACTCCCAGTGCAACAGAACATCGCGGTGTCGAGTTCGTCAGGGAACTTGCCGGTCAGGCGCTCCGCATAGTCAAGCACGTTGTCGTGCAGGTAACGCGTGTGCGTATTCAGCGTTGCCGCCTGCTTGCAGATCGACTCGACGACATGTGGGTGGCAGTGGCCGACGTGCGGCACATTGTTGTACATGTCCAGGTACTTATTGCCACCCGCGTCATACAACCATGCTCCCTGACCGCGGACGAGATGCACCGGTTCGTCATAGAACAAACGGTAAGCGGAACCCAGCAGCTTGCGGCGGCGCTCGAGCATGTTGTCGTCAATTGTCACGCATCAGTCCTCCGGAGCGTGGAGCCTTACATTGATACTGTCGGCAATGTTGCTGGTGCCAATTTTACTTAGCGTTGCGATCATTTGTTTCGCATGCGACACGCTGGTCAGGATGTACTCGCGATTTTCCGGGTACCGGTCTACGCGCCAACTAGCGATGACGATCGTCTGCACCTTGCGCATTAGCATCAGGTCCGGCAGTAGCTCGATCTCCGCGGGCAGGATCGGCGTTACGTCGTGATAGCCGCGAAGAAACTCGTACACGTCGGACAATGGCTCATCGCCGGTCTTGCAGAGATACGCGGCCGCAACCGCGATATCGATGATGAGTGGTGACTTCACGAGATCACCGAAGTCGATGATGCCCGTTATGCCATCGTTGCGAACGCCGTCAGCGAGCACATTTCCCCAATTGAGATCATTGTGGATTATTTGCGAACGGCAACGGTGTAAGCGGGGTTCGATGAGCTCGACAAAATGTTCGAGTTGCCGTCTGCAAAGATCTCTCGACTGCCTGTCTGCAACGTGTTCGAGCAACGGGACCAGCTGGCTCGCCTGCTTGATATCCCACAAAAGCGGGTAGTCGCTCGCAGGATGCTCCATATCTCGTAAAGCCTGGCCGAGGGAGGCCAGTGCGGATCCCAGTTGCGTCGCCAGGTCCGGTCTGGGTTCGATCTTGCTGAGCGGGATGCCGGGAAGCCATGTTAGTAGTCGAACGGTGTGGGTTCTGCCGTCGTCGGCGATTGCGCGGGCCTGGTTTGCTCCGTTCTTTGTTGGTACGACGCGCGGTAACGGAATGTCGGAGTACATTCTTTCCAGGTGGAGCAGGGCCGTCGTCTGCAGGTCAGTGATCTCTTCGCTCTCGGCGGAGTTGCTGATCTTCAGCACATATTCCTGACCCGATGCGTGCCGCACGAGGAAGTTGCGATCCCGTTCGCTGTCTTGTGGCGCAATGCGGCCTTCGATTGCAAAATGCTGGTGTAACAGTTCGACAACAGACGCCTCCGACAGGTTGGGAGGGGCGGTCGTGAGGACCGTGAGAGGATCGATGGTCAAAAGCGTCCGGCCGAAAAATCCGCGAACGCCTGCTGGATTTCTTCGGGCGTGTTCATGACAAACGGGCCGTAACGCGCAACGGGCTCACCGAGTGGCCGGCCAGCAACAAGTATGGCGCGCGCGCCCTCACCACTGGCGGTGAGAGGCACTTCAGTCCCCGGTCCGAGAACGGCAAGCTCATGTTTTTGAACGTCTTTCTTCGTGTCTCCTGCAACGAGACCGCCTTCGAATACGTACAGGAACGCAGCGTGGTTTTCGGGAAGCACAGGCGACACCCTCGCAGACGCGGGCAGTTCGATGTCGAGGTACAAGGGCTGAACGGCGACTCCGGCCACCGGCCCGGTCACGTCATTGAACTGTCCGCTCAGTACTCGTACGCGCACATCATCGTCAATTTCGACTTCCGGTATGTCGTTTGCGGCGATGTCCTGGTAGCGAGGATCTGTCATCTTGTCTGATGCCGGCAGATT
>Ga0070727_10001558_pt1 | contig 24096 bp, 20 predicted proteins | sample tdAd472_FD_66722 | JGI IMG/M metagenome (GOLD analysis project Ga0070727, IMG submission 66722) | Marine sediment microbial communities from the Atlantic coast under amendment with organic carbon and nitrate - tdAd47.2 | ecosystem: Environmental > Aquatic > Marine > Coastal > Sediment | place...
CCAGAAAACCCAAGTTCACCAAGATACTCAACCAGAGCAGCCGCTTTCGTTCACTTGGCACCTCCGTTTTTACTAAAGACTTCCCCACGTAATAGTCTACAAAAGAACTAATTACAATCAGGGAAAGAAAACGCCAGTCCCACCAGCCATAAAAGAAATAGCTCGCCACCAAGAGCAGAATATTCTGCCGTTTGATGTCGCCATTTGTCCCCAACCAGTATAGGCAGAATACTATTGGCAGGAACACGCCAAATTCTAGAGAATTAAAAAGCATCTACGGGAATTTAAAATTGGGCAGGGGACATAGGACTTACAAAGAAACACGCTTTTCACTCAAAACCTTACTATCTTTTAGATAGCGATCCTTAATGAAATCTAGGAAGAATTGGTTTACATCTATCTTATCTTCCAACAGTATCTTTCTTCTTTTACGGAACTCTTCACGATCCAGTTGCAAAATTTCTTCAATCAATTTAAATACTTTTTCAGACTCGGTCGTATTGAACACCAAACCGTAGTTTTCCTGGTCTTGGCAATAGCTAATCGGAATCGTATTGGTGTAGATGGCTGGTGTCCCTAACACGCCAGCCTCCGAAGCTACCGTGGCTCCTTCACTGATTACAATTGAGGCGTAGTACAAAGCATCATGCAGCTTTTCTGGCGCAATCTTAAACTCATAAGGTTTTAGATGTTCCGGCAATTCTGCCTCCGATGAGATAAAGACACGCATATCTTTTTGCAAACGTTTCACCAAAGCCGCCTTGTCTTCCGCTGAAAAACCACTCTGTCCACCATCATGGGATGCATTCCACGATACAAATCGCAAAATACCAAAGGGCTCATTTTCGGCTAAATTCAGCATTTGGAAAATACTGGGATCTGGTTTAAATACACTGGGATGCAAATAGGCAATCTCATGGTAGCCATTGTACCGGATTTGCTTTGGCCCCAAATCAGCGGGTAATACCGCTGGCGTCAGAACCACATCTACAAAGGGCATATACAGCCGAATCTGCTCCATATTACCAGTATCTTCCAAAGACATATGTTTTTTACGCAGTACAAAGCTAGCATGAGATGCATAGATAGAACCATGGCTAATAAATAGATCTGGCTTGAACTGAAGGGCGGTCCACAGCATTTGCAGATCAAATTTAAGGAGCCCCCATATCTTTCCTGGAATGGTTTTATAATGGGTACCAAAACTCTTGAAAGTAAAGCCTTCTGCCTTAATCAGCTCTCGTTCAAATTCCTTATCACGGGTCGTAAAGAGTACTTCAGCACCTTGCGCCTGCAAAGCATGTCCGAGGTTTTTTAAGGCATGAAAATCTCCCGGATGTCCAACATCGAATAAGATTCGCATTACTTTATTTTTTGATATACTTTTAAACCTAATTGCCCCACTTCATACAATGATTTATTTAGAATCATGTAATAGCGGCCATAAGCCACCTGCTCTCCTCCGAAGCGCTCTTTAAACTCTCGCACTCCGTAGTCTTCATCTGGTTTTCCGGCACCCATGAAATCAAAATGATCATAGCCATTTTGGAAACCGTATTCAATGGGAGCCCAAGTGGCCAATACACTAGGATGTAGCCCCTTCACCTGTCCATCTGCTCCGCAGACATACCATTCATAGATGATTTTGTCGTTGAAAATCGGACAAACAATTCCTCCTATTACTCTTTCTTCATGTTTGATTACAAAGAACTTGCAAAGTTCGGGGCTCCGATAGAATTGCAGGAATAGTTCGATTCCCGGTAAAGGCTTCTTGACTTTTTCTTTATAGAGAACTTCTAGAATATTATAGAAATCCAATACCTCGGCTTCATTAGCAGCTTCCTCAATTGTTGCACCTAATTTGATACTGGACTTAATCTGTCTCATTCTGCTCTTGCTCACTCGTTTGCGTACAGGAGCCTCTTCATCTGTCTTAACCAAAAAATTCAAATGGGGCCGGAATTCAAACCCTTGCTCTTCAAAGACATTTTTCCAACTCGTCATGTCGAAGAAATTCCGGAACTCAGCAAAAATGGCATTGCCGCCCGCCTCCTTTTTCAAGGCTTTTAGCAAATCCCTGACAATCGAGGCTTCCTCAGCTGTTGCTGCCGCGGATACCAATGGCCCTCCCCAAATAATCAGTCGACGGGAAAGCCATGACTTGATATTGCCGCCATTAGACTGGAAGACACCTAGTAGTGATCCGACAATTTTATCCGTCTGATCAGTGGCTACCAGTAAAAATGGACGGTAACCTTTTACGCCTTTTATAAACTCAAAGAAGCCAGGGCTTTGAAAGAAGTTTCCGTTCGGATGGGTTTGAATGAAAGATTCAAATTCAGCTAAGAGAGCTTGACCTTCCAATTGATCTTTATGGGTGTATAAGTGTATTTGCATGAAGCGCTTTTAGTTTTTTATTTGTTAATTGAAACCCTTGGGGCAGTCGTCTTTGGAAACTCATTGGTCCAACCCTGCCCTGGTTTTTTTCCACTTAGTTTTTTAATGAACCCCCACAAACCGCTGGCTTTTACAATCAGCTCGTCCATATTGGAGGTGTCATTACTACTCAGTCTTTTTAAGCGAAACAAGTCGGTATCGGAGGTATTATAACCATGATCAACGGTTACCGCCAATTGGAATCCTGCTTCCTTTAATAAATCAATATCTCGATCAGAATAATCGCCATTGGGATAAGCAAATGCCCGAATATCAAGATCGTATTTGGTTTCTAAATCCTGTTTGGAGGTGTCTATTTCCCATTTTGCCTCAGCTCTGGTGCAAGTCGGTAAACAAGGATGAAAAACAGTATGAGCCTGAAAATCAATGGCGGTTTTCATTTCTTCTATTTCCTCCTTGGTCAAAGCTTGCCTATCCTCATATTCTTTTTCTGGCTGAAAACCAGCAACCGCTAGTTTTTGCAGTCGCTCTTGATGGCTTATTTTTTTTAGCGAATCGGTACTCAGTCCCGTCTTGTTTTCTTTAAACCAGTAGTGTCGATGTGTATCCACTATACCGGAACATAAAAAAATCGTAGCGGGAACGCCTAAGGACTGTAGAATAGGATAAATCTGGTAGTTCTGCTTATGTCCATCATCAAAAGTGATAATCAAGGCTTTTTTAGGAAGCCTGCTGAGGTCACCACTTTGTCGAGCTTCAAGATAAGTCTGTAGGCTAATGATATTATAGTGTCGAGTCAGGTATTCAAACGACTGTTTAGCTGTCTTTTGATCAATATCATGAAACATGAGTATGCTGAGTCTATTCCGTTGAAACCCTTCTCTGAAAAGAAAAGCCAGGCCACTGTACCGCAGTATTTTGAAAACTAATTTCATCGGTCTTAACTAATACTCGTCGTGGATAATTGCTTCTTACCACAGACCTTACTGTATAGGTCAATAATTTTAGAAGCTATTGTTTCTGCATCTAACTCTAAATGAAGGATTCTTTCTCTACCTTTTGTCAAGCCTTCCGTCTCCGCAAATTCTAATGCCTTTTGGACTTTCTCCCCAAAGTCTTTGGGGTCATAAGTGCCCACAAAGCACCCAGGTGTTTCATCCACTACCCAAGCAGCATCGCCTGCCGGTGTCACCACCATCGGGCGATTACAAGTCATAGCTTCCTTGACAATATTGGGAGAACCTTCACTGAAGGAACACAAAGTGAAAACATCAGTGGAATTGAGGTACTTGGCCACCGTATCATGGGATACAGGATAAGGCATTAGCAGCTCCACATTCGGGTGTGTCACATACTTCATCGCCTCTTGCACCAATGCCGCATTTTTATTGCGGTCGGTCGGGTTCCCCATAAACAGTACATAGCGTTTGTCTAAAGCCATGCCTAGTTCTTTGCGATAGCCGTCTGGTCTAAAAGAAAATTGATCCATTCTTACCCCATTGGGAATAAGATAGGATACTTTCTTTCGATACACGGTGGCTTCCAAGTTGGGTGATTTGGAAATGATAGCGGTAACAAAAGGCTGGATGGCCCAGGACAAGAACATTAATGCTCTACTCCGCAAGGTTAGTTTGCCTTCAGCATTGGGCGTTCCAATGGCATCATCTCCCATGATCGATAGAATCACAGGCAAGCCGCTGAAAGCCAAAACGGCTACCCAACCACAGAAACTGTAATGAGCATGAATGACATCAAAATCATGTTCTTTGATAAATTTTCTAAGCCTTGATACATTCTTGAGATAATTGAGCGCTCCCCTTCCTAAAACGGAAAAATAAGTAAGATCTACTCCTTGTTTTTCCAGCGAGTCTCCTTGAGACCTGATGAATGGAGCAACATCATAAAACTTGGAATTGCCACTACATACGAATAGCACTTTCATGATCTGAGTTTTGTTTTTGTTTTATTCTTATAGCTGATCTAATATGAAGTCTACCAATCGTTTCAAGTCATCTTTGCGATAGCGATGATCGATTGGCAAGGGGAATAATTGTTTACTAAGTTGTTTTTCCCAAGTGAAGCCTTCTATCTCACGATGATGTACATCCGACCAAAAGGAAGGTATAAATAATTGCTGGGCATAAAAGGGGCCCTTGGGAATAAGGTTAACGGGTAAAAAAGGGTAACGGAAACAGCTTGTGTTAGGTGGGACATTAATGATAAGCTGATTATAAGCAGCTAGTTGCTCGTGTAGCCAGGAAAAGTTTTCTTGGCGGATTTCAACTACTTTCTGATAATCAATAGCTTGAAGCATTTTTTCTGAAAAGTGGGACATTTTTTCCAAATTCGGGCTTAGTGCTTCTTCATAAGCCAGGTTTTGTTGGTAAGCCAGTTCTCTATCGCCAATCAATCTATTAATGAGATGATCAACTGAAGGAGGACTATATCGTGGTAAATCTATGGTAATTGAACGGTCATGGGGTGGATAGAGATAAGCGCCATCGGGCACCCCAAAATATTTTCTGGCCGAGGTAAAAGACCAGTTATTGGTATATGCTTTTTCAAAAAACAAGTGAACATTGTCAATGATCAGCCGCGAACCATATCGCTGGATCAAGCGATCTACTACGGCAGTTTTTATGCCAAAAAAATTGATGTACAAGAAGTAGGTATCTTCTGGCAAATCGGGGAAGGCAAGTGGCTCCAATTGTTCATCAATTTCATAGAAGATGACCTCTACCCCATTCATTTCAAAGGGCGCTACGACCGAATCGCAAGAATAGAACGGCACATAACAGCGCTTAATCTGTTCTTGCTGTACGATAAAATTGATACAGCTTCGCCCAGTGGCCAGCGCAATAGCCTCGGGATGATAGGAAGCTCCGATCTGTGGCAAATCAAATTCTAGAAAGCCACCAATAGGTCGTATGGAATTCGAATTAGGCATTAGCGAATTCCGATTTTAGTAGGCTCACAAAATGATCGATACGCAAGAGGTAAGATTCAAATTGATTGAAATCGCCTTTCTCAAATACCCAATGTCCATCTTGATAAATGTATCTTCCTACCACATCATCGACTTTCATTTGATAAGGGTCAGATTGACCAAAAATACACTGCATTTCATTGATGAGGTAGCGACCATCTGGTGCTTCGAAAATATCAACGGCTTGTGAATAAAAGCCCTTCTCATCTGTCACCTCTTTTACAAAGTCGAGCAAAGCCAAAGGTGGGTTATCATATCCCTTCAACAAGCTCCCACTCGCCTTCTCTCCGGCCAGTAACTTCTTGTGTGCAAAAAAAGACTCGCCTATTCTTACACACCTCCATTCGTATTCATGGGGTATAAATTCTTGGAAGATCACAAAATCTTTCTGGATGTCATTCCTCACATTTTGGTATTGCTTCAATTTGGCCTTGAAAGCTTTCGGATCCAGCATTTTTTTGATCACTCGACCTACGAAACCCTTTTTGCGCCATTTAGGCCCTACACTTCGATTGGCCCCTTCACCAGAGAAGGTTCCTTTTATATAGTCAATCGCTTCTTGCTTGTTTTTCAATATGCTGACCCCTCTACCCGATGCCCCAATACTCGTCTTGGCGACTACAGGGAAAGTGGACTGTTGCAAGGCATCTATCGCTTCTTTTTCGTGATAATAAACGGTAGTAGCCGGATGAGGAATTTGATTGGCTGCGGCCCAATAAGAAAAGTATTTTTTATTCTCATAAATCATGATTTCTTCCATGGAGGGATACACTGGAATATCAAATACCTGATGTAGAATACCAATGCGTTCATCATAGAGGGTCTTAAAGGCCGTACTCTGTGCAGGTGGAATGGCTAGCAAGCCATCGAACTTATGTTTCTTGAATTGCGTCAGCCAGTCTGATTGGGTCAGGTCGATTGTCGTAAAAGTGAGCTGATCTGCTCGTTCCTGACAAACGGCTTCCCACAACAAGTGATTGTCGTGAATTTCATTTTTTAATAGGGCGAAATGCAATTTTTCCATGAGTAGTTGTTCAAGCAGTGGTAGAGTGGTTTGTCCTAATGTCTTTCTAGCTAATACGGTGATTTATTCAATACGCGATTTTTCATTTCATTCGCAAGCCATACTGTGTAATAGGGCTGCTTTTGAAAATGACTGGCAATCTTATAGTTGAATTTTTGTCGACTCAGCCACATGTTTTCCCGGAAGGTGGAAGCGCCAAAACGAGGAATACGATCCGATTTACCTCCTTCAGCTAACATCTTCCCCGAGGTGGTGGCCAGGTAGCCATTCGCTCGCGCTAAATCGTGTGCGGCCTGAGAATTATCTCCATGTGGCCAGCACATGAACTCTACTGGTTTCCCTAATTTGTCTTCGATAATGGCTTTCGAGTCCAATATTTCGTACTCCATTCTTTTCCGAAAATCCTCTTCGGATTCTATATAGGCTATGACATTTTCAACTGCTTCATAAGATTTATGAATCTTACGGGCTTGCTTTTCAAAAATAGCGCGTTGAGCCATGTCCTTAAAATTATAGCTCTGCGCCAGATTAACCACCTCTTGTACAAAGTCTGGATTGATATGATGGCGGCGCGTAACCACCGACGATGTTTCTTCAAAAATGGGGGTGCCGATAGGCAATCGAGACTCAAAGTCTGGATCTGCCATGTAGTAGGGGCGCATCGCTGGGTTAGCGTTTAGAATAGGATGCAATCCTCTATAGCCGCCATAGTAGAAAGTATCTATTTTGGAAGACTTTACGTATTTGGCATGTGACATGGTGTGGCACTGGATATCAACAAAACCAGAAGCTTGCATGGCTCTAATTTCATTCCAAGACATATACCCTCTTGCATCTAGCTCTTCTATTGTACAGTTACCGGCCCAAACATCTTCCAAGGTAGGGCGCATGACATCTCTGGGATCCACACATTCTGGGGACACAAACAAAGTTATCTTTTGTCCATATTTTTTAGCTACAGGATAGGCATACACCCAATTATCCAACAAGCCATCATCTATCGTCAAGCAGACTTCTTTACCCTTGGTCTTTTTCCTTCCCTGTCGAAATTCCAGCCATTCATCCAAAAACAACGACTGATAATCATTTTCTTTCAGGTATACCATTTGGTCTTCAAAAAAACGAAGTTTCATGGTCAACCAATCCAGTACCCAACCTTTGAACAGATCAGGTGCAATAGAATGATAGTAGATGACTGGCGGGTTAATAGTTCTCATAGAGTTGTTCGATTTGAGAAAGGTGCTTTTCGATACTAAACCTATTGCGCATGTCATCGCTCAAGGCATAGGCTTGATCGGCTAGTTGCGAATACTTAGCTAAAGCAGCTTTAAAGTTTTGGGTTATTTGTTCATAGTTGCGATAATTTCCTAATAAGAAACCTGAATCCTCGCCGTAAATTTCCTTGAATACAGGCACATCACTGGTGAGAACTGGGCAGCCCGTCAATAGGGCTTCGGCCAAGACATTACCAAATGATTCATAAGCACTTAGAAATACAAAGGCATCCATATCGGCATAAAAACTAGGCATGTCGTTGATAAAGCCTAGGAATTTGATCCGGTCTGCAAATGGCCCCCTTTTGGCTTGCTCTTCCAATTCTGGCCGCAATGGCCCATCTCCCGCAATATGCAATTCCATTTCCGGATAATCAGCCGCTACTTCCTCAAACAATCGAATGACTATATCTACATTTTTACCGGTAAACAATCGACCAGCATAACCGATCTTCTTGACGGAGGTACGCTTGTGCAATTTATCCTGGAAGGGTTCAATTTCTAAACCATTATAGATGATTATAGGCACTCGATCAATCGCATCTCGCTGAAAGATTTTAGCACTGTGCTTGGAAACGCCTATGTAGGTAAGGCGGAAAAAAGTGAGTAAAAACCAGAAAAATTTTAGATAGATTTTTTGCTTGGCATTGTGCCAATATATCGTTCCATGTATATGATAGATGGGATTTTTCACCCCAGCCAAAACGGTCAGCAGGGCAATGATAGGTCCCGCATTATGCAAATGGAAAATATCTTTTCGGTTGTTCAAACAGTAGCGAAAGTACTTGAGGTAGCACTGCCAATTGCCATTTTCACCTTCTGCGGTCTCGATTGGGAAGCCTTCAAAAATTTGGTGCGTTGCCTTGCGCAAGCTGTAGGCATAAAGTGGTCGCTTTGGCCCGAATTGATTGGCATAGTGCCGAACAGAGAGTTCAGCTCCACCCATGGTGAATCGCCACACGACATAATGAATTGGTTTGCTGTAATCGGTTTTCAAGCTTACTGTTGTTTGATGAGCTGGGTATGGCGCTTTGCCTGATCCCAGCCGCCCACTATACTGTAAAATTTAATCCAGTAGGTTAGTGATTTGCTCTTGGGTACCTCTTGCTGTGATTGTTGGTTCTTATCCCGTATAAATGCCGGCATTTCCGACCATTGTATTCTACTTGAAATGCTCGCAAAATGTTTCAAGAAAAAATCCTCTGTCGCGTTTTCATTATCTTCAACTGCCTGGGCATATCTTCGGATCAGTACTTTGGCTACCAATAGCGGGAAACGCCATTTTTCCAAAACATCAGCGGGTGAATACGCCTTATTGGTCGTCATGTGATACATCTGCCGATCAGCATATCGCAAAAAAGCAGAATAGAACATCTGTCCCTTCATTCTTCTACTCTTCTGCTGCTCAAACAAGCGAGCATGTACCCCCGACCAGATCGTCCGATTCAAGGCCTGCATCAAGTGCAAACTCAAATAGGGTGTCCTGTTATTAAAGTAATGGCTCTGCATTTGCAGTTCTGGCCCAAAGTATTTTCGGAATAGTTCATTGTAAACGAACTGATAGAAACGATGATTAGGATCCATATCTCGACGTTCAGCGAGATAGGCGTCCAGGTCTTGAATCAAGTCAGCGAGTGGCTCTTCAAAATAAGTCGCATCCCACGCCTCCACGGCCTTAGTCAGCTTCTCTTTCCAACTATCGTCTTGCGCTAAAAAAACATCAATCAAGCACTGACTAATCATTACACCGGGCTCGTGTAAGGCTCGAAATAGTTCCGAGCCAAAATTGCCGGTTAGAATAAATTGGATGTCTTTGGATAGGGCTTTCGCTGCATAAGCATAATGTGGACGCCCCAGGTTGCCATTATATTCTGATAATGACATAAAATCTTCCGCTGCTCCTAAGGATTTTTCCTGTAAATAGGCCTCATTCAAGAGAATTGGCGTATAGGGAATATTCAACTTTGGAGCCTGTTCCTGTGGGAAGGCGATATCCGATGATTCTGGCCGACCGAAACTATAGGTGCTGAATTTCTTATTGGCCTTTCTCGCTGCAGCTACTAAGGTGCGACCATCAAATCCGCCAGTTAAGGAAATTCCGAAAGGTGCATCTGGAAAAAACAGGGCGGTTTCTTCTTGAAAGATTTTTGCCAAAGATTGCAAGCTCTTTTTGGAATAATCCTCCACTTCCCCAAAGTAATTGGCGACCTCAAAATCGCCTTCTATGCTTGCACCATGCTGATCTAAACGAATGTATCGATGCGCAGGCAGAAGACTGATTTCATTCCACCAGGTAGAATCAAAGAAAGTATAATTGAAGAGAAGCCGTTCCAATAAATTTCGCCGATTCATGCTGGTTTGATCCAGCAGATTGGCTAGCGAAAAGGAAGAAGAAGACAAAAGGATATCCTCTCCTGCACGGCTATAGTAAATCGGGTAAATAGCGGATAAAGAGGATCCCACGCAGTAGCCTGTAGGCTGTAGGTAGAACCAATAGTAATGACCACGGATAGTTTGGAAAAGAGCATCTTGATCGGGGGTGTTGCCCGCCTTTACAAAATCTTCCCAATTGATATCCGTTTTTGGAAAAACAGGGTCGCCAAGAATAATAAATTCGCCACTCGACACTTTGTGTCGGTGCATGAATTGCTGTCCTTGCTGTAGGTAAAGTTGTTGCGGTTCAAAGGAAGTTTCCTTTGACTGCTGCAAAATAACCAAGTTAGGAGCTGCTGTAAGTGCTGGTAGTTGAATCGTTGAATGGAAAAACACTGGACTGATTTAAAGATTAGTACCCACTGTAAATTTTGTGAAATGCTGCCAAATGCTGATCAATGCTAAATTTTTTCTCAGCATAATGACTTGCCGTCATGGCCTTTTGCGATAGTGTTTCATAGTTATCTATCGCTGCCAAAAAACGAGTGTGTAGTGTTTCATAATATGAGGGATCACCTAGTGTGAAATCGTCTTCCCCCCCGTGGATTTCATTAAAAACAGGGATGTTACTAGTCAAGATCGGAAGCCCCGTTAATAGAGCCTCGACCAGCACATTTCCAAAGGATTCATAAGCACTCATAAAGAGCAAAAGGTCAAGTGAAGCGAAAAAAGTTGGCATATCCTTGACGAACCCATGTATATGTATTCGATCGCTAAAGGGACTTTGCGTCACATGTGCTTGTAGTGACTTTCGGAGGGGCCCCTCCCCTGCTATGTGCAATTGCAGTTCGGGCTTTTGGTCAGCTATTGATTCGAAGAGTTGCAGTATTAATTCTACATTCTTTCCCTCGTGTAGTCGACCGGCATAGCCTATATTTTTTAGGGTTCGGCGTTGAACCCGTTTTTGCGTGTAAGCGCCTGTATTGATACCATTGTAAATCACCTCAGGCTGAATCGCGAGGACTTTTTCATGAAATACCTTGGCACTATGATTAGAGTTGGCAATGAAATGAATAGGAAAGAATCGCTTTATGACTCCCACTAAAAGCCAAGCGGATTTGAGGTAGAACCATTGCCAATTACTGTCCCAATAAATGGTTCCTCTAATATGATAAATGGGATTCTTGACCCCTGCCAATAAACTCAACAGCAAGATGATTGGCCCACCATTCAATAAATGGAAGATGTCAGATTTATGCTTTCTGCAGTAGAGGAAAAAACTGAAATATACACTCCAATTATTTTCCTTACCGGAAGTTGTATGTACTTTTTTTTCATCGTAGATCTTCTGCGTAGGTGTTCGCAGGCTATAGGCATATAAGGGAAATCGTTGCCAGAAATAATCGATGTAATGATTAATAGACAGTTCAACTCCGCCAGTCGTGAAACGCCACATGACATAATGTATGGGAGATGATTTCATAGGAATACTGCCTTTTTTTTTCGCTAATCACTACCGACGTGTAATGATGCGTAATGCTCACCGAGCAGGTTTGAGGGACAAGGCTTTTTTGTAGGCCAAGGCACCAAAGCTGAAGAATGAACCCAATAATATCCCCTCAGCCGGTAAGTTATAGTAACTAAAATATTGGCCGGAAGAAGAATGAATGATAAACCAGCCCATAAAAAAGACAATGAATACCAACAATGACTCCTTCATCGGATGTGATCGCGGCAAAGATGCACTACAGAGAAATAGCTTCCAGTTAAAATAGAAAAAGAACATCATCATTAAAGCGAAGCCCGCAATCCCGGAATGCATCAATATATTTTGATTGGCGACATGAAGGTCAGAATAATTCATGAATGTATTGGAAAAACCCCAGCCTGTAAGCGGAGATTCCAACCACTTCTTCACTACGCGTGGACTACGCTCACTCAGCCGTACCAAAGTTCCTCCTGCTGTAGCATCCCCAGAGGCTAACGACTTGATCGTTAATATCCGATTTAGTGCATTGGTAAATTGCATACCGACAATCGGAAAAGACATCAGGCCAATAAAGAGCACAATCCCTGTAACGCCTATCAAGGCCAGCCGCTTGATATTAAATTTGGCGATCACAGTGAAGAAGAGGAAGATAATGAAGCCAAAGCTGAGTACCCATCCCCGAGTAGCTGATAGAAAGGCCGATAAGAAATTAGCTCCTACCACTGCATATAACAAAATGGGATTAAAGTCTTGTTCCTTGCCCTTTTTAGCGATGAAATACAATGCACCAAAAAGGGTAATGAGAACCGTTCCGGAACTAAAGAAACCACGATAAGTCCTCCCTTCTGTCACATCAAAAGCCAAATGATCATGCCCTGTTCCACCAAGAAACTCCGAAGGCGTCATCGCCAAATTAATGGTGAACACCTGAGAGAAGAAGGCCGAAAATGCAATCGGAAAGAGGTAGTAAAAAAAGTTCCGATAATCTTTTTCTTCCGTCATTAAACGAGGAATCGTGAAGAATAACATCAAGGGCGTGATCTCCTTGATGACTCGGAAGATGATATTTAAGGCTAGGGTTAGCCCCATCACATAGCCCTGCACGATCAAAAACAAGATATAGATAAACATCGCCCCCAAAAGACCATTATAGTAGGGTCGATTTATGGGGCCAATTTGTACGGCTTTTACAATCGTCAGGAGAATATAAAGCTGTCCAATCTCAATTGGCGGTAGGCCAGGAATCATGGATAATGTGGTGTGATAGGGGCCAAAAAAGCCAATAAAGCCATCAGACACCACCAGGAAGACAGCTAGCCACATCGCTTCGTTCTTCGAACGGAAGTAAGCAATGAGCATTCCCAGGTAATACAAGGAAGATATAATCGGCGAGGTATAGTAGGTCGTGATGACCGTACCGATAATAATGAGAAGAAATATGGCGATTTGTTTCTTCATTGCTTAAGAAACCACAGACTCGGTTCCGTTTTTGGGTACTTTAGGACTAGCTACTTTTATCCCTAGCTGCAAAGCATCAGATAAAAGACTAGCATTATTCTCAATGGAATACTTCTCTAGAACAATATTACGCATCCATTCTACTTTTTCCACTCTTTGCGCCTCATTATTTAGGTAGTAGCGCGTCATTTCTTTGATTTCGTCATAAGATTGGACGGCGGGTAAATCAGCTCCTTCTGGAAATATCTCTTTCAATCCATTTTGCCACTCCATCAAGGGTAGCGTACCAGATCCTAAGACTTCCATCAAGCGCCAGTGCGCGGCGTGTAATAAGCCTGGGTTTCCATCAATAGGAATGATTTTGGTCGCGTTGTACATCTCATTCATCTTTTCCGTAGAGATGTAACCTTGTCGTTCTACATAATGATTCTTTAGCTTTGGGAAATTAGGAAACCAGCGTTCCCAATCATCATTTCCGTGAATATGTAGATCGAAATCCGTGAATTCATTCAAGAATTTAGCTTTTTTATACCCCCAACTATCCGTGTAAGACATTCCAATATAGAGCACCTCTGTTTTCAATTCCTCGTAGCGCTCCTTTGATAACTTTATGGGAAAGTGCTGATGGCTAGGCACACTGGGATAAGTCAGGTGAAGATTCTTCAGTCCCATTTTACTAAACTGGTGAATCCAGAAAGAGTCCGTCGTAAAAATCGCATCGGCATAGTCTAATAGCTGCAAATAATGCCGATTGGTTGGCGTGTAAAAGGGACTATCACCCAAGAAAAATCCAATTTTGGTGCCATTTTTCTTGAAATAAGCTAAGGTATCGGGTAGTAATAGCTCATTGTTATAAATATAGACGACATCTGGGCGAAGTCGTTTATACTCTTCCAGGTAATATTCGTTGATCTTCCTAAAATAGTAGGCTTCCCATTTGAGGCGATATTTGTTGGGTAATCTAAAGATCTGTACGTTGACCTTTTTCTCCCAGCCTTTTACCACATGGTAATAATCTACGGCATGGACTTCGGCTCCTAAGTGTTCAAAGGTTTCTTTGAAGGAGTGAAAGAAGCCATAGCGTTGTGGTATAAATAAAAGAGCTTTCATAGTGTTGTAAAATCAGTCAAGTGTTAATAAATCTGAGAGTTCCTCAGAAAGTTGCGCCACCTTCTGGGCTAATTCATCTCGATTCTCGGCGCTGGTGATAAAGCAAGAATGTCGTAAAGTACTCTCCGTAATTGGAGGTAGGACGTCGCCGGATTTGACAAAAATTTCGGCAAAGGCCACTTCAGGCTTCTGTAAGAAATAGCTCAATGGCATTTTAGCTTTTACTTTTCGGCCTGCCTCCCAGTTATAATATTGAACCGCGGAAAACTGCTGGATAGAAGATTGCACATCAGGCTCCTCTCCCATCGCAATTTGAGCAACGGCTCTATTCATATCTACGCCGGTCGACAACTGGGTTAGATAGGAAGAAATATAATCCCCGCCGAGGCGAGCACCAATCTCAATCATCTTGGGGCCCTGTGGCGTTACCTTCAATTCTGCGTGAGATCCACTATTGTCTATTTCCAGTGCATCAATCGCTTTCTGTACCACTTTACGAATCTCCAAGCAAGTTGTTTCAGATAAAGCTGATGGCTGGTAATGGGCTAATTCAACCGTATGCGGATAGGGGGTAATCACTTTATCAGTAATTTGTACAATATGCGTTTTACCTTTTGCGGTGATGCTTTCAACACTTACCTCTGGGCCTTCTAGGAACTCTTCAATGAGCACCTGGCCTGTAGAAGAGAAGGCGGCTGTCTTTTCGTAATGCGCCAATAAGTCATCTCGGTTTTCGGCTCGATATACACCTCGACTTGAAAAGCTATCTACCGGCTTGATAATGAGTGGGAATGCCCAGTTTTCAAAATCAAATGCCTGCAAATCCGCTAGGGTTTCCATCATTACGCCTTTAGCGCAGGGTACATCGTGAGCTAGAAAAGCTTGCTTCATCAAGTATTTATCGCGTGCCCGCTGAATCACCGTCGTGGATGGGAAAAGAAATTCATACTTTTCAGCCAATCTGGCCATCAAAACCAAGGGGTTTTCCATCTGACAGCTTACTAAGCCACCAATTCGTTCCTTTTCTATCAGGTCACAATGGGCCTCAAAGTCTCTGGGTGGAAGCACCGCAAAAACATCTGCATCTGCGGCACCAGGCGCCGCAGGGTTGGGATCCGTTACGACCGTATAATACCCCAAAGCTTTGCAAGCCTTGATGAGCAGTACCTGGTTAATCCCTCCGCCGAATACTAAAATTCGCTTTTCCATGCTATAAGTGGGCAAATACCTTTTGTACAGCGTCGACAACCTTCCGCTGGTCCTCCTTACTTAAGGAAGGATAGATAGGAATGCGAAGCAAGCGATTATAAAAGGCCATGGAACCCGGAAAGTCTTCATCCGTTCCTAAATGGGAGTAATATTTATTTTGGTGCAAGGGGGTGTAATGGACATTCGCCATGATGCCTTCCTGACGGAGTGCATCCATGATCCAAAATCGTTTGTCGGGCGGTACAAGCAAGCCAAACAGGTGCCAATTGTGTTCAGCGCCCTCCGTAATTTTTATGAAATCCAGCCCATCAATTCCCTTTAATTCAGACAAGTAAAACTCAGCAATAGCTCTACGCTGGGCATTCATTGCATCCAAACGTGCCAATTGAGTGATGCCCATAGCACCATTGATATTAGATTGCACATAGCTATTCCCCTTATCGACATATTGGTAGTAGCCACGCGTTATATTGTCCGTCAAGAAAGAATACTTATCGGTACCCTTTTCTCGCATAATCCGTACCCGCTCAGCGATTTCATCATTATTGGTGACAAATGCACCTCCTTCGCCGGTCGTCATATTCTTAGTCCCGTGAAAGGAGAAAGTGCCTACATCAGCGTGGTTACCCGTAAATTTCCCTTTGTATTTTGATCCGATAGACTGTGCCGTATCTTGTACTACATAGAGGCCATGCTTTTTGGCAATGACATTGATCTCATCCATTTCGGCAGGATTTCCTGCATAATCAATGGGAACAATCGCCACCGTCTTATCGGTAATATAAGATTCTAATTTGCTGACATCGATATTACCATTATCCGGGCGAACGTCTGCCAATACAATCTTAAGGTTATTCAGGATGGGCCCCAATGCGGTACTCGTGTAGGTAAAGTTGGGTACGATGACCTCACTCCCAGCTGGGAAATCTTTCACCATGAACGCCAAATCCAAAGCTGTGGTGGCCGAGTTTAGAAATAAGGCAAATTTTACGCCTAAATAATCGGCTAATTTTTGCTCAAATTCCCGGCAGGCAGGCCCGTCTCCACTCACAAAAGTGGTTCGCATGGCTTCGGTGACGGCCTGGATATCTTCTTCCGCTATGGTGGGAAGATGGATGAGGACTCGCTCAGTTGCCACAGCCGGTCCTCCGTTAAGTGCTAATTCTGTGTGTTTGATTGTCATATTGGTGTGTTGCTTGCTTATTGAAATAACCTGAATCTATCGGCTTCGGCACCGAGATAGGGGCCGTTTTTAACTTCCAGAAAACGAGTTTCTTCTGATAAGACGGTAAAACCGTGCCCTCCTTTAAGCAGTACGATAAGATCCCCTTGCTGGAGGGTAAAAGATTCTATCATTTTTTTTTCGAGATCGAAAATGGCCGCTTGCAAAGCCCCCTTTTGTACAAAGAGCACCTCTTGCGTCAAGGTGACTTTTCGATCCACTTCTTTATGCTGATGAGCCGCAAAAATCTTACCCGCAGGATATTGATGACTGGCCACTTGAATAAAGTCATCGTCCTTACAGTAAAACTCACTCCCCTGCTGCTCTGGGGTATTAGCTGCAATGTGGATCGCTAACAAATCCCCTTTTTCGCTCTTAATCTCACGCATAAGAATAGTTTTCTTCATACCATTTGATGGCTTCCGCTACTCCTTCTTTGAAAGGCTTTGAAGGCTTCCATCCCAACAGTTCTGCCCCTCTACTTCCTTCCACTGTCTTATAAGGAGCCCCGTCCGGTTTTGACGGATCCAACTTCAGTTCGCCGGTGTAGCCCGTCAATTCCTTAATCAACTCGCACATCTCAATGATCGAGATACCATGAGCCACACCAATATTGATAAAATCAGTAGTAGGTGGAATTTTGATGCTGCGAATCATCGCCTCGGCACCATCATCTACGTGCAACCATTCTCGTACCGGTTTGCCTGACCCCCAAATATTGACAAAAGGGGCATTGCTTCTTTTTGCTTCGACAAATTTCATGATCAGTGCGCCTAAGGCGTGAGATCGTTCTTCTTCAAAGTGATCTTCTGGCCCGTACATATTGGACAATACAATATTGATAATGTCCATTCCATGTTGCTTGGCATTGGCCCATGAGCCAACCCAAAAGGCTTTTCGGACAAAACCATACACCAAAACCGAATCATGCATGGGGCCATCCCAAATTTCTTCTTCTTTGAAAAGTGTCGCTTTAGCCGGGTAAACACAATTAGAAATTGGGTTTACGATTCTACCTATCCCCGTTTCCCTTGCTGCCCGCAAAAGATTGACATTCATCAAAAGATTATTTTCGAAAAGGTCAGCCGGATATTTGTAGCCAAATTGAATTCCTCCCACAAAAGAGGCGCAATTCAGCAGCACATCTGGCTGATGATCTTCAAAAAAAGCCTTAGTTTGGTTAAAGTCTCGTAAGTCGACCCCCATACTGAGGGAAGTAAGAATGGGATTTTCACCGCTAGCCCGTAGTTTTTTAACTACCCGCTTACCTAAAAAACCAGTTGCTCCTGTTACTAGTGTTTTCATGATTAAAGAACGTCTTCTACATTATTAAGAATGGCAAAGCCACCTGTTTTCAAATAGTGGTTTTTTCTTACTCGTTCCACATCGCAACTCACCATTTCGGAGATCAACTCTGCGAGGGAGTGCTTAGCCACCCATCCCAACTTCTCTTTCGCTTTGGTAGGATCACCAATGAGCAAATCAACTTCTGTAGGACGGAAGTAGAAAGGATCTACTTTAACCAATTCTTTACCAATGGGTAAGTGATTGGCTTCGATACCGGTCTCTGCTTCAAATTTAGCTCGATCGATACTGGCGATTAAACCTTTTTCATTGACTCCCTTGCCATTGAATTCAATTTCAATTCCTACTTCATTGAAGGCCAGTCGAACAAAATCGCGAATGGAAGTCGTTTTCCCAGTGGCGATAACAAAGTCTTCAGGAATATCCTGCTGCAACATGAGGTACATCGCTTCCACATAGTCTTTAGCATGTCCCCAATCTCGTTTGGCATCCAAATTACCTAAGGACAAGATTTGTTGGAATCCCAGAGAAATATTTGCCACAGCGCGGGTAATTTTACGCGTAACGAACGTCTCCCCTCTTACCGGTGATTCATGGTTGAAAAGAATACCATTACAGGCAAACATATTGTAAGCTTCTCGGTAGTTGACGGTAATCCAATAGCCATACATTTTGGCTACTCCATAAGGGCTGCGCGGATAGAAAGGAGTCGTCTCAGACTGTGGGATCTCCTGTACCTTACCGTACAACTCTGAGGTGGAGGCTTGATAAACTTTGGTTTTATTTCCTAATCCCAAAATACGCACGGCTTCCAACATTCGCAATGTCCCTAATCCATCTACATTACCCGTGTATTCTGGGGTGTCAAAACTTACTTTCACATGAGACATGGCCGCCAAATTATAGATTTCATCGGGCTGTATCTCTTGCACGTATTTGATAATATTATTGGAATCTGTCAAGTCGCCATAGAAGTAATGGAAGCGTGGATCTTCCTCTTGTCGATCATTGGCAAACAATTCATCAATTCGTTCAGTGTTGAAGGAGGAGCTTCGTCTTTTCATGCCCCATACGGTATAACCTTTCTTGAGGAGTAAATCAGCTAGGTAAGAGCCGTCTTGTCCGGTTACGCCGGTAATTAGTGCTACTTTTGACATCGAATCGTTTTTTTTAATTTTGTTAATGGGTGGTTTGTTCTAACTTCCTCATTTTCAATCCAAATAATTGCACCACGCTAGCGATGCCTGGATAGTATTTGGGAAGTAGACTGAATGCCTTCAACTTCATGCCAAGGGTTCCTCCTTTTTGATAGATCAAAGAGAGTAACTTTCTGAAAATGAGGATCGTTTCCGGTTCAGTTAAGGGTTTATTATAGGTTTTGTTGAAATTCATGATGGTATCATACATCATATAGTAGATACGTTTCCGGTTCTTTTGAAAACCGGCATGGGTCGCTTGTGCTTCGTGTTTCCGGTAAGAAATCGTCCGCTTATTAATAAAATGGACTTTGGTACGCATACTGATATTTAGCCAAAACCAGAAGTCATAGCCAAACATGTTGAGATCTTCATTGGTCTTATCGTATACCAGGCAATCTTTTCGGAAGACGGTACTACAAGTCATGATGAAATTGCCGCCAGTGAGTAACTTGAAGAATACATTTCCTCGATCAAAAGTTTCTCGAATAGCCGCTTGTTCTGGATCGTCTTTTAATTGGCCATTTCCATCTACGATATTGACATCGGTATATACGAGGCCATAGTCGGGATTCGATTCCAAAAAACTAAGCTGTAGCTGCAATTTCTCTGGATCAGTCCAGAAATCATCACTATCACACCAGGCTACATACTTGGATTCTATATGGTCTAGGATACGGAAGAAATTGCGCAACATGCCCCAGTTTCTTTCCGAAGGAAGTAACTTGATTTTATTAGGGTATTCCTGGGCATATCGCTCGCATATTTGGCGAGTAGTATCGGTAGAGAAATCCTCTCCTATCACTAGTTGATAGGGAAAGTCGGTCTCCTGCATTACAATGCCTTCTATGGCTTGTGCAATGTACTGTTCACAATTGTAAGCCATCATCGCGATGCTTACCAATGGTGTTTCCGTAGACATAATAACTATAAGTTTTTAAATGGTAGCGGCTAGAAGATCTTGGCGATCAGCCCCATGGTTTTAGGTACAATGACTTTTTGAATCAGCAGAATTTCTTCTGTTTTTTTCATAAAATGTAGTCCCAAGTAAACGGTTCCACCCAGAGTGCATAGTAGGCTCAGTGAAAGGAAACCAGATTCAAGGAATGAATTGGCAAAGTGCAGTACAACTCCCATCAAGAAGCTAAAAATGATAGTGAATGAAATATCCTTTAGTTGTGCTACAAGGGAGTAACCCAAGAATTTCTCTGAATAATAGGTATTCACTAATAAGTTGAGATAAGCAGAGACTACTTGGCCAATAACCAAGCCCATAATGCCGAATTGTATGCCAATAACAATTCCTAAACCAATACTTATCTTCTCAATGAATTCTAGTTTAAGGCCCAGGTCCGATCGTCCCAACACCAAAAGCATGTTAACATTGATCACATGAAAATGATAAGTGACACCTGCCACACAGAGTAATTGTAAAAAAGGAACTGATTGTAGCCACTTTTCACCGATTAAAGTGACAATAATAAGCTCTGCCAGTACCCCCAGCAACATCATGGCGGGTAAAATCACGAACGAACTCAACTTGATGAATTTCCGATAGCCTTCCTTGAGCCGTTCCCTATCATCTTGTAACTTAGATAGAATCGGATAGCTTATCTTCTGTACCGCCTGGAACAAATGATTGATGGCCATATTGCAAAAGCGATTAGCCTGGTCATAAAATCCTAGGGTGGCTGTCGAAAAATACTTCCCAATCACTAATTTGAAGATGTGTTGGAAAAATCGCTGTACCAAACCTGCAATCAAAATGTTAGAACCAAATTTGAATAGCCGGATGAAAGATGATTTATAAAATTTCAAACTCAGCTTCCAAGGGTGGAAATACCAAAGCAAGATCGTGTCGATTAAAGCTCGCAGTACCAGTTGAATCACTAAACTCCATACGCCAAATCCATTCAAGGCCAATGCGACTGCTACCCCACCAGAAATTAAGACGGAAGGAATCCGCACTTTAGTTTGCGTCTTGAAGTCAATCTGCTGGGTCAAAACCGCCTGCTGAATAATAGCAAATGAATTGATAATCAGATTGATACCTAAAACCCTGGTGAGTAAAACCAATGATTCTTCCTTAAAGAAAGTAGCAATGGCAGGCGCACTGATGAAGAGAATGCCGTAGACTAGAATGGAGATCATGAAGTTGAAAACAAAAGTAGTTGATTTGTCTTCCTCCGAGATTTCCTTTTCCCTTACCAAGGCATTCGAGAAGCCACTATCAACAAAACCCGCGCAGAGTTCGAAGAAAATCATGACCATAGCAATCACCCCAAAGTCCTCTGGCAGCAATAGTCGAGCCAGGACGATCGTAACAATAAAGTTGATCGTACTATTTCCCAATTTGTCGATCATCACCCATAAAAAGGCGGCTATCGACTGATCCTTTAAAGATGCTGACATGCTTAAGCCTTAGCTTTCTTTTGGCGTTTTGATCTACCTTTTCTTTCGTTCTTGGACTGCTTGCTTTCGCCATAGCCGTAACCATAGCCATAACCATAACCGCCCCCTCTATTCAGTGATACACCATTGAGTACAACAAATGGCTTAGGTAGTTTATCCTTCTGCGCAATATCTTTGATAATATCCAACTGCCCTCTTTTGGTCACACCGGATCGCACCACATACATACAAGCTTCTACTAGATCCTTCATTTGTAGGGCATCGGCGACTAGGCCAACTGGCGGGGCATCGAGGATAATAAAATCGTAGACATCCCGCATTTGATCTACAAAAATTCTAAGTCGTTCGGATAGTATGAGTTCACTGGGATTGGGCGGCTTAGGGCCACAGGTGATAATATCCAAATTCTCATGCAATCCACTATTATTGATAATTTCATCGGCTGTGATGGCAGGATCAACCAAATAGTTGACAATACCAGGAGTGCTCGGATCCGTCTCAAAATAGATAGACTGTTTTGGTTTTCTTAAATCAAGTTCGACCAGCAAAACACGTTTACCCGTCAAAGCTTGCGCCATACCTAGGTTGGCCGTAATAAAGGACTTACCATCTCCAGAAGCGCTGGAGGTCACCATCAAAGTCTTGAGTGTCTTGCCTGGTGCGACATAGGCGAGATTGACCCGCAGTAAGCGAAACATCTCGGCAATCGGTGATTGGCTATTTTCAGTAACGACCACTTTGTTTTTACGACTACTCGTACCCAGTGATCCAACCACGGGAACACCGGCTAGTTCCTCGATCTCTTCTTCCATCTCTACCTTATCATTCATCGATTCTAGCAGCAAGATCATGCCCGTTGGAATCGCAAATCCCATAAAGAGTGCAATTAAGGCAATTTGAGCTTTCTTAGGGCTGACTGGACCTCTACTCGAAGGGGGTTCGATAATCTTGCCATTGGCGACTGTCACGGATAAGGAGATCGCCGATTCTTCTCGTTTTTGTAACAAATAAAGATATAGATCTTCTTTGATCCCTTTTTGCCGCTCAATTTCTACCAACTCCCTTTCTCTATTCGGTAGGCTTTGCAAGCGAGTCTCTAAGTCAGCACGAAGACCTTTATTGGCATCACGTGCTAACTGAAGGTCTCCCTTGATCGTCCGAATATTATCGATAATGGTTTGTCGAAGATTTTGTATTTGCTTATCAATTAACTTAATGTCCGTATGATCTGGGCCTTTCACGGCGCTTTCATCGGTACGTTTCGCAATAAATTCATTGAAGCTGTTGAGCTGATTCGTTAGGGTTAGATTTGTGATGTTATTATTGGTAGGTACAAAATTGAAATCACTTCGATGCTGCACCAAATAAGATTCAATCCCATTCAAAATTTCCAATTGCACATTCCGATTAGAAATTTCACGGTCATAAGTACTTAAGTCATTCATCAGCCTATTACCTTCTACACTATAGGACATCATGCTGAAGCGACTTTTGTAATTGGCTACGTTTCGTTCGGCAGCTTCCAATTCTTCGGTAATCAAATTGATGCGCTCACTGATCATCCCGATACTATTTTCGTAGACTTTATTTTTATCCTCTCTGGTTTTGGCATTGTAGGCATCGATGATATTGATCAGTAACTCCTCTCCTCTCTTTCTGCTCACATCCTGTAGACTAAGTAATAGCGTACTCGATTTTTCTCCCATCGGAGATACCCCGAGTCCATCGATGAGTTCGCCGGCACGTCCAGCTATCGATGAAATTTGAACAGCTACCGGACCTTGGCCCTCTTCAAAATCATTCTGTGCTAGGGTTAATTTTCCTTCTTTCAGCTCAATTTCTTTACCAAAGGTGCCCCTGTATTCTATTTCGTTCTTATCGGGGTCAATGGTAACTAATTGATAACTACCATCTCCTTCAAAAAAGAGTTCACCGTAGACTCCAATGTTCTTGTTGACTGGTTGCCAATCTACTACTTGCACTGGTGAATTATAGACCAACTCATGCTTGCGAAATCGTTCGAGACTATAATACTGGAACTGTAACTCCATTTGTGCCACTACCTTTTCCATTACGGGTGTAGAGCGTAGTGTCAGAATCTCATCTACTAGATTCTTCTTTTTCAGCAGTTTAAGTTCATCAAATATGGCTTCCTCGATTAATTCTCCAGATTTCTCATCGCCTTTGATCAAGAGCATCGCCTCAGCTTCATACTTGGGCTGCGCATTTTTGAGATACATATATGCTAAGCCCAAGAAAGTAGGGAAGATAATAACATATAGGTACCAATACTTAAGCGCTTTCCGAAGAAGTGCTTTGATATCTAATTGATTGTAGTTTTCCATAATGGAATATAATTATTGTTGTGTAGCCGTTGAATTAAGTACGAGTTCCCAAAAAGAAGGTGATTAGTGTCACGAGTGGAAAGAGGATTCCTGAATAACGTGAGACGAAGTCTCCTTGCGTCGCATATTGCTTGGCTTTAAGCGGTGCCACATAAACGATGTCATTGGGTTGCAAGTAAAAATAAGGAGAAGTAAATAGTGCTTTATCCTGGGTATTGAGTCGGATAAATTCCCTGACCTCATTTCTTTCTCGTATGATAAGTACCTCATTACGTTTAGCATAAGGCGTAAAATCT
>Ga0070727_10001560_pt1 | contig 24076 bp, 19 predicted proteins | sample tdAd472_FD_66722 | JGI IMG/M metagenome (GOLD analysis project Ga0070727, IMG submission 66722) | Marine sediment microbial communities from the Atlantic coast under amendment with organic carbon and nitrate - tdAd47.2 | ecosystem: Environmental > Aquatic > Marine > Coastal > Sediment | place...
CTGGTGCTCGGGCCCAAGAACCTGCCGCTGACAATCTTCCCGAAGAAGAAGAACATCAGCATTACCAGGCCCGACGGCATCAAGCTCTCTTCGGGCGACCGCATCCGGCTGACCCGTTCGATGAGCAAGAAGCAGTTTGGCTTTCGGCTCAAGGCCGGCAAGGAGCTCCAGGTCGAACGGGTCACAGCCTTGAACATCATCACCAAGGCCGGCTTCTCCATCCCCCGGTCTTGGGGTCACTTCGAATACGTCTACGCGACGACGCCGGCCGGCATCCAGGGCCGGCGGGTGGATGATGTTGTGGTCGCTGGGTACCGCACGGCCTGGAGCGGGCTCGCCCGCGAGCAGATTCGCTCGGCCTTCGAGGCCTGCAAGCGTTCGTTCCACTGCGTTGTGGATGACCTGGACGACCTCAAAGCGTCGCTGGACATGCACCGACCGCACCACTCGGCGACCGACCTCGAGGACCGGCCCGAGTCCGTCCTCGCTCAGCACCAGCGGTACCAGCGATGGAAGGACCAGCAGCACGAGCGGGCGAACGACCACAGGAGGACGCACCATGTTTGACGACCTCGATTTCTCGCCGATGGAAGAGCTCGAGAACTGGGTCAGCGGAGCCAGCGACGATGCCATAGACGCCCGCGACCAGCGTCCTCCGATGGTGGACTTCAGGCCCCTCCGAGGCCCTTCGTTCGCTCTGCCCTACGCCAGCCTCGTGGACCTGACATTCGACCCGACGGCCTCGTCTCAGCTGGTCGCGACGTTCAGCGACCACATCGTCCGCATCGTGGGGCACGGCCTGGAAAGCGTCTACCTCGTCCTGGCCAGCCAGACCGCGTCCACCGTCGAAGCCCGCTCCGCACGGCACCGACCCGACGCCTACACCGGTCCGGGGGAAGTCCTTGAGGACGGCCTGGTCATCGTGGAAGGCATCACCTTGGAGCGGCGAGCGAAGCGTGGCACGACCAAGCCCGAGCCAGGTCAGCAGAGCGGCATCTGGGGAGAGGAGTGACCCGTGGCACGGATACCACTGGAGGTGGATGCCACGGTTCGACGGCCGGCCGAACCTGCTCAGATGTTCGGGTGTCTCGGCGGACGGGTCGGGCAGAGTTCCGGATTGGCGCAGTGTCGTCAGTTTGGCAGACATCTGCCCTTGTCACCAGACAAGGGCTCTAACCCCGTGACAACCAGTCACTTCGAGCGACCGGAGTGTTCGGGTGCGATGATAAAGGAGGCACCGCGATGCTGAAGACAGACAGGGACCCGCAACATCCCCACGCACGCCTGAACCGTGGGCACCGGTTGGCTCCGCCAAGTGCTCGGTGGCCGCTCGACCTCGGACTGCTCCGGCTCTCCAGCCGAGACTGGTTCATGCTCCAGGACGCCTTCTCGGCCACCCACATCTTCGGGGGCCTCGGGTCCGGCAAGACGACCGGCAGCGGCCAGTCGCTCGCCCACGCCTATCTCCGGGCGGGGTTCGGCGGCGTCGTCCTCTGCGCCAAGGCCAGCGAGAGGGCGACCTGGGAGCGGTACGCCGCTCAGACCGGACGAACCAAGGACCTCGTCTTCTTCGGACCCGGCTGCGGAAACGGTTTCAATCTGATCGACTACGAGATGAACCGCAAGAGTGAGGGCGCCGGCAACATTGACAACATCGCGAAGATTCTCGAGGAGGCTCTCGAGACCACGACCGCGAACCAGGTCGCCGGCGGTGACCCGTTCTGGCGTGAGGCTCGCGGCGAGATGATCCGGCACATGCTCCAGCTGGAGAAACTCACGGGCCGGCCCATCAGCTGGATCAACATCATGCGGAACATCCACTCCCTGCCGCGGAGCATGGGTGAGTACCGGGACCCAAGGTGGCGGCAGTCTTCGGAGTTCCATCGGTCATTGCGGCTGGCGACCGAGCGGCTCAAGGCAGGCACAAACGATGACGGCCAGCTCATGGACCTCTGGCTCACAGCCCAGTACGTGCACAACATCTATGCCCCGCTCGACCCGGAGCCACGGTCCAGCATCGTGAGCATGGTCTCGGCACTCGCCGACCGACTCCAACGCTCACCGATGCGAGACCTGATCCTGAGCAAGACCACCGTCGAACCAGAGGCTACTGAGGAAGGCAAGATCATCATCCTTGCCATGGATGTTTCTACCCATGACCGTTCCGGGCAGTTCGTTCAGGTGCTCTTCAAGAATGCATTCCAGCGGATGATTCTGCGACGACGACACACCCATACGGCATCGTGCCGCCCGCTCTTTCTCTGGGCCGATGAGGCACACTTCTTCACGTCCGAGTTCGACCACAAGTTCCAGACCACGGCACGCGAGTTTCGGGCCGCCACGGTCTACCTGAGCCAGAACCTGCAGAACTACTACGCCGCAATGGGTGACGGCTCGCCGGCTCGTGCCAAGAGCCTCCTCTCAGCATTCGGGAACACGATCTTCCACGCGAACAGTGACCCGGAGACGAATAAATACGCGGAGGAGCTCGCCGGTGTCCACGAGGTCAGGCGTCCGAACGCAAGTGAGAGTTGGTCGCATTCCTCGTCGGGCTGGAACTCGTCCGGCAGGAGCCACTCGGTCAGTAACGGCTGGAGCGAACAAGTTGAACCCTATCTACGCCATGCAGATATCAGCATGCTGTCACGCGGGGGTAGGCACTGTTACACCGACGCGATCATGTTTCGTTCGGGCAAACCGTTCTACTCGACCGGTCGGAGCATGATCCGCCTGCGGTTCCCCCAGCAGGTTCGGTACATCGCGCCTCACAGACAGAGGACCTCAGAATGAGCCCCTTCATCCCCCTCGTGACGCGGGGCCTCCTGCGCGTCCATCTCATCCTGTTTCGCCGCGATGCTGACGAAGACCACGTTGGTGTATTCGGCATCATCGAAGCTCAGCTCTCGCTCGTGTTCGTCGCCGTGCTAATCGTGATGTTGCGCGGGCTACTCGAACCATGGCAGCCGATCGGACCCGTTTTCATCCCCACCATCATCATGATGGGTGCGCTAGGAGCGTGGTGGCTGGCCCGCTACAACGGCCTCATGGACACGATGGGACCGCTCGCGGACCCCGACGCGCCGACGGGCTTTAGCGGACACGCCTCATACGTTTGGAATGGCCGCCCGGCAACGCCGAGCCGCAAGCGCATCAACGAATGGCAGATCTTGGGTGTCACCGAACCACTGAAGCTCGGACTCCCGGGCCTAGCGCTTCTGGGCTTCCATTCATCCGCGGCAGCGGGGCTCCTGTTGCTCGGCGTCGCAGTTACAGCCGCAATCCAGACACACCGCGACCGTTCACTCGACCGCTTCGCAATTGAACGTGAAGCGTCGTTTGCCAGAGACCAGGTTAGTGTCATGGACAACGGAGAAGGAGCAGTCGACGCCGTACTTGATGATGACGAATTCGAGGAATCCATCGTACAGCAATTCGGAGTGAGACATGGGTACGATGAGTTCGGTACTCCGGAGCAGCAACCAACCCCACCTGAGACGTTCTACCAGAAGCGACAGTCGATCAAACCACCTATCAAGCGAGGGCGGCAAAGCGCTCCCAACCTGCGGTGGCCATCGCTGCTTGTTACGGGTGTGACGCTCGCCGCTTCCCTCGGCCTGTGGTCCGGTGACCGATTTGGGCTTTATGAATCCGCACCTGACCGGGTGGTCGCTGTTGCGCAGAGTATCGACCGCGAACTCGCCGTCGTTGGCCTCTCGCCTCGCACCGCGTCTGGCTCTGGTCTGGACGACCTGTTGCTTCAACGACTCGATGAATCTGCCTGGCGCGACCACCAAATTCGGAAACAGCATCTCGCATCACGAGATTCCCTGGTCGAGGAGCTTGCCGCTGCCGCGGAGAGCGCTCGTCTACTCCGGGCCGCGTGCGAGTCGCTTCCTGGAGACTTCGAGCTTGCGCCAGGTCCCGCCCCCTTCCACGAAGTGCTGATGACGAACGAGGCCGTCGCATCAGACTGGGCCCTGCTCGTACTCGAACTCAAAGAGCTTGAAGTATCGCTGGAGAAACTCCGGGCAGAGTCTGCGCAGTTACTCAATGGTTCGACGTCGTCATCGTCGTTCCTTGCTCATGCCGAGTCTGTTCGTCTCAGGATTTCTACAATGAACGAGACCATGGCAAAGCTATCGCATGCCCACCGGCGGGTTGCCGCTGCCCTGTAGTCGACACGTGCACGTTGTTCTCTGAGTATCCCGTTCACAAGGACGCCGACCCGATGATGCAGACCAGATGCCTACTTCCCGCCTTGCTGTTTTTGATAGCTGCACCAGCGCTTGCCCAGTCAGGTGCGGAGAAAACAAGACTAGCGGTCAGAGAGGACGAGCAAGGAAAGCTGAATGTTCAGACTGACGAAGCACGTCTCGGCGTTGCGCTTCGAGCCCGCTTCGAAACGACGGTTCCGGAGATGGCTGCATCCATGAGTGCCCTCGCAGCTGAGCACACCAGCTTCCAGGACCGCATGGAGAAGCTGCAAACAAGCGATGAGGGTCGGCTGGTCGCCGCCGACACGGCGGCATTCTGGCAGGTGCTCTCCCTTCAACAACGGCCGGTCTTGCACCCGGCGGAGTTCGCATCACGTCAGGCTGCCGCCGAACAGCTTGATGAGGCCCTGAAGACATTCCAGCAGAAGGGCCGGGCGACGGCTGGCGTGGTGCCTTCACTTGACGCGATCGCGGCCACCGAGGACCTGCTCACATGGACGCGAGAGAAGCGGCTTCGTATCGACCGGATGAATCGCCTGATCGATCACGCCATCGAGTCGCATGACACAGGCGATCGCTCCGTTAACGTTTTGCCAACACTCGCCGAAGCGATCAACGAGGCGATCGCATTGCAGGCCAGAAGGCGTGCCATGATTACGGCCACTGCTGAGGAGCAGGCTCGCTTCGATGCGGAAGCCACGGTCCAGCGTGATGCGTACGACGCGGCACTTCTCGCCGAGCTGCAGCGCTCCGAGCAACGCCGAATGGAACTCGAGGCTCTGCTTGAACGAGAGCGCATCGAAGTCCAGAGTGACCTCCGAGCGATTCGCGCCGAGACCGCCGCCATGGAGGCGGCGTCGATCGCCGAGTTCGAAAGAGAAATGAGCGAGCTTCGTGCAGAGCGTGACCGACTCGCGGCTGAGCTCAGGCTGATGGCAGCTCAAGAAGCAGCGCAGACGCAAGCAATTGACGAGCAGGCTGAGGACACGAGGCTCAGATCCATCGCTCAGAGCCCGGAGACCGCGGCATTGCTCGCTCCCTTCCTCGCGGATGGCTATTGGCAGCCCGGCGACCGACGCAATGAGATCGGTCTCGAGTTGCGACCCATGTCATGGAGCCGCCTGAAGTCGTTCGGGGCGACCCACCCCACCCCCGACGGGCTCGCTCAGCTCATCGCTGTCGTCAACACACGCGGCTTTGCCGGTCAGGCATCGGGCGCGAACACCAGCCGCGGGGGGAAGCACAACGACACCCTGCGACCGAAGCTCTCGCTGGGCACGACGTTCGGCCAGATTGATGATGCCGAGCGCGAGAAGCTCGCAGAGATGCAACGACTGTTGAGAGAGCTCGGGCCGACTCTAGTTGAGCTGGGGATGCTCGACCCCTGAACGGCATCTGAAGTCGCGTCCTAGCCAAAGCGAGGTCCTCCATGCTCCAAAGAAGAGATACACAACCCCAAACCCCGCTCAGACAAGCGTTTCTGGACCGCTTTGCGCCCACACAACCGCCTGAGGCGTCCAGCCGAGTCTGCCTGACCCGTTGCGTGCATTGCGGAGCACGAAATCGAATCGCCTCCTTCGCGACGGCAGTTTCTGCCACCTGCGGCCGCTGCGGATCCAAGCTGCCGCCGCCCGAGCCTCGCGTCGGCCGAGCTCTGCTGTGTGACGTATCTGCGTCGATGGGGGAGCCAGCTGGCAGGCTTCGACGGATCGATGTCCTCCGTGCGGTTCTCGACCGGCTCGGGGATGTGCTCTCTGATCCATCGACCACACTGATGGCGTTCTCATCTCGTCCGACAGTGTGTCGCGACGCTGCCGACTTGCCGGGCCCTTCCGGCAGCACCGATCTCGATGCCGCATTCCGGCATGACGGCATGCAACGAATGACTCATGTGGTTGTCCTCTCCGACGGCTACCCCGATGACCCGGCAGCGGCGTTGCAAGCTGCCCGGTCGAATGGAGCTCCGGTCGATGCGGTCTACTGCGGTTCACCCGCAGACGGGCGCGGACGGGCTTTTCTGCGGAAGGTCGCGGAAGTCACTGGTGGGCGATTCATGGAGGCGAGTTATGATGCGCCGAACGCTGCTCATCGACTCACGGCTGTCACGCGTGGGCTGCTGCTCGGCCCATCGCGCGAGTGAAGTGGGAGCCGGTGAGCGTCCCTGTGTGAACCTTCGCTGGCGACCGAAACGATCGGACGCCGTGATCAAACCGTGTGAAGCGTCATGCGGCGGGCTCGTGCTCCCGCTCCGTTGAATCCTCCGTGTCTGCCGAATCCGGCTCGGACTTTGCCTGCTCGTGGATGGTGATGAAGCTGTGGGCCTGATCGAGGACCTTGGCCGCAGCAAGCAGATCGTCTCGGCCGAGACTCGTCGTTTCTTGCCATTGGTCGTCCTTGTCCTTGTAGACACGGACAAGAGTGGTGTTGAACATCGACCCGTTCCGGGTCTCGTTCTTCCACACCACGGCTTTCACACCGTTGATGCGGTACTCCATGACAGGGTGGTTTTTCTCTTCGTTCATACGTTTGTTCCTTCGCATTGCAGCGTTTCCTTTCTGGGTCGGCCGGGCCGACAACCTTGAGGAACGCTCACCGACTGTTTTCCTTATGGCGGCCGCCACGCGGCGTGTCGCATAAGCGACTACGCCGAGCGTGCGGCCGGGGCATCGTCGAAGGGGCGGAGCACCCGACGACGCATCCGCACGCAGTCGGATGGCACGGTCTCAAGCCCCGCCTGCTTCCGGGTCCGGTTGACCGCCCGCAGCACGCTCAGCATCTGCCGGACCACCGGCCGGTAGGGCTCGAAGCGGAGCATCCGGAACTCTTGGGCGACTTCCTCGACCGAGGCGTTGCGTCCGAACTGCACCATGAATCGCTTCAGCCAGCGGTACTCCTCCGGAGCGATCCGCACCGACGCGTGGACGCGGCCGTGCGGGTCCGTGCCCACCCCGACGCTATAACCCGCGAACGAGACCGGGTGCCGCCGGATATCCCGGATGACCGCCGATTCACGCTGGAAGAACTCGTGCTCCCCCTTGGTCGCGATCAGGACATAAAAGCCCTCGTACCGCAAGTAGTGCAGATTTGCCCGGCCGGCGAGCTTCCGGCGGGCCCGTTGCCATCGCGACAACGCGATGGCGTACCGCTCCAGCAGCACGCGGTCGACGCGTTCCGGCGGCTTGCCCGGCGGGATGTGCCCCGCGACGTAGAAGTAGTACCCGTGGGTGACGTAGGCGACCGCGAGTTGCTGGATGAAGCCCGGCACGCTCGCGGCTTGATATCGGTAGACCATGTTCTCTCCTCTGATTGATTCGATGGGGTGTCGATTCGGTCCTCTCTTCCTGGCTCGACACCCAAAGCCTTGTTTGAAACCCTTGGTCGGTCATCGCACTGATGACCGACCTCAACCTTGCGCCCGCTCCCGTGTCCGGCGTCCTGCCGAACACGGGCTCAGGTAAACCGCTCCAGGCCTGTGCCTCTCCTTTGCACCACGGCCTGAGCATCTCCTGGTGTCACACACCAGATTCCATGTATTGGCGTTGCCCAATTCATGGGTGTTGCGGTTGGCCACACGGTGGTCATCGCAACGCTGCACCGCCGGCTGTGCCCCGCCCCCGCCGTTCCCGACGCGGGGCGGGGCACTCCGACCGCTTGGCGAAAGCCGCCCACGAGCATCAACTCGTGGGCCGGCGTCCGCACACAGATGAAACGCGTCGCCGCTTTCGTCGACCGCTCGGGTCAGCCATGGCACCGCCCACGGCTAAACAGTCCCTCGCAGTACGAGCCGTCACTGCCTTGCAACGGCACCGCCGGGTCCAAGACCCGCTTCTACTCGCGGCACACTCCCGGTCTCGGGGCTTTGAATCACCGGGTTGACCCGCTCCAAACGGAGCACCCGGCACCGGCTCATCACGCCGGCCCCCCGAGACCTTCCCCTGTTAGCCATGCTCGTCACCGAGACGGTCACGTCGCTGGCCACCTGCTGTCCCCGACCCGGTTCCCCGGGACGAGGCGTTTACGCATGGACACTGTCCGTGCGATTTCTGCCGGCAGAACCCAGAAGCTCCGGCCTACCCATCAGCAGGTGACGTTCTTACGCGGTTCGGCACCGTCTCCGTCTCGATTGACCGCCAAGCCCTCGCGGGCCTCTCATGGTTGAGCTCTTCACCGCCGGCTGTTTCGGCCGGTCGCCGGGCATGGTCGATGCCCGGTCGTCCGCATCGCTGCGGACGAGCTCCCCACGGCGGCACGGGTTGAGCGAGGTGCGAGACCTCGAACCCCCCGCGACGGATTACGCGGCAGTGCGGCCCGTTGGCCGACGCCGCCTCACCGATTCGAACATGGCGGCTCGCGGAGCGTCTCCGCGAGTCTGTCCAGGTCGCCCCGGTCCCGGGGCGGACAGGCATCGGATAGAAGCTGCGGATTGCTCTCGGGCGCGAAGCCACAAGTCTTTACTCGCAACAGCCTCCGTCGAACTGGACAAGCGTGTCTCCACGCATCCAGCTCTACGCGTCTCCGATTGCCACAGAATTGTGGGCGGGATGATGAGTCCCGCGTCCCTTTGCCCGGCTGGTGAGGCCGGACTCCCGGGGATCGGAGTCTGTGTGCGGACGCCGCGGCGGGCGGATGCCAGCTCGGTGTCCACTGACGCTGCTCAGCAAACGGTGTTCGCCAAACAACGTCTCGGAAGTGAAGCTAGCGCAGACCGGCTCGCTACTCAAGGCCTTGTAGAATGGTCGGCATGGACTGGGAGCTCGAAGACCAGGCTTGGGAGCGTGAGCGGCAAAACCTTGTCGATGAGGCGGCGGTCGAGTTCGCGTCCGTGCTCAAGCGAGCGGGTTTCGAGCGGGGCCCGGACTACGAGCGGCTTTCGGCCTGCGGCGGCGTGCAGGCCATCTACGTCGGTCCGATTGAGTCGAGCTCCAAGGCGTGGTCGCTGGTGCTCCTGGCTCTCTACAGCGGGCCCGACGGCTTCGAGAATGTCGGCCTCGACGCTTTTGATGAAGTCCCCACGGGGCGGCACGTGCACTGGCTTGTTCTAGCCAAGTATGACGGGACGCTCTTGGAGACCATCAACCCGTCCGAGTTCTGCTGGTGCCCTCCGATGACCGCGTAGCGTCGGGGGCTTTGGTCCAATGGTGCTGCCTCCATCTGTTTGTAGTCTGATAGGGCTCTTCGTGCCCCAAAGCCTTCTCAGATGCCGCCTCAGGTGATTTGTTGGACCGATCCTGATGCCAACATGCCAATTGCACGATAACATGTCGTGTGTTAGCGTGCAGTTTTCGTGTTGGAGACCTCCATGCCGGTCCTTGAAACACAAGTGCAGGAGTACCTTGGAGAGACGCTTGGTGTGCGGCTGCACACGATGGCATGGCACCAAGCTGAGCGGCTCCCTCCCTATCTGGCAAGCCGATACCGATTTGCCGAAGCGGACATCTTTGGCAATCCACTCTTGCTGATGCTCGATGAGTCCTTCGAGCAGGAGTCGCCCGCTGCGCTCCGAAAGCACATCACCAAGGTTCAAGACCGGAGCAACGCCGCTGTGGTGTATGTCCGCGACCAAGTGTCGTCGTACAACCGAAAGAGGCTGATCGAGCAGCGGGTCCAATTCATCATCCCCGGGAACCAGATGTACCTTCCGGAGCTCGGGATAGACCTGAGGGATTACTTCCGTAAGCCCGCCGCTACGAAGCAGAAGTTCCGTCCGGCCACACAGGCTGTCTTCCTCTTTCTGCTCTTGAACCGTGGGAAGTGCAATCCCGTCGCTTCGGCGATCGCACCAAAGTTGGCGTACTCCTCGATGACTCTCAGCCGAGCATTCGACGAGCTCGAATCGGTCGAGTTAGCAGAGTCAAGTTCGTCGACTCGTGAACGCGTCCTCCACTTCGTATCACCGAGTCGGGAGACCTGGGAACGAGCTCAGCCGTGGCTCATCGACCCCGTCAGTTCTCGAAAGCACGTTGCCCACTGGAACGAAGACCGACCCGGGCTTCATTCCGGAATGGACGCACTGGCTCACTACACGATGATCGCACAGCCGAAATCACCATGCTTTGCCGTCGGAAAGAAGCGGTGGAGGGAGCTCAACCGTGACTCGAATCGGCTTCTTCTCAGTGAACCCGACACAGACTCGGTCAAGATCGAGGTGTGGAAGTATGCCCCGAGGTTCTACCGCGACCGGGGAACGGTTGACCCACTCTCTCTGTACCTCTCGCTTCGCGACAACCCAGATGAACGAGTTAGTCAGGCACTCGACCAACTCGTGGAGCAGATGCCATGGTGAGCGGCCTTGATCTTTTTCGTGACCACTTCACGGACCACATCGACAAGTACCTGATCATTGGCGGCACTGCCTGCGATCTGAATTTCACAGATGCAGGCCTCGATTTCCGGGCTACCAAGGACATCGACATCGTCCTTTGCCTGGAGGCGGTCGACGCAGACTTTGCGAGAGCCTTCTGGGAGTTTGTACAGGCCGGCGAGTACGCTTCGCTCGAAGCACCGCCCGAGAAACGCCAGTTCTACCGCTTCAACAAGCCTCAAGTTGAGGGCTACCCGTTCATGCTGGAGCTCTTCTCGAAGGTGCCTGAGTTCTTGGGCAAAGACATCGCTGGACATCTCACGCCAATCCCGATTGACGAAGAAGTCTCAAGCCTGTCAGCCATACTCCTCGACTCTGACTACTACGAATGGACCCAGGCAGGTCGGGTGACGATCGATGAGTTGCCGCTCGTTCGAGCTGAACACTTGATACCGCTGAAAGCCAAGGCCTGGCTTGACCTGACAGAGCGAGCTGCCGAAGGCCAGCGTGTCGACCGCCGTGACATTCGCAAGCACAAAAACGATGTATTTCGACTCTACGCCGTCGCAGAGCCCGCGTATACAAACACACCCGCGGACTCAATTCGGCAGGACATGGAGAAGTTCATTGGGCTAATGTGGAATGAAGAAATTGACATGAAGGCGGTGGGGCTGGAAGGAATTGCTCAGGACACCGTGCTCGACGCTTTGACTGAGCGGTACTCTGAAGCCCGCAGGTGATATCAGTAGATTGTGTAGCGGGTAGATGCCTCGCCCAACGCTGTGTTGCCGCCCGGAACCGGATCTATACATATAAACTGTATCACTTCCGAACAAGAGTGAATGAAACGGCAGAGCACTCACAGATGAGCTTCTTCGCTCCGGTCCGCGGCTGGGCTTCGAGCAACGCACCGCATTTGATGCACTTGAAGCAATCAACCAGCTCCTTGAACGCAGCGACGACCGATTCAAAGTCCGCCCTCTCAAAGTTCGCCCACTCGTTGTAGTGCACCGCCTTGTTCACCATCCACTGCTCGACGTTGCTCGCCGCCTTCTTCTCATCGAATCGCTCACGTGCTGCCTTCACTGCGGCGAGTGCATCCGCGTCACCCCACGACTCTGCTGCCTTCTCGGCCTTCTTCAAGAGATCACCAAACCGCCCGACCGCCTTCGGCAACAAGTCTCCAAGGTCGTAGTTGCTATCGAGCTTGAGCGGCACTGAGGCACCGATAGCCGCACACACCTCTCCGGCGACGTACTCCAGATACCTACGCAGGATGCCCGCAGCAACCGGGACCCGCTCATTGTCAAGTTCCGCCTCAATCTCTTCCCACGCGTCTTGGGCGACTTGGACTCGTGGACCGCTGTCGATAGTCCAGCTCCTGAAGTTCACCGCAGACGTCCGGCCGACGAGCTTCGCCGAACGCATTTGATGGAGCCACGCCTCGTCGTGAGTTGTGATGACAAACTGCGTATCCGGGAACTCTCGCCGAAGCAATCCGCACACTTCCTTGCGATGTTGCTTGTCAACTGACATCACGACATCGTCGAGCACCGCAAGCTTGAAGTCCTCACCGAGTAGCTGCCGCATGAGGGCGAGGTAGAGACAGAGTCCCATGCCGTCCTGGTGCCCCTCGCTGTGATACGCACCAGGATGGAACAAGCCGCGTTCGTGGAAGTCGACTGCGAGGTCCAGCTTCCCCTCGCTGGGACACAACTTTGCAGTGAATTTCCCTTCGTCGTCCTTATTGATGGCTCGGTACCACTCGGCAAATGTCTTCTGTACGTCTTCGTACAAATCCGCCAGGACCTTGTTCGATGCCTCGCAGTAGGCGTTGTAAACCGACCGGGCGTCAGTGCTCGCCGTCTCGTGGTGTTTCTCCTCCCGCCGCCTTTCGCGATAGGCCTTGAGCCTCTCTTGCGCGACAGCCAAGAACGCGGTCGCTTTTGACGCCGCTGACCGATCTGGCAGCTTCTTGAGTGCAGACTTTACCGTCTCAATCGACTTGGCGAGGTCGTCTGGAACCTCCCTCCAATCGCCCGCAATTCTGCTCGAACTTGCGAGTGCCCCTTCAACGGTGCCCAATTCGGTCTTGAACGTCAGTAGGTCATCCAGCCACCTGTCGAGTGCGTCGGCTGGCGCCTCAAGCTCAAGAGTGCGTGCAGCTTTCGCGATTGGCTGCGCGAGAGCTCGAAGTGCCTCCACTTGCCCTCGGAGCTTCGCTGCCGATTGCTTGAGAGTCGTCTCAACGGTCTCTGCATCTTCCGACTTCTGAACCTTCTCGCGAAGGTGTGACCGCAATGCCTCCGCCTCCCACTCGGTATCGCAGAGAGGACACGAGTCATCAGTGACGAATTCAAGTCCTGTCTTCACAAATGACCGACGTTGCAAGGCAACCAGAAGATCCGGCTCGTCTTGGAGCCGTTTCAGTTGGTCTCGAAGCTGACGCAGATCCGGATCGTCGTCTGGCACAGGCGAGTTCACCGAATCGAATAGTCCGTCAAGGTCGCGTAGCGCCGTCTCCTTTTCGAGCTTGGGCCGACCTTCCTCGTCCTCGACGACACCCTCGGAGAACGAGGTCGTGGCGGTGAGTTCGGCCAGCTCTTCGAGGCCCAAGGTCTTTCGGTGCGAGTTGACCACCGCGAGTATCTGCTCGGATTCCAACTTGGGCAAATCGAGGTGGCGTCTCAAGGCATCCGCAGCGGACTCCCTCGCGGCGACGGCGGCGGTATGCGCACTCTTGGTTCGGTTGGCCGCAGTCTTCAAGCTCGCACGCATGCCATCGATTGACTCAAGACGCAACAGAGCCTGAATGTCCTTCGAGCGATTACCCGCTTCTGTGAGGATGAACTTGATGATCTGGCGACGAGTCAGCGTGATTTCCGGATGAGCAGCGACCTCGGCGAGGACACCGCGAGCAGCATCGTCGTCTGGTTGGAGGATGAGTTCGTTGGGAGCCTTCACTTTCCTGGTCATGGTCACGGTCGTGTCAAGACTGGGGAGGTAGACCTTGAGTCGAACCAATGCCTTGTCTGGGTAGTCCCTGGCGTCCACATGAGGACCGTGCGTTTTGACGGAAAGACCTGCGGTGCCCTTCCCAGACAGCCGAGTCATGTCGCCGGTGAGGCCAAACTCAATGGCGTCAACAACACCACTCTTGCCGGACCCGTTTGGCCCATGAATCGCAAACGCCTTGCGACCCATGTCGAGGGTGAGATTTTTAATCCCACGGAGCTCCTCGATGTGCACTTCCTCGATCTGGATCATTGCACGGCCTCGTCAGGCTCTTCCTGAAACAGCGAGACGAACTCATCGGCCTTGGGTGGCTTCTCGGCAGCGAGCAATACTCGCAGCTTCTTGCGTCGACCGTCGCTCATCACCCCGTCGGAATCGAGTTGGCGAAGGCAGGTGTCGTTTACCCGGGCTCGTACCGAATGGACGGACTGCTCACATTGCCCTTCTCCTGTCGCGTCAGCGTTTGAGGAATCCGTGGTCATAGGGTGGCCTCCATTCAATCGCCGCGTGTTGCGACTGCTGCCCACTCTATTCTAGTTGCTGGCCCGCAATTGTTTGCGAACCCACTCAACCAGCTTCCGGTGCTCTGGACTGACCGGCTTCATGTAGCGGTCGGCCATCTGCGAACTCGCAGAGTGTCCGAGCCATCGCTTCATTTCAGCGATCGAGCACCCACGACGCGACCCGAACTCCGTTGCTCCGACATGTCGAAGCATGTAGAAGCTGTCCAGAGTGTCTTTGGTCTCGCCGAGTGCTTCGCGGACTCGGTTCCACCACTGAAGGATTGAGTCGGACTTCTGGTGAACAACCGGCTTCCCGGTTTCGGTGACAAAAAGCAACTCGCCGTTCTTGCGAGGTGTCTCCCTGAGGTAGTCCGTGATCGCTGCCCACACTCGGGGCGGGGTGTCACCGTACCGCTCGATGCCTGTCTTCCCTCTCCGAAGGTCGTAGCCCTTCGCGTCGATGTGACCGACGCGGACATTCGCGAGGTCGCTCTGACCGAACCCGAGCCCTAGTGCCATCCAGACCAGCGCTCGTCCGCGGGCATCGCTGTGCTGCAACACTGCTTCGAGTTGCTTCTTCGTGGGGAATCGTCTCGGCTTGGTTCCCCGACCGGGGATGCGGTCCAATGAGTCCCAGTTCCACTGCAACACCTGCTGCCCGTACTCCGGTCGGCCGGCTCGATCGATGATCTTCTTGACGACCTGCATCTTCCGGTTGAGCGTGTTTGCGGCGATGCCCGCCTCGACAATGTCCCGGTTGTAGCTCTCGACATCGTCCATGCTGAGATCTTCGACAGTCAATCTGCCTGCCGCACCGACTCCATGTCGTTCATTGATGTGAGCGAGGAAGTCCTTCACCGCCTTCTTGCGGTCGAGCAGTGTGCGAGGTGAGATTGTCCCTGGGACTCGTGACCCACTGTCCTGGCGTGCACGGTCGGTCTCGTACCGGATGAGCCCCGAGGCGACGTGGACCAGAGAACCTGTGACCGCAGCGTCCGTCCCCTTGCTCTTGCTCGACCGTCGCTTGGACGTGCCGTTCTGCTTCGGCTCCAGGGTCGCATTCGAGACCTTCTCTGCCGTTCGCTCGTCGTACCCGAGGTACGCGGCAACCCAGGTGTGATACGCCCGCTCCGCCTCCGCCTGAGAGACGTTCCCGAAGCGGTGCTTCTTCGGCAATCCGGTCTCGCGATCGCGGTACGACACATGCCAGCCGATGCCTCGCAGCTCGGTGTACTTCAGTTGCGGAACACGTTTCTTCCGAGCGGGCGTCGCCAAGTCGCGGTACTCTGCATGGGACGAAGAAGTGCTCGCCGCGGCGGCGAGACGCGGAAGATTGTAGTGCAGAGAAGCTGCAAAATGTAGTGCATCGGCCTTCACGGCCTGCAATCAGCGATTCCGTAGCGTTCCCAAGCTGAATGTCGTCGGTTCGACTCCGATCACCCGCTTTCCTTTCTTGTCAACTCAATATCAACTTCTACTCTTGCGAATCGTTCTGTGGCGATGTTCCCGGCTGCCTCGTTCGGACAATATGCTCGCGTCGAGACGTACCTTCTGGGTGGGTTTCGCGCCCCAACTGATGGCATTCTCAATGTCGATCCGAACCCGCCGAACTGGTTGTGTTATGACTTACACGCGCCCGTCGGGACTGTGCTTCTTGCCATCCACCTTTGCGAAAGGCCAATGCTCTTGGCACGTGCACTCCGGGTCTCACAGACGGACCGAAATTCGTTCACTACTGTGAGTGGGCGGTACCATGAGTGTGATGCAAACTTTGCCGACGGGACAGACCGGGAAGACACGACCACGGCCGATGCCCTCTGTCATCGGTGCGATGGCTTCATTGAGGCTCACGGTCGTGCTCCTGACGCTGGCGATGCTGCTTATCTTTGTCGGGACGATCGCCCAGACCCGGCTCGGGGTCTGGCAGGCGGTTGATACGTATTTTCGGTCGTGGGTCGCTCTTGTCGATCCGACCATCTTTGCTCCAGGAGTTTCCACCTCATTTCGTGTGCCCATCCCGGGCGGGCTGCTCATCGCGGGCGTAATGATCGTCAATCTGCTCGCTGCCCATGCAGTCCGCTTTAAACTCAGAAGAAAGCGGATAGGCGTTCTTGTCCTCCACGCCGGGCTCATCGTCCTCCTTGCGGGCGAGTTCGTCACGGGCTACTTGGCCGACGAGGGGCTCATGTCGATCGACGAGGGGCAGAGCAGCTCTTACATTGAGGATGTTCGCGACGCGGAATTGGCTTTTTCAGATCCAAACGACCCGGATCGGACCGTCATCATCCCGGCGAGTCTTCTCGCGGCTGCGCACGCATCGAACCGGTTCATCGAGAACCCGGATCTGCCCTTCGATGTCCGCGTCGATCGCTGGTTTCCAAATGCCGTTCTCCTGCACGCCCACGGCGAGACGCCCGCGACCGATGGCACGGGCTTGCAGGCACGCGCTGAGCGGCGTCCCCGAGCCACAGGCGTCGAGGGCGCCCAGACCGACACACCGGCCGCCTACATCACGATCGTCAGGGAAGGCCGGGAGCTTGGTACGTGGATGGTCTCGGCTGCGCTCCGCGACGCCCAGCCTGTCACAGCCGACGAAGCGACGCTGGAACTCTCGCTCCGCTACCGCCGAACCGAGCTCCCGTTCGAGATTCACCTCCTCGACTTCAGCCACGACACCTTCACCGGCACGAGCATCGCCAAGAACTTCTCCAGTGATATCCGGCTCGTCGATCCGGCTCGCAACACCGACCGCAAGGTGCGCATCTGGATGAACAACCCGCTGCGGTACGCGGGCATGACCTTTTACCAGGCCTCATACAAACCCGACGGCAGCGGGACCGTCCTCCAGGTCGTACGCAACCCGGGATGGCTCATGCCCTACATCGCCTGCATCCTCGTCGGCGGAGGGATGCTCTGGCACTTCGGGCAGACGCTCGTCGGCTTTCTCAGGCGTCACGCCAAATCAGAGAAATCACGCGTGCAGACAGACACACTCTCCAACCGGAGGCCGCGACTCTGGCCCCTGACAATCGCGGCCCTGGGCCTGCTCATCGCCTGCAGCGCTCTCTTGCGACCCGTCCCCACCAGCGACCTGGATGCGCACAGTTTCGCCAACCTGCCCGTCTCCGCGGGCGGACGCATCAAACCCATGGACACCGCCGCTCGATCCATGCTCATGGTCGCGGGTGGCCGCCAGAAGGTGCGGACAGATGAGGGAACCGTCCAGGCGACCCGATACCTGCTCGATCTCATCACCGATCCGGCTCGCGTCGCCGAGCTGCCGGTCGTGCGCGTGGATCACCCCGGCGTCCTGGCGATCCTCGGACTCGGCCCGGAAGACGGCGGCCGGGTCGCGCTTGCCGACATCGAGCCCTCCTGGGATGAAGTCGCCCAGCAAGCTCAACGCGCCGCCTCGGTCGAACCCCGCGAACGCGACGGATTTCAGCGGGCCATCCTCCAACTGCACGACCGCGTCAACACGCTGCTCGCTCACGCGCAGTTGCGCGAGCCCTACGCCATCCCCCCCACTTCACCTGAAGGGCAGTGGCGCCCCTTCCACGAGGCATACCTCGATGACCAGGATGCGCAGAGCCCGCACCCCAGCGTCGCGTACCTCGTCGCGATGATGACCGCTGCCAACGAGGGCGACACCGAGGGCTTCAACGCCTCAATCGCTTCGTACACCGAGTTGCTCGAATCCTCCATGCCCGGCACCATGAGCCGCATGAGGCTCGAGACCCTCTTCAACCGAGCCTCGCTCTTTGCAGGAACAACAGCCGTCTACATCCTCGCGTTTATAGGGGTGTGCGCATCGTTCCTGCTTCGCTCACGCGCGGGCTCGGACCGGCTCGCCGAGGGATTGCGCATCGGATCGCTCGCGCTGCTCGTCTCAGCCGTCGCCGTCCACACGCTCGCCATCGCCCTGCGGATCTATCTGCAGGACAGGCCCCCCGTGACCAACCTGTACTCCTCTGCGGTCTTTGTGGGCTGGGCCGCTGCACTGGTGGGCATCTTCCTTGAACGGCTCTATCCGCTCGGAGTGGCGATTCTCGGCTCGGCAACCATCGGCGCTGGCACGCTCATTGTTGCTCACAACCTCGGCAACGACGGCGACACCATGCAGATGATGCAGGCTGTTCTCGACAGCAATTTCTGGCTCGCCACGCACGTCATCGCGATTACTCTCGGATACTCTGCGACCTTCCTTGCGGGCACGATCGCAGCCTTCTACCTCATCGCGCGCACCTTCACCAACACCATCACCAAGGAACGCGAGAAGTCACTCATCCGCATGGTCTACGGCGTTGTCTGCTTTGCGATGCTGCTCAGCTTCGTCGGGACGGTGCTCGGGGGGATCTGGGCCGATCAGTCCTGGGGCCGATTCTGGGGATGGGACCCGAAAGAGAACGGCGCCGCTCTCGTGGTGCTCATCAACGCGATCATTCTGCACGCTCGCTGGGGAGGGCTGATACGGGCCAGAGGCATCGCGGCGCTGGCGGTCGCCGGAAACATTGTGACGGCATGGAGTTGGTTCGGAACCAACATGCTCGGGGTCGGTCTGCACGCCTATGGGTTCATGGATTCGGCATCGCTCTGGCTCGCAATATTCGTCGGATCTCAGGTGCTGCTGATCGCGCTGGCTGTGGTGCCCGGTCGCTCGCCGCGAGTGGTCGAAAACACCGGCTCGCACGCGTGAGGCGATCTGTGCTAGCATGCGGACATGGCGCAGGATGCGACGGACAGAAGACATGATTCTGACGCGGTGAACGCACCCAAGCAGCGACGCTTCCGGGGGCTTTTGGCGCCCGCGATCATCTGCGCTGGTGCACTGGGGATCCTCGGCGGACTCGGCGTATTCACCTTCGGGTACGGTGACGGCGCAGCCTACCTCAGCAACAACCCCGCCTCCTGCGCCAATTGCCACGTCATGCAGGCCCACTACGACGCGTGGTCCAAGTCCAGCCATCACAACGTCGCGACCTGCAACGACTGCCACCTGCCTCACGACTTCGCCGGCAAGTGGCTCACCAAGGGTGACAATGGCTTTTTCCACTCGCTCGCCTTTACGACAGGCGACTTCCACGAGCCGATCCAGATCAAAGGACGAAACCGACGTGTGACTCAGCAGGCGTGCCTCTACTGCCACGCGGACTACGTCAATCACATGCTGCCTGAAGAGACCGGCGGCGAGATGCAGCTTTGCGTCCACTGCCACGGTGACGTCGGACACGCGGGGCGCGAATCGGGCTACGGGGAACGAGATTGAATCGGGCTGCCATCCCTGATCCAAAGGAACTGATGATGAACCAGACTGAACCAACACGACGCAGCTCGATCGCGAGCATGAGCAGGCCCGGGAGAGCGATGCTCTTTGTCTTGGTCTTCCTCGTCGCCGTCGTCGGAACGCTTCTGGTCACGTGGGTGCTGATCACGATGTTCGGGCACAAGCAGGCCGCCCGGCAACCCTTCGTCCGTGTCGCTGAGGTCAACGAGATCAGCACCGACCCCGAGCCCTGGGGACGCAACTGGCCCCACCAGTTCGACGGCTGGAAAGCAACCTCAGGCGACAAGTTCTACGGGGGCTCCAGCGCCCTGACCCAGAGCAAACTCGAGACTCACCCCTGGCTCAAGAGGCTCTACGCGGGCTATGCATTTAGCATCGACTACCGCGAAGCGCGCGGGCACGCGTACATGCTCTACGACCAGGGCGTGACAGAGCGGGTGACCAAGAAGCCCCAGGCCGGCGCGTGCATCCACTGCCACGCCTCGAACACGGTCATGTACCGGCGCGAGGGCCTCAAGACCATGGGCCTGCCCTACGACGACGAAGCGCTCGCCGCGGACTTTAACATGGACGCGATCGTGCGCGGATTCAAGGAAGTCAGCCAGAAGCCCTACGACGAAGTGCTCGCCCTTGTGATGTCCTCACCCGACGGCACGCCCGGAGAGAACGTACCCGTCGTCCCCCAGGCACCCATCGGCGGATTTACCAGCGAATTCAAGGGCGAACCCGTGCCCGAGGACCACCCCGCGATGGCCGGCGGCGAGGCACACCCCGTCTCCTGCATCGACTGCCACAACCCCGAAACCATGTCCGTCCGCGTCACACGACCGGGATTCGTGCTCGGCATCGCTGCTCTCGCCGAGAGCGACGAGCCCACACCCCACCTTCCCAGCATCGAGAAATGGCGCCGCGGCAACAAAGCCGAACCTTACGACCCTAACGCGCTTGCCACCCGCCAGGAGATGCGGTCCTTCGTCTGCGGGCAATGCCATGTGGAGTATTACTGCGCAAACAAGGACACGCTCGAATTCCCCTGGGGCAACGGCCTCAAGATGGAACAGGCCGAGGCGCACTGGGACGCGAAGAAGTTCCCCGATGGTTCAGACTTCTATGACTACGCCCACGGCGAAACCGGGGCCAAGGTCCTCAAGGCCCAGCACCCCGAGTTTGAACTCTGGAGCCAGGGCATCCACGCGCGCAGCGGCGTGAGCTGCTCTGATTGTCACATGCCATACGAGCGCAGCGGCGCCATGAAAGTCTCGAGTCACAACGTGCAGAGTCCGCTGAACAATATCAATAATGCGTGCCAGCAGTGTCACAACGACGACGAGATCACACTGCGCGAGAAAGTGGAAACCATCCAGACCCGAACCATGGCGCACATGGATCGGGCGGCCAACGCCATGACCGAGATGCTCGACGCGATCCTTGAAGCAAAGGCCGCTGGCGCGAGCGAGGAAGACCTCAAGCCCGTCTTTGAGCTTCAGCGGAAAGCCATGTGGCGGCTCGACTACATCTCAAGCGAGAACTCGCGCGGATTCCACGCCGATCAGGAGGCCACTCGCATCCTCGGCGAATCGATCGACTACAGCCGGCAGGCTCAGGCGATGGCTCTTCGGCTCAGAGCACCAGAGCCCCCCAGCACCGACGACATCCCGATCGAGCCCGTCCAAGGGGTCACTGATGCAAGCGACCGCCGCTGATCACACTGCCCGCCCGATCCCTCATCCCAGCAATCAGCAACCCGCTTGACATGCGGCCCTCGCCAGCCGATAGTGTATTCATGGATGCACTTTTGCGGTTACCCCGGGGGCCGAGACCATGATTTCGCAAACCTCCGAATACGCTTTACGAGCCGCTCTCTTTCTCGCTGCTCGCAAGGACGACTCCCCCGCGTCCGCCCTCGAGATCTCTGAAGCCGTCCGGGTTCCGGTTGGGTATCTCCAGAAGATCCTCCGCATGCTTGCCCGTCATGAGATCCTGGTCGCCCAAAGGGGGACCAATGGCGGATTCTCTCTGGCAAAGGTTCCCACCGCAATCAGCGTTCTCGACGTCTTGAACGCCTCAGATACCAAGATCCAGCGGATCACCAGATGCCCGCTGGGCATCAAGGGGCACACGAGTCTCTGTACTCTTCATCGCCTGCTCGATGATGAGATGGCCAGGACCGAACAGACCTTCGCGGCCACGACGCTCGCGGACCTGCTCGATGGCGAAGGCGGGGTTCGCCCCCTCTGCGATCCGAAGGGCCGACTCCCGATATCGGTGACGGTCGAGAAAGCTACCACCAAATCCAAAAACAAGTAGTGGATTGAGTTGACCACTTTGACGACCGATTCTATGCTGACAAATATGTGACGTTGTGGCTCCACTACTTCACAATGAACCGAATGGAGACATCCGATGACCTCGACACGGATCCGCGGCACCAATCCCTCTCCCCAACAAAATGGTCAAAAGGTTCGGCCTTCCGACCCGTATCGTTGGCATTCGATCGTCGCATCATTCATGTCAATGGTGACGATCCCCGCGATGCTAGCGATTGTCGCAGGGGCGCTCCCCCCCCAGCCCGTGCCGGCCTGGAGCGCCGAGGCTGTCTCACTCGGGATAGAGCCGCTCGATATCTCCAGAGGCGAAGTCACGTACCGCAGCAGCTGCGCTGTCTGCCACGGCCAGAACGGCGACGGCATGCACCTGATGGGCAAGCCCCTTCGCAACAGTGCGTTCGTGCAGTCGCAAACTGACGACGAGCTGTTCAGGCTTCTCGTTGACGGACGCCCGATCAATGACCCACTGAACACCTCTGGCGCGCTCATGCCCCCGCGGGGTGCAAGGAACGTCGACAACGTGCGACTCTCCAAAGTTGTTCACTACCTGAGAGCGATACAGGACGAGAACGCCCCCACCGCCTCGACGGAAGCTTGGAACCTCAAGGACCGACAAGACGGCGCTGCCACGGTCGCCTCTGTCAAACTCGAAGAGCATGCCGGATTTGAGCTGTTCGTCGCCTCATGCTCCGCGTGTCACGGCGAGGGCGCACAGGGCATCGAGAACCAAGGTCTCCCGCTCATCACGAGCGGGTTTGTCCGCGGCGCCACCGACAAAGAATTGATCACATTCATCAAGTCAGGGCGCCCGATCTGGGATGCGAACAACACGACCGGTATCGACATGCCGCCCAAAGGTGGCAACCCGGCGATCACTGATGAGCAGCTGCAATCGATTGTTGACTACATCAAAGCTGTCCAGAAAGAGGCGATGGGTTCATAACCAGGCTCGCTCGATTTTCATCGAAACTGAACAACAAGTCCGCACTCCATGTGCATTTAGAAAGGGCATCCCAATGAAGGCAGGAACATATAAACTAAGACAACTATCGGCCTTAGGGGCCGGTCTCGCGATTTCATTCGCCGCAGCCTCGACGAGCGCACAGTCGATGCGGGATGTCGAAGCAATCGCGAAGGATCGAGGCCTGACCAACGCCGATCTGATCGCTGCAGCCAAGACGTATCTCCCTAGCGGCGAGAAGGATGACTACCTGATGTTCGCCTCAGGCGGACACGCAGGGCAGATCTTCGTGGTCGGCCTTCCCAGCATGAGGCTGCTCCGCTCGATCGCGGTCTTCACACCCGAACCCTGGCAGGGCTGGGGCTATGGGGTTGGCAACGAGATCCTCAAAGAAGGGTTTCCCAATGGGAAATCAAACCTGTGGGGCGACACGCACCACCCCGCGCTCTCTGAAACCAACGGCGACTACGACGGGCAGTTTGTCTTTATCAACGACAAGATCAACGCACGAGTAGCTGTTGTCGATTTGCGTGACTGGGAAACAAAGCAGATCGTTAAGAATCCGCTTACCTTGAGCGATCACGGCGGCACGTTCGTGACACCGAACACCGAGTACATCATCGAGGGAGGTCAGTACGCTGTCCCATGGGGCTCCGAGTACGCACCGATCTCTGAGTACAAAGAGAAATACAAGGGCTCAGTGACACTCTGGAAGTTCGACCGCAACCGCGGGCGGATCGACAAAAATCAGTCGTTCGCGATCGAATTGCCCCCCTACTGGCAGGATCTGTCTGATGCAGGCAAGCTCGCCAGCGATGGCTACTTCTTTATGAACTCGCTCAACACCGAGCTTGCGACCGGCGGTATCCAGGACAAGAAACCCCCGTTTGAGGCCGGCGCGAGTCGCAATGCGACTGACTTCCTCCACATCATCGACTGGCGGAAAGCCGAGCAGGTTTACAAAGCGGGCAAGGTTGAACAGATCAAAGGCTTCCCGGTCATCACGCTTGAAACTGCTCTTTCCGAGGGACTGCTGCACGTCACACCAGAGCCCCGTAGTCCGCACGGCGTCGATGTCGCGCCAAAGGGCGACTTCATTGTGGTCTCGGGAAAGCTTGACCCTCATGTCACCATCTACTCGATGGACAAGATCAAGAGAGCCATCGCAGACAAGACCTTCTCCGGCAAGGATGAGTTCGACGTCCCGATCCTCGACTTTGACAGCGTCGTTGAAGCCCGCATCGAAGTGGGCCTCGGCCCGCTGCACACACAGTTCGGACCCGACGGTTACGCCTACACATCGCTCTACCTCGACTCGGCGGTTGCGCGATGGACGATGGGCGGCTCATACGGCTCAGGCACTCCCGAACCGGATTGGACGCTCGTCCACAAGACTCCTGTGCACTACAACGTAGGACACATTGCTGTCGCCGAAGGAGATACTGTTAGCCCAGACGGGAACTACCTCGTG
>Ga0070727_10001561_pt1 | contig 24072 bp, 19 predicted proteins | sample tdAd472_FD_66722 | JGI IMG/M metagenome (GOLD analysis project Ga0070727, IMG submission 66722) | Marine sediment microbial communities from the Atlantic coast under amendment with organic carbon and nitrate - tdAd47.2 | ecosystem: Environmental > Aquatic > Marine > Coastal > Sediment | place...
GCCGTTCCCGGTGCAGGATACCGGTGACAAAGCCGGGCGCCGCATGTTGCGGTTCGCCCACCGACATATTGAGCGCCGCGCTTTCGTCCTTCGGCGTGATTCCCTGCAACAATGCCCGCAGGCGCGGAAAGGGATAGGGCGGCAGATTTTTAAATCGGGTAAATTCCACGGGTGGTTCCGTTCCTTGATCAGCAGTAAATCATGATGAAATCACTTTATACCGCCGGTGAAAATAACGGAAAGCAAAAATTAAAAAAGACGGGCCCGGGGATTTTATTTCGCCTTTGCCTGATTTTTCCTCTGTCCGGTTTTGGGGGCTTTTTTATCTTCCCCTTTTAATGATTGCCGACATTTTATTTGCCGTGATCCCCGGAAGGGCGTAAAAGGGAAGGAGATAAAAACAGGTCCCCGAAACCCAGCAGAAAATCACATCATGCCCGGCGCGAAAAACCCATCCCCCGATCCAGACCATAAAACACCGGAACCCGAAACATATGACGTGGTGATTTCCGGCAGCGGCGTTGTCGGCATGACCCTCGCCGCGGGACTGGCCAGGTTCGGCCTCACCGTGGCGCTGATCGAAAGCAACAATCTCGCCGAGAGCCTGACCGATGAATTTGACGGCCGCGCCTACGCCATCGCCTATGCGCCGTATGTGATGCTGAACGCCCTGGATCTGTGGCGCCATGTCGGCCGACAGGCCCAGCCAATCAACGAAATCCACGTGACCGACGGCCGGGCGCCGATGTTCCTGCATTTTGACGAAAAGGATCTTGGCGACGGTCCGCTGGGCTATATGGTCGAGGTGCGCCACCTGCGGGCCGGGCTTTATGAGGCGATTTCACAGGACCGGAATATCACCCTGATCACTCCCGACCGGATCAGCGGGACCGTCAACCGCCCCGGCCATTGCGAGCTGACGCTTGACAGCGGCCGGGCGCTGCGCGCGTCGCTGCTGATTTCGGCCGAAGGACGACAGTCGCCGCTCAGGGACAGGATGGCCATCAGGGCGCGCAACTGGGACTACCGGCAGACCGCCATCGTCACCACAGTGCGTCACGCGGCGGATCATGGGGGCACCGCCTATGAACGCTTCTATCCCGGCGGCCCCTTCGCCATCCTGCCGCTGCCGGACAGGCGGTCGTCCATTGTCTGGTGCGAGCCGCCGGACCTGGCGCGGGCGATCATGAAGCTGTCCGATATCGCCTTTGATGCGGAGCTGGCCAAAAAATTCGGCCGTTTCCTCGGCGAGGTCAGGCATATGGGGCGGCGCTGGTCCTATCCGCTCAGCGCCCAGCTTGCCGATCATTATACGGCCCCCCGCTTCTGCCTGATTGGCGACGCCGCCCACGGCATCCATCCGATCGCCGGACAGGGCTTCAACCTCGGGCTGCGGGATATTGCCGCCCTGATCGAGGTGCTGGTCGACGCCAAGCGGCTCGGCGGAGATCTCGGGTCCGAATTCACCCTTGAGCGTTATGTCCGCTGGCGGCGGCCGGACAATAATATCCTCGCCCTCGGCATGGACGGCCTGACCCGGCTGTTCTCCAACGATATTGCGCCACTGCGCCTTGCCCGCCAGATCGGCCTCGATATGGTCGATGAACTGCCGCCGCTGAAGAAATTCTTCATGCGCCACGCCCGGGGCACGGTCGGCAAACTGCCGAAACTGCTCCGTGGCCAGAGGCTTTAGGTTATTTTGACTGCTCAATCACATCGCTTAAGTCGCTCTTTTTTCCTATAACTTCCGTCATGGCGGCTGCGAAAATTCCGGTTGGCATGGCGACGAGGCCGATACCGGCGAATGCATAAAGCCCTGCCGCCACTTTCCCCAGAGATGTAACAGGAAATACATCCCCATAACCAACCGTTGTCAAAGTCGCCATCCCCCACCATAACGCCCTAGGTATGCTGCCAAACGCTTCAGGTTGTGCGCTGCCTTCCAATAAATACAGTGTTATTGCCGCGATTAACATTAACAGGAAGGCAAAAAAAACACTGAGGAGCAATTCCATTTTACGTGACGACAAGGCACAGAATATGCGCCGTAACGCAAGACTGACAGCAGGAATTCGCGCCAGTTTCAATATCCTTAACAATCGCAATATCCGAAGAAGCAGAATTTCCGACCCCGCACCAAACCAGAAAGGTAAAACCGTAACGAGATCAATGAGGGCCGGTAGCGTACACATGTATTTTATTCTGCCGAACGGGCCCTTAAAGGCATGGTGTTCTGCCATCACCCAAACGCGGACAATATATTCAATGGTGAAAATATAAAGAAAAAATTGATTTATAACCAAAAAGATCCGGCTATAGTTTTGCTCCAACAGTGGTTCAGTCTCCAGAACCACTGAAACAACACAAATAACAACAAGAACTGCAATCAGAATGTTCAGCCATGAAAGTCCCGCTTTCGGCCATGCTGACGGATCAAGGTTCATGTAGAGCATGCGTCTGACCGTCGTCTTTTTTTGTTGTTGGGCAATGCTCATCAAAAATTCCCGCCGATTTTAAGAGATGCCTGTTCAGGAACAAAAGGAATCTTACTATAATTTATAATGCACAGAAGGCAATCGTTGTTTTCTCGAGGAAAACCAGGCCGGAATCAGGTCAGATCTGTAGCCGTTGGCGAACTAGTCCCTCTCGATCTCGCGGGCTTCCTCGACCAGCATGATCGGGATGCCGTCGCGCACCGGAAAGGCGAGGCCCGCCTTGTCGCTGATCAGTTCGCCGGCCGCCGCGTCATAGCGCAGCCGGGTCTTGGTCAGCGGGCAGGCCAGTATCTCCAGCAGCCTGGGGTCAACCTTGGCCATATTTATCTTCGGGTTTTTTTCGTCGCCGGTCATCACTTCTATCCTTGGGTCACTGATTTTCTGGGTCACTGAGGCAAACGTCATGTAAAAGCCATCACTGGACAATTTTATCTGTAGGCGGTTGGCGACCGCTCGACAAGGAAAATTCCATCATTTTTATCATAAGCTCCGCCCGGTCGCCGAGGGTCGGCGCCTCAAGCAGGGCCTGTTTCTCCGCCGCGTCAAAGGGGCATATCATGGCGAGGGCGTTGATCAGTTCCTCATCGCAGGCTTTTTCCAGCAATTCCCATTTGGGCGCAATATCATACAGCTTGAGGTATTTTTCCACTGTCAGGACAAGTTTTTGCCGCAAAACATCCTCCGCCCGGGCCGGCGCGGCGCAGTCCTGGCGATAGCTGTCATAGGACACCCGCATTTCGCGGAAGGTCTGGGTCTGCGGGATTTCCTCGATGATGTCAAACCGGTTAAGCCCGGTCAGCAGAATGGCGACCCGGCCGCCTTCCCCTTCGATAAAGTCGGAAATCATGCCGACACAGCCCGTCCCGTAAAGCGGCCGGCGGCGCGGCGCGGTGCCGAACATGTCGTCACCTTCCTGTTCCGTCATCGGCGGGACCGCCGGCTGGATCATGCCGATCAGGCCGTTCTTCTCCCGGGCATGATAGACCATGTCGAGATAGCGCGGCTCAAAAATATTGAGCGGCAGATGACCCTTGGGCAACAGCAACACCCCGGTCAGCGGAAAGACCGGCAGAATTTCGGGCAGTTGTTGTAATCCAAACAAGGTTACCCTCCTTGAGTCCCGGTTGTTCAGGCAAACAGGAGACTCGAAAGCTTCTTGCGCATCCTGACGGTAAAAGGCGCCATCGGCCCGGCGATTTCAAAAAACTTTACCAGTTGCTTGCGGGCGCCGTCCTCATTCCAACCGCGGTCGCGGGCGACGATTTCCAGCAGATGATCCGCCGCCGCCTCCTGCTGTCCCTGCGCCCAGAGAACAAGCGCCAGGTCAAAGCGGGCCTGATGATCGTCGGCGTCCGCCGCCAGCGCCTGTTCCAGCGCCGCCGCGTCGCCAAGGTCGGCCAGTTGCCCGGCCATCTCAAGGGCCGCCCGGGCCGCGGCCAGCGCCGCATGATTTTCATGCTGCTTCGGGATATTTTCCAGAATCTGCCGGGCATTGTCCAGGTCGTCGAGCTTGATCAGGCATTGGGCGAGCCCGGCGATCGCCTCGGCGTTTTCCGCTTCGGTCTGCATCACCTGCGAATAAAGGCCGCCCGCCGCCTGATAATCGCCGGCGGCAAACAGCGCCGCCGCCTGCTCCAGCGCCTGCTCGACCGGCGACGGCTGCATTTCGGGGGCGTAACGGCTGATGAATTCCTTGATTTCCGCTTCCGACTTGACCCCGGCGAAGGCGTCGACCGGCCGCTGATTGGCGAAAACCACCACCGTCGGCACCGACTGGATTTTCATCTGGGCCGCCAGTTGCTGATTCTGTTCGAAATTGATTCGCGCCAGATGAACTGCGCCGCCGGCCTGGCGGACGACCTTCTCCAGCCGGGGGCCGAGCTGGCGGCAGTTCTCCGACCAGTCGGCCCAGAAACTGACCACCACCGGAACCGTCATCGACTTTTCAATGACATCGGCCATGAAGCCGGACATGTCGACATCCTTGATCACGGCGGCGTCCGCCGTTCCCGCAGCAGCGCCCCCCGGCCCGTTCGGCCCGTCAAATTCCTGCATGAACTATCCTTATCTATCCAAAAAATACCGTTCCACTATAAACCCAAATCACAGATTATCAAAATCGACAATCACCGGCTCGAATCCGAAATGGCGGATGAAAGCCATCAGGTCGGCGGCGCGGATCGTCGTCGTCGCCTCATTATGCAACGGATGATAATTGAGCCGCTCGTGATCCATCATCTGCTGGTCCAGAACGACGGTCAGCTGTTCCGGCCCGACGCCGAAGCGAGCGGCGTTGATCAGGGCGAAGGGCGTCACCGAACCCGGGGTCACGCCGAGCATCCGCATCATCGCCTCGGGCCGGGCGAAGCTCAGCCGCCCGACCGGCAGGCGGCCGGATTTGAACAGGCCCGTCATATCCAGCCGCCGATCCTCCAGCAGCACCACCAGCAGGAAATGGCCTTTTTTATCCTTCAGAAACAGGCTCTTGCAATGGCCGCCGGCGATCTCGCCGCGCAGATCGCGGCTTTCCGCTACCGAATGGAGCGGCGGATGGCGATGGGTCTGGCTCTCGATTCCCAGACTTTGCAGGCAGTCAAACAGGTCTCTTTCCCGGGCCGGGGTCATTTTTCCTCCTCCTGTGGGGGCGGTTTGCGTTTTTCCATCATCGGAAACGGCGCTATTCCTCACTTATGTAACGGAAAAATCGCCCTGTGCAAACAGCTGTGCAAACACTTGGGCAAACAAATGATATTTTTTTTAATTTGCCCTTGATTTTGCAAATGTAACGGCTATTATCCGCCGCACAGTCACCTGCGTGGCTGTTCCGTTTGGAGTGCGGGCGTAGCTCAGGGGTAGAGCGAAACCTTGCCAAGGTTTAGGTCGTGAGTTCGAATCTCATCGCCCGCTCCAAAATTTCCCATATAAATCACTGGCGTATAAGGCCATATTGCAAAAAGGAAAGACTTTGCCGCGAAAGGCGGTGAAATTTCCGGCCTCACCTTATCTGATCATAAATGGCCGGCGGCGTCCGGCGCGACACAGAACCATAAAGCCAAGGCCGGCGCAGAACAGCCCGATGACCAGGGGTTCGGCGATCGCCGGCCCGATGACGGCTTGCGTCTCTCCGGCCCAGGCCAGGCTCTCCACCGGGCCGTGCGGCGACAGGAAGTCAAACGTCAGAAGCGGATTGAATTCATTGAGATAGGCGGAGAGGTCGTCTGTCGGACTGACCCGGACCGATAATATGCTGGGCAGCGTCTGATCGGCCACCGCCCAGCCGTCCGGCACATGGATGTCGGACAGCGGTGCGCCGAACAGCACCACCTGCGCCAGCGCCAGTTCGCCGCCTTCGCGCCACTCCACCTCATAGGCATAGCGAAAGCCGTCGCCTTCCGGCGTCACGCGCCCTTCGATGCGGGCGGGCGCGGCGGCATAGGTCGAGGCCAGTTCCCGGGCGTCGGATGCGCCCGGTTTGGTCTTGTCGATATATTGATCCAGATTATCCCGCAGCACCGAATCCTTCTTTTTGCTGTGGTCGATGCCCAGCGCGTGCCCCATTTCATGGAGCATGATGGCGCGGACCTTTTTATTGTCCTGCTCCCGGCCGACCGTGACGCCCTTGCCGAGCTTGATCAGCGAAGAAATATATTCCTGATCCTTGAGCAGCGGCTCATCTTCTTTCGTTGTCGGGTTTTTGACGGTTTTTCCGGTCTCCACCCCTGAGACCAGCGGCGTCGCGTGACCGGGCTGGGTGCTGGACTCGTCCCATTCGACAATCACGGTGCCGGCGACCTTGGAGTCGGGTTTTTTATCGCTGCCCGGAATCTTGCCGTTTTCATCGAGAATGACCGCGTTGATGGTCAGACCGGTTTTTTGATCGGCGGCCACTTTTTTCCATTCCTCGACCGCTTCCTTGACCTGGATATGGCGGGTGCGCTTGTTGTCGTCGTCCTTTTCATTGCGGGCCGGATCAAGCGGAATATAAACGGTGATGGCGCTTTTCCATTTGGCGGGGCCGGTGCTGAAATAATCGACGATCGGCGTTGCGGCGGCCGGCGCGCCGCAGCACAGCAAAATCAATGAAACAATACCGAGAACCCGCCATTGCGGGCCGCCCCTTGCATGCGGCATAATGGTTCCTTCCATGGTCAGGAATGGCGGCGATTATAGCATATTTCCGGCTTTTTGTCATGGATCGCCAGCCGGTCCGCCGGCGCCGGGGCCTGTCCGGACTGATTTTAGCGCATGGACAAAGCGGCCGAAAAATATTTAAATGGACCGCGGCCTGAAAATCTGCTGAAATCGGATAAATGTCAGAATGAGAAATATAATATATCGCAATGAACGGACCCTGAGGAGAAGAGTAAGGCAATGACGACACTCCATGACATTCCCGTCACCGGCAAGGACGGCGCCGAAACGACCCTCGCCGACCATCGCGGCAAGGTGATGCTGATCGTCAACACCGCCAGCAAATGCGGCTTCACGCCCCAGTTTGAGGGGCTGGAAAAGCTCTACCAGACCTATCGCGACCGCGGCTTTGTCGTCCTCGGCTTCCCCTGCAACCAGTTCGGCAAACAGGATCCGGGCGACCAGGCGGAAATCGAACAATTCTGTCAGGTGAATTACGGCGTCAGCTTTCCGATCTATCGCAAGATCGACGTCAACGGCCGGCACGCCGCGCCGCTGTTCAGCCATTTGAAAGACCGGGCGCCGGGCCTTCTGGGCAGCAAGGGCATCAAATGGAATTTCACCAAATTCCTCGTCAGCGCCGACGGGGAAAAAGTCACCCGCTACGGGCCGCGAACCCGGCCGGAGGCGCTGGCGGACGATATTGAACAGCAGCTATAAATAAAATATAATTTCCCGGTAACGAAAGTCACTGACGGCCCGCGCAGGATCGGCTAGGCTGGTTGTCATACTGGACATAACCTCACTATTTCACAGGATTCGATCATGATCAGAAAAATTCTTCTCGCGCTTTCTCTTGTTCTGCTGACCTTCGGGCCGGCCCGGGCCGCGGGCCCGGAGCTCACCCTGAAAGCGGAAACGCCCTTCGGCAGCTTGCAAAACCTCAATTCCCTCAATGACCGGCTCTATTTCACCGGCCAGCCCGATCAGGCGACGCTCAGCAGCCTGAAAGACCGGGGATTCGCCGTGGTGGTCAATATCCGCGCCGCCGATGAGATGACCTTCGATGAGCAGGCCGTCGTCACCGAAAACGGCCTCGCCTACTACAATCTGCCGCTGCTCAAAGACGGCAGGATCGAGGATGCGGCTGTTGTCGCGATCCATAACGCCATCCGGCAGCATCGGGGGCAGAAAATCCTCTTTCACTGTTCCAGCGGCAACCGGGCCGCCGCCTGGTTCGGCGCGCATCTGGTCCGGGATATGGGCTATGAGGCGGACGCGGCGGTAACGCTGGCGAAGCAGGCCGGCATGACCAAGGACAGCATGGAAAAGATCCTGCGCGATTATCTGGCGGCCTTGAAACAGTGATCGTTTGACCAAATAGCCGCCGGGGGCGATAACGGCCCCCTATTCGGCGATACGGCGGGTTTCCTCGGCGAGCTTGTCAAATTCCTCCTGCCAGTCGGACGGATGATTGGTCAGCCGCACCTCCACCGCCGTCACCTTATATTCCGGGCAGTCCGTCGCCCAGTCCCGCTGGTCGGTGGTCACCACATTGGCGCCGGATTTCGGCATATGGAAGGTGGTGAAGACGACCCCCGGCTGCATGCGGTCGGAAATTCGGGCCTTCAGGCTCGTCTCGCCCATGCGGCTTTGCACCCGGACCCAGTCGCCGTCGCGAATGCTGCGGTCGGCGGCGTCCTGCTGGTGAATTTCCAGCACGTCTTCCTCGTGCCAGATATTGTTGTCGGTCCGCCGGGTCTGGGCCCCGACATTATACTGGCTCAAAATCCGCCCGGTGGTCAGGATCAGCGGGAATTTCCGCGTGACCTTTTCCGCCGTCGGCACAAATTCGGTGATGACGAAATTGCCCTTGCCGCGGACAAAATGATCCACATGCATGATCGGCGTGCCGTCGGGGGCCGCCTCGTTGCACGGCCACTGGATGCTGCCCAGCCGCCTGATCCTGTCGAAACTGACGCCGGCGAAGGTCGGGGTCAGGCGGGCGATCTCGTCCATGATTTCCGCCGGATGGTCATAGGACATGTCATAGCCCATGGCGCGGGACAGGCGGCAGGTGATCTCCCATTCATCAAGCCCGGCCAGGGGCTCGATCGCCTTGTTGACCAGGCTGATGCGCCGTTCCGCATTGGTGAAGGTGCCGTCCTTTTCCAGAAAGCTGGCGCCGGGCAGAAAGACATGGGCGAAGCGCGCCGTTTCATTGAGGAACAGGTCCTGGACAATCAGGCAGTCGAGATTCTTCAGCGCCGCCTCCACATGGCGGATATTGGGATCGCTCTGCGCCACATCCTCGCCCTGAATATACATGCCGCGATAGGCGCCGGCGACGGCGGCGTCAAACATGGCCGGGATTCGCAACCCCGGCTCCTGATCCAGTTCCAGGCCCCAGTCCGCCTCGAAGGAGCCGCGGACCGCGTCATCGCTGACCGGCCGGTAGCCGGGCAGTTCATGGGGGAAGGAGCCCATGTCGCAGGAGCCCTGGACATTATTCTGGCCGCGGAGCGGATTGACGCCGACACCGGAAAAACCGATATTGCCGGTCAGCATCGCCAGATTGGCGAGCCCCATCACCGCGGTCGAGCCCTGGGAATGTTCGGTGACGCCGAGACCGTAAAAGATCGCCGACATGCCTTTGCCGTCCGCTTGGCCGCCGGTGGCGTAAAGCCGGGCGGCGGCGCGCAGGTCGCGGGCGCGAACACCGCAGAATTCTTCAATATGTTCCGGGGAATTCTTTTCATCCCGGATAAAATCACGCCAGGCGGCATAGGCCCGGTCATCGCATCTTTCGGCGATATAGTCCCGATCCTCCAGGCCCTCATCGACGATGACATGGGCGAGGGCGTTGATCACGGCGACATTGGCGCCGGGCTTGAGCGGCAGATGATAATCCGCCCTGACATGGGGGGCCTTCACGAGGTCGATCGCCCGCGGGTCGATGATGATCAGCCGCGCCCCCTGCCGCAGGCGGCGTTTCATCTGACTGCCGAACACGGGGTGGGCCTCGGTCGGGTTGGCGCCGATGATCAGGATCACATCCGCGTCCATCACGCTGTCGAAGGTCTGGGTGCCGGCCGAGGTGCCGAAGGTCTGGTTGAGGCCATAGCCCGTCGGGCTGTGGCAGACCCGGGCGCAGGTATCGACATTATTGTTGCCGAAGGCGGCGCGGATCATCTTCTGCACCACATAGACCTCTTCATTGGTGCAGCGGGACGAGGTAATGCCGCCAATGGACGTGCGGCCATATTTTTCCTGCACCGCCTTCAGGCGTTCGGCCCCGTAGGCGATCGCCTCATCCCAACTGACTTCGCGCCAGGGATCGGTATATTTCTCGCGGATCATCGGCTTTAGAATCCGGTCCTCATGGAAGGCGTAGTCCCAGGCGAAGCGGCCCTTGACGCAGCTGTGGCCGTGGTTGGCCTTGCCGTCCTTCCACGGCGTCATGCGGATCAGTTCGCCGTCCTTCATTTCCGCCTTGAAGCCGCAGCCGACCCCGCAATAGGCGCAGGTGGTCAGCACCGTATGATCCGGCCTGCCCTTCTCAATGACTTTCTTTTCCAGCAGGCTGTCGGTCGGGCAGGCGGAGACGCAGGCGCCGCAGGAGACGCAGTCGCTGGTGAGGAAATCCTCATGAACCCCGGCCGAAATCCGGCTGTCAAAGCCGCGGCCCTCGACGGTGAGGGCGAAAGTGCCCTGCACCTCCTCGCAGGCCCTGACGCAGCGCGAGCAGAGAATGCATTTGCCGGGATCAAAGCTGAAATAGGGATTGCTGTCGTCAATGATCGATTTCAGGTGGTTATGGCCGTCCATGCCGTAACGGCTTTCCCGCATGCCCAACAGCTTCGCCAGATCATGGAGCGGCAACGCGTCGCCGCCGTTCTTTTCCGGCAGCGGATGATCCGACAGATAAAGATCCATCACCCCCCGGCGCAATTTTGTCAGCCGCTCGGATTGGGTGGTGACTTTCATGCCGTCTTCCGCCGGGGTCGTGCAGGAGGCCAATATCTTATCAGCGGCGCCGCGTCGGCCGTCAATCTCCACCAGGCACAGCCGGCAGGAACCGAAACTTTCCAGACAGTCGCTGGCGCACAGGCTCGGGATCGCCACATCAACCATCGCCGCCGCCCGCATGACGCTGGCGCCTTCGGGCACGGCGACTTTCCTACCGTCAATTTCGACCGTCACCGAAACATCCGATTTGACTTCCGGCGTGCCAAAATCCTTTTCCCTGATCAACGTCATTCTTCTACTCCGCATCTTTTCTGAATTCAGCCGGCCATTTTTCGAGGGCGCTCAGCACCGGCATCGGCGTCATGCCGCCCATGGCGCACAGGGATCCGCTTTCCATCACATCGCACAGCTCGCGCAGCAGGGAAAGGTTTCTGTCGATATTTTCCCCGGCCTGAATTTGGTCAACCAGTTCCGACCCGCGGACCGAGCCGATGCGGCAGGGGGTGCATTTGCCGCAGCTTTCCGCGACACAGAAATCAAAGGCGAATTTCGCCTGCGCCGCCATGTCGACGCTGTCGTCAAAGACGACAATACCGCCGTGACCGATCATCGCGCCGGCTTCGGTGAAGGCCTCGTAATCAAGCGGCAGATCAAGTTCATCCTGCGACAGATAGGCGCCGAGCGGGCCGCCGACCTGCACCGCCTTGATCGGCGCGCCATTTCGGGTGCCGCCGCCAAAGTCATGGAGCGCCTCGCGCAGGCTGAGCCCGAAGGCCTTCTCCACCAGGCCGCCGCGGGCAATATTGCCCGCCAGTTGCAGGGTGATTGTACCACGGGAGCGGCCCAGGCCATAGTTTTTATAGAAATCGGCCCCCCGGTCCATGATGATCGGCACGCTGGCCAGGGTCAGAACGTTATTGACCACCGTCGGCTGACCGAACAGCCCTTTGATCGCCGGCAGCGGCGGCTTGGCCCGGACCATGCCGCGCTTGCCCTCAAGGCTGTTGAGCATGGCGGTTTCCTCGCCGCAGATATAGGAGCCGCCGCCGATGCGGAGCGCAATATCAAACGCCTGGCCCGAGCCCTGAATATCCGGCCCGAGCCAGCCTTCAGTCCGGGCGTTGATCAGGGCCTCGCTCAGGATGTCCCTGCACAGCGGATATTCCGAACGCAGATAGATATAGCCCTCGGTCGCGCCCACCGCGAGTCCGGCGATGATCATGCCCTCGATCAAGGTATAAGGATCGCCTTCCATCAGCAGCCGGTCGGCGAAGGTGCCGCTGTCGCCCTCGTCGGCGTTGCAGCAGATATATTTCTGCGCGCCTTGCGCGTGGAGCGCCGTATTCCATTTGATGCCGGCCGGGAAAGCCGCCCCGCCCCGACCGCGCAGGCCGCTCTTCGTTACCTGATCGACGATCTGCTGCGCTGACATGGCGAGCGCCTTTTTCAGGCCCCGGAATCCGCCGTTGGCCTGATATTCCTCCAGCGACAGGGCGTCAATCAGACCGCAGCGGGCGAAGGTCAGCCGGTCCTGATTCTTGAGATAGGGAATGTCCGCCGTCAGCCCCTGACATAACGGATGCGCGCCGCCCTCCAGCAGGCCCGCGTCAAACAGGCCCGGCACATCCTCCGGGCTCACATTGCCGTAAGCGACCCGGCCTCTGGCGGTTTCGACCTCGATCAGGGGCTCGAGCCAGCTCATGCCCCAGGAGCCGTTGCGGATGATCTCCAGATGCCGGTGGCGCGCCGCCGCCTGCTCCAGCAGGGCGATTACCACCTCATCGGCGCCCAGCGACAGGGCGGTCGCCTCCAGCGGGACATAAATTTTCACCAGATCAGTCATGGGCCGCCCTCTTTGTCTGCAACAGCGCGTCAAAGCGCGCCGCGCTCATCCGGCCATGCAAGCGGCCGTCGAGGGTGATATTGGGCGACACGGCGCAATTGCCGAGGCAATAGACTTCCTCCAGGGTGTAATGGCCGTCACGGGTGGTTTCGCCGAGCTTGACCCCCAACAGATGTTGCACATGTTCGGTCAGGGCGCGGCCGCCCGTCGCCTGACAGGATTCCGCCTGACAGACCCGGATCACATGGCGGCCGGGCGGGTTGTCGCGAAAATCATGGTAAAAGCTTTTGACGCCGTAAACCTCGGCCCGCGACAGGTTGAAGGCGTCGGCCAGCAGATCGTAACTTTCCGCCGGGATATAGCCGAAGGCGTGCTGCAGCGCGTGCAGCGCCTCCATCAGGCCGCCTTTCAGGCGGGCATAGGGGGCGATGATCTGTTGCGCTTCCTGTGCATCCCATTCAACCTTTTTAAGATGCGGCTTATTCGACAGAATTGCGGTTTTGGTCTTTTCCGGCACGTCTGATCCTTTTCCTATCCCAAAATTCAGTGGCGCGACGCCCCCGCCGCCCGGCGGGAGATCCGTGAAAACACCCTTCCCCCGATCCATGACAGGCATATTATTTTACACGAACAGCCAAGATCATTTCAAGAGTCGCCGCACCTGTATATACAAGTCTCTACACCAGTTGACCCGGCCTGTCAAACCGGCAAAATCAATAGATCACCACGCTGCGGATGCTTTCGCCCCTGTGCATCAGGTCGAAGGCCCTGTTGATCTCCTCGAGCGGCATGCTGTGAGTAATCAGATCGTCGATGTTGATCTTGCCGTCCATATACCAGTCGACGATTTTCGGCACGTCGGTCCGCCCCCGCGCGCCGCCGAAGGCCGAGCCGCGCCAGACCCGCCCGGTCACCAGCTGGAACGGCCGGGTGGAGATTTCCTGTCCGGCGCCGGCGACGCCGATGATGACGCTTTCGCCCCAGCCCTTGTGGCAGCATTCCAGCGCCTGGCGCATGGTGTTGACATTGCCGATGCATTCAAAGCTGTAATCGGCCCCGCCATTGGTGAGATCCATAATCGCCTCGACGATATTGTCGACCTTTTGCGGGTTGATGAAATCGGTCATGCCGAACTTGCGGGCCATCTCCACCTTGCTTTCATTGAGGTCGATGCCGACGATCCTATTGGCGCCGACCATCCGCGCGCCCTGAATCACATTGAGGCCGATGCCGCCGAGGCCAAAGACCACCACATTCGAGCCCGGCTCGACCCTGGCGTCAAAGACCACGGCGCCGACGCCGGTGGTCACCCCGCAGCCGATATAGCAGACCTTGTCAAAGGGCGCGTCCTGGCGGATTTTCGCACATGCGATTTCCGGCAGGACGGTGTAATTGGAAAAGGTCGAACAGCCCATATAATGCAGGATCGGCTCGCCGTTGAGCGAAAAGCGGCTGGTGCCGTCGGGCATCAGGCCCGCGCCCTGCGTTTCGCGGATTGACTGACAGAGGTTGGTTTTCGGATTCAGGCAATAGTCGCATTCCCGGCATTCGGGGGTATAGAGCGGGATCACATGATCGCCGGGGCGCAGAGATTTGACTCCCGCGCCGACCTCGACCACGACGCCGGCCCCTTCATGACCGAGAATGGCGGGGAAGGCGCCTTCCGGGTCATCGCCCGAAAGGGTGAAGGCGTCGGTGTGGCAGACGCCGGTGGCCTTCAACTCGACCAGCACTTCGCCGGCCCGCGGGCCTTCGAGCTGCACCGTTTCAATTGATAGAGGCTCCCCAGCTTTAAAGGCGACGGCGGCGCGGGTTTCCATGATTCTGCTCCTTGACTATCGATTACAATGAGCTTCAATAGTAGGACGATTGAGGGCTAAACTCAATGTCTAAAGGACCTGAACCGGACATATGGTCCAAGCCCTCTGGATATTATGCGCGGGGACCGCAAGCGCCGCCTGGCGCTCCCTTAATGATCGCTGGCGGCGGATATGCCGATCCCGGTTTCGGAACGGACAAACTGCTCGTCAAACAGCCGCTTTTCCTCCGCCGCCCGGGCGCTGTTGTCAAGCCGCGAGAATAGCCATATCGCGACAAAGGCCAACGGCATCGAATAGAAGGTCGGATAGACCTGGGGGAAAATCGGCTCGGCGTTGCCGAGGACGGCGGTCCAGACGCTCGGCCCCAGTATGATCAGGCTGATCGACAGCCCGAGACCGGTGACCCCGCCGGCGATCGCGCCGCGGGTCGTCATCCCCGACCAGTACATGGACATGATCAGGATCGGGAAATTGACGCTGGCGGCGATGGCCAGCGCCAGCGAGGCGACAAAGGCGACATTCTGATGCTCGAAAGCGATGCCGAGGATCACCGCGATGGCGCCCAGCGCGAAGGTGGCGATGCGCGAAACCCTGATCTCCTGCGCATGGCTGACCTTCTGGCCGGCCTTGATGGTCTTGGCGTAAAGGTCGTGGGCGATGGTTGCCGCCCCGGCCAGCGTCAGACCGGCCACCACCGCGAGGATGGTGGCGAAGGCAACCGCCGACATAAAGCCCAGCATCAGGTTGCCCCCCATATACTGGGTCAGGTGAAGCGCCACCATATTGCCGCCGCCGAGCAGTCTGCCCGCCCCGTCATGATAATCCGGATTATCCATGACAAAGGTCACGGCGCCATAGCCGATAATGATGATCAGCAGATAGAAATAGCCCATCAGGCTGGTGGCGACAAAAACCGACTTGCGGGCGTCGCGGGCGTCCCTGACCGTGAAGAACCGCATCAGGATATGCGGCAGGCCCATGATGCCGAACATCATGGTCAGCCCGATCGACATGATGGCGACGGGATCCTTCAGCCACAGGCCCGGGGCGAGAATCGCGGCGCCCTGGCCATGAATTTCCGTCGCGCTGGTCAACACCGCCTCGAAATTGAAGTTGAAGCTTTTCATCACCATGAAGGCGATGAAGCTGCCGCCGATCAGCAGCAGGATCGCCTTGATCAACTGGACCCATGTGGTCGCCAGCATGCCGCCGAAGCTGACATACATGATCATCAGGAAGCTGACCAGAACCACGGCGTAGACATAGTCAAGACCGAACAGAAGCTGGATCAGCTTGCCGGCGCCAACCATCTGGGCGATCAGGTAAAAAATCACAACCGACAGCGAACCAATGGCGGAAATAATCCGGATCGGTTTCTTTTCCAGCCGGTAGGACACCACGTCAATGAAGGTGTAGCTGCCGAGATTGCGCAGCCGTTCGGCAATCAGGAACAGGATCACCGGCCAGGCCGCCATGACGCCGACCGCGAGCACCAGCGCATCGAAGCCAAAACCGTAGATCGCCCCGGTAATGCCGAGGAATGTCGCCGCCGACATGAAATCACCGGCAATGGCCGTGCCATTCTGCCATGGCTTGATGCCGCCGCCCGCAGCGTAGAAATCTTCCTTGGTCTTTGTATTGCGCGCCGCCCACCAGGTGATGGCCAGGGTCGCCATGACAAAAACAAAAAACATACCGATCGCGGTATAATTCAACGGCTGCTTCGCCACATCGCCAACGATGGCGCCGCCGGCCGCATGGGCGACGCCGCCGGGCAGGCTGATCAGAAGCGCCCCGATCAAACGACTCGCCAAGGATTTTTTATTCATCTTATTCATATCCCAGATCTTTCAGCAATTCCCGTTTCAGGGCGTCGAACGTCCGGTTGGCCCACCAGGTGTAAAAGCCCGAGCAGACCATGCCGCTGAGGATCACCAGCACGGCGATCAGGATGCCATAGGTCATGCTGCCTCCGGCTGAAATCGGCTTTGACATGAAGACCGGGGCGAAGGACATGCCCAGCACGTAAACGGCGTAACCGAGGGTAATGACCAGGCTGAACGCTATGCTGAAGCGCCGGCGGGCGCGGACCAGTTGCTGAAATTTCGGATGGTTGAGGCAGTTCTCTGTATCTAATGGAGACATTTGGCATCCCGCATGATTGAAGTTTCCCAATATTCTTTTTCACCTTCTTTTACAAGGCGTTATCATATAGTTTCATTCCTTTTCAGGCGCAAAAAAAGGCCCGGCGACCAGAATGTGGCGAAGTGTTGCACATTTAACCCATTCTGGCAACCGGGCCTGTTTTATTCAAATCCTAGAATGTATAGGTCCCGGTGAAGCCATATGTTCTTGGCGCGCCAAACAGGGCGAAAGCGATCCGGCTGCCGCGCTGGGAGAAGACATGGGTGCGATATTCCTTGTCACCGATATTCTTGATCCAGGCCGCCAGTTCCCATTTGCCGTCCGGCGAGTTCCAGGCCAGCCGACCGTCCCACAGATCATAGGCCGGGATCGTGGTGATGTCGTTGTTGTTGGGGTCGTAGAAGCTCAGCGACTGGTAGCGATAGTCAACCTTGGCGGAAAGCTCGCCGCCGTCATCCAGCCGGTGGGTATATTTCGCATACATGTTGACGCTGTGCTCCGGCGCCTGACGCAGCCGGTTGCCGGTGAAGTCACCGGTGCCGCCGACGCCCGGGGTGCCGGTGAATTCGGTATATTCCGCATCAAGATAGGCGTAACTGCCGCCGACCTGCAGCCCTTCGGTCACAAGGAAGGTAACTTCGGCTTCGACGCCCTTGATTTCGGCCTTACCGGCGTTTTCGGTGATGAATTCACCGAAGCCGCTGCCTTCGGGCTGGAAGAAGCGGGTCACCTGCAGATCCTTGTAATCGGTATAGAAGGCGGCGACATTGACCCGCGCCCGGTTGTCCCAGAACTGGGATTTCACGCCGACCTCGAAGTTGGTGGCTTTTTCCTGATCAAAGGGGGTCGAGGCCCGCGCGGCGGTTGACGCCGAGCCGGTGAAACCGCCGCTCTTGAAGCCGGTGGAAATGCTGCCGTACACCATGCTGCCTTCGGTGACCTGATATTTGCCAACCACCCGCCAGGAGACATTGCTCCAGCGGTCGCTGGCGGACACCTTGTCAAAGTCCTGCAGCAGGAGGCCGATACCGGAATTGACAACGGCCTCCGCCGTCATGTCCTTTTTCTCGGTGGAATAGCGGATCCCCGCACTGACCGTGAAATCCTCGGATACTTCATAGGAGCCGTCGGCATAAACCGCGAAGGAATCGGATTCATTGGTCTGGAAGGAATCCATGTCACTGCCAATATTCTCGCCATTGATTGTCACGCCGATCGACGGGAAGAAATAGCTTTCCGTGCGGTCGGTTTCCTCATGGCTGTAAAAGGCGCCGACAACCCAGTTGAAGGCGCTTTCCCCGTTGGAGGTGGCGCGCAATTCCTGGGTCAGCTGCTTGGTATGCTCAATCGCCGCATCATCGACGTCAAAGGCGAAACCTTCGGTCGCCGGAGCGACAAAACCCGCCGTGCCGCCGGGAACGTTAAAGGCGACGAAAGTATTGGAGCCCGGCAGACCTTCGGAATCCTCCAGCCAGTCGAAATCACTCTTGCGATAAGCGGAGATCGAGGTCAGGGTTCCCCAGCCCTGGTCCCAATTGATTTTCAGGGAATAGCCTTCCACATCGCGGTCGGTAAAACCTTCAACGTTGCTCAATGAATCAAAAGCTGTCGTTCCGCCGCCGAGGGCGTTATTGACCGCAATCGGATCGGACGCACAGCCGCAATCATGCAGCGGACCCGCCGAGCCCACCGGTTCGCGGTTGCTGTCACCCATATTGTCATCGGCGCCGTCGGCGGCAAAGATCACTTCAAGATCCTCGCTGGGGGTCCAGCGCAGCATGCCGCGGTAGGCGAAGGTGTTGCCGCCGCCCAACTGCTGCCCGAAAAGGTCGGAGCCGACCAGGACATTTTTGAAGTAACCGTCAAACTTGCGGCGGCTGAAGGAGACCTTGCCGAACAGATTTTCCGCAATCTTGCCGCTCAGCATGCCGGCGGTGTCAAAGCGGCCATAGTCGCCGACGGTCTGGCGGAAACGCACTTCCGTATCCTCGCCGGGCTTGGTGGTGACGAAGTTGATCGAGCCGCCGATGGAATTCTTGCCATACAAGGTGCCTTGTGGTCCGCGCAGAACCTCGACCCGCTCCAGATCGAAGATGTCGAAGACCTGCGCCGTACGGGCCGCGATATAAACGTCATCAATGCTGACCACCACGCTGTCACTGGCCGAGGCGCCGTCTTCCTTGGTGCCGATGCCGCGAATGGCGATCTCGGGCTGGCCGGGACTGAAGGCGGCGAAGGTCATGCCCGGCGTCCGGTTGCCGATATCCTGCAAATTTGAAATATCGTCCTCACGAAGAAGATCGCCGCTGATCGCGGTGATGGCCAGCGCCGCTTCCTGAAGATTTTCGGATCTTTTCTGGGCGGTGACGATGATTTCGTCAATCACGAAGGCCGTATCGCCTTCCTCCGCCGCATTTACCATAAGAGGTGTAGAGACCAACCCAAGGACAACAAGGGAGGTCGTCGCATTTAACCATGCTTTCACAATTATCTCCTGTTCTATATTTTGATTGAATAATTATTATATTTTGTTTGTTTGTTTTGCAGCGTCTCCCAAATATTCCGGCTGCAACACCCTATAAAACGGCGGGCGGGATAAACCCCTCAGTTTTTTTTAAGCTTTTGTTAATTTTTTCGGCAAGGACCGAACCGGCGGCGATCGGCCATGATCGGGGATCAGAAATTGAGCGTCAGCGTCAGGCCATAGGTTCGCGGCGTGCCGAACAGGGCGTAATCATTGCCGCCCAGAACGTAAAGATGCGAGATATATTCCTTGTCCAGCAGGTTTTTCGCCCACAGGGTCGCCTCCCAGCGATTGTCCGCCGCTTCATAGGCGATCGAGGCGTCGACCAGGTAAAAATCCGGCTGGATGGTGACGCTGTTGTCGGGTTCGCGGAAGCTTTCCCCCTGATAGCGGAAATCCGAACGCAGCCGAAGCCGGCCGCCCAGCAGAGGCCTTTCATAATAAAGCGCCAGATAAAGCGAATGGCGTGGCGCCTGGCGCAGGTAATTGCCGGTGAAGTCCCGGCCCGACAGATCATTGAACTGATCATAGGTTGCTTCGAGGAAGGCGTAGGAGCCGAAGAATTGCAGCCCCGCGACAGGCTTTATGGTGAATTCCAACTCAAGCCCCCGCAGGCTGGCGGAGGCCGCATTGCTGGTCTGAAAGACGCCGAAATTGCCGTCGGTCTTGAACTGGACCACCTGCAGGTCGCGATAATCGGAATAAAAGCCCACCAGGTTCAGCCGCAGGCGATCATCAAGCCATTGGGATTTATAGCCGATCTCGAAATTCCACACCGATTCCGGGTTAATGGTGCGGCGGGCCAGGTCAAGGGTCGCCGGCGCGCCCTGAAAACCGCCGCTCTTATAGCCGCGTGAAATGCGGCCATACAACATGACATCCCTGGTCATCTGCCAGGACAAAACGAAATTGGGCGAGAAATCCGTCCAGTCGCCCTCATTGCGCAACGTGAAATTCTCCAGCAGTATGGTCTGGTCGCCATTGCTGGTATTCTGCTGATCCATGCCTTTGGTTTCATAGGTCAGCCGCCCGCCGACGGTCAGGTCCAGATCATTCCGAAGGCCGTAACTTGCTTCGCCAAAGACGGCGAAGCTGTTGGTTTTATTGTCCTGATCGGTTGATGAGGTCAGACGGGGAAAAACAAAATTCTCGATCCGGTGAGTATGCTCGAAAAGATAATAAAGCCCCAGCACATATTCCACCGTCGCCTCATCGGGAGACAGCCAGCGCAATTCCTGGGAAAACTGGGCGTGCTGTTCTATGACATTTGAATTGACCTTCTGATCGGTGACGGTGGACGGCAGCCCGGTGGAATCCTCAAGCCAGGAAAAATCACTGGCCCGATAGGCGGTGATCGACAGGAGGCTGCCATAGTTCCCCTGACGGTGAATGCGACTGCTGACGCCCCACAGGGTGCGGTCGGTAAAGCCCTTATCACTATTGATGGCGTTTTTATAATTGCCGCCGAAAGAGGCCAGAATATCCGTCGGCAGCGCCTTTTGTCCCGTCGGCCGGCCATCGGGGCCGAGCAGCCGCACCGGCACCCGGCCGACCACCGGAATCCGTCCGGTGCTTTCCAGGTCATCGCGGCTGTAATCGCCGTTCAGGTCCATTTCCAGGGTATCGCTCAGTTTAAAGATCAGCTTGCCGCGACCGGACCAGGTATTTTCATCATTCTGCTTTATGTCCGGCAGGAAGGCGCTTTTCTGCCAGCCGTCGCGCCGTCTGGAATGAAAGGCGAGCTTGCCCAGTATCTTGTCCTCCACCAGCGGTCCGCCAATCATGGCGCGAATGTCAAAGCGGTCATAATTGCCGACCGTCGCCTCCAGTTCGCCGGACAGGTAATTGGTCGGGTTCTTGCTGGTGACGTTGATCGCGCCGCCGATGGCGTTCTTGCCATACATGGTGCCCTGGGGGCCGCGCATGATCTCAATCCGCTCCAGGTCGAAAAAATTCATGCTGATGGCGGTGATGCGGCCGACATAGACATCATCAATAAACATGACGATCGAATTGTCGAGCGCCGCCCCGTCATCATTCGATCCCACCCCGCGCACATGAATGGTCGGCTGGCCGATGCTGAAGCTGGCGACCGTCAGGCCCGGCACCCGGGTGCCGACATCCTCAATACCATGAATCCGGTCTTCCCGGATCAGCGGCGGCTTGATGACGGAAACAGCCACCGGCACCTTCTGCATATTGGTTTTGCGGCGCATGGAGGTGACGATCACCTCGTCGACGGGGGTGACGCTGTCGGACTCTTCCGCCGCCATCGGCTCGGAGTCCGTTTCGGGGGAAGGCGCGGCTTCAGCCTGTTCCCGCCTGTGGCGCAGATCGGGGGAGATGGAAATGGTTCTGGAATCGATATATTCAAAGCCGAGGCGGGTCTGCGCCAGCAGGCGGATCAGGGCGTCCCGGGGGTGCATGCGGCCATTGATGGCGGGCGACAGCTGACCCTCGGTGTCTTTTTTGCGCACCACAAGCGACAGGCCGGCCTGGTCCCCAAACAGCAGCAGGGCGGTGGACAGCGGCTGCGCCGGGATGCTGAAGTTTTTCCGGGTCTGATGCTGCTGGTGGAGCGCAGATTGCGCCAGCGCCGAACTGCCCGCCGCCCCTGAGAGGACGAGGCCCGCCATCATCCAGCCGATCACGGCTTTGCCGGATATGATTTTCTTAACCGGACTCAAAACACCATCGCCAACAGGAAAAAAACCGACAAAAATTTGTCGCATTTCCCAAAAAACCTCCCATAAAATCTATTTCATGCCCTTGAGCGGCATTTATCATATCCCGCCTTATTGGCGGCAGGCCTATGGTATTATCATATTTTTATTTATTGGGATAGAGATAGATTAATTCCGATGACACCGGCCGGGCCGTTATATTGAAGGTCGCCTCCAGGGCCTTCAGGGTCGTCGCCCGGTCCTCCACCGTGAGTATGGCGACCACTTCGATATCTTGCAGCGCCGGATCGCCGATACGAATTTCCGCATCATAATAGCGGTTGATATCCTCAACCAATGTGGCGAATGTCTCCCCGTTATAAACCAGTTTGCGGTCGCGCCAGGACAGCACCGCCTTGCTGTCGACCGGCACCGCCCGGTTTTCCACCCGGTCATTGCCCAGGGTGAATTTCTGGTCCGGCGTCAGGGTGGCGTCCAGCTTCCGCGCCCCGTGGATGCTGTCGTTGACCCGGCCGTAATCAACCACGCCGACCGAGCCTTCCAGCACCGTAACGTCGCTGTAGTCGCCCTTGTGACGAACGTTGAAGCGGGTGCCGAGCACCTTGACCAGCCCGCCCGAGGTTTCGACATAAAACGGCCGGGACGCATCCCGGGCGACTTCGAAGAAAACCTCGCCGCCCTCAAGATAGACCACCCGCCGGTCTTCCCGCAGGTCAACCCGGATTTTCGATTTGGTGTTGAGGACAAGATGGGAGCCGTCTTCCAGGATAAATTCCGCCAGTTCCCCGGTTTCGGTGGCGTAGCGGTCCATCAGCAGCATGTCGCCATAACGCAGGCCGAAGAAGCTGATCGCGAGGAAGGCGATGCTGGCCGCAATGACCCTTGGCGACCAGAATCTCCCGAAAGCGGACCTGCGGTCGGACCGGGGCGCCTTTTGCCTCTTGTGCCAGGTCAGGGAAGCGACGGCGCCGTCCGAAGCTGACGCTTGATTCGCCGGCACAGGGGGCGCGCTTTCCAGAATCGACAGATCATCCCACAGCCCGCCAATCCGGGCATAGGCGGCCTGATGGACCTCAGTTTGATTGATCCAGCGCAAAAAATCCTCAACCCGCCGGTCCGACAGGCCGTCGGCCCGCATCCGGACAAACCATTCCGTCGCTTCGTCAAGAAGCTTTTCGTCTATTCTCTGTTCCGTCATTTTTTCATTAACCCGTTACCTAACCATAAACGGGCAGCGCCCGTGTCCCCTCAGTTTTTTTATTGTTTTTCTTCATTTCATTTTCCGTCTTAAATGTTTCAGCGCCTGGATCATATATTTTTCGACCATGCTGACGGAAACCGCAAGCGCCGCGGCGATTTCGTCATAGGTCAGATGCTGTTCCCGATGCATCAGGAACGCCCGGCGGCATTTTTCCGGCAATGCGTCCAGCGCCAGATAAATCGCATCCAGTTCCTGCCGCGCCGCCACCTGCCGGTCGGGCGGAATCGATCCGGATTCGCTCACCACCGCGACCTCGCTGTCCGCGGCGGCCTCGCGGATATATTTCACATGATGCTGTTGCTTGCGCTGGCGGTCAATGATGATATTGGTCGCCGTCCGATAAAGATAGGCCCGGGGGTTTTCCATCTCCTGAAGGCTGTTCTTCTTCATCAGCTTCTGGAAGGCCTCCTGCAGGACATCATGGGCGTCATCGCGATTCTGCATTTTCTGGGTCAGAAAGCGCAGGAAACCTTCATGGTTGTCCTGATACAGCCGGTCGATAAAAGATTTTTGTTCTTTTTCCATAATGTCCCTGGTTATGTCAGTCGGTCCCGTGGATTGCTTATGCTGCGTACCCCGGTGACTTGCTTTTCCGGCGAAAGACCCCGGACCACCCGAACGACAAATGCTACAGAGAATAGTGGTTTTCCCGTTATTTTCAAGGCATTTTCCGGCGGCGACCGGGCCGGGGCGCATATTCGGGCCCGCCATTTTAACCGGGGACTTGCAAAAATTCTACGTTTATGTAGAATTAAATACGCATTTAAATACCAATATCCTGACCCGGGAAAATCAAAACCCTTTTCAGCAGGATAAAATTCACCCGAGAAAGGCTTTGTCATGACCTCATCCCCGATTCAAAATTCTGCCCAGAATCCGGTCCTGCTGACCCCGCGCCGGGCGCTGCCGAAATCCATCGCCATCATCGGCGCCGGCACCATCGGCCCCGACATCGGCTATTATCTGAAAAGCGCCCTCGCGGAGCTGACCCTGGTGCTGATCGACATCAACCCGGACGCCCTCGAGCGGGCGGTGGCGCGGATCCACGCCTATGTCGACAAGGGCCTGAAGCGCGGCAAGCTCACCGCGGACCAGGCGGCGGCGGTCAAGCGAAATCTGATCACCGCCACCGATTACGCCGCCCTCAAGGACTGCGACTGGGTGCTGGAGGCCGCGACCGAGGATCTTGACCTCAAACGG
>Ga0070727_10001563_pt1 | contig 24022 bp, 22 predicted proteins | sample tdAd472_FD_66722 | JGI IMG/M metagenome (GOLD analysis project Ga0070727, IMG submission 66722) | Marine sediment microbial communities from the Atlantic coast under amendment with organic carbon and nitrate - tdAd47.2 | ecosystem: Environmental > Aquatic > Marine > Coastal > Sediment | place...
CCGTTGTCCAGAGGCTCTGGTTGACTCTGCGCGCTTCGCCCCGCAGTAGCTCCAGAGTGCGGTTACCAATACCCCGCGGTGGGTGGTTGACTACCCGTTCAAAGGCCGCATCGTCGTTTCGATTAGCCACCAGTCGCAGGTAGGCGAGGCCGTCTCGAACTTCAGCGCGTTCAAAAAATCGTAAGCCACCATAGACTTTATAAGGAATGTTGCGCTGCATGAGCAGCTCTTCGAAGGCTCGCGACTGGGCGTTGGAGCGGTAGAGAATGGCGGACTGGTCACGATCGGCACCGTCAGCGATGGAGGCTTCTATCTGATCGATGACGTAGCGCGCCTCTTCCTGTTCATTAAAGGCCGCGTAAAGGGTAATTGGTTCGCCTTCTTCGCCGTCACTCCAGAGATTTTTGCCGTGGCGTTCATGATTGTGTTCGATCAGGCCATTGGCCGCGCTCAGAATGGTCTGCGTGGAGCGGTAGTTCTGTTCCAGTTTAATGACTTCTACGGGCGCCAGTTCCTGTTCGTATCGGGTGATGTTTTCCACCAGAGCGCCGCGCCAGCCGTAAATTGCCTGGTCATCGTCACCGACGATGAACATCTGCGTATCCTTGCCGGAGAGGTTACGAATCCAGGCGTATTGCAGGGCGTTGGTGTCCTGAAACTCGTCGACCAGAATGTGGGCAAAACGCTCCTGATACTGTTTGAGTAAGACGGGCTGGTTAAGCCAGAGTTCGTTACTGCGTAACAGGAGTTCGGCAAAGTCGACCATGCCACCGCGTTCGCAGGCGGCTTCATAATCATGGTAAAGCTGCACCATGGTCGACAGGTAATGATCGCCTTCCGCGTCAATATTAGCGGCGCGCAGGCCTTCATCCTTGCGATTGTTTATCCACCATTGCACCTGTGGTGGTGGGTAATGGGCAGGGTCGAGTTCGCGTTCCCGGATGACCCGTTTTACCAGCCGTTTCTGATCATCGCTGTCGAGAATTTGAAACTGCTGCGGCAGGCCAGCTTCGCGCCAGTGCATGCGTAACAATCGATGGGCAATGCTGTGAAAGGTTCCCACCCAGAGTCCGCGAGTACTCATGTTGAGCTGTGTTTCAATACGACCGCGCATTTCGGCAGCGGCCTTGTTGGTAAAGGTGACAGCAAGGATCGAATAGGGTGATAGCCGCTCAACTTCAATCAACCAGCTGACGCGGTGGGTGAGCACTCGGGTTTTGCCACTACCGGCGCCAGCGATAACCATGATTGCCGGTGCTGTGCTGGTGACCGCCTCTCGTTGGGGCGGGTTGAGGTCGTCTAGTAAATGAGAAATATCCATACCGGAGAGAGTGGTCCGCGCTAAGAAGGGGTTTATTGAATGGTTTTGATGAGCCGCTGCGGCTCGGGTTCGCCGTTGGGGTAATGGTTATTAATGAGCCGCAGTTGCTGCTCTGCATAGCTATCGATCGGGCTGCGCCTGGCCATTTCACTGTAGCGGTTGCCTTTTTCGGCTTTAATGATTTTGATCCGTAAGGGTTTCGCCAGGGTGCGCTCTTTGCCGGTCAGCCGGTGGATGCTTCGAGCGGTTTTCAGAAATAGTGGGTCGACCTCTCCGGCAATGCTCTCATCGACGGCAAATCCGGTGAAGATAAAAGCCCGTTGGCCAAGATAAATCACACTGACTCGCCCCAGGCGTGGGCCTTTTGCAGTGCGCATTTCAGTTAGCCCCGTATAGCCCTGGAGTCCATCAGCCAGTCCCAGACCCGATAGCGCTTCGCCGCGTTGCAGGTCTTTCAGGCCCAGGCGTTGGGCCATAAATTCCTCGGGTGAAATTCGCTTGTTGATGTCATCGACCTGAATCTGAATCTGTGCTTTGCCCTGGGGGGCGATGGCGATCAGCCGGTCTGGAAGGTTTTTAATCACCCATTTTTCCGGAAAGCCAAGGGCAAAGTCTAATTCCGGATGGTAGAAATCTTGCCCCCGGCGGATACCCTGATCGGGACCGTCACCAAAGATCAGGCCATCGATCTGCTTCAGGAAGCGTTCGCGATTGTCACCCCGGGGATTAGTGACGGAGATCGATTTAGCCTCCTGAATGACCTCCTGCAGCCGGGTATCGTTGTCTGGATGGCTGGCAAATAGACCGTGGTAGCCCTGATGGTCGCGGCCCTCCTCGGTGGCCTGTAGTCGAGCAAAATCATCCTGATTTTTTAGTACGCCGATCACTGCCAGCATCGCCTGTGGATCATTTCCGGTCCTAGCCAGATATTCAGCCCCGAGACGGTCGGCCTCCAGTTCGTGTTCGCGACCATAGCCGCTAAGTAGGGCGTTACTTAATAGCCCGTAGGCGTTCTGCGCCTGTGAGCTGCCCAGCTCGGGTACCAGAATTGAAGCAATGGTGTAACCGATGCCGGCGGCAGTGGCAGCCGTTTGCTGGCGAACACCATGGCGAGCAGTGACATGACCAATTTCGTGACCTAGTACGGCCGCCAGTTCCGCTTCGCTGTTGAGATAGGCTAATAGTCCTCGGGTGATATAGATGTATCCGCCCGGCAAAGCAAAAGCATTGATGTCGGTGGAGTCCAGCAGGGTAAATCGATAAATCAGCTCGGACCGGTGGCTCTGCTCGGCCAGTCGTGCGCCGATTTCGGCAATATATTGCTGTAAAGAGGGATTATCGTACTTGCCATAACTGGCGATAATTTTGGAATGATTCTGGCGGCCAATCGCAATTTCCTGCGATTCCGACATCAGTACTACTTCGTTACGGCCACTGACCGGATTCACCGAGCACCCGGTGGTGAGCAATATCGTTAGCGAGGCGGCTAACAGTATGCGCGCAAAAACGTTGTTAACCGCGGTGAACTTCAGGTTTGGGTTCATGGCATCCATTCTAACCCCGCAGGGTGGTACAGGCGCATCTGCGGCAGGGCGTAATGCAGCTTTCGTTCCGGGTGACCGGCGCGAAGCCAGCCACGAATGGTTACCTGTCCACCAAGTAGCTGCTGTGGGGGAATGGCACCGGGCCAGGTGGGGGCGAAGGGGTGGCCAAAATAGTCGGTCCAGTCCCGTTTGCTGACTCGGACACTCAAGCGGTTACCGACGATGAAATAATGGAATTTTCTGCTGGCCGCGACTTGAGTAATCCGTCCCTCGAGGACCTGGTAGCCGGTCCGGGGCTTACCGTGAGCCAACAGGGTGACAGCCATCGGCTGGTATCGGGAATGGTTCCAGATACCCATCGAACGTTTTCTGGCGCCGCGTTCGTATGCGGCAAAACAATTAGCCGCGGCAATATTGGGCGGAAGGATTAACAGGGTGGCTAAACCTTCCTGTAGTAGAACGACAGCCGGGTTACTGCCGTCAGGCAGAAGTAGATGGGCCAGCACTCTACCGTAACGATCGGTCTTTTCTACATCGGTTTGCAGCCGCACCGAGGTGCCCGGGGGAACAAGCTGTTTGAGCCGGTCACGAGCCTGGATAGCGAAGGGTTCTGAGTGCCCCTGCTGGTGGTCGATTTCCGGCGTGTTAATACCGAGTAAGCGAACCTTGCGACCATCGTTTAACTCGATAGTGTCGCCGTCGTAAATCTGCTGGACCTGACCCTGACCGGCGATCCGCAGGTCGGGGCAGAGGCGAGTTTCTGCCCACCCCTCAGTGGGTAGAGCAAATAGCCAGGCAATAAAAAAGGCGCTCCGAAGAAGCGCCTTTTTTAGTAATGGATACACCGCCGACTTAGCGGCGATAACCAGCAGTAATTACTGCTGGTAGCGGCGACGAAACCGCTCGACTCGACCGGCCGTATCCGAAATTTTCTGTTTGCCGGTGTAAAACGGGTGGCACTCAGCGCAAACATCTAGCTTAAGTTCGTCCTTGCCCAGGGTGGAGAAGGTTTTAAAACTGTGGCCACAGCTACAGCTGGCGGTTATTTCCCGGTATTCGGGATGGATATCAGGTTTCATGGTACGGGTTTTCCGGTACTTGTTGAGTAAGGTGCCGAGACCGGTGTTACTCGGTATGGTCTCGTACGGGCGGCGCATCATACGCCATCACACTCGTGCCGACAAGCGACTTAAGGGTGAATGAGATGGCGATTAGGGTGCAGACTCCAGAGTTACCCGAGCAGGTCAGCGACGGCGGCCCGCTCTTCAAGTAGTTCCGCTGCGGTGGCATCCATACGGCTACGGCTGAAATCGCTGATTGATAGTCCCTGAACAATCGAATATTGACCGTCTTTGATGGTGACCGGGAAGGAGTAAATAATGCCTTCCGGTATGCCGTAGCTGCCATCGCTGGGGATCGCCATGCTTACCCAGTCGCCATCGGCAGTGCCAAAAGTCCAGTCGCGCATATGATCAATAGCGGCCGAGGCAGCCGAGGCGGCGCTGGAGGCTCCCCGAGCATCGATGATGGCGGCACCGCGTTTTTGAACGGTGGGGATAAAGTCATTTTCGAGCCACTCCTGTGGCAGCTCGGGCGCAGTGCCACCCACCTGCAGGTGGCTTACATCGGGATATTGGGTCGAGGAGTGATTGCCCCAGATGGTCATCCGGGTAATGTCGGTAACCGCCGTTTGGGTGCACGCTCCGATCTGGCTAAGTGCTCGGTTGTGGTCGAGTCGGGTCATGGCAGTGAACCGGCCTGGATCAAGATCCGGAGCGTGAGACTGGGCGATCAGGGCGTTAGTATTGGCTGGATTGCCCACAACCAGCACTCGGACATCGCGACTGGCGTGGGCGTTTATGGCTTCGCCCTGCGGGCTGAAAATTTGACCGTTGGCGGCGAGCAGGTCCTTACGCTCCATTCCCGGACCACGTGGTCGTGCACCGACGAGAAGCGCGTAATCAACGTCTTTAAACGCAACCCTGGCATCGTCAGTCGCGACTATGTCGTGTAGCAGGGGAAAGGCGCAGTCGTTGAGTTCCATGATCACCCCTTCGAGGGCCTTCAATGCTGGCGTAATCTCCAGTAACTGCAGAATGACGGGCTGGTCCCGGCCAAGCATGTCGCCGGCAGCGATGCGAAACAGAAGTGAGTAGGCGATTTGGCCAGCACTGCCGGTAACGGCGACGCGTACGGGTGATTTCATGGATGTCTCCAGTAGGGTTTCGTTCAGAAACGCAGGTTATAAAATCTGCTTTTTGGACCAGGCTGGCCAGCTAAAGTGGCGCCTTAAGTCGGGATATAAGCAGGTCGGTAAGTGCTCAAAAAAAATTAAAATGGAACCGAAGAATTTGCGAGTTAAGTACTCTTCATTGAAGCAAAAAACTCGGCATTGGACTTGGATGCTTTGATTCGATCAAGCAGAAAATCGGCGGCGGCCAGCTCATCCATGGGGTGGAGTAGTTTGCGCAGGATCCAGATTTTCTGCAGTTCTTCGGTGGGTATCATCAGTTCTTCGCGACGAGTTCCCGAGCGATTAATGTTCATGGCGGGATAGATGCGCTTTTCGGCCATCTTCCGTTCCAGGTGAATCTCCATGTTGCCGGTGCCTTTGAACTCTTCGTAGATCACGTCGTCCATACGCGAGCCCGTTTCCACCAGAGCGGTGGCGATAATGGTCAGGCTACCGCCCTCTTCGACGTTACGGGCTGCCCCAAAGAATTTCTTGGGCCGGTCGAGGGCGTTGGCATCTACGCCGCCGGTAAGGACTTTGCCGGAGGAGGGCACGGTGGTGTTATAAGCTCGCGCCAGGCGGGTGATTGAATCCAGCAAAATGACCACGTCACGCTTATGCTCGACAAGCCGTTTGGCCTTCTCGATAACCATTTCCGCCACCTGAACGTGGCGGGTGGCGGGCTCATCAAAGGTGCTGGAGATAACTTCCCCGTTGACAGAGCGCGACATTTCGGTGACCTCTTCGGGCCGCTCGTCAATGAGCAGCACTATCAGGTAACACTCCGGGTGGTTGGTCGCGATCGAGTGGGCGATGCTCTGTAGCATCATGGTCTTACCCGACTTCGGGGACGAAACGATCAGCCCGCGTTGTCCCTTGCCGATGGGGGCAATCATATCGATCATTCGGGGAGTGATGTCGGCGGTGGTGCCGTTGCCGGTTTCCAGGGTGAGCTGGTCATCGGCAAATAGTGGGGTGAGGTTCTGGAAAAGTATTTTATTGCGGGTGTTTTCGGGGACTTCAAAGTTTATTTCGGCGACTTTTAACAGGGCAAAATAGCGCTCGCTGTCCTTGGGTGGCCGAATTTTTCCGGCGATGGTATCGCCCGTACGAAGTCCAAAGCGGCGAATCTGGCTGGGAGAGACATAGATATCGTCCACCCCGGCGACATAGGAACTGCGCGGCGAGCGCAAAAATCCAAAGCCATCCTGGAGCACTTCGAGCACTCCCTCGCCGTAGATGTCCTCGCCTTTTTTGGCGTGGGCTTTAAGCAGCGCAAAGATGATTTCTTCTTTGGGAAGCCGTGCAACATTATCAATTTTGTTCTGTTGCGCAATCTCTACTAGCTGTGAGACCGGCTTTTCTTTTAGTTCATTTATATTCATAGGTATTTCGATTTGGGTAGGCGATTGCCTGGAATGAAGCCTGGTCGAATTTAGACAGGCGGAGTGATCAGAGTGCTGGAGCTGGCCGGCTGGCCGAGGAGGTTGGTGTTGCCCAGTCTGGGCTAAAAATTAATTACAGCTAATCAGTGTCGATGGCTATCTGGTCATTACAGGGGTGCCGTATTTCAGGCAAGACCAGCGGACAGGTATCTCAGGTATTGCTGTCGATAAAAGCGGCCAGCTGGGATTTGGTTACTGCGCCGACTTTGGTGGCCTCTACCTGGCCATTTTTGAAGATCATTAATGTGGGAATACCACGTATACCGTACTTGGGGGGCGTTTGCGGATTTTCGTCAATATTTAATTTGACCACATCAATCTTGTCGCCGTATTCAGCGGAGATTTCTTCCAGCACCGGGGCGATCATCTTGCAGGGGCCGCACCATTCCGCCCAGTAATCAACCAGTACGGGTTTGGTTGCTTTTAATACATCGGTTTCGAAGGTGTCGTCTGAGACGTGCCCAATCCCTGAACTCATAATTTGATTTGCTCTGTGTGTGGAGTGCCATTCAAACGGCAACGGTTAAAGTTGAATAAAGTAAGGGTGTCGATCAAGCGGGAGGTTTTGGTTTTGTTATGGTTTGTGCTGTCAATGTCTGAGTGACCGACTGCACCGTTGAAGCTACTGGCTTCGTACGAAAAATATCGTGTTGGCCTGGCATTCTAAACCAATGTATCGGCAAGTCAACCAACATATTGACCCGTTTTTTTATTCAATTTTTGGGTCGGTTAGTCGGCGGTCAATGTCGGTGTCGGTCGAGCACGCGAAAGCTGATTGCCTCAGCCAGATGTCGCTCCGCGATTGTCGCCTGGTTGTCGAGGTCGGCGATTGTTCGGGCCAGTTTCAATATGCGGTGATAGGCGCGAGCAGAGAGTCCGAGTTTGTCGACCGCGGTTGCTAGCAGTTGTTGGCCAGCCACTTCAGTTTGGCAATGGTGCTCAATTTCCCGGGTTCCCAGGTGGGCATTAAGTTTGTTGCCGCGTGCGATTTGTCGCTGCTGCGTAGTGGCGACGCGGATCGCTACCTGCTGGCTGGTTTCGGTGGGCGGCTGATCAATGGCCAGTTCGTCGTAACTGATGGGAGGTAACTCCACATGCATATCAATACGGTCGAGCAGCGGCCCAGACAGACGGTTACGATAACGGTGGATCTGGTCCGGTGTGCAGCGGCAGTTCCCCGATGGGTTGCCGGCGTGGCCACAGGGGCACGGATTCATCGCCGCTATCAATTGAAAGCGAGCCGGGAACTCAGCCTGGTGACCGGCGCGAGATATGCGAATCGTGCCGGACTCCAGTGGTTCCCGCAGTGATTCCAGTACCGCGCGATTAAATTCCGGGAGCTCATCTAAAAACAGTACACCGTTGTGCGCCAGGGAAATCTCGCCGGGTGCTGGTGGTTGCCCACCCCCAACCAGAGCGACCGCTGATGCGGTGTGGTGTGGTGCATGAAAGGGGCGTTGGCTCCAGGTTTGGGGATTCATGCCGGCGTGGCTTACTGACTGGACAACCGCCGTCTCTAATGCCTCGTGATCAGTCAAGGGTGGCAGTAGCCCGATCATCCGCGACGCGAGCATAGTTTTACCGGCACCGGGTGGCCCAATCAGCAGCAGGCTATGGCCACCGGTGGCGGCAATTTCGAGGGCGCGCTTGCCTAATTGCTGGCCGCGGACCTCTGCCAGATCAGCCGATTTCAGCCGCTCGGGCCGGGAGCGTGTGGTGGTCGTATTCAGGGATTGCTGGCCGCTGAGGTGAGCACAAACTTCCAGCAGGCTGTTGGCACCAAAAAAATTCAGTCCGTCCACCAGTGCTGCTTCGTCGCAATTGCTCGCCGGAAGCAGCAGAGTTTTTCCGCTATCGCGGCACGCCAGAGCGGCGGGGAGGACTCCCTTGATCGGTCGCAGTTCGCCGTTGAGTCCAAGCTCACCAATTAACTCGTATGTCTGGAGGGAGTCGCCGGTTATCTGTCCCGAAGCAGATAACAGGGTTAGTGCAATCGCCAGATCAAAGCGACCACCGGTTTTAGGGAGGTCAGCCGGCGCCAGGTTAACGGTGATGCGACCGAGGGGGAATTCCAGCCGACTGTTGATGATCGCACTACGCACGCGGTCCTTGCTTTCTCGGACCGCCGTTTCTGGCATGCCGACGATTGACAGAGACGGCAGACCACTGGACAGGTGAGTTTCGACCGTGACCGGCGGGGCATCGATACCCTCACGGGCACGGCTGCTAGCTGTCGCTAAGGACACGTGCGTTGACCGTTGATAAGTACTGTAAAAAGGGAAGCACTACTACTTATTTTTCCAGTTGATCGAGCCGCAGTTGAAGTTGGTCCAGTTGTTGCCGCAGCTTTTCTACCAGGGCTTTCTGAGTTTCAAATTCTTCGCGACTTACCAGATTAAGTCGTTGGCCGATCGATTCGCTGACCCCCTGCAGGTTGTGCTGGGCGTCGGCGGCGAACCGGCCGAGGAGATCGGTGATACGACCGAGGTCATCTTCTATTCGTTCTTTCATTGATGGGTGCTCGCTGGTTGTTGTCCGGTAAGTTAGGGTGTTAGGGGTGCCATTGTCGATGGTGAGGCAGTTTGTAGCAACGTCCTAAGTTGCCCTGTCGGAATGGGTTAATTTGGTGCGCGCACCTCAGTCCGCACTAATGTGGTGCAAATCCAGTGCGGATGGCGTGCACCAATAGCGCGATTAGTGGAACCGGGTTGCCATTTTGCTGGATGTGAGACAGGTCAATCAGCCGTTTTATCGGTGAGCGGGGGCGAATCTGAACGGGCGGGTCCGTAGCTGGCATGGCGATTGCTTTGACAGGGCCAGTCACCCGATAAGGGTTACGGCAATACCGCTTAAGAGCGACAAAATTTAAAACTACATCCCCAGGGAGTTTAGCAACATGAAAAAAGTATCAATCTCCAGTTTTATCGCCGCCGGACTGCTGGCAACCACTGCCCAGGCTGAGGTTACTGCAAATGTGGCCATGTCCAGTGATTACATGTTCCGTGGCATTTCCCAGACCGATAGTACTGCCGCCATTTCCGGCGGTTTTGATTACAGCCACGATAATGGTTTCTACGCCGGTGTCTGGGCGTCGAATGTCGATGAGAATTTTTTCCCGGGTGCCAACGTAGAAATCGATACCTATTTCGGTTACGCGGGCGGTTCGGATAACTGGTCTTACGACGTGGGTTTCCTGCGTTACAACTATCCAGGCGTGAAAAATAGTGATGCAAATACCAACGAATATTACGGGTCGGTTGGCTATGACTTTGGTGTTGCCTCGGTAACTGCCGGTCTCGCCTACAGCAGCGACTTTTTCGGATTAGATGACAGTGAATACTATTCACTGGGTGTTGATGTTCCGGTCGGCGATTACTCGGTTGCCTTCGCCTATGGTAATCAGGATGCGGATGCCTCCGGGGTGCAGGACTATGACCACTTTAGTCTGGGCGTGTCTGGCGAGTTAACGTCAGTAGCCCTGGGCTGGGATCTGACCTGGTATGACACCGATGACGACGCCGATGTCACCTTTGGTGCTTCTAGCCTGACCGACTCCCGTCTAGTTTTCACTGTTTCCAAAAGCCTCTAAACCTCTGAAGGTGTGTGCGGGCCATCTGCGGATGGCCCGCTTTTTTTAAAACACCTTCTCTAATCTGGGAGACCTTCCTGATGAAAATGGTCAGCGCAGTAATTAAGCCTTTTAAACTCGATGATGTCCGTGAAGCCTTATCCAACGTGGGCGTGCAGGGTATGACTGTCACCGAGGTTAAGGGTTTTGGTCGGCAAAAAGGCCACACCGAGCTTTATCGTGGTGCCGAATACGTGGTGGATTTTTTACCCAAAGTGAAAATCGATGTCGGCGTTGATGACGCCCAGGTAGAGGCTGTTATCGATGCCATTGGCACCGCAGCCAACACCGGCAAGATTGGTGACGGCAAAATTTTCGTTTCAGAACTCAGTCAGATCATTCGTATCCGTACCGGTGAAACCGGTGTAGAAGCGGTCTGACGGACATTGATTGCGTTGACAGCCGTCACCGCAAATAGACATTTAACAGGAGATTCTCATGGATTCCGTGATTGAGTTGAGCTATGCGCTCGATACTTTCTACTTCCTGGTATCGGGCGCGCTGGTCATGTGGATGGCCGCCGGTTTTGCGATGCTGGAAGCAGGACTGGTCCGCGCAAAAAACACCACTGAAATATTGACCAAAAACATTGCCCTTTATGCCATTGCCTGCGTTATGTATATGCTCGTCGGCTATAACCTGATGTATCCCAGCGAAGCGGTTAGCGCTTACTGGCCGGGTGTCAGTTTCATGCTGGGTGCGGATAACGCTGCGGCTGACGTAATCGCCAGCGACGGCGATACCTATTATTCGGGTATGTCTGATTTCTTCTTTCAGGTTGTCTTTGTGGCGACTGCCATGTCCATTGTTTCTGGCGCAGTTGCCGAACGGATGAAACTCTGGTCCTTCCTGTTCTTCTCAGTGGTGATGACGGGTTTTATCTACCCAATTCAGGGCTACTGGAAATGGGGCGGCGGTTTCCTTGACGCGAGCTTCGGTTTCCAGGATTTTGCTGGCTCAGGCGTAGTACACCTGTGTGGTGCTTCTGCGGCGCTGGCGGGGGTGCTGTTGTTGGGCGCTCGCAAAGGTAAATATGGCAAGAATGGCGAGATTAACGCCATTCCGGGTGCGAACCTGCCGATGGCGACGCTGGGTACCTTTATTCTCTGGCTGGGCTGGTTTGGCTTTAACGGTGGTTCAGAACTTAAAATTTCCAACGTTGAAGAGGCCAACGCCGTTGCTCTGGTGTTCGTTAACACCAATGCAGCAGCAGCAGCGGGTGTGATTGCCGCCCTGGTGACCGCGCGAATGATGTTCGGTAAAGCGGATCTGACCATGGCGCTTAATGGTGCGCTGGCCGGTTTAGTGGCTATTACCGCCGAACCTCTGGCGCCCTCTCCTGGTCTGGCAAGTATTGTCGGTGCCATAGGTGGCGTGTTGGTGGTGTTCTCGATTATCACTATTGACCGATTAAAGATCGATGATCCGGTGGGCGCCATCTCTGTTCATGGCGTGGTCGGTATCTGGGGTCTGCTGGCGGTGTTGTTGTCCAATGGCGACGCGACGCTCACCGGACAGCTAGTGGGTCTGGTTACCATCTTCGCCTGGACTTTCATCGTATCCGGTATCGTCTGGGCGATTCTCAAGGTGGTCATCGGTATACGGGTCACCGAAGAAGAAGAGTATGCCGGGGTTGACCTGGTGGAATGTGGGCTCGAGGCCTACCCCGAGTTTGCTTCTAGCAAGTAATAAGGCAGACTGATAGCAGTATTAAAGCGCCGGCTTCTAGCCGGCGCTTTTTTTTGCTGGGTGTTTCTTGTAGGCGTGACTTCAGTCACGACAACTTGTTTCCGTCAGCCGCTGCTATTGCGGTAGGTGACCATCCTGCCGCAGTTACTATCGTCAAAAGAAGGTGGGTCAGATCAGATAAACGGTCGCCAGAGTAAGGAATACCAGAAAACCCATCGCATCGGTGATGGCGGTCAGGAGCACCGTACTGGCGATGGCCGGATCGATACCGAACTGGCGCAGCGTCATGGGCACCAGAAAACCGGCGGCCGCTGCGAGCATCAGATTAATCACCATGGCGGCCCCGATGACGACGCCTAATCCTGGATTACCAAACCAGAGGAACGACAGGGTAGCGACGATGGACGCCCAGATAAGACCGTTTAGCAGGCCAACCTGAAGCTCCTTGCGCAGCAGCGCGCGGGCGTTGTGGCGGTTGATCTGTTCCAGCGCGATGCCGCGAATAATAATCGCCAGGGTCTGGTTTCCTGCGTTACCACCCATGCTGGCAACGATGGGCATAAGAATAGCCAGGGCCACCAGTTCTTCCAGAGCCCGATCAAACTGGCCGATAACCCAGGAGGCACCAAAAGCAGTGATCAGGTTAACGCCTAGCCAGACATTGCGGCGGCGAGCTGTCCGGATGACCGGCGCAAATGTGTCTTCATCTTTTTGAATCCCGGCCATGCCGAGAAACGATTCGTCAGCGTCCTCCCGCATTACGTCGACAACGTCATCAATGGTGATGCGCCCCACCAGATGATTGCTTTCATCGACTACAGGCGCGGAGATTAAATCACGATCGACAAACAGCTTGGCCACCTCCCGGTCCGGCGTGGAGTCGAGAATTTCGATAACGTCGACATCCATTACGTCACTCACCAGCGTATCGGTTGGACGGGTGAGCAGGTCGCTAATGTGTAACACCCCGCGAAAAACATTGTCTCGGTTCACCACCGCGATGTGGTCACTCGCCACCGGCATGGAGCCTCGCTGACGCAGGTAGCGCAGCACCACTTCCAGCGTTATTCCGGTACGGATGGTTAGCAGGTCGGGGTTCATCAGGCCGCCGGCGGTGTCTTCCGGGTAGGAGAGGATGTTTTCCAGTCGAGCCCGGTCCTGGTCTGCCAGATTGCTGAGCAATTCCTGAGCAACGTCATCCGGCAGGTCGCCAACCAGATCGGCGACGTCATCAGTTTCCAGTCCTTCGGTGGAGGCGCGTAGCTCCTCCGCCCCCATGTTGTCCGTGAGGGTTTCACGAACCGCGTCAGGCAGTTCAATAAGGACATCACCGTGCTGCTCAGGCAATAGTAATTGCCAGGCCTGTAATCGGTCGCGGGGGCTAAGTATGGTCAGAAAATGGGCGACATCAGCCGGGTGGTGTTCCACCAGTGCCAGACGTATCTGGTCGAAATCACCGTTCTGGAAAAGCTCGACGAGGAACGTGCTGGGGTCAGGCCGTTCAACGGGTGTGGGTGGGGCCAGTTCCATGCGAGGGAGGGTGTCCGTATGAGAGGGTTGCAGGTCGATCACCAGGAAATCCTGTGATTCCTATTCTACCGAATAAATCGTTAGGGCTTATCGGCTCTGAGGATGACCCTGGTCACAGGTTTCTGCCTTTTAGATTGGCCAGAAATACGAAAGCGACGGCAGTTTATAGTCACCGATTGCCCGATTAATAGTGGTTAAAGATAACGGGAAAACGGTCGAAATAGAGAGACAACAGAACATCGATCATTGGGATGGATGGGGCGTTTTTACTCGGGGAACCAGGTGGATCTTGCAACCTTAATTGGCGTGGTTGGTGGCTTTGGCATCGTCGTCATGGCAATAATGATGGGCGGTGAATTCGGCCTTTTTGTTAACGCACCATCACTGTTGGTGGTTGGTGGGGGTACGATCGCAGTAGTGTTTATGCGTTTCCCCATGGCGGAGGTTTTTAATGCTTTCAAGGTGGCCGCTAATGCGTTTTTCAATCGCACGGCCTCTCCTGAACAGCTGATTTCCACGGCGGTGGAAATGGCGGGAATGGTGCGTAAAGAAGGACTTCTGAGTCTTGAGGAGCAAGAGGTCCCTGACAGCTTTTTTCAAAAAGGATTAACCCTATGCGTCGACGGGCATCCGCCGGAATTTGTTCGTAAACTGCTGACGCAGGACATGACCCATAACCTGAGTCGTCATGAAATCGGGCAGAAGGTCTGGCTCTCAATTGGTGATGCGGCTCCGGCGATGGGCATGATCGGAACGCTGATTGGTCTGGTTCAGATGTTGGCCAATATGGACGATCCGGAATCGATTGGGCCGGCGATGGCCGTGGCCTTGTTGACCACTCTTTACGGCGCCCTGATCGCCAATCTGGTCGCTATTCCTATTGCCGAGAAACTTGAGCTGCGCAGCGGCCAGGAAAAACTTAATAAAACGCTGATTATTGAAACCGTAGCGGCGATCCAGGAAGGAGTCAATCCACGGGTGATGGATGAGTCGTTGCAGACCTTCCTGCCCACCAGTAAACGTGTTCCTGCGGATGAGGGCGCTGCGGCGTGAGTGAGGCCGCCGAATGTGTCTGCGAAGAGACCAAGTGCCCGGCCGGTATCCCGGCCTGGGTCATGACGTTTGCCGACCTGATGACTTTGCTGATGTGTTTTTTTGTATTGTTGCTGTCGTTTTCGGAAATGGATCAGTCCAAGTACAAAAAAATTGCCGGGTCGATGCAATTTGCGTTCGGTGTGCAGCGTGAGATCAAAACGAAGGATCCGCCAAAAGGTACCAGCATCATTGCCCGGGAGTTTACGCCGGGAAAACCTGAACCGACGTTAATTAAATCGGTACGGCAACACACGATTGATCTGTCCCGTCAGACGCTTGAATTTACGGATTCGGATTCTCGATTACGGGAAGACGCAAAATCGGTTGGTAGTGAGCTAGTCACTAACGTCGAAAATTCCTCTGAACAGGTCCGTGATTCGTCGGCTGGCGATGGTTCCACGGGGCATAGCGCCCGGCAGGAGAGTCATGACGAAGTCCTGGCAGCGGTGGTCGAGGAATTGCTCGAAGAGGTCCGCGAAGGATTAATAGAACTGGATTTTAATGATGGTCGGGTCATTATTCGAATCCGTGAGCACGGGTCTTTCGCCTCCGGTGGAGCGGAAGTCAACGCAGCTTTTGTGCCGGTAATTGATCGTATTGGTGCGATTCTTGAACGTCTGGAAGGGGATATAGAAGTGTCCGGGCATACCGACGACATTCCCGTGAACAGGGGACGATTTCGTTCAAACTGGGATCTGTCGGCGCTTCGGGCGGCCTCGGTTGCCCATGAGCTGCTGGCGGCGTCAGCCATTGGCGGAGCGCGTTTAAAAGTCGTGGGGCGAGCAGATAGTGACCCACTGGCGGACAACGTCACGTCGGTTGGCAGAGCCCGTAACCGGCGGGTGGAAATTAGCATTGATCTGAATAGCGATCCGGCGATTTCGCCGACCCGATGAGCGGCGGCAGGAGTGTGAGATGAGCGCAGACGACAGACGAGAGTATTTCCGCGTTGCTGATGATGTGCGGGTTAGTTATCGGAAACTGGATGTGCGCAGTGGCGAGCAGCTGACTCGGGCGATTAATGCAGGATTGCCCACCAGTTTTCAGTTGCGGGCACAGATTGCCGACACTGACCTGCAGTTGCTGAGTGCTCGAAATGAATTGCAGGAGTTGCCACAGGCGCTGAAGCAGTACCTGTTTTTACTCGAAGAAAAAATTGGCCAGCTGGCCGAGGTGACCGAGTTACTTTCCGGTAATCTGCAAGCGGTAACTATCTGTGAGGTGAGTCTTAGCGGAGGTGGCATCGCTTTACCAACCGATGAGGCGTTGGCAATTGGACAGATGGTGGAGTTATGTATGCAACTCGCCGGCGAGTCCGGAGCTATTCACGCGTTAGCCGAAGTGACCGATTGCCGTAAAAGTGATAGCGGGTTCAACGTGGCGATGGAGTTTCGCAGCCTGACCGAAGAGGATCAGGAGCGAATTATTCGTCGTACCATGCAGCGCCAGGGAGAGTTGATTCGGGCGAAGGCGAGTGATCAGTAATCCATCAGGCGTTGATTGAGTGCTAATTTTTCGGCGTTGAGGGTGTTTTCTGCTACCGGTTGCCCCAGCTCCCAGAGACGGCGACAGTTGATCAGACCGGTGTAGGCGGTCGTCAGTTCCTGGGCCTGTTCTGCAGTAATCTGGTCCGCAGTGGCTGCCGCCGCCAGTATTTCCGTGGTAGTGGTCGGTGTGGTTAGTTGGGCGTATTTAGCGGAATGTAGAAGCACCAGATATTGCCCAAAAAATTCGATGTCGAGCATGCCGCCGTCATTGAGCTTGAGCTGGTCACCCGCGGTGACAATGTTTTTCTCATCCCGAACCCGGGCGCGCATCGAGGTAATTTCGTCCAGTAATTGGGAGCGGTCACGCGGCTGGCTTAACAGCTGTTCACGAAAATTCGAAAACGCCGAGGCGAGGGCAGCATCACCGTAGATTGGCCGAGCATGTACCAGCGCCTGGTGCTCCCAGGTGTGTGCATCGTTCAGTTGATATCGAATAAAACTTTGTAATTCACTGACGATGGGCCCCGCATTGCCGCTGGGGCGAAGTCTGACGTCGACCTCGTAAAGCCGTCCGGAGGTCGTCTGGGTGCTGAGTAATTGAATCAGACGCTGGCCGACCCGGCTGTAAAAACGGTGGAGCGGGGTAGGTTCCGGCCCGGTGGTGAGCAGGTCGGGACTGCAATCAGGCTGAAGCAGCACCAGGTCGAGATCGGAGCGATAACTGAGTCCACGAGAGCCGAGCTTGCCGTAGCCGAGAATCAACAGGCCGGGTGTGGTGGAATCGGCGGGATAAACCTCGGTCGGTGGCGCGCCATGTCGCTGGACAAGCTGTTGCCATGCAAGATTAAGGCAGCTCTCCAGCACCAGTTCGGCCACTTCGGTGAGCAGGTCACCACTACCTCCAGGAACACTGATGTCCAGCATGGCTGCCTGCAGGACAGCCGCGTTGCGTTGGTCGCGCAGCCGGTTCATCTGCTGTTCCAGGTCGTCGCCACCTTCGCGAATTGCCTGCTGGAACAGACCGGCCAGGTAGTCGTGATCCGGTCGTTCGCCAAACGATCGGCTATCGAGTAACTCATCCAGCAGTACCGGATGTTGACACAGCCAGCCGGTGACCCAGTCCCCGATCGCACAGAGCTGACACAGCCGCTGCAAAGCCGAGGGGTTTTCATAGAGCAGAGAAAGATAGGCTGAACGGCGTAAAATGGTATCGAGCAGACGCAGTGCGCCGCTCAGGGCAACATCCGCCTGCTGCTGGTCGGCGCAGCTTGAGAGCAGGTTGGGTAGCAGCTGCTGGAGCCGCTGCTGTGCCAGCGCGGAGGCCGCCAGGTGGTTACGGGATTTTTGCAGGGCCAGTAACTGCTCAAAAGCGCCGGCAGAATCAACAAAGCCAAGCTCATCCAGCAGGGGGATTGAGCTCTCTGCCGTTAGCGGCTGACTCCAGAGCCTGGCAAAACTGGTCTGGTCGATGCGAGTAGCTGGTCGCGACTGGGGGGCGAGCAGGTCGGCGAAGAGTTCAGAGACCTTCTGCGTGGTCACCTCAAGCTGTTTGAGGTATTCATCACAGTTGTCATAACCCATGGCAACGGCCAGCCGAAGCAGATCAGTCTCATCGGCGGGTAGCTGGTGTTGCTGGCGATGGTGCAGCATCTGGATGCGGTGTTCACTGCGGCGTAAAAAAAGGTAGCTTTCGGAGAGTGTCTGGCAGTCTTCGGTGCTTAAGTCCCCGCGAGCCTCCAGCCGTCGCATTACCGTTGCCAGCGGGGGCTGGCATAAAGATGGGTCGCGCCCTCCATGAACCAGTTGCAACGCCTGAACGATAAATTCTATTTCTCGGATCCCGCCGTGGCCGAGTTTGACACTGTACTGGCGTGAGCTGCGTTCAACCTGCTGATCAATTTCCTGTTTCAGTTCGCGCAGGCTTTGAAACGCTCCATAATCAAGGTAGCGCCGGTAAATAAAGGGTGACAGGCTTTCCAGTACCTCCGTTCCGTAGGCGGTATCCACGGCGACTGGGCGGGCCTTTATCAGCGCGTAGCGTTCCCATTCACGGCCATGACGTGTGTAATAAGCTTCAAGCGCGGAGCCAGTGATGACGAGTGCGCCGCTATCACCGAACGGGCGCAGCCTGAGATCGACGTTGTAGAGCTGACCAACGTCGCCAGGGTTCTGTAGAAGATCCACAAGGGCCCGGATTAGCCGGGTAAAAAACTCCTGATTGGAAAGGACACCCTTTTGACCGGTTGTGCCAGTCGTTTCTCCCTCATCGTCAAACAGGGCGATCAGGTCAATATCGGAGTGGAAATTGAGTTCGCCGCCGCCGAGTTTGCCCATGGCTAACAGGGTGAGTTGAACGGGTAAATTGCTCTCTGCACCCATCGGAGTGCCGTGTTTTTCCACTAGTTCACGGGTGAGCCAGGCGATAGAGGCGGTGAGAATATTTTCTGCAAGTTGGGAAATGTGGGCGAGATTTTCCGCCAGGTCGGCCAGGTCGTTGAGGTCTCGCCAGGCGATAACCGCCTCTTCTCGTAAATGGATGGTTTGCAGCGCCTGTTTGAGCTGATCTCGGGTATCACAGCAGCTGGCGGCGCTGGTTATCTCCCTGCGCAACTGATCGCTGTCCGGTTTTTGATCGAAAATGCCGGTTGATAACCAGTGATATAACCTCACAGGGTCCTTCAAAAAAACCTGGCTTAACCAGGGGCTGCTCGCGCAGGCATGGATCAATGCTGCACCCTGCTCGCCAATGAGCGCTGCCTGCTCTGGCGTGAGCCGGTCAACGAGTGCCGTAACCGTCTGTTGCGTTGAGTCCTGCAGTTGACGCGGTAGCAAAGTTTGGATTTGGTGCGATAATTGCGCGGTCATGGGGGTCTGTTTTGCAGTAATTTTGATGGATTCCTGTTAGTAAAAACCGGGGCGGAGCCACGATCGGCTGCCTAACCGAGAGGGTTTAAAACTGGGCACCAAGAATGGTTAATAATAAACCGAATAATGGAGACGGTGATGGTTTTGCGTAAGTTCTGGCAGCGTTCTAATGGGGAGTATCAGGTGCCACCAGTTAGGGTCATCCTGATCACGCTGGGTAGCCTCCTGTCGTTTGACGCTTTTGCGGCAGCAGTGGCGACCGGCAATGAAAAAGTGGCCATGAGCACGCATTTAGCTCAGGTAGATGCCAACTCTTCAATGCCCGGTATCGCCGAGGACCTTGCACCCGACGAGCTGATTCGGACCACCGGAGAATTGTTGCTTGACGATATCCGGCAGAATAGATCGGCTTATGAAGCAGATTCCCGAGAACTATTTGCAAAAGTTCGAGAGTGGGTTTTCCCTCATTTCGATTTTCAGCGGATTTCCCGATATGTGCTTGGGTCTGCCTGGAAGGAGGCAAGTGAGGAACTGCAACAGCGATTTACCCAGGAATTTAGCACCCTGATGCTGCATACCTATGGATCGGCTTTAATGGCGTTTCAGGATCAGCGAGTCGAGTATTTGCCCTATGATGCGAAAGAAAGCGCCACCCGGGCAACCGTAAAAATACTGGTGCACGATAAGGAAGGCTCAGCGATCCCGATTGACTATTTGCTGGCTAATGTTGCAGGACAGTGGAAAGTGCTCGACGTAAAGATTGATGGCATTAGTCTGGTCAAGACCTACCGATCAGAGTACGGGTCAATAGTTAAACGCGAGGGAATACCCGAGCTGATTACCGCGCTGGAAGAACGCAACCGGCGTAACCTGTAGGTATTAGCGCATCGGTATGGGGCGTGCAGGCGCCCGCAAACGCTGATTCAAGCGCAGATTCAACCTGCCCAGCACCGGACAGTTTCTCCTTTGTGCTGAGCCAGCGCTCTGCACCCTGATTTTTTTGTAATAAAACTTTGGAGTTTTAATGCCCGTTGCGGTTTCGATTCAGCAGTTACACAAGCGCTTCGGTGAGCTTAAAGCACTAAACGGCGTGGATTTGCAGATTGCTGAGGGCGAGCTTTTCGGGTTGCTGGGCCCAAACGGGGCAGGCAAATCGACGCTAATTGGCATCATGGCCGGCTTATGTCGGGCGGACAGTGGCGTGGTCACTGTCATGGGAAAGGACGTGGTTAGAGAAGCGGCGGCCAGTCGGCGCAACCTGGGGGTAGTTCCCCAGGAATTGTTATTTGATCCATTTTTTAAAGTTCGTGAGGTGTTACAGATCCAGGCTGGTTATTTCGGAGTGGATCGGCGACACCGAGCCTGGATTGACGAGTTGCTGGAGTCGCTGGGGCTTGCGGATAAAGCCGATCAGAACATGCGTTCACTGTCCGGTGGCATGAAGCGCCGGGTGTTGATCGCTCAGGCGCTGGTGCACAAACCCAGGGTGCTAGTGCTTGACGAACCCACCGCCGGGGTCGATGTGGATTTGCGTCAGATACTGTGGTCCTTTGTAAAACGATTGCATCGCGAAGGAACAACCGTGCTGCTGACGACCCATTATCTTGAAGAGGCCGAGGCCCTTTGCGAGCGTATCGGCATCATGAATCACGGTGAACTGGTGGCGTTAGACAGTCGAGCTGGTTTAATGGAGCGCTACTCCCATTATCAGGCTCGAATGCGATTACGCGGGATGGGCGAGAACTTGCCTGAACCAGTCGCCGCAGCCCTGACTCGTCGCGAAGGAGATACGGTCTGGTTGCAGGTAGCACACAATGATGACCAGCTGGCGACGATTCTGGCAGCGCTGCATCAGCAGCAAATACAGGTGTTAGAAATTGAAACTGCCGAACAGAATCTTGAGGATCTGTTTCTGGAGCTGACCCAGGGGAAGCGTTCATGAATGTGCGTGGAACCTGGACGCTATTTAGTAAGGAAGTGAAGCGATTCATGGTGGTAGCGATGCAGACCCTGCTGGCACCGGTTATCACTGCCCTGCTTTATCTGGTTATTTTTAGCCACGTCATGTCCGATCGGGTCACCATGTATGACGACCTGGCATACAGTAGTTTTCTGGTGCCCGGTCTGATCATGATGTCGATCATTCAAAACGCCTTTGGCAATACCTCTTCGAGTCTGGTGTTCTCCAAGGTCACCGGCAGTATCGTTTTTGTGCTGCTCGGGCCATTAACCCATATGGAGTTTTTTATCGCGTTTGTCGCTGCGGCGATGTTTCGGGCGCTACTGGTGGGGCTGGCCATTTTTATAGCCGCCTACTTTTATGTCGATGTGACCGTGGCGGCGCCGGTGTATGTGTTGCTCTTCGGTGTGCTGGGAGCCGCTACACTGGCGACCATCGGATTTCTGGTCGGCGTGTGGGCGGATAAATTTGATCACGCGGCCACGTTTCAAAACTTTGTCATCATGCCGCTGTCTTTTCTTAGCGGAGTGTTCTATTCAATCCACTCGTTGCCGGCGGTGTGGCAGGCTGTATCGAGGTTTAATCCGTTGTTTTACATGATTGATGGTTTTCGCTACGGGTTTTTTGGCCAGTCAGACGTGGCGCCGCAACTGGGGGTTGGGGTAATGTGCGGGGCTTTGCTGATCTTAGGTATACTTACGCTGGTCATGTTGCGCAGTGGATACAAGTTGCGTACGTGAGGTTTTTTCGAATTAGCCGCGTGAGCGGAGCGTTGTGTTGTTGGCGTTCCGGGTTGCCATTTTTTGCTGAATCCCCCCAATTTAGTTTGCAGAGATAGCCTGAATGGAATGTAGTGCAATAAAAGAATTTATTGAAAGTCGACTGGCCGATTCAGAGGCCCACGTCGACGGTGATGGACGTCATTTTGAAGCGGTGGTTATATCTGATCAGTTTGCCGACAAGACTCTGATTCAGCAGCATCAGCTGGTCTATGGCGTGATTAAGGAAGAGATGGCGGATGACTCAATTCATGCGTTATCGCTAAAAACGTACACGGTTGATGCCTGGCGCCAGGCAAACCAGTAATCACCACAACAGTCAACGAGGTACAGGACGATGGATATAGGTGAGCGGATTAAAGCGTTTGTAGAAGAGGTGCCGGTGGTGCTCTTTATGAAGGGTGACCGGATGTTTCCGCAGTGTGGATTTTCAGGTAAATCAGTGCAGATACTGGAGGCCTGCGGGGCCGATTATGAAACGGTAAACGTGTTGGCGGATGATGAAGTGCGTCAGGGTATAAAGGATTACTCCAGCTGGCCGACGGTGCCCCAGCTTTATGTGGGTGGCGAGTTTGTCGGCGGTAGCGATATCCTGACCGATCTTTATGAGAGTGGCGATCTGCAATTGATACTCGATTCGGTTAAGGGTGTAGAGCCGCAATAATCCAGAAGTAATGAAGTTCGTTGAATCGGCCACCGTTATGGTGGCCGATTCGTTTCTACGGTCACGGTGACAGGTGGGTCTGGGTGATGCCAGATAACCGCTGAAGATCACCCGGGTTGCAAAGAGAATCATGTGGATAAACTGATAGTTACAGGTGGTTGCCGGTTAGACGGTGAAATTCGTATTTCCGGCGCGAAGAATGCGGCGTTGCCGATTATGGCCGCAACTCTACTGGCTGATGAGCCGGTAACCGTTAGTAACGTGCCTCACCTGCACGATGTCACTACCACCATGGAACTGCTGGGTCGCATGGGGGTGTCGCTGGTCGTCAATGAATTTCTGGATATTGAGGTAGACACCAGCACCATCGATAGCTTCTATGCGCCCTATGAGCTGGTGAAAACCATGCGCGCATCGATTCTGGTGTTGGGCCCCCTCCTCTCCCGATTTGGCGAGGCTCACGTTTCCATGCCCGGCGGGTGTGCGATTGGCCAGCGGCCGGTGAATATCCACCTGGAAGGTCTGAAGGCAATGGGCGCCGATATCCAGGTCGAAAACGGTTATATCATTGCCCGCGCAGATCGGCTCATCGGTGCCAATATCGTCCTTGAAACCATTTCGGTTACCGCCACTGAGAACCTGATGATGGCCGCAACCCTGGCCAGGGGCACCACGGTTATCGACAATGCGGCACAGGAGCCCGAGGTGGCTGATGTGGCTAAATGTCTGGTGGCAATGGGCGCCCAAATTAGTGGCGCTGGAACGTCACGAATTGTCATTGAGGGCGTCGAACGACTCGGTGGCGCTCGCCACCGCATCCTGCCCGACCGCATTGAGACCGGCACCTATCTGGTTGCTGGCGCGGTGACCGGCGGCCGTGTGAAAGCCCGTGATACCGACCCGGCTTTGCTTAAAGTCGTGCTGCAAAAATTGCGCGAAGCGGGTGCTCAGGTTGAGACCGGCGAGGACTGGATAGAGCTGGATATGGGTGGCAGGCGTCCTCAGGCAGTGAATATCCATACGGCCCCCTACCCGGCGATGCCAACCGATATGCAGGCCCAGTTCATGGTGCTAAATAGCGTTGCCGATGGCAGTAGCGTGGTAACCGAGACGGTGTTTGAAAATCGGTTTATGCACGTTCAGGAACTATTACGGTTAGGCGCCGACATTGCGCTCGAAGGCAATACTGCGCTGATCAATGGCGTTGAGACCCTGCAGGGCGCGCCGGTAATGGCGACCGACCTGCGGGCATCTGCTAGCCTGGTGCTGGCCGGGCTAGTGGCAAGTGGCGAGACCCACATTAGTCGCATTTATCACATTGACCGCGGTTATGAGTGTATTGAAGAGAAACTCGAATTGCTCGGGGCCAATATCAAACGGGTTCCCGATCGGAGCAACCCTTGAGTAAGCCATTACGTATCGCACTTTCCAAGGGGCGTATTCTCGAGCAAACGCTGCCGCTGTTTGAGCGGATTGGTATTGCACCGACCGCTGAGGACGAGGCGAGCCGGAAGCTGATCCTGAATACCAATCGTGAAGACGTGCAGTTCATTATTATTCGTGCGACCGACGTACCGACCTATGTCGAATACGGTGCCGCTGACATGGGTGTCGTCGGTAAAGATGTGTTGGTGGAATATGGCGGCAGCAGTTTTTACGAGCCGCTGGACCTGCAGATCGCTCGTTGTCGGTTGATGGTTGCCGCCATTGATGGTGGCAAAGCGGAAATGGCCGCGCGGCCTCGGGTCGCGACCAAGTATGTCAATATCACCCGTGATTATT
>Ga0070727_10001564_pt1 | contig 24018 bp, 8 predicted proteins | sample tdAd472_FD_66722 | JGI IMG/M metagenome (GOLD analysis project Ga0070727, IMG submission 66722) | Marine sediment microbial communities from the Atlantic coast under amendment with organic carbon and nitrate - tdAd47.2 | ecosystem: Environmental > Aquatic > Marine > Coastal > Sediment | place...
AAACTAACTATTAATAAAGGTAGAGGTAGAACTTATGCTCAATTACAGCGCGATTCTTTGAACCCACTGTTCAATCGCTCTTTAATGGCACAATACCCTCCTGGGTCTTTATTCAAGCCAGTCGTAGGATTGATTGCCTTACAAGATGGACTAATTACGCCCAATACGAGTATATCTTGTCAAGGAGGTTACTATGTCAATGGCCAGAAGTTGACAGGGTGCCACTTTCATTCTACCTGCAACTCGGTGGCATCGGCGCTGCAACACTCTTGCAATGCCTATTTTGTTACGGTATTTCGACGTATTGTAGACCAAGCAGGAATGGATCAGCCCGCATTGGGTCTCAATCGTTTTAATGGTTATTTGGAAGATTTTGGCTTGGGACATACGCTAGGGATTGATTTCCCAGGAGAGCAAGTAGGTAATTACCCTACTTCTCAATACTATTCAGAGGAAGTTTATTCTAATGAATCAAATTGGAAGTCGATCTGGATCCGTTCCTTGGGAATTGGACAAGGGGAGTTGTTGATGACCAATATTCAACTGGCTAATATGGCTGCGATCATTGCTAATCGAGGCTATTATATCAAACCTCACCTAGTGAAAAAAATTGATCCAGAAAACGGAGAACCTATCCTTTTTAATACGGAGGCAGAGAAAATCGAAATGAAGATTGATAAACCTCATTTTGAAGTAGTGATTGAAGGTATGCAAAGAGCCGTGACGGGGGGAACCGCCACCAGTGCTTATATTGATGATATTGTCGTTTGTGGGAAAACAGGAACGGCGGAAAATAACCAACGAGATGGAAAAGATCATTCCATCTTCTTCGCATTTGCTCCCAAAGACAACCCCAAAATAGCGATTGCCGTATATGTCGAGAATGGAACTTGGGGAGGAACCTACGCCGCTCCAATTGCTAGCTTGATGATTGAAAAATACCTGCGAGAAGGCGGAGAAATCCGTAGCAATAATCGCAAGTGGTGGGAGAAACGCATGGTTGAAGCCAACCTAATCAATAGCCAACCCTAAGCACATGCTCTACAGTGTATTTAACTGACCAGCGTTTTGATCAACTAATGCTTATCGGTGCTTTGGTGAAAATCTTGTATTCAAGTGGGGCTACTAAAAATAAAAGTGGAATAGTAGCTTTGTCATTTTAATAAATATAGCTGAATGGAACCACAAGAAACAGTCCCGTTTTCAAGTCGGAATAGAGCAGATGGAATCCAACGTTTATCGTCTTCTACTTTTGACCTAGTGGTGATTGGTGGTGGGGCTACGGGTTGTGGTATTGCTTTGGATGCGGCTTCAAGAGGCTTGAAGACAGCCTTAATTGAAAAGAGAGATTTCGCGTCTGGAACAAGTAGTAAGTCTACCAAATTGATACATGGCGGCTTGCGTTATCTCAAACAGTTTGACATTCCACTTGTACGAGAAACAGGAACGGAGAGAGCTATTGTACATCGATTGGCGCCTCATCTCGTGCTACCCGAAAAAATGTTACTGCCATTGATTCAAGGTGGGACATATGGCAAATGGGCCACCTCCTTCGGTTTGTTGGTTTATGATTTATTGGCAGGTGTGGAAAAAGAAGACCGGCGGAAAATGCTTTCCAAAAAAGCCACCCTGAAGCTAGAACCCTTGCTGGACGAGCATACACTCAAAGGAAGTGGGTTTTATGCCGAATATCGAACGGACGACGCCAGATTGACGATCGAGATGATCAAAATGGCACATCAATATGGTGCCAACGCGCTAAATTACTGTGAGGCCATTGACTTCACTTATGAAAAGGGGCTGGTTAATGGATTAAATTGTAAAGATGTTTTGACTGGGGACACTTTCACGCTCAGGGCAAAGAAAGTGGTCTCAGCAGGTGGCCCTTGGGTCGATCGCGTTCGATCTTTGAACGGCTCGCTTTCTGGGAAAAGATTACACCTAACCAAAGGGGTGCATATTGTGGTACCTAAAGCTAAGTTACCTTTAGCGCATTCCATCTATTTTGACGTACCAGATGGGCGTATGATCTTCGCGATTCCAAGGGGTAAAATAACTTATGTAGGAACCACCGATACCACTTATACGGGGCGCCTAGATCGAGTGGTTGTCACCAAAGCAGATGCGAATTATCTACTAGAAGCTGTCAATAATGCTTTCCCTGACATCCATCTGAAAATAACGGATATCACTTCTAATTGGGCTGGGCTTCGCCCCTTGATTCACGAAGAAGGTAAATCCCCTTCGGAGCTTTCCCGTAAAGATGAAATTTTCATTTCTCCTAGTGGTTTGATCTCTATCGCTGGTGGTAAATTGACCGGCTATCGCAAGATGGCCCAGCGTATTGTCGATTTGGTAGCTAAAGAATTGAAGGCAGATAGTAGCCAAAACTTTGGCCCCTGTCAGACCAAGGAACTTCGCTTAAATGCCAACCCCTTTGCCAATGCAAAAGCAGTACAAACTTATATTAATCGCCTAGAGGGGGCGGTAAAGGAGGTTGGGCTGAGCGCTTATCATGCTTGGTATTTAACTACGGTATATGGCAAACAAGCGGAGGCTATATTGGAAAAAATGAAAGACTTTTCAACTGATAATGCAAGGGTCGCCTTAGCCAGAGCTGAAGCATGGTTTACGACAACTTATGAGATGGTGAATAGTGCTGCCGATTTCTTTGTCAGGCGAACGGGGCGTTTATATTTTGATATTGAGAGCATTCCTGCTATAGAGACTGCTGTTTTGAGTGATTTCCAGAGCTATCTTGGATGGAATGAGGAGCGATTGCAGAAAGAAAAGGAAGGGTTGGAAATGCTGCTTTATGATGCGACACACTACTACGATGCAGATTTGACGGAGTAGGCTAAACCTATTAATTCCTGCACCTATTGGAAGGAAAAAGTTTAGATGATATAAATTTTCGGTTAAAATGGCAACCCTCCTCACTTTATACCGTATGCATAAAAGCAGGACTATGCGAAAGTTAATCTCTTTCTCCTATATAGCCTTAATATTTTAGAACTACTGATACTAAAACATTCACAAAGCGTAAAGATTTAATTTTTTTACATATATTTGTATTTGTGAAAAAATGATATAATAATTAGGTATATTAAAAGATTGTCCCCCCTCTTGTATCTGTTGTATAAAACCTCAACAGGGTAAACGTTACGACATTTCCTTAAGAACTAACCCAGTATAACATAGAGACTGTTTTGCGCTGTCTTGTATTTTAAAGAGCTTCAGGTCAACTACATGCCTTCCCCCCCCTTAATAATAAGGTTAACCACCGGTTATCTACGAGGTTTATATGCTCCTAGATAAGATTTAGTACGATGATAGTTGTATCAGGCTATCGAGTTGTAATGCAAAACTATGAATAACAAATTTTTAGCATACCTGATCCTGGTATGCCTCGGCGCATGCACTCATGCAAGTGACTTGGATAAGATTCCTAAAAATGCAAGAGTCAATCTATCTGGGGAACAAGAGCGTGCAATGACAATGGATCCTGTATCAAAACAGGTTCCTAAGGATCGACTTTATAATGGAATAAAACAAATGAAACAACAGATTGCTCTATCAAAGGATGGTCTCCTTGATGGTGTGGCTTCCATCGAGTGGAAAGAACGTGGCCCGGACAATGTTGCCGGTAGAACACGAGCAATCTTATTGGATAAAAATGACGAAAGTCGAAATACACTCATCGCAGGCGGGGTAAGCGGCGGTTTATGGCGTACCACCAACCTGCTCGAAGAGGTACCTAACTGGAAACCTATCAACGATTTTTGGGCCAATCTTATGGTTACTTGTATTGCGCAAGACCCTACTGATCCATCCCGTATTTATGTCGGAACCGGGGAAGGCTGGTTTAGAGAAGATGAGCGCATGAAGGGGTTTGGTATCTGGTCTAGCACTGACGGTGGTTTGAGTTTCGACCAATTGCCGCTGACACGAACACCTCTCTTTTCTCATATTCAAGATATTATAGTAGATGGCTATGGCGTAATCTACGCTAGCACAAGAATGAATGGCGTGATGAGGTCTTCCGACCAAGGCCAAAGTTGGACGCAGGTATTGGGTTCAAGCATTGGTGTAGGTGATACGAATCGTGCAGCTGATCTCGAAATCGGACCAGATCAGACGATTTATGCCTCACTGGGTATTCATTCAGCGGGTAGCCTATGGAAATCGAATCATTCCATACATGCCGCTGACCGCGGGAAAAATGGAACCTGGACAGAAATTACACCTCCTCAAGGTGAATATAGTCGGATAGAAATTGCGGTTGCTCCATCGGATGCGAATAGAATTTATTTTTTAGCACAAGGCAGTACTTCCAACGATTGTAAATACATGTTTCGCTCAGAAAATGGCGGGCAGTCTTGGACTAGTATGCCCATCCCTAAAACCACCACCAGAAAAGTCTTTACTCGAGGCCAAGCTTGGCACAATTTAATCGCAGCAGTGGACCCCAATGATGAAGACCGGGTGTTTATTGGCGGCGTCAATTTATATGTTTCTGGTAATGGTGGTCGAAGTTTTAAACAATTTACACACGATCATGGAACGGCTTATCAATACGTTCATGCCGATCAACATGCCATTCAGTTTGCAGAAGGTTCATCTGACTTTATTCTTTTTGCGAATGACGGAGGAGTATGGCTGAGCACAGATGGTAGCGCAAACGTACCTACGGTTATTGATCGCAATAAGGGCTATAATGTTACCCAGTTTTATTCTGGAGCTATCCACCCTTTTGACAATGATTATATGCTCGGGGGTACCCAAGACAATGGAACCCGGCAATTCATAGATGCCGAAAACTGGGAGACCGACGCGGTGAATAGTGGAGATGGTGGTTTTGCCCATATTGATGAAGACTTTGGCTTCATCCAAATTAGTGCTTATCTCTATAATTATTATTGGATTACTGCAGATGGGTGGCAAAATAGGCGGAAGATCACCGTTGGTCGCAACGATGGCCGCTTTATCAATCCTACTGACTATGATAGTGAATTGAATATATTATATGCTGCTCATCAGAATGGCCTATTTGCTCGAATAGCAGATGTAGGTGGTTCAAATAAAACGAAAGTTTTTCCTCTGGCAGAATTTGAGGACGATATGGTATCTGCTGTGTATTGCTCACCTAATGTAAATGGTCGGGTCTACTTTGGTTTGGGCAATGGCAATGTAGTAAGAGTCGATAATGCCGATAGTGAATCTCCAGTCGGAACGCTTATTCGCGAAGGACTAGGTTATGTGTCCTGCATAGCTGTTGAAGAAGGGAATGAAGACCATATTTTGATTACTTACAGCAACTATGGTGTATTAAGTATTTGGGAAACCATGAATGGGGGGCAGATGTGGAAACCTATAGATGGGAACCTACCTGATATGCCTGTGCGCTGGATCATTTTTGCACCGGGTAGCGGTAGCTCTGCTTTGATTGCTACCGAGCTTGGCGTTTGGGGAACCAATCAATTAGAGTCTGTTTATACTTCCTGGGAACCTGTCAATCAAGGCATGGCCAATGTCCGTACGGATATGCTACAATACGATAAGAGAACCCATCACATTATGGCAGCTACGCATGGTCGTGGGGTGTTCGTTACAGATGCCTATGTAGAAGTAGATACCACAGCGCTTATATGTGAATGGGACACTTTTCCCGGCACACTAAAAGAAATTAGCAGGGCAGGAGAGGCGACTTGGGGTGTTAGCCCAACGGGCGACTTACTGACGTTTGATGAAGGGGAGTGGCGCAGGATATTGAGAGGCATTCAAGATGTAGGTATTGGAGCTGCTGGCAACCTATTTGCGATAGGCGATGGCTTGATTTATGAAAGCTTGACAGGGGTAACCTGGACTGGCTTTAGTGGCGCGGGTAAGCGAGTAGATGTGGCCAGTGATGGAACACCTTTTATTGTTTCCGAAACCAACTACCTATATACTAGAGTTGATGGTGCATGGGACCGACTTCCCGGCCGAGCGATTGATATAGGCTGTGGGGCTGATGGTAGTATTTATATGATTGGAAACGATCAAACAGTCAATAAATGGAGTGGTGCTTCCTGGAACGAAATGCCGAATATAGCTGCCCTTCGAATAGATGTAGATGAAGAAGGTTTTCCTTGGATTATTAACCCACAAAATGAAGTACTCCGCTTCAATGGTATCGATTGGGATATAATGTGGAGTGAAGAAGCACAAGACATTACTTGTGATGGTTTGGGTAATACTTATGTAACCAGCCTTTCAGGAGCAATCAGTAAATGGGGTTGCACCGCTATTGATGATGTCGTTACAACGGATAGCACGCTTGTAGAAGACACCCCTTACCTTGATGCGGAGGGACTAGCGGTTAATGTGAAGGCGCAGGCTTTTCCAAATCCATTCACCGATCAACTCAATTTGAGCTTAGGCGCTTTTGAAGAAGGGACAATCCAGCTACAGATTTTTGATTCGAACGGACAAGTCAAATACAATTATGAGGGTAGTACTTACTACGAAGATGTAGTTTCCAGCAGTAACTGGCCCGCAGGTATATATTGGATGAAAGTCCAACACGACAATTACATTAGAACGACTAGATTAATTAAGATACAACCGTAAAATGATCGCTAGAGAATTAAAATTTAAGTGAAAAATCCTAAGGGTATGCAATTTGTTGCATACTCTCAATTTGTTTAAGTCCCCCCAAATAAGTAGTGTTTAAACCGTTGTTCAGTCAGTCTTAAACTATTGAAATCTATTGCATTATGAATATTTTTACACCGATTATTAACTTGATGAATGTGAACAGGGGGAGTGCTATTGGGTTGCTTTTACTGTTTGTCATGTCTGTTACTCAAGTGGGGACATCCCAAACCACTTTTACCCAAAGCAACTTGGACTTAGGCAGTGGATCTGTCGATCTAAGTACCTATCTCCAGTTTGGACCAGATGGAAGACTTTATGTAGCCGAACTCTATGGCCGCATTAAAGCTTATACGGTTACTAAAGATGGGCCTAATGCTTATCGAATAACCAATGAAGAAATTATAACGGGGGTTTACACCATTCCCAATCATGATGATGATGGATCGTTTAATAGTAAAGATGAACGAGAGTTAACAGCCATTGTTGTAGCGGGAACAGCATCCAATCCAGTGATTTATGCTAGTTCCAGCGATCCATGGTCTGGTGGCCCAGGTGGTGATGTCAATAAAGACACAAACTCTGGCGTCATAACACGCTTAACTTGGACGGGTTCGTCCTGGAGCACTATGGATTTGGTGAGAGGCTTACCTGCTTCAGAAGAAAATCATGCCTCGCATGGATTGGAATTAGCCACGATAAATGGAACTAATTATCTGCTCTTATGCCAGGGAGGGAATACCAATGCGGGTTCTCCTTCTCAAAACTTCGCATGGACAACAGAATATGCCTTGTCTGCCGCGATCTTGGCAATCAACTTAGATGTGCTAGATGGTATGTCTACCAAGAATGATGGACGTCCCTATAAATATGACTTACCGACGGTAGATGATCCTACACGAGATAATGCCAATGGCATCGAGGATCCCAACCAGGCAGGATATAATGGAATTGATGTGGGTGATCCATGGGGAGGTAACGATGGTTTGAACCAAGCCAAGCTTGTTCCTGGTGGACCTGTTCAGATTTTCTCACCTGGATACCGCAATACCTATGATATGGTCATTACGGAAAGTGGCGCACTATATGCCACGGATAATGGTGCGAATGCAGGGTGGGGAGGATTTCCAGAAAATGAAGGATTGGGAGGTAATGCTACCAATAATTATAGGGTAGGGGAGCCAGGAAGTTCAACACCTGATAACGGAGAAGGCCCCATCGTGAATGAGGATCATTTAAGTATAATCACTACCAATATTAATAGCTATACTTTTGGTAGCTTTTATGGCGGTCACCCCAACCCGATTCGGTCTAATCCGAGTGGCGCAGGTTTGTTTACAAGAGGCCCTCATTCAAGTGATCCAGGAGATTCTAATGGCAATAGCTATACTGATGACTGGTTTAGAACCACGATTCTAGATGTGAATGATCCCAACTTTAAAACCCGATCACTACCTGTTGACTGGCCGCCAGTTCCTGTCAGTGCTGCCAACCCGGTGGAAGGAGATTACCGACTTACGGGAGCTGCAAACCCTGATGGACCTAGTGATGCTGTCGTCACTACCTTATTGAACAACTCGAATGGTATTGATGAATATACCGCATCGGGAGATATGAAAGGTAGTCTTATTATTGGCCGAAGTAATGGTTCTTTGCATAGAATTTTTGTCGACGCAAATGGTAATTTGATCAGTAAAGAAGCGGGCTGGGTAACTGGTTTAGGTAGTGATGCTAATGCCCTGGGCATTACCTGTAATGGTGATAATGATCCCTTTCCTGGAACCATCTGGGTAGGTACCTTTAATGATAAAATTGTAGTCTTAGAACCCAATACCGAAGTAGTCGAATGTATACTACCTGGCGAATCTGGCTATGATCCGCAAGGAGACAATGATAGCGATGGTTATACCAATGAAGATGAAGACATCAACGGAACGGATCTTTGTGCAGCTAATTCTAAACCAGAAGATTTTGATGACGATAAAGTATCAGATCGACTGGACCTCGATGATGACAATGATGGCATCAATGACGAAATAGATCCTTTCCAATTAGGAACACCCTTTAATATTCCTGTAACTAATGAGTTGTTTAACAATCAAAGTTCATTGAAGGGATACAAAGGCTTGGGACTAACCGGGCTAATGAATAATGGAGCTGCTAACCCCAATTACCTCGAATGGTTAGATGATCCAGATGCTTCGGAAACAGATAGCGATGACATCTTGGGCGGAGCGATTGGTGCAGTCACTATATATCAAACGAGCGGCGATGCGATCAATAATGACCAAGAAAAAGCTTTTCAATACGGAATTAATGTCAATGCTAATTCTGGAAAAATCATTGTATCGAGCCGAATGCTCATACCCTTTAAGAACTTTGAAACTGACGAATCACAAGGGATTTATATCGGAACCGGTTTTCAAGATAACTATGTAAAACTGATACTAACTGCAGGCGGTTTAGAGGTGCGGGGAGAAAATAATGATGTGGCCCTAACGGGATTACCAACCGCAGCAATCGGAATACCTTCATCTAATCTAGATTTATTTTTTAAAGTTGATCCTGCTGCAGGAACCGCGCAAGCTGCTTACTCAACTGATGAAGGAACGACGATTACTGATATAGGAAGTCCTTTTGCTCTAACTGGCGCTTTACTCACGGCCTTGCAGGATAGTAATACGCCAATGGCTGTTGGGATCATAGGTACCTCTGGATCCAATCCTGAATTTGCAGCCTCTTGGGACTTTCTCAATGTAGCAGCGGAGAATGATGTAGCGGAAGGAGAAGTTGTATTTAGAGTAAATGCTGGTGGTGAGACCTTAACGGCCATCGATGGCGGATTGGATTGGGTGTCTGATATTGACGCTACCTTGCCGGTCAATGGTTTTACAGTTAATGCGGAAAATAATACCGCTTTTGGACCACCCTCTAGCTGGGCACCTGGTACGGATGCCGAAATTCAAAGCGCCACGCCATTCGATCTGTTCCAATGGGAGCGCTGGGATGTAGATGATCCTGAGCCCGAAATCAATATGACTTATACTTTTAATGTTGGTGATGCAGGTGATTATACCGTCCGCTTGTTTTTCAGGGATACCTATTCTGGAACATCCCAACCGGGCGAACGTGTATTTAGCGTTAATATTAATGGGGTATCCTATCCTGCCCTTACCGATATTGATATATCCGCAAATCCTGGCCCTGATTTGGCCGCTGTGATTGAGGTAGATGTTACGATTGCTACCACACAGTTGGAGGTAGAATTTATAAGAGATATCCAAAGTGCTTTTGTTAGTGGACTTGAGATTATAAAGGGAGGAGACACCGGCGTGCCCATCGTAGCTCAATCGGTACCTAATCAAACCAATGAGGAGGGGGATAATGCAAATATTACGGTTGTAGCATCTGGAGGTGATAGTGATCTTACTTTCTCCGCAACAGGTTTGCCAGCAGGAGTATCTATCGACCCTACCAATGGTTTAATTGGAGGTACTATTGATCCGGGTGCAGCAAACAATAGCCCATACAATGTGATCGTCACGGTCGACGACAATGATGAATTTAATAGTGATGCCAAGGTGGTTAGTTTCACATGGACGGTTACAACCAATGGTGGAATTCCCGATACTTGGACCAATATCACCAATAGCAGCGAACACATACCTCGCCACGAAAATTCGATGGTTCAGGCAGGTGACAAGTTTTATATCTTTGGAGGCCGAGAGAGCCCCCACGTTGTAGAAGTATATGATTATAATACCAATACTTGGTCGACAGCATCGAATGGCCCAGAGCAATTCAATCATTTCCAGGCGACGACTTATCAAGGTCTAATCTGGGTGATTGGTGCTTTTGAAGATAATGTATATCCAGTTGAGCAACCCGAGGAATTCATTTGGATTTTTGATCCAACGAATAATGAATGGATTCAAGGCCCTAGCATTCCAACTGCTCGACGCAGAGGTTCTGCGGGCTTAGTCGTTTACAACAATAAATTCTATGTGGCAGGTGGTAACACCATTGGTCATGATGGCGGTTATGTACCCTGGTTGGATGAATACGATCCGGTTACTAATACATGGACTGCACTAGCTGATGCGCCTAATGCACGGGATCACTTCCATGCAACGGTCGTAGATGGTAAATTATACCTGGCTGGAGGCCGCTTATCTGGTGGTGATGGAGGAACATTTGAACCTCGAATTGAAGAAGTAGATGTTTATGACTTTGGTACGGGAACCTGGACTACTTTACCTGCAGCCAGTAATTTGCCTACTCCTAGAGGTGGAACGACTACTGTTAACTTCAAAGGAGAGGTGGTCGTTATCGGTGGAGAAGGAGATGGTCAAGCTTTTGATAATGCAGAAGCTTTGGATCCAACTTCAGGAACCTGGCGCTCCTTGGCGCCCATGAATAATGCTAGACATGGTACACAAGCTATTGTTTCTGGTGATGGAATCCATATTTCATCTGGCTCTCCCAACCAAGGTGGTGGCAGTCAGAATAATATGGAGGTATATGGTATCGATAACCCTACTGGGATTGCGCTAGTGGCGAGTACGCTGAGCGTACCTGCAACAGTAAGTATTGATGCCGCTACGACGCAAATCATTACGATTGATAATACAGGAGGGAATATTGGTGTTTTTGTCACAGACATAAGCCTTGGAGGAGATAATGGCGGTGATTTTGCGATTACCGCAGGCAATCCTGGCCCTTTCTTAATAGCTGCAGGTAGCTCTCATCAAATAGCTGTAATCAATAATGGCAGCAGCAATTTAAATGCTGCGACCCTAACTATCAATTATGGAGAGGCTTCATCTGCTACAATAGATATCAATCTAGGAACCAACAGCACACCAGTAGCCGCTTTTACAGCTACACCAACGACCGGTTCTGCACCTTTAGCCGTTGCATTTGATGCGTCGGCCTCTTCCGATCCTGATCAAGGAGATGTGTTGACTTACAGCTGGGATTTCGGAGACGGGAATAGTGGAACTGGCGTAACTACTAATCACTCTTATGTAAATGATGGGCAATATACGGCTACCCTGACTGTAAGTGATGGTGCCTTGACTGCTATCGCAACAGAAGTTATAACAGTTGGTTCCGTAAGTCCCGGACAATCGGTCTATCGGGTGAATGCTGGTGGAGAAACGCTGGCTGCCATCGATGGCGGAACAGATTGGATTAGTGATATTGATGCCACGAAAGCCGTCAATGGTTTTGAGGTTATAGGAGCTACTAGTACGGCCTATGGTCCTCCTCCTGCTTGGGATCCTGCAGTGATAGCTGGCATTCAAGCTAGTACACCATTTGATATATTTGAATGGGAACGCTGGGATCAAGATGATGATGAACCCGAGGTGAATATGACCTATAGTTTCAATATGGCTTCGGCTGGAACCTATACTGTTCGTCTATACTTTAGAGATACCTATAGTGGAACAGCACAACCCGGACAAAGAGTATTCAGTATTACGCTGAATGGTGCTGCTGTTCCTGCTTTAACAGATATTGATCTCGCTGCTAATCCTGGCCCCAATTTGGCTACTGTGATAGAAGTGGAGACGACGATAAGCGGTAACCTGTTGGATATTGCCTTTTTGCGAAACCAACAAAGTCCGATGATTAGTGGAATTGAAATTCTGCAAACAGGAGGAGGGGAAGTGCCAATCGTAGTGCAGGCTATTGACGATCAAACTTCTGAAGAGGGCGCTGTGATTTCACTAGGGGTACAAGCTTCTGGTGGCGACGGCGCGCTGAATTATGAGGCAACCGGTTTGCCTCCTGGGCTAGCTATTGACCTTGTAAGCGGTTTGATTTCTGGAACAGTTGAAGCTGGTGCTATTGCTAATAGTCCGTATGCTGTTCAAGTTACCGTGGACGATGCCGATGCCGGTAGTGCCGATGCACAGGTGATTTCCTTCGAATGGGTTATCACCCTAGAGAATACGAATACGGCACCCGTTGCTTCATTCATAGCTACACCTACTAGTGGCGATGCACCGCTACTGGTGAGTTTTGATGCATCGGCTTCTAGTGATGTAGATGTGGATGATGTCTTGACCTACAGTTGGGATTTCGGCGATGGGAATACGGGGTCAGGTGTTACCACTACACATACCTACCTAGCAGAAGGTGTCTATACGGCGACCCTAACGGTTAGTGATGGCATAGAAAGTAGTACAGCAACGGCAACGATTACAGTAGGAGCAGTGAATACGGCACCCGTTGCTTCATTCATAGCTACACCTACTAGTGGCGATGCACCGCTACTGGTGAGTTTTGATGCATCGGCTTCTAGTGATGTAGATGTAGATGATGTCTTGACCTACAGTTGGGATTTCGGCGATGGGAATACGGGGTCAGGTGTTACTACCACACATACCTACCTAGCAGAAGGTGTCTATACGGCGACCCTAACGGTTAGTGATGGCATAGAAAGTAGTACAGCAACGGCAACGATCACAGTAGGAGCAGCGAATACAGCACCCGTTGCTTCATTCATAGCTACACCTACCAGTGGCGATGCACCGCTATTGGTGAGTTTTGATGCATCGGCTTCTAGTGATGTAGATGTGGATGATGTCTTGACCTACAGCTGGGATTTCGGTGATGGGGATACGGGGTCAGGTGTTACTACCACACATACCTACCTAGCAGAAGGCGTCTATACGGCGACCCTAACGGTTAGTGATGGAGTATTGACAAATACCACAACGGCAATAATTACAGTGGGAGCTGCTAATCAGGCACCTATTGCTGCCTTTGTGACGAATACAATTAGCGGCTTAGTCCCCTTAGTTGTTAATTTTGATGCAACTATTTCCTCTGATCCTGATGAAGACCCTTTAACCTATAGCTGGGATTTTGGAGACGGCAATACGGGGTCAGGTGTTAATTTTACCCACACTTATGTAACGCCAGGTTTCTATACGGCTACTTTAACCGTCAGTGACGGACAAGCCAGTTCAGAAACGTCGATTGGTATCAGAGTAGATGATCCTAATTCTGCGCCTTTATTGGCCTTCTCTGCCAATCCAACTACGGGAACAGGGCCATTATTAGTCAATTTTGATGCTTCTGGGACGATAGATCCAGAGAATGATCCGATGACTTTCAATTGGGACTTTGGTGATGGTTCTTCTAGTACAGCTGCTATCACTAGCCATACTTTCCAAAGTGAAGGCGTGTATACCGTAACCTTATCGGTTAGTGATGGCGCACTCACGAGTCAAGGAACGGTCAACATAGTTGTTGAAGCCACTGGTTGTGAAGAAGTCGTTGTTAATTCGAATGATTTCGAAAGTGGCTGGGGAATTTGGAATGATGGAGGTAGTGATGCCCGCAGAAGTCTAACCGATGCTGAATTTGCCAATAGTGGAAATTACTGTGTACGCCTAAGGGACAATAGCTCAACTTCATTCATCACTTCTGATGTGCTAGACTTGAGTTCATTTGATGAAGTAAATATAGATTTGAATTTCTTGCCGGTTAGTATGGATAATGCATCTGAAGACTTCTGGTTGCAAATCTCTACAGATAATGGTGCTAGTTGGGATATCGTGAGAGATTGGGATGCGGGTATAGATTTCAATAATAATGTACGCGTCTTTGAGACGGTGCCGATTGCTGGACCTTTCTCTGCCACTACTAAATTCCGCTTTCGGGTGGATGCTTCTGGTAATTCCGATTGGATTTATCTAGATGATGTAGTGATCAGAGGTTGTTCTACGAATGGGGCACAAAATCAAGCGCCTACCGCTTTATTCATAGCTTCAACATTGATTGGGCCAGCACCATTGGCTGTTGACTTTGATGCAAGTCTTTCTTCTGATCCAGATGGCGATCCACTGACCTACACTTGGGATTTTGGTGATGGTAGTACAGCTACAGGCGTGAGCCCTAGCCATGTTTTCCAAAGCACAGGAACTTACACGGTTAAATTGATCGTTTCTGACGGACAAGCTTCTACAGAATCCATTGTCACGATCTTTGCTGGTATCGGAAATGAAGCTCCCATTGCGATTTTTAATGCTACTCCTACCACAGGTGATGCACCTCTCTTAGTTAGCTTTGATGCAAGTCTTTCTTCTGATCCAGATGAAGACCCACTGACTTATAGTTGGACCTTTGGTGACGGTGCTACAGGTACTGGTGTTAGTCCTACTCATACTTACGTAAATGGTGGTGTTTATACCGCAACCTTAACCGTAAGCGATGGGCAGGCGAGTACAACTGCTACCCAAACTATTACGGTTATTGCACCCAATGTGGGCCCAACAGCTAGCTTTACGGCAACACCGACTAGCGGAGACGCAGCCTTACTCGTCAGCTTTGATGCCTCAGGCTCTTCTGATCCAGAAAACGATCCACTAACTTATAATTGGACCTTTGGTGATGGAGGTACAGGTTCTGGAATTACGCCTAGCCATACTTATGTAACAGCAGGTACTTACACTGCTACCCTGACCGTTAGTGATGGAGAGTTCTCCGATCAGACTACACAGCTAATTACTGTAAATGTGCCTAACTTATCACCAACGGCTAGCTTTACCGCAACACCAACAAGTGGTGATGTTGCCTTACTCGTTAGCTTTGATGCCTCAGGCTCTTCTGATCCAGAAAACGATCCATTGACTTACAATTGGACCTTTGGTGATGGAGGTACGGGTACTGGAATTACACCAACACATACTTATACAACAGGAGGTGTTTTCACGGTAACTTTAACGGTAAGTGATGGACAATCCAGTGATCAAGCTACCACCACCATTACGGTGGTTTCACCCAATCAAGGACCTACAGCATTATTCTTGGCTTCGACCACAAGTGGACCGGCGCCATTGAATGTTAGCTTTGATGGTGGTCTTTCTTCTGATCCAGAGAATGATCCATTGACTTATAGTTGGACCTTTGGCGATGGTGGAACAGCTACAGGAGTTTCACCTTCTTACCAGTTCAATACACCTGGGGTTTACACCGTGACACTAACCGTGAGTGATGGGGCCTTATCAGATCAATCGACAACGACAATTACCGTAACTGCAGCCAATCAAGCACCAACGGCTAGTTTCACCGCTACACCAACGAGTGGCGATGCAGCCCTCTTTGTTAGCTTTGATGCTACGGGCTCTTCTGATCCAGAAAATGATCCTTTGACGTATAGTTGGATTTTCGGCGATGGCAGTTCTGGTTCAGGTGTTACCACAACACATACTTACCTAGCAGAAGGTGTCTTTACAGTAACCTTGACAGTAAGTGATGGAACTTTGGTTGGTACAGCGACAGCGACTATTACTGTACAAACGGATGGCTGTAGCACAGTGGTGGTGGATGCTGAAGACTTTGAAGGTGGTTGGGGAATCTGGAATGATGGAGGAGCAGATGCTCGAAGAAATGCCAATGACCGTGACTATGCCAATAGTGGCACCTATGCGGTGAGACTAAGAGATAATTCTACTTCTTCACACATGACAACGGACGCACTGGATTTAAGCACCTATGAAGAATTGACGGTAGATTTCAGTTATATCACAGTAAGTATGGATAATGTAACAGAAGATTTCATACTACTTATTTCTACTAATGGTGGTGCAACTTTCACCGAGTTAGAATCTTGGAGGAGAGGAATTGATTTTGATAACAATGAACGAATGTTTGATCAGGTCATTATCCCTGGACCTTTCTCTGAAAATACCGTTTTCCGTTTCTTATGTGATGCTTCCAATAATTCAGATTGGGTATACATTGATGATGTGGTGATTACTGGTTGTACCACGGGTGCCACCAACGGACGAGTGGCCAGCAGTACTAGCGGATTTAATGCTAATATGGCAGCTACTACACAACAGATTCAGAAAGATGAATTAGGTCAAGTAGAGGTAAACGAAGACTTATCGAAGGTGGTAATATTCCCTAATCCAACGCGGAATGCCTTAAACATTAGGAACCTACCAGCAGAGGCGAGTTTACAACTTTTTGACCTCAATGGTAAATTGTTGATCAATACGAAATATACAGAAACACTTGATTTGACGAATTACAGTAATGGTATTTACATACTATCTGTGCAAACAGAAACTGCTGTTCGCCGCATCAAAGTGATTAAAGATTAGAACGAAATAAGTGCAGCCTCCACTTCATGTAATCGAGGGGGAGGCTGCCTATTTTAGTTTTTTTTAGCAGAGAAGAATAATTGATGATACGGGACATCAATTCATTTGTGTGAACATATTTTTCCTTACCTTTAGCTTTCATGAAAGCGATCATTCCTGTAGCAGGCGCTGGCACCCGATTACGCCCTCTCACTTACACGCAACCGAAGCCCCTTATTCCGGTTGCAGGCAAGCCTATTATATCCTTTCTTATCGAACAGCTTGTGGATGTTGGCATCCGTGATTTCATTTTTATCATTGGTTATCTCGGTGAAAAAATTAAAAACTTTGTAGAGCAAACTTACCCAGAACTCAATAAGACATTTGTTACCCAGGAGGAGCGCCTCGGATCAGCTCATGCTATCTGGACAGCCAAAGAACACTTCAAAGATGCTGATGAAGTGTTTGTCTTTTTTGGAGACATTATCATTGATGCTGACTTTCGAAAAATCGTTGATCATCCACAATCTTGCCTCGGGGTGAAAAAAGTACGTGACCCAAGAGAATTTGGTGTAGTAGAATTTAATATCGATGGGAATGTAAGTCGGGTAGTAGAGAAACCCAAGATTCCAAAGTCGGATATGGCAATGGTTGGCTTTTACAAAATAAAAGAAGTCAAAGACCTGATTGGCGCATTAGATTTTAATATCCAGCATAACCTCCGGTCCAATGGCGAATTCCCATTAACGGATGCACTCATGCGAATGATCGAGAAGGGAGTACCTTTCAGTGCGATTACGGTTGATAATTGGTTCAACTGCGGTAAAAAGGAAGTTTTGTTGGAAACAAATGCGACTTTATTGGATAGAGAGGGGTATGCTTCCAATGATTTACCTACCTATGATAATGCCATTATCATTCATCCAGTGAGTATTGGGGATGGGTGTCAAATTGCCAATTCCATTATCGGGCCTCATGCGACGATCGGGCATAATGCAGTGATTACCAATGCTATCATAAAAAACTCTATCATTGGTAATTTTGCCTTTATTAAAGAAGTAATTCTACAAAAATCGGTGGTGGGTAACGATACAGCGATTACTGGCCTTCGTCAAAGCCTCAATATTGGCGATAATACGGAAATTGACTTCAGCTCACCAGCCGGCTAATTGCAATACTATTTTCACATTTTTTCTGTCTCTTTTTTAGACAGAATCAGCGACAAAGTGGCAAAGCAAAAAATCACTTCAACTAAAGCTTGATTCCAAATAAATAGATATGAGAATAGCGGTTTTTAGAAAGGCTCATTTTAATGCAGCGCATCGTTTACACAACCCCAATTGGTCAGAAGAGAAAAACGATGAAGTCTTTGGTTTATGTAATAACCCAAACTATCACGGGCACAATTACGAGTTGGAAGTAAAGGTGATGGGAGAGGTGGATCCCGAGACAGGATATCTAATTGATTTGAAAGTGTTGAAGGAAATGATCAAAGAAGAGGTAGAACAACGCTTTGACCATAAGAACCTCAACCTGGATACCGAAGAATTTAAGCATTTAAATCCCACCGCAGAACATATCTGCTATGTGATTTGGCAATTGATTCGCGCCCGCTTAGATACAAAATATGACCTACAGGTTCGTCTTTTTGAAACACCAAGAAATTTCGTTGAATACCCCGCTTAAGGCCCAATCTTACGCTTGAAAAAACGTAGTGTTTTGATGACCGTCCCTTGATTATTGACTAAACTCACCAAATACAAACCCGTCGGCAAAGTTGAAATATCATAACGTATTCCGTTTTCTGCCTTAAAGTTGATGACCTTCCGGCCAATGGTATTGTAGACGTCGATATGATCTACTATGGTATTATAGGGCAGTTCTATATAATTGGTGGAAGGATTTGGGAAAAGGCGAAGGCTTGCCCGATCCGCACCCACTATTACAGGACGTTGGATGGAATAGTCAAATTGTGTTTCGGCGATAACCCGATTAGGCTCAGTCTCATCAATAAACTCCATTTTGTAAGAAGCGTCACCAGAATTGCCAAAGGGGAAAATATGGAAATTGACCTCAGAGGTCTCACCCGGTGCCAAGTAAATGGATTCTTCGGAACTTAATGCTGGGTCAAGATTAGACTGCGTTTCGGGTAGGTAATAATTATTTTTATCACTTACTTCAGCTAACCAATCTAGGGGCTGACTAAGCACTGATTTTCTCCAAATCAGATTTAAGGCTTGGTCTCCTTGGTTCTGAATAGTAATCGACAATCTAAATTCTTTCGAGATGTCTGCCAGATCGTCAAAGACGACTTGATCCTGGGACTCAGGCAGCACCACGAGCTTACCTTGGGCACTAAGCGCCGCTGGTAATAACAAAAGACAGAAAAAATAAAGTAGAGCTTTATTCATACTCGTGGACTTTCTAGTAGCAGCTATCAAAATATAGACTTATCTTCCACTGCCTGGAACTAGGGGTTTAGAAAATGAGTTTTAAATCGTGAAAATACATAAATCACTGCATTTTAAGCAGATTTCAACAATATAACAATCTATTTAAGAAAAAGTCAACAGATTTAAATAATCTTTAACCAATTCTAGCTTTCGCCTGCTGTATGACGATCATGCGACTAATAAGGAGGGTTTAACGCGATTAATATGCCGAGTCAGCAAAAACATAGGGGCCAGCATCCACAAGATCATTTGCTGTTTGCAGCAAAGTGGGCATTGATATTTGATTGTTTGTCCATTATGTAACTTAATCAAACGGGTTCTTTTGGTGCGCTTATGACAAAATGATCATTTCGATTGACTAGTATCAATAGAATTTTTGAATTTGAGGATAGATAGGTTGAATTCCAGTAATAGCCAACGATTCAATGTTTTTTCGTTTTGGGTATACCTGATTTGGGGATAAAAGATAAGTCCTAAAAACTAATTGAACATTCAGCAGCATTATTCAATGCTTACTTGATGTATTTTGAACTGAAACCAGGGTATTCATTTTGGGCGAATCATAGTCTGTATTCAAGTGTGCTTACTGCTCCTATAAATATTATCTACTGCCGTATGTCTAGACTCTTTCTACTCTCCCTCCTTTTTGCTTTGTGCATCCAACATGTGCACGCCCAATCCGCGACCTTGAGCGGTACTGTATCAGATAGGGAGAGTGGAGAAACCCTCATCGGTGCAAGTGTGTTAGTAGGGGGTCAATCGATGGGGACTACGACCAACGAATACGGCTATTACTCGCTCAGTTTACCTACCAACGACTCACTTCGTATCGAAATCAGTTATGTTGGTTTCCAAACCCAGCTTCAGATGGTCTTCTTAACCGGAGACAAACAATTAAATATTGAATTATCTACAGGTGTTGAATTGAATGAAGTAGTTGTAAAAGCGAATGCTTTTGAGGACCAACTACGCTCGACTGAAATGAGTGTCGAAGTCATTTCCACCAAAGATGCCAAAGTTATCCCAGTATTGCTCGGCGAAAGTGATATTCTAAAAACGATACAATTGAAACCGGGTATTCCCTCAGGATCGGAAGGGACTACTGGCTTATTCGTTCGAGGGGGAAGTAATGACCAAAATCTGATTGTATTGGATGAGGCGGTGGTTTATAATGCCAATCACCTATTCGGATTCTTTAGTACCTTCAATACGGATGCGGTTAAAGACCTAAAGATTTACAAAGGAGGCTTCCCCGCTCAATATGGTGGGCGACTGTCTTCTGTAATTGATGTGAAACTCAAGGAGGGAAACAATAAGAAGTTTTCGGGCGAAGGGGGGATTGGTTTGATCGCTTCGCGATTAACCCTAGAAGGCCCCATACAGAAAGACGAATCCTCCTTTATCGTATCAGGCAGAAGAACATATGTAGATGTATTCACGCGACTTGTCAATCAAGCTAATCAGGGAAAAGAAGATTATAGCCCCATTCCTGACTACTTTTTTTATGATTTGAATACGAAGGTGAACTTTCGGCTCAGCAAGAAGGATCGATTGTTTGTCAGCGGGTACTTTGGCCGGGATGTATTTGGGTTTGAAGGTGATTTTTTCAATTTCGATTTTGATTGGGGTAATGCTACAGGCACCGTCCGCTGGAATCACGTCTTTAACCCCAAACTATTTGCCAATACCACTTTTACCTATTCCGATTACCAATACAATATTGAAAATCAAGTGACTGGGTTCAATTTTCAGGTAGGATCCAATATTCGCGATGTCAACCTGAAAACAGACTTCTATTATACCCCATCCCATAAGCATACCATCCGGTTTGGCGGACATGCGACCGCACATAGTTTTAATGTCGGGCGGCTAAAAGCAGGCAGTGATGATGGAGAGATCAGCTTTTCGGCGGGCCAATCCTATAATGCCACCGAAATGGCGGCTTACCTATCCGATGATTGGACCATTACTAAAAAACTAAAAGCCAATCTAGGACTTAGGTTGAGTGGCTTCGAAAACGATGGGCAATTTTATAGCGCTTTGGAGCCTCGTTTATCCATCTTATACCAAATGCAGCCCAAGCTATCCCTCAAAGCCAGCTACGCTCGGATGAATCAATACCTACATTTGGTAGCCAATGCCGGAGTGACTTTACCGACGGATATTTGGTATCCCTCTACCCCCAAAGTAAAGCCTCAAAACAGTGATCAGGTAGCTGCTGGGGTTTCTTATCTTCTGGCTAAGAAATATTTCATGACGGCCGAGGTTTTCTACAAACGAATGGAAAACCAGTTGGAATTTGTGGATGCCGCAGAAATTTTCGCTAATGATGAATTGGAAAATGAATTTGCAATAGGAGAGGGACGGGGCTACGGTATGGAGTATAGCATTGAAAAAAAAGAAGGCTTATTGAAAGGTTGGATCGGGTATACTTGGTCTTTTGTGGAAAGAGGCAATTTTGAGGTATTGGATACTGATCAAAGTTTTGCCCAACAAGGCTTCTTTTCACCCGTCTACGATCGCCGACATGACCTGTCAGTGGTCGCTTTATACGAACTGAGCAAACGATTTACTTTTTCGGCCACGTTCGTGTATGGGTCTGGTGACCTGCGTTGGCTTCCCCTTGGGCGCTGGTCTTTTCAGGATGTACAAGGTGCTACTTTCGAATCAGTTGTTCCGGACTATCAGGGGCGCAACAATTTTCGCCTGCCTGCCTACCATCGGCTAGATGTAGGTTTGGTATGGAAATTTAACCCCAAATGGGGCGAAAATGACCTGACGTTTAGTGTGGTAAATGCCTACGATAGACGGAATACCTTCTTTATCTATTTCGAACCGGAATTCGTAGAGTTTGGAGAGGGCGATAATGCGGTTCGATTACCTGAAAGGGTCATTGCTCGGCAGGTCTCGCTATTCCCCATTTTACCTTCCGTGACTTGGAATTTCAATTTTTAAATCTAACCGATGAAATGCTCAATCCCTATCTTATGTGTGCTGTGTGCGATGAGTTGGCTAATGTCAGCTTGCAACTTAGATCAAGAAGTTGATCTCAAACTACCAGAATATGATAGCCGACTAGTAGTAGAGGGGTACTTAGAAGTAGGGCGGCCCTTCGCCGTTTTGTTGACGAGGTCATCTGGTTATTTCGACCCTTTTAATCTGAATGGGAATCAATTTCTGACAGATTTATTGGAAGGTGGTGCCAGGGTGACTATCAAGCAGGGTGACAAAGTGTATGAACTGGAAAATAGACTAACCGTTGATCGATTTACAGGTAAGTTCTTTAATTATTTCTTGGATATGCCTGTCCCTGCCAATTATGATGAAGCCTTTGAATTGGAGATTCTTACTGGAAAAGGAGACCGGATTTCAAGTACGACTCAATTATTGAAACCCATCTTAATTGATAGTGTGAATGTCGAATTTGACCCTGACGAACCGAGTTTAGCCCGCGTGCTTACTTATTTTACCGATCCACCCGATGAAACGAACTATTATCGACGGATGCTGAGTGAAGGCAATTTGGACAGCCTGGCTTTTCAGGATTTTAGCACATCAGATCGAGTAGTGGAAAATGTCGTTGTTTTCGGAACTCGCTATGTTTTCGAAGAAGGCGACTCGGTAATCAATACGCTATTTCATATCTCCGAAGATTATTACAACTTTTTGGAAAGCGTCCAGGGCGCGGTTCAGGCCAATGGCAATCCTTTTGCACAGCCCAGTCCCATCATATCTAATATCGAAAGTAATGCCAATGCAGTTGGAATATTCACGACGCTCAACTATGATAGGAGGGTCACTGTGATTAAAAGATAACCAAAAATAAAAGTCTATTTTCGAAGCCAAACGTCTCGCTGCGGGAAAGGAATTTCGACTTTTTCTTCTCTAAATAAGCGATCTATTTCAAATCGCATATCGCTTTTTACATCGTCAATGGCGGCCATTTCTTTCGACCAAAAGAAAAGTTCAAAATCTAGAGCGGAGTCACCAAAGTCCGCAAACCGGACAAAAGGGGCCGGCCGTTTCATGACCTTCGGATGGGCAATAGCCACCTCTAATAAGAGTTTTTTTACCAATTGGGTGTCTGAACCATAAGCCACGCCGATATTGACCTTATATCGGACTCTATTCTGGAAATGACTCCAATTGATTACTTTTTCACCCACCAACTTAGAATTGGGGACAATCACCGTAATATTGCTGAGAGACTCCACCAAAGAAGTGCGGACGCCAATCCGTTTTACTCGACCTACCATGCCATCCACTTCCAAAATATCCCCTACCTCCACACTGCGTTCAAACAATAAAATAATCCCGCATACTAAGTCATTAAACGTTTGTTGCAATCCCAAACCGATACCGACCAAGAGGGCTGCTGCGCCACCTAATACAATGGATAGTTTGATATCCATAAATTCTAATGCGAGTAAAACGGCAAAAATATAGAAGACGTACTTCAACAGCTGATTGATTGCATATTGGGTGCCTACATTGATTTCTTTTTTTCGGTAATAGCTAAAAAGTACCAATTGGGTTACGATCCAGGCGAGTAGGCGAGTAGTAAATAGTATGAATACCGCTACCAATAGATTGGTTATGGTTATACTCTTGCCAAAGGCGTCAAAAAGTCCGTAATTAAGGTTGAGTTGACTCAAGATGAGGATAAGCGCCAAGACGTACATAATCGGTTGCACCAATTGACGGGGTGGATTGGCGGTCAGGCTATTATCCGTTTTTTTATCCTTGTCTTCTCGTTGATGAATGATATAGCGATGCACCAAGACTTCCGAGAAAATCCAGTCAAGTAACTGTGCCACTTGAAAAAT
>Ga0070727_10001573_pt1 | contig 23909 bp, 19 predicted proteins | sample tdAd472_FD_66722 | JGI IMG/M metagenome (GOLD analysis project Ga0070727, IMG submission 66722) | Marine sediment microbial communities from the Atlantic coast under amendment with organic carbon and nitrate - tdAd47.2 | ecosystem: Environmental > Aquatic > Marine > Coastal > Sediment | place...
GCGTAGCCAGACCTTTTTTAGCATCTCGCTTGATCATCTCATGCAGCAGCGACACAAGAATCCGGCAACCTGATGCGCCAATCGGATGCCCGAGCGCAATTGCTCCACCATTCACATTGACCTTGTTGATATCCCAGCCCATTTCTTGATTGACAGCAATAGCTTGTACAGCGAAGGCTTCGTTAGCTTCGATTAAATCCAACTCTTTCGCCTTCCAACCAGCTTTTTTCAAACACAGCTTACTCGCAGGAATGGGTCCAGTGCCCATGACTTCTGGGTCAACCCCAGCATTGGCATAGGCTTTAATACTGGCCAATGGCTTTAATCCCAGTTGCTTGGCTTTTTCTTCGCTCATTAATATTACAGCAGCCGCGCCATCATTGATTCCAGAGGCATTGCCAGCGGTAACTGTGCCATCTTTTTTGAAGGCTGGTCGTAATTTTCCGAGGGATTCTGTTGTAGTGCCATGTTTAGGATATTCATCCACAGCAAAAATTATCGGGTCTTTTTTGCGCTGCGGGATGCTGACTGGAATAATTTCTTCCGCAAACCGATTCGCCTGCTGTGCAGCTTCTGCTTTCTGCTGTGAGTTGGCGGCAAACTCATCTTGCTCACTGCGGGAAATATCGTAGCGCTGCTGAACATTTTCGGCCGTGTTGCCCATGTGGTAATCATTAAAGGCATCCCATAAACCATCGTTGATCATGGTATCAACTAATTGCCAGTTACCCATACGCTGACCTTCTCGTGACTTGGGCAGCACATGCGCCGATTGACTCATGCTTTCCTGCCCGCCAGCAATAATGACATCAGCATCACCGAGCGCAATCGCCTGAGCCGCTAGGTGCACGGCTTTCAGACCGGACCCACAGACTTTATTGATCGTCATTGCAGGAATGTTGCTGGCTAACCCGGCATTAATCGCTGCTTGGCGCGCTGGGTTTTGCCCACAACCGGCAGCAAGAACCTGCCCCAGCAACACCTCATTGATTTCTGAGGCGTCGACACCTGATCGTTCAAGTAGTCCCTGTATCACTGCGCTACCCAGCTGATCCGCCCTTAGCGATGCTAACATACCATTAAAACTACCAATTGCGGTGCGCCCAGCGGCGACAATGACAACCTTATGCATATTTCTTTACACCTTATTTTTGTAAGTATCACTTAATAATATTTTGCGATGCATAATTTACACTGAAACAACCCCCGTTGGCAAATCAGTCCTTTTTCTGCTCGACAATTATTTGCTAAGTGTAACGACAAGAGTGTCATGTCTTACCGTCTAAGCGATTATCTATTAAATCTTGAACAACTGATGGGTCAGCTAGTGTAGAGGTATCACCCAACTGCTCATATTCGTTCGCAGCGATTTTACGTAAAATCCGGCGCATAATTTTGCCAGAACGAGTTTTTGGCAGCCCTGGCGCCCATTGAATCAAATCAGGGGTGGCAATTGGCCCAATTTCTTTACGCACCCACTGTTTCAGTTCATTTGCTAACTCATCACTCGGTTCTTCCCCGTGATTAAGTGTTAGATACACATAGATACCCTGTCCCTTAATATCGTGGGGGAATCCGACCACAGCCGCCTCGGAAACTTTCTCATGCAGAACCAGTGCACTTTCAACTTCCGCAGTTCCCAGCCGATGCCCGGATACATTCAAGACATCATCCACCCGACCGGTAATCCAGTAATAGCCATCCTCATCGCGACGAGCGCCGTCACCCGAAAAATATTTACCCGGAAAGTCGGAAAAATACGTCTTCACAAAGCGATCATGGTCACCATACACGCTGCGGCTTTGCCCTGGCCAGCTATCCAGCATCACCAAATTCCCTTCCGCTACCCCTTCTAGAATATTACCTTCGCCATCCACTATTGCTGGTTGCACCCCGAAAAACGGCATGGTCGCAGAACCGGGTTTCAAATCAATCGCGCCCGGCAGCGGCGATAATAGAATGCCTCCGGTTTCAGTTTGCCACCAGGTATCGACTATTGGGCATTTACTGTTACCGATGGTCTTGAAATACCACTCCCAGGCTTTAGGGTTAATGGGCTCGCCGACCGAACCTAACACTTTCAGGCTGGAACGATCTGTGCCTTCAACTGGTAAATCACCGTCAGCCATCAGGGCCCGAATTGCCGTTGGCGCAGTATAAAGAATATCCACTTGATGTTTGTCTACCACCTGGCTCATACGGTTAACACCTGGCCAGTTAGGGACTCCTTCAAACATCAAAGTGGTTGCGCCGTTGGCCAGTGGGCCATAAATAATATAGCTATGCCCTGTTACCCAGCCGATATCCGCAGTACACCAATAGATGTCGCCATCATGGTAATCAAACACATACTGATGGGTCATGGCGACAAACACCAAATAGCCGCCAGTAGTATGTACCAAACCCTTGGGTGCGCCTGTAGAACCCGATGTATAAAGTATAAACAATGGGTCTTCCGCACTCATTTCCTCCGCCGGACAATCGCTTGAGGCCAGCACCACAATATCCTGATACCAGACATCCCGACCTTCCTGCCAACCCACCTGATTTCCGGTGTATTTTACTGTGATCACTGTTTCTACGCAGTCCATCCCTTCCCGGCTGAGCGCAACATTCACGTTCTCCTTCAGCGGAATGGTTTTCCCACCACGCACACCTTGATCAGCCGTAATCACTGCGTTGCTATGGCAGGTTTTTATCCGAGTAGCGATGGCCTCCGGCGAAAACCCACCAAAGATCACTGAGTGAATAGCGCCGATGCGGGCACAGGCCAGTATAGCCACCGCCGCTTCTGGAATCATCGGCATATAAATGGTGACTACATCGCCTTTTTTAATCCCCCGGGCTTTCATCGCATTGGCGAACTGGCAGACCTGCTTATGCAGTTCCCGGTAAGTGATTTTCTTATCAACAGAAGGGTCATCACCCTCCCAAATGATCGCCACTTGGTCACCACGCTCAGCTAAATGCCGATCAAGACAGTTGAGGCTAGCGTTGAGCGTGCCATCTGCAAACCAGCGAATGTCGACATTATCTTTAGCGAAAGAAGTGTTTTTTACTTCGCTATAAGGCTGTATCCAATCTAGCCGCTTGCCCTGTTCGCCCCAAAACTGTTCTGGATTACTAATCGACGTCTTATACATTTCATCGTATTTATTTTTATCGATCCAGGCGCGTTGCGCTACTTCGGGCATGACCGGATGAATGTGCACTTCTGACATAGGTTTCCTCCATAAATAACCACTATAACCGCCCAAATCGGGACGATATTAGGAGCTTGGATAATTGTAATATTAATGGCGTATCAGGCGGCTAATCATACTCGTAACCCGCCTATAAAAACAAATAACCGTATTTAAAATCATACCGCTATTCTAAAACACTACTCATACTGTTGCAGAATAGATTTCGGGCTTTGCGTGATAGTTCGGCGTGTCAAAAAATAGCCCACTAAGGCGATTAAAAACGCCGCCACCAACGGAGCCATTATCCACACCTTGAAAACAAGCTGCCGTTCAATTTGAAATACTTGGTGGTAGAGATAGGTATTGATGGCTTCTGCACCAAGCACCGCAAGCACACCACTGATGAAGCCAAGTAAAGCAAATTCAATTAGATTATTTTGTTCTAAATATTGACGTCTTGCACCTAAGGCACGCATCAGTGCTCCCTCCCGCAACCTTTCATCCAAGCTCGTCTGAACCGCCGCAAATAGAACCGCGAAGCCTGCCAACAATACGAATAACAGCATGATTTCCACCGCCATTGTCACTTGACGTAAAACCGTCCTAAACTGCTGGATAATCACCTCTACCTCTAAGACTGTCACCGAGGGAAACTGACTAACCAACTCCGCAAGCAAAGCCCCTTGCTGCCAGTGCAAACGAAAACTAGTGATATAGGTCGTAGGCATGCCATCCAAAGTGCCGGGCGGAAAAATCATATAAAAGTTCGGTGAAAAGTTTTCCCACTGCACCGAACGTAAGCTAGTGATATCCGCCAGTAATTTTTCGCCGCCGAGATTAAATTCTAATTCGTCTCCAAGTTTTAGACCCAGCCGCCGCGCTAGCTCCAATTCTACGGAGACTTCCTGTTTATCGATTTCTTGTTTATGGGCTCCGTCCAACCAACGCCCTTCAATAATGCGGTTATCATCGGGCAGTCTATCCGTCCAGGTTAAATTTAGTTCGCGATTAAGCGCCTCATCGGTTTTATCCTGACGTTCATTCTGAGGCTTTACCGAAACCCCATTGACCTGGGTCAAACGACCACGCACCATCGGATAAAGGGGTTGAGCCTCAACGCCCTTCTTCACTAACCACTGTTGAAGCGCATCCTTTTCCTGCGGCAATATATTAAAAGCAAAATGGTTCGGCGCATTTTCCGGTAACTGCGTGCGCCAATTATCCAATAATTCCGTCCTCAACAGCATAATGACCAGCATCAGCATCATAGTGACAGCAAAAGCGATAATTTGTCCGGCGCTGCTACGGGCGTGCCGGGATAAACTGGCGAATCCACGCCCCAGCAAAGACCGTCGTGAACGGCGATGATGAAGTTTGATGCGCATCAGAATATAGATGGTCAGGTAAAGCAGTAGCACAATGACTGCGACAACAAAGAAAATAATGAGGGTTAACCAAACATCCTTTGACAGCAGCAGAATCAGCAGACAAATAGACACAACCGCCATCAGATAGACAGACCAGACCCGAGCCGATATTGGCGCAAGGTTGCGCCGAATAACACGTAACGGCGAAATGTTTTTCAATCGCAATACAGGTGGCAACGCCGTACCCAACAGGATAATCAGCCCGGCCAAAAAACCCGTTACTATCGGCCTGATTCCGCTGGCAGGCAAACCTACTGGTATGAGTTCATCCAGCACTGACATTAGCAGCGCTTGCGTGACCCAACCGAAAAAACACCCCAGCAAACCAGCCACACAGGCGATGATGGCAAGTTGCCCCAAATAAATGTTAACAATGGTTCTTTGTGTTGCGCCAAAACAACGCAGCATCGCGCTCACATGATAATGGCGCTCGCTATAGCGTTGGGTCGCGACGGCAATCGCCACGGCAGCCAGCATAATTGCCATCAAAGAAATCAAACGCAAATAATGCTCAGCGTTATTCAGCGCCTTACTGGCACCGCCTCTTTCAGACGTCACCGTTAACAATTTTTGACCTGGGCCTAGTTGCGGTTTCAACCAAGCGGCAAACTCTTCGATTTTTGCTCCAGCAAATAAATAGCCATAACGAACACGACTGCCCGGCTGCACCACACCAGTGCTATTAAGATCCAGATGATTCATCAAAACGCGAGGCGATAGGTTAAAAAAATTACCGCCTCTATCAGGCTCAAAGGTTAAGACTTTAGTGACTTTAAAGGATTGCCGTCCAATTTTGACCTGAGCCCCCAGCGCCAGATTAAGCCGATTCATAACCCGTCGATCCACCCAGACTTCACCAGCTAAAGGCGGTTCTTGTATAGAATAATCATCACCGTACAGGCTGTCGGCAACACGCAATTGGCCACGTATCGGATATAACTGGGATACCGCTTTTATGCTGACCAAGAGAATTTTCTCAGCGTGCATCAGGACACTACCAAACTCCGCCAGTTCAACCGTCTCAAGACCTATCTCTTGTCCATGATGCAGCCAATTCTCGGCCAACGGGCGTGAGCTACGCAGCACTAAATCACCACCGATGAGTTCAGCGGACTGGGCCAGTAGAGCGTTTTTTAAACGTTCAGTAAAAAAACTAATCGTCGTGGTGGCGGCTATTGCGGTAATCAAGGCAAATAAAAGAATCCGTAACTCGCCGGAGCGCCATTCGCGTTTTGATAGTCGCCAGGATAACTTGATACTTTGCATACTTACCTGCGATACCGTGGAAATATCGAGCTGCATGCGCCACCCAGGAAGGGTTCTACATAGAAGAGGGCTCTCACTCTGGATTTAGCCACACTCAAGCCCCTCCAGCACAGTCGCATCAACTCCAGTCACCCCAAAGTTGCTGCTTTAGCTCCTGCCAGGAAGGTTTTGGTACATCCTCCTCATCGGTGGCTAATCGAGCACCATCGTATGTCATCGCAGGCCGCGTCCAAGTGCCTCGTTGATAGAGCTTTTCGATATTTTCCCGGTAGATGTCGTCAACTTCAGCATGGTGCTTAGGTTCCTGGTTCAGCCAAAGATTCTTTGGATGAATAGGCTGTTCGTACATTCGCTTGAACAGTTCCGTGCGTAAATCTTTCAACCAATTGCTATTGAGGTTCATCGCGCGAAACTGACGCAATGCTTCGATATCAATCACTGCAGAAATCATTGTGTTGTTTGTGGTCGCACTGTAGGCCGCAATATTGCCGCGATAATCAACAATATGAGAATTTCCTCCCGCTATGTCTACAGCATGTTTAGAACTCGCCGATAAGTACACCGGGCCAGAGTTAGGGCAAAGCATATACAACGAATTAAACTCAGCGTGGCCTCGGTTCTGTACCATCCAACTACCACCACCGGGATAACTGGAATTAGTCATGGGGGCTGCCTCGCTGGGACGATAGACCACCTCCGCACCGTTGAAGGTCAATGCCCGCACCGCCTCCGGGTATTCGCCGTCGCTACAGCAAATAGTCCCGATATTGCCAATATCCTCAGTTTTAAGGACGGGATAAAAGGCCTCAATACCGTCACCAAACAGCTCCACCCAACGATCATAAATATCATGCGGTAGACAGGAGCGCTCACGGCACCAAACATGATTTTTCGCTGCCTTATGCACTACTTCTCCATTAGGGTCAATCACGAATAACGTGTTAAAAAAGCGATCCGTCATCACCTCCGGCCAGCGTGCTTTGCATTGCGCAATGATGTAAGTGCGATACTGCTTCGCCAGCCGTCCCAACCATTCGGTTTCTTCACCGGGAATATCGATAAAGAGTTCTTTTGCCGCCAGTTTGTGTGGCAAGTCAAAAATCTCATCAGTGAAACCGGTCAAAGCACCTTCGGCCAGGGCAATGATTTTTACTGGCATATTAATACCAATAATGGAAACAGCTGCATGAATCGCTTCTTCAATGGTTTCCAGGTTGTGCCGAATATGCTTGCGCTCGGCAATGCCATAAATGGGGGTAGATAAGCCAACCGCCAAATAGGGTGCAATGGGTTTCGTGGTTTTTGATTTCGTCATAACTTGCTCTCCAAAAATCGTTGCGATGACAAGCTACTAGCTTAGCAGGTTTAATTTTGCTTTTGATCAACCAAAAGGACTAGAAATGGCTCATCAAGTAACAATGTCTAAAAACTGAATAACTCAAACTTTCTCGTGGTGTCATGTCAACAGTGACGATTAACCTCAGTGCGGGCTTTTTTTATTCGGAGCGCATTTAAGAATGTTTTAAACAGTGGCATATCAGCATTATGCAGGTCGACGAGCTTTCGTTTAGCCAGATAACCCGTTTTATTTTCACCAGGTGATGCTTGCACGTGCCCGCATAGAGCGTTTGCTCTTTATAGAGAATAACCGCCTGGAAACTGGCGTTGACGATATAGGTATTCCTTTCAGTGTCGTATCGCTCCAGGTGTAAATCAGAAATAACCCGTTAGGAATGAACAGGGTACTGCATCGACAACGAAAGTTTATGGCCGAAGTTTCGCCCCCACTCTTGGGTTCTATCCCTTACCTAAATAGGCAATAGTTCCCGCCAAATCTGTATCATCAATGACATTAAGCTTACTCACACTCCCCGCTTCGCGCGCCTGCGCATATTTGGCATAGTCGGGATCGTCGGCAAAGGCTTTGACCGACTCCATCGAGGGGAATTCGATCAAAGCGATAAGCGTGGTATCCAAAGGCTCACCTTCAACATTGATTATGTTACCGCTTCGAGAAAGGTATTTACCACCGTGCCGGTGCACAATTTCATGTACATGCGCGGCGTATTCTGGAATCCAGGAGTCATCGGTTACTTTAACATCAGCTATCACGTAAACGGCCATCGTTTTTCTCCAGTTTTAGATGAGGTTAATACATTAGCAACTTTTATCTCAAACCCGCTCATTGACCTGATTTTGGTTGTGCAAAAGAGGCGAACGGCGCGGCAAAAGAGTCAAACATCATAATGCTTTGAAAGCTAAAGATAAAAGCATGTTGCATCGGCCTCTAAATTAAAATGACCTCCTCCACGCAATTTTCAGTATACAACTTCGCGACCTCTTCGACACGATACGCCAATACCCCACGCTGGTTCAAATTGTACCCAGTCAGCACTATGTGGATCAATTCCGGCACGACTCAAATTTTAAAACGGGTCACTTAAACCAGCTCACGAAATGTTTGGGAAGTCTGGGATTCAGTACCGCTGACCGGCTGAGAATGAAGATTACGCCGCCGGATAAAACCACCGGCCCGTTTGATGAGTTTTATTTTGAATAAACTGGCGCGCCCTGTTGCTCTACTTTTTTGGCACAAAAAACCCCGCACTTGGCGGGGCTTAATTTACTCTAAAAAACTAGGCTTTCTTTCGTCGTCCAAAGCCTAGCCCAGCAAGACCGAGGACGAAAAGAGCTAGGGTGGTAGGTTCAGGGACACTTTGGAGAGTGATAATCGCTGTGCCTGCTTGATCCGTTATCGTATTCGTGAAGGTTCCGACATTACCATTCGCAAACGCGCTGGTTACAAGAAAATAGTTTAAGCCTGCCGTTAACATAAGGCCTAAGATTTCTGATGACCCTATGCCTAAAGAACCATCATCATCGCCTGCTAATAAGTTGTTCACCTGATTAGCAGGGTCAAAGCTAGTCTCGTATAGGTGTAAATACCCGTCATAGCTCTGAAGACTATTAAAATCATAAGTGCCAGTCGTATTCGTCGTAAAAGCTTGCACAGAATAATTGACAGGGCCAAGGCCTGATATGTTGGGGCCTGATCCAATGGGACGATTCCAAGACCCATCCCCAGGGTTATTAGAACCATTATAAGCGATAGGTACTGCGAATACGGGAAAGCATAACAAAAGTAATGCGATAATCTTAAACAGGCATTTCATAATGGGGTGATCTCCGTAATGTTTTTAGTAAACCGTTAATCCGTGTGATTAACTAAAACTAGGGCAAACATCGTGCCACCAAATAAAATCAACTAGTTACGTCAAATCGTATATACAACTGTTAAATAACCTGACAAATATTAAGGGTATTTTTAATAGCGTTTCAATATCAGGCCTTTGAGATAATCCAGAGCAAGCACAGCATATAGTCTTCCGTTCAAACACAAGGAAAGTCATGCTAATTCTCAGTCTCAGTGAAAATGAATCCATCCTTATTGGCAAAGAAATCAAGATCACGGTTTTATCTATTAAGGGAAATCAGGTTAAGCTTGGAATTGATGCGCCAAAGGAAATACCGATTGAAAGAGATGATATGAAAACGGTTAAGCCGAAAGAGTGATTACCAGGCTTTAAATTGATTAAGAAAAGACTCGCAGCAATTGCGGGCTTTTTTATGCAAAAAACCCGGTCATTTTTGCGTTTTAACAGCCCTATTCCTAAACCATGTTTGCCGTATATGCGTCGTACAAAAAGGGTAGCCTAAGCTACCCTTCTATTTTGTTGTTATTTTCAACAACTTGTATGGCGTCCCCTAGGGGGTTCGAACCCCTGTTACCGCCGTGAAAGGGCAGTGTCCTAGGCCTCTAGACGAAGGGGACGTAGAGATAAAACAGTGGTAAACCTTCAAAGAGGCGCGCATTGTATGAATACAATTCTCCAAGGTCAAGCTGTAGTGCATAAAATCCAAGATTTTTGCGCTTATCATAAATCTTTTTAGCCGACACAAAAGGCCAGCATGCGGCTAATCTGACAAAGTGGACGCCCGCTTTGCTCTTGCCACTGATTAAAAGCGGCTTGCACCAGCTGCAAATCCACCTGGCTAGTCGGCTTTTTATCAACAATCCCTTGCGCTACCAGGGCTGCAACCACATCGTTAGTCAGCACAAAGGTGTCTTTACCCACCATTCTTAGAAAATAGGGGCCGGAGTTACCGCCCAACTGCTTGCCCTGCTTGACCAGCCACTTCCATAAACCCACGATATCGGTTGTTGGCCACTGCGCCAGAAACTTTCCGAAGCTCGCGTATTGCTGAGCCACTTCAACGAGCATTAGCGCATTATGACGAATTGATTTAATTTTCCCCCAATGCCGAATAATACGTTTATCCTGCAAGGTATTTTCCAACGCTTCGTCACTCATTAACACCAGTTTATTGGGATCAAAGCTGTAAAAGACCTCCTCAAACGCAGGCCATTTTTTATCAACCATTTCGTGTTTGAGCCCGGCGCGGAAGATACGACGGGATATTTCCGACAAATAGCGATCATCGCTGACAACAGCTAGTTCTGCGGCGGACTTTGCTTGTGGCAGCAAAGCCTCCAAAGCTTTTGCGCCACCTTTTTGCTCCAGAGCGTGCTCATAAATCCATTCATATTTTCGCATCACCACCCTCCACTGTTGTTTTCCACCAGAGAAGCCAGACATTGTATAAACGCAGCACGATCATTGAGCGCTGGAATATAGCGGTATTCTTTGCCCCCCGCTTCGAGGAAAAAATCGCGATTTTGAATCTTAATTTCTTCCAGGGTTTCCAAACAGTCGGCAGCAAATGCGGGACAAATAACATCGACACTGTCGACGCCTTCTTCGCCCCAGGCTTGCAAAACTTTATCCGTATAGGGTTTCACCCATTCCGCCGGGCCAAAGCGAGATTGGAAACTGCACAGCCATTGATCATCACTCAGGGCTAATTTGTCGGCGAGTGCGTTTGCCGTTGCACGACATTGCCCAACATAGGGATCACCCGCTTCGACATAGCGTTCCGGCACACCATGAAAAGACATCAACAAACGCTCTGCACGCCCGTTTGCTTGCCAGTGCTCCTGCACCGACTCTGCCAACGCTTCGATATAACCATCCAATAGGTGATAATCCTTGATAAAGCGCAATTCCGGTAAATCCGGTTGCTGCCGTAAAGCTTTGGCTACCGCATCATAGACAGCAGCAGTGGTGGTGCCGGAATATTGTGGATACAGTGGCAGCACCACTATTTTTTCACAACCTTGATCACGCAAATCATCAAGCGCCTGGGACACTGATGGGTTACCGTAAGTCATCGCCAGCGTCACAGGAATTTTTGCTGATGCCCATCGATCAAGCGCCGATTGTAGTGCTTGCGCCTGGCGCTGACCAATGGCGAGCAAGGGCGAACCTGCTTCTGTCCAGACGGCCTGATAAAGTTTTGCCACCTTAGCCGGGCGCACCAGTAAAATGATGCCATTGAGGATAAACCACCAGAGTAGTCGGGGGGTGTCGATCACCCGCGGATCGGAAAGGAATTCACGAAGGTAACGCCGGACAGCGGAGCTGGTAGGCTGATCCGGCGTCCCTAAATTAACCAGCAGCACACCAAAGTTAGGCGGTCGCTGCTTGCACTGCTCAGACACAGCTGCTCCGTGGAATACTATCGAGCTGATAAAAGGCACTGAGCGCTCTATACAGGTGAACCGTATCCTGACTACCAGCCAACTCACGAATCGAGTGCATGGCAAAAGTAGGAATACCGATATCCAGGGTTCGTACACCAATTTCAGTGGCAGTGATGGGGCCAATGGTAGAGCCGCACCCCATATCCGACCGTACTACAAATGACTGTACTGGCACTTCTTGACTAGCACACAACTGCCTAAACACTGCGCTCGTTTCACTATTCGTGGCATAGCGCTGCGAGGCATTGACCTTGATCACCGGCCCCGCGTTAAACAATGGGCCGTGATTATCGTCATATTTCGCGGCATAGTTTGGATGGATGCCGTGAGCGTTATCCACTGAAATCATCATTGAGTTAGCAACGGTTTGATGACGAGATTGCGATTCAGGCGCAAGGCGTTCTAACACGGTTTGCAACAAATTACCTCGTGCGCCCGCAGCAGTGCCACTACCAACCTCTTCATGATCGGAGCAGACGAAAAGACTGGAGCGGCACTGCTCATTATCCTGTGCCTGTAACAACGCCTGCAATCCCAGATAGCAGCTCAACAGATTATCTAAGCGCGCACTAGCGATAAATTCCTGATTTATTCCGGTAATTGCTGGAGCTTCGGTATCGTAGCAATAGATTTCATAATCCAGCACCTGATCAATATCCAGCCCATCCTTTGCCAGCTGCTCCCGAACCAGCTCTTTAAAACTCCAAGGCTCATCCTGTGGCCACAGCCCAAGCACGATGGGTATATCTGTCTGCGCATTAATGCTGCGCGCCGTGTTCGCTTCTTTATCCAAATGGATGGCGAGACTAGGAATGGTTGCGACCGGCTGCTTAAAATCAATCAGAGTATTATGGATCGCGCCCGTTTTATCCACATAAGTAACCCGTCCGGCTAAAGATAGATCACGATCAAACCAAGGATTTAACAGCGCACCTCCGTACACTTCAACACCGAGTTGGCGGAAGCCTTTAACACTCATTTCAGGATTAGGTTTGATTTTTAAACAGGGGCTATCGGTATGCGCACCAACCATGCGCAAACCTGACTGACGCAAATCCTGGCCGGTAAGATTAAAGGCGATGATCGACGAGTCGTTACGCGTCACAAAATATTTACCAGCAGCCGACAATGCCCATTCATCCTGCTCGAACAGGCGCTGATAGCCCACCTGAGACAAGACTAACGCCATTTCCCGAACGGCATGAAATGGCGTCGGTGATGCTTGTAAAAAGCGAATTAAGCCTTGGTTTAACTCGCCTTGATTTAATGCCTCTTTATTCACTAGCAGCGGTTTTCTCTGGTTTCACAATTTCCAGTAGCTCCACGTCAAAGATAAGCGTTGAATTTGGCGGGATAGCTGCGCCAGGACTCATTTCGCCATAGGCTAACTCGGCGGGAATATAAAGGCGCCATTTACCACCAACTTTCATAAGTTGTAGTGCTTCGGTCCAACCTGGAATAACTTGGTTAACCGCAAACTGTGTCGGTTCTCCCCGGTCAACGGAACTGTCGAAAACTGTACCGTCAATCAAGGTACCATGATAATGGGTTTTAACCAGGCTATCTGAGTTGGGCTGAGCGCCTTCACCAGCGGTGAGTACTTCATACTGAAGCCCGGACTCAGTGGTTACCACTCCTTCACGAGCGCCATTTTCAGCTAAAAAGGTGGCCCCCTTAACCGCATTTTCTGCTGCCACCGCATCAAGCTTAGCTTGTTCTTTGTCGCGTAGGCGCCCTAGCACCTGCTCTAATTCTTCTTGATCAACCATCGGTTCGGCGCCACTCAAAGAATCTCTAATGCCTTGGAATATGGCCTCACTATTGATGCCGGGTAACCCCTGCTGCACCAAGCCACCACCGATGTTGAGGCCAACACCATAACTTAATTTGTCTTCATCTGATGACAAGGTCAAGGCTGCTTCAGCCTTGGTCGATTCGGTATTTTTGTTATCACAACCAACCAGGCTGAAAACAAGCATTGTTAAAATAAGATAAAAAGTGCGAATCATGAGATTATTCCCTAAACTTAATAACGCGAAACCGCTATGATCATTTTGGTAGGTGGGTTTTTATCTTTCATTCAGCAATAACGACAAGTGCTGTTTTAAAGACAATGAACTCCCATCACCGGCGAAAGTCCTAAAATAGGAGCGGGCTATTGTAGCGCGAGCATCAGCGTAACTGGAACAGGATTTATGGCTATTTTTAATTTTTATAAACGTAACACTGGGTTAAGTCTTTTATTATTCGTTTTTACGGCACTAATAACGAATAGCTATGCGGCTAATTTATCAGCCCTTGGCAACGAATCACTCAAGCAAACCAGCATTGAAATAGTAAATCAGCTTAGATTGCACCACTACCGTTATATCAGTATCGACAATGATTTCTCCGCCAAATTATTGGATAAATATTTAGATCGGCTTGATTCTACCAAAAGCTATTTACTGCAAAGTGATATCGAGCAATTTGAAATTTATCGCTATGGTCTTGATAACGCCCTTAATAAGGGTGATCTCGAGCCCGCTCTGGCAATTTTCAACCAATACCAACAACGCGTCGCTGACCGACTCAATTGGCTAATCGCCCAATTAGAAACAAATAACCCTAAAATTTTTGATTTCAGCACTCAGGATGAGATAGAAATTGATCGTGAAAGCGCCAGCTGGGCTAGTCTCAACGTCGAGCTTGACGAACTCTGGTTTAAACGCCTAAAGCACGCAGCGCTGAACCTCAAACTCGCCAAGAAAGAACCAAATGAAATCGGAGGGTTATTGATCAAGCGTTATCGCAACCAACTGCACCAATTGGATCAAACTAATTTAGAGGATGCTTTTCAGTTATACATGAATGTCGTCACGCAAAGCTACGACCCTCATACCGAATATTTCGCACCCAGACGTTCAGAGAGCTTCAATATTAATATGAGCCTTTCGCTAGAAGGTATCGGTGCTGTCCTGCAAGCGGAGGAAGAATTTACCAAGGTGGTGAGGCTTGTCCCCGGAGGGCCGGCAGACCTGACCAAGCAATTAAATCCTGCTGACCGCATTGTCGGTGTCGCCCAGGGCCAAGAAGAAATGGTTGATGTTATTGGCTGGCGTCTGGACGAGGTGGTCGACCTTATCCGTGGCCCTAAAGGTACGACCGTTAGACTGGAAATTATTTCTAAGGACGCCAAGAATAGACAGCCTAAAGAAATCGTGATTGTGCGCAACAAGGTTTTATTAGAGGAGCAGGCAGCTAAGAAGCAAATTTTAAATATTAAATCGGGTGATGTTAGCCATAAGATTGGCGTCATCGACATTCCGACTTTTTACGCTGATTTTGACGCTTACCAAGCAGGTGATCCAAATTACAAAAGCACCACGCGGGATGTTAAACGGTTATTGAAAGAACTGCAGGAAGAAAAGGTTGAAGGTATTATCATCGACCTCCGCAATAATGGTGGAGGGGCGTTGAGCGAAGCTAACGCGCTCGTCGGGCTATTCATCAAAACCGGTGAGACAGTGCAGGTACGTAGCGCCCGTGGTCAGGTTAACGTTTTAAAAGACTCCGACCCGGAAATTGTTTACAGCGGTCCACTAGCGGTCATGGTTAATCGACTCAGCGCCTCCGCGTCTGAGATTTTTGCCGGTGCAATCCAGGACTATCAAAGAGGCTTAGTTATTGGCGGGCAAACCTTCGGGAAAGGTACGGTACAAACCTTAGTCCCCCTCAACGAAGGACAGTTAAAAATCACTCAAGCTAAGTTCTACCGCATATCGGGAGAGAGCACACAGCATCAGGGCGTCATTCCCGACATAGCTTTCCCTTCAATAATTGATCAATCAGAAATTGGCGAGGATGCACTTGAAGATGCGCTGCCCTGGGATACGATACGTCCCGTACTGTATAAAAAAGCCGGTTATACCAGCCTGTTAACAGCGGATCTTAAACAGCTGCACGCAGCAAGAGTCGAACACAATCCTGACTATATACACCGTTTGATACAAATCGAACACTTGCAGGAAAATCGTGCTAAAACGCGGGTTTCACTGAATGAGGCACAACGCCTCGAGGAAGAAAAGGTGACTAAAGCATGGCGGCTAGCCAGCGAAAACAAGAGACGTCAAACAAAGGGCCTAGCACCGATTGATAATCTTGAGGACATCACACAAGACGAAGAGGAAGACCCATATCTTACCGAAAGCGGTCAGATTCTCATTGATTACATTAATTTATCCGTTAGGCAGCTGGCGCATCAATAACCAACTTGGACGATTAAACGATGTCTAAACAGGCCAAATTCTTTGTCGGTCAGCTTGTCGAGCACGAACTGTTTGACTATCAGGGCGTGATTATCGATGTCGACCCCTATTTCATGCTAACAGACGAATGGTATCAATTAATGGCGAAAAGCCGACCACCCAAAGATCATCCCTGGTATCGCGTACTCGTTCATAACTCAAATCACGAAACCTATGTTGCCGAGCAAAACCTGAGAATTTACCCAGCTCCAGAACCTATCAATCATCCAGATATTGCTACCTATTTCAGCCAGTTTGACGGAAGTAAATATTTACTGGATGAAACTAAATCTAATTAACCCACTCATTCCCACTCAAAACACCAAAACCATAGACTGTACGATATATATTACATAAATATAGCCATTTACTTACGTATAGTTGAGGTACGGAACAATATTAAGTAATATCTGTCTGAACAAGTACTTTCATGCCTAGATTGAGAGTAATTGTGTAATAAAGAGTATTATTCAAACGAAGTTTAATGTTTAGGTCGTTAGAGGGATAGAAAATGAAGGTGAATCGCCAAGGCGAAATAGGTCAACCTCCTCCTCGCTCCACCAGGATTTTCAACATGGAAAGTCATTGGTATTTTTCCACACGCGAAGGAACCGATGTTGGCCCTTTTGATAGCCGCGACGAAGCCAGCAGTGGATTACAGGATTTTATTCAGTTTATACAGCTCGCAAATCATCGTACGCTGCATAACTTTTTAAACACCCTGGCTAGCAATCGTAGACATAAACTAACCGCTTAATATCAGCCGGATAGTCATTTTGCTGAAACAGGCAAAGGGGTGTTTTTCCCTCTACTTTTACCCTTCTGGCTAGGCCAACTAGCTCAAGACAACCACACTTTAAGCTTCCTAAGCCCTTCGTTTATCGAGGTTTCTGGTTTATCCCCCAGTATATTTTGTAGTGCATTTATATCTGCACAGGAATATAAAATATCTCCCGCGCGTGCGGGTAGGTGCACAACTGCAGCATCTCTGTCATAGACAATTTTCATTAGCTCCGCTAATCGATTAATGGAGATTGCGGTACCTGTGCCAATATTAAGCACGCCTTGATAAGAGCTGGCGAGACCCTGACGAAGCATTTTTACTAGATCACCGACATAGACAAAATCCCTTACTTGCTCACCGTCACCATATATACCAATCTGCTCCCCTCTCGAAGTTCTATCCATGAAAATGGAAATCACTCCTGAGTAATCAGAGCTAGGATCCTGCCGGGGCCCGTAAACATTGAAAAATCGAAACCCGAGAGTGCTCAAACCAAAAAGATCGGTATACAAATTGGCATAGAGTTCATTCGCATATTTATCCACTGCGTAGGGAGAGAGTAGTTGCCCAGGCGCATCAACCTCTCTTAATGGCTGCGCTGCTCGTTGTTCCCCTCCATATACTGCAGAGCTGGAAGCATAGATAAAACGACCTCTAAAGTGTTGTGAACGCAGTTGGTTCAACACATTTAAAAACCCTAAAAGATTAATTGACGTGGACTTAGCTGGCTGCTGAATTGACACAGGCACCGACACAAGAGCAGCCAGATGCACCACATCGCTTACATTAATACAGGCCGTCGCTACGCAATTACTGTCCTCGATGGAACCTTGCATAAACTCAAGTTTGGGATTTTCTAAAGGGAGATTATCAATTTTTCCGCTGCTCAAATCATCTAACACCCTTACCTCTCGGCCATCGGCCAATAAGAGGTCAACCAGATGGGAACCTATAAATCCAGCACCACCTGTTACCAAAATTTTAGCCATAAGATAATCCTAAAACCTACACCCGAGATAGGTGCGTTTAATTTATTAGAACGGATTGAAAGAAAACATACTTAATGAGCGACTGAACGAAAACACTCGTTTGTCGTAGTCAAACGAGAATGGCGGACTTAAAAGACTATATCACTAAGCGCTGATTGCTCGGCGATCGGCCGCGCTACGCCTATCAAATCGAACTACCTCTCCTGATGGAAGGGTTATAGGGAACTTGGTATTCCCAGTGAATTGTCTACGATCATGGTGGGTGCGCACAACATACAATCTTTTTTGACCTTCGTCTTCAACCACCTCTAATGAAGAGTTTGAATCGGAGATATAATTTCGGGCTGCAACGGTAAACACATAAGCCGCAATCAGGATGGCACCAATACCTAGAATTCCCAGTATTAATAGCACTGTATTCATTAAGTTTTTTCCTCGCAGTGATTGCCTGTATGCTCAACTCGAATGCTCTTTTCGTTCATCCTAACCTTCATGCCCTAACCCTCATATAGTTGTACGCAATTTTCGCGCCAACAAAATATGTGGTCATTTAACAATAGGTTACTAAACTAGTATCAAATACAAGCACCAAACGGCAACATTATTGTAATATTTTTTGACAGTCCTATCTAATATATCTTACAAACGATTAATCTAATTCCTGTTGCGATGATTCGGTGCTACTAAATTTTGGCACCCCCTCGTTTGTCACCACCTCCACACATCTATCATCCCACAGACAAATCATGCCAAAATCCTTCTCATTAGTCACTCTTAAACTGCTCAATCCTTGCTTTTCCAACCATTGTTTTACATAAGGCACGTACTCCGGCACTGATGCTCTTGCCGTAAAAATGCGCACCTCTACTCCTTGCGCCAACCATTCGTTGACACGCCGCAGCATTGGCTCAATCGGCTCACCTATATATGCCGGACCATACCATCCATCATAGCTCGCTAAAGTGCCGTCCAGATCCACACCTATCCAGCCTTTACTAGTCTCAGCCAAATCGGGGCCTTCTTCTAACAGCATGCTTTTATTGAGTAACTTTTTAAATAAGCCCTTAACCATCCGCTAAACATCTCTTCAATTCAATGGAATACAGTAAAAACCTTCCTGCCACCTTTTCATCGCATTTTACTAGGAGTCACAGGCAAATTATTTTCCTCATACTCTAACGCGCACCCTTACCAAATAAAACAACTTCAACCGTTTGAAGAAGTATCATAAAGTCGAAAATCAAACTATGGTTTTTTACGTAATAAAGATCATATTGAAGTTTCTGCTCAGCGTCCTTATCGCTTGCCCCATAGGGATAACAAAGCTGAGCCCAACCCGCAATGCCTGGCTTTACTTGGTGACGAGCGGCATAGTGAGGAATCCGCTGTCTCAATTCGTTGACAAATTCAGGCCTCTCGGGTCTGGGGCCTACAAACCCCATATCTCCCGCTAACACATTGATAATTTGTGGTAATTCGTCAATACGAAATTGTCGAATAAATTTACCAACCCGAGTAATTCTATTATCATTTTTCTGAGCCCAAACCGCCTGTCCGTCTTTTTCTGCATCAACATGCATACTACGAAATTTGAGCACATCAAATTTTTCCCCATTCAGACCTATACGCTTTTGACGATAAACCAGGGGTGCGCTAAAGCCATCTTCAAACCATATAGCCAGAATAGTGATCAGCATTATCGGCCATGTGCCCATCAATAAAATAAAGCTCGCTATCAAATCAAAACAGCGCTTACTCATCGAGCGAAATGCGCCGAATTGAAATCCATCCGAAAACACCATCCAGCCGGGCGTGACAAACTCCAGCATGATTTTACCGGTTTCACGCTCAAAAAAGTTTACGACATCCACAACGTCAATAGCGTTTAATTTGCATTCGAGTAAATCATTTATGGGTAATCCACGTCGGCGATCATCAACCGCTACCAGCACTTCATCAATCTCATGCTCCAGTGCATAGCTATATACTGAGCCATTCAGTCTGATAATGCTGCCAGGATCAACCACTTCCTCATCCCCAGGAACAGGTGCGAATCCAACAAATTTAAACCCACGCCGATCCGATTTACGGCGCAATCGACTCAACACTTGATTGGCGCGATGTCCTGCACCAAAAACCAACACCCGCCTTTTTAGTCGATCCTGATCCACCAGATGTTGGAATATCGAACGCGATATCAGAACAAATAAAAATGCAGTGGCGACAATAAATGCCAACGCTCCGCGCCAAAGCAATAAACCGGGGAATAAATAAAATATCGCTGACATCACTAGACTCATGGCGATGAAAGCACCCATCAATCGAATCAGAACACCACCAGACCCCTCTCGCATTCGAGGTTGGTAGAGTCCCATCGCGGCCATTGATATAGCCAGCACGGCGGCAAAAATTAATGCTCTAGGCAGGATTGGACCGATATGATCCTCAACTGAAGAATTATCGCCGTGAAAGCGTAAATAAGAGCCTATCAGTACTGATAGCATAAAGAGCACTGCTTCAACACTGGCCAGCCAGATGAAAGCGGTGTGCACATGATGTTTAAATAAGCGAACGGTGCCCACTAATTATTTCCTTGTCGGAAGGGATGGCATATATAAAAATATAAAAATTTGAACATTGGACCGATAGAACAGAGCTGACCACACTCAATTTTTCTGCGCAAGCACCCACCCACTCTGTCAGTTTGTATTAACCATAGTCCAATTTTATTCTTCGGATTTAACAATAGTAGCACAGAGACCAGTACACGCTAGTATCGATAGCCAGTACGGTCGCCATAGCCAGTCACCACCCCAAGAAAAATGACGGTTTAATGCCATCTTGCGTCCTCTCAGACTTTTTATTCGCCGAATCAGTGACTACACTATAAGCCAACTACTTATCTACTGTTGAAAATGATCGAATAAGGACACTGAATGCGCGATATCACTAACTCCAAAATAGCCATCATCGGACTGGGCTATGTGGGCCTCCCTCTGGCAATAGAGTTTGGCAAGAAATTCTCGACCCTAGGGTTTGATGTAAACTCCGTTCGAATCGGCGAATTAGAGAACGGTGTTGATAGCACACTTGAAGTGAGTTCTGACGACTTCGCCTCAGCAAAAATGCTCCGTTTCAGTAATGACCTGGAGACACTTCATGAGTGCAATTTTTATATCGTGACCGTTCCAACACCGATCGACAAACACCGGCAACCGGATCTATCACCATTGCGCGCCGCCAGTAAAACCATCGGAACAGTCATCCGCCCTGGCGATATCGTGGTGTATGAATCAACGGTTTATCCCGGCGCTACGGAAGAAGTCTGTATTCCGATCATTGAGCAAACTTCAGGGTTAACATTCAATCAAGACTTCTATGCGGGCTATAGCCCTGAGCGCATTAATCCCGGCGACAAAGAACACCGCGTTTCCACCATTATGAAAGTCACCTCCGGCTCCACTCCAGAAGTAGCCGCTTTTGTTGACTCAATCTATGCCAGCATTATTACCGCCGGTACCCATAAGGCCAGCAGTATTAAAGTCGCCGAAGCAGCAAAAGTCATTGAAAATACTCAGCGCGATTTGAACATTGCATTAATCAACGAACTCGCCCTCATCTTCAACCGACTCAATATCGATACGTTGGAGGTATTGGAAGCAGCGGGCACCAAGTGGAATTTTTTACCTTTCCGGCCCGGTTTGGTTGGAGGCCACTGTATCAGTGTTGACCCCTACTACCTTACCCATAAAGCACAGGAAATAGGCTACAACCCTGAGATTATTCTCGCCGGACGACGAATCAATGACGGCATGGGAGCCTATGTTGCCGAGCGGGTTATTAAGTCATTAACCAAAAAGCGTGTACATGCCGTCGGCTCCAACATCCTTATCATGGGTCTCGCCTTTAAAGAAAACTGCCCTGACTTACGCAATACCCGCGTCATTGATGTCATTAACGAACTGAATTCCTACCACGCTAACGTTGATATCTATGACCCTTGGGCCGACCCGGAAGAAGCCATGCATGAATATGGGTTGCACTTAATTGACTCACCCAAAATGAACCATTACGACGCCATTATACTGGCTGTCGGACATAGCGAGTTTAAGGAGTTGGGTACTAAAGGAATTCGGGCATTAGGCAAACCCGGATCAATCCTATTTGACGTAAAATACGTACTGCCCAAAAATGAAGTTGATGAACGCCTGTAACCTATACTTAAGCGTTGCAAAAGCAGGAAGGCTAGGTTCTAGCAGCAAGTTATTTTTCACTAAGGGATGGGCATATATAAAACCCATCCCACGGTTAAAACTCAATCATTAGTCGTCCCGGCCCCTAACTTAACAATGATAAAAATAAGGGGCAGGTAAGCCAAAACTGCCAAGCTGAAACCCAATGTTGGCCAGTATGTACTAAGCCCGGCCAACGGCAGCAACCAGATAACATTAACCACAAGAACAACCATCGACACTCTAGCGTGGGAACACCAGCGCCGGGACAAAATCTGATAGCCATGGCTACGATGCGGCTGATGAATTTTCTCACGCCGTAAGGCTCGGCGTATCAGCGTTACTGTTGCATCGGCAATAAATACCCCTAACAGAATAACCCAGCTCCAAATGTTGATTGCACCGAAAGCTGAGGTACTAAGAGCAAAACCTCCCAGCATGAAGCCAAGAAAACCGCTCCCGATATCGCCCATAAAGATCTTCGCGGGAGCCCAATTTAAAATCAAAAACCCACCGACACTAAATGCTAAAACAATCAGGTAGTTAATATACTCCTGTTGATTGTTCATCCATAACAGCAAGGCAACCCCACACAGAACGGATACCGCTTCAATACTAGCAATACCATCAATGCCATCCATAAAATTAAACAAATTGATCAGCCAGACAAGCCCCAATATATAGAATCCCGTTAGTAACACTTGGTTCTCAATCAACCAGCCAAAGAAATTGATTGTTGGCAAAAAACCTAACTTTGTCACGAGCACCATCGCTGCAACAAAATGTATTAGCAGTCTCCAGTGCGGTGCAACAGGCGACCGGTCATCGATGAGCCCCAACAACCCAATCAAACCGCCCAGGCCAGCCAGCCATATTATTTCGCTATTTAGCTCAGCTTGAGCAAAATAACGCCAACAGAGGAAAGCAACATAAGCAACAAGAATGGCAATACCGCCGGAAGTAGGCGTAGGTTCTGAATGCGAGCTGCGTTCATTAGGGCTCACTAAAAATGATCGCCGATGCCCATAGGCAACCAGCGCTATGGCTAGCAACCAGCTTATCAGGGTCACAACGATCAAAGGTAAAAGTTCAGTCATCGATACTTCGATTTAGCTCGCCACCCAAAGCAAACGCTTTCAAGACACCCTCTTCAAAAGCCACTGGTGGCACCCACCCCAGCACTGTTTGGGTATTCGCCATATCAACTCTTAGATCGCCAAACAACCGTTCACCGAGGCCTTGCTTGCCAAGAAAAGACAATAACCCCACCACTATTCTCGCTGGCAATTTAAATAACCGAAGTTTCTTACCCCGCGCCTTCGCTATCGATGCTATCAACTCTGACGTGCTGACTGGACAGCCATCACTACAAAGAAAAGTATGCCCACTTGCCCTGGGATGATCCACACAGGTAACAATCAAACCCGTCAGGTTATATAAACTGATCAAATCGCGTCGATTCGTCATACCGCCCAAGGGCAAAGGCAACCCTGAATCAATTGCTTGTGTTAATTTTTGCAAATTCCCCTTAACCCCAGGGCCATAAACCAACGGGGGCCGAATGATAACCAGCTCCATTGCCAACTCCTCACAGAGCTTTTTAAGCCCCTGCTCTGCCTCCCATTTGGAAATGCCGTAGTGGTCTTCAGGGGCGGGTACGTCATCACAACGAAAGGCATGATCGGAAGTTCTCTCGCCATTAACTTTAATCGAACTCAGATAAATAAAACGCTTGGCGCCCGCTTCAGACGCCTGCTTTGCCAGGTTCAAGGTTCCATCCACGTTTACCTTTCTATACTCAGACAGTGCATTAGCCTCTTTATGATTAAAGCTATGCGCACGATTTGCGAGATGGATCACAACATCCTGATTCGCCACAGCCAGTGTCCAGTCGGTATGGCCCGAAATATGACCGACAGAGAAAGTCAAAAGATCGATATTTTTTTCAGGGTAAGCTCTTGAGGCCTGAGCGGCAATATGACCGGCTTTTTTTAATGAGGGCAAAAGTCCTCTACCAATAAATCCGCTGGCTCCAGTGACAAGGCATTTCATCAGTAAATTTATTCTTTGCAAATTAG